>Ga0114939_10000168_pt1 | contig 55706 bp, 45 predicted proteins | sample AshMeaCrysSpring_FD_87196 | JGI IMG/M metagenome (GOLD analysis project Ga0114939, IMG submission 87196) | Groundwater microbial communities from Big Spring, Nevada to study Microbial Dark Matter (Phase II) - Ash Meadows Crystal Spring | ecosystem: Environmental > Aquatic > Deep subsurface >...
CACGACGGCGTCATTGCCTTCGGCGGCGGCAGCGCCCTCGATACCGGCAAGGCCATCGCGCTCATGGTCGGCCAGGAGCGACCGATCTGGGATTTCGAGGATCGCGAGGACTGGTTCACCCGCGTCAACGTCGCCGGCATGGCGCCGGTCGTCGCGGTGCCGACCACGTCCGGGACCGGGTCCGAGGTCGGTCGGGCGTCGGTGCTCACGGACCTGCGTGATCACACCAAGAAGATCATCTTCCATCCGAGGATGCTGCCGGCCATCGTCATCGCGGACCCGGAGCTCACTGTCGGCCTGCCGGCCAGCATCACCGCGGCCGTGGGGATGGATGCGCTGTCGCACAACCTCGAGGCCTACTGCGCACCGGGCTACCACCCGCTTGCGGAAGGCATCTCCGTCGAAGGCATGCGTCTCATCAAGGAGTTCCTGCCGCGCGCCGTGGCGAACGGCAGGGACCTCGAGGCACGCGCCCATATGCTGATTGCATCGTCCATGGGTGCCACTGCGTTCCAGAAGGGGCTCGGTGCCATGCACAGTCTGAGCCATCCATGCTCGGCCAACCTCGGCACGCATCACGGGCTCACGAACGCCGTGGTGATGCCGTACGTGCTGGAGTGGAACCGCGCCGCGCTCGACTACAAGATGGTCCGGCTCGCCGCCTGGCTGGGTCTCGAGGATCGCTCGTTCGACGGCGTGCTCGCCTGGGTAATCGGGCTGCGCGACGCGATCGGCATCCCGCACACGCTGGCCGACATCGGTGTCCACGAGGAGCACGCCCGGCCGTTCGCGCCGCAGGCGCTGAACGATCCGTCGACGGGCGGCAATCCGCTGCCCATGACGGAACAGGATTTCGAGCGTCTCTACCTCAAGTGCATCCGCGGCGAGCTGGCCTCGGCGTGATGGACATTCCGCGGTTCCTCCGGGGGCACCTTCGATGACATACGAGAGCTACCACAAGCGGCGCATCGGCGATCGCGTGCTTCGCCCCGAGACACAGATGATGGGTTACGGATACGACCCGAGGCTCTCGGAGGGATCGCTCAAGCCACCGATCTTCCTCACGTCCACGTTCGTCTTCAAGAGCGCGCAGGACGGCAAGGATTTCTTCGACTACACCTCCGGCCGCCGCGAGCCACCGCCGGGCGAAGCCGCGGGACTCGTCTATTCTCGCTTCAACAATCCGAATCTCGAGGTACTCGAGGACCGGCTTGCGCTCTGGGAAGGCGGCGAGGCTGGTCTCGTCTTCTCGAGCGGCATGTCGGCGATCGCCACCACGCTATGGACGTATCTGCGCCCGAACGACGTGGTACTTATCAGTCAGCCGCTCTACGGCGGCACCGAGACGCTGATCGAGAAGACGCTTCCGAACTTCGGCATCCGTGCGGTCGGCGTGTCCGAGGCCTGCAGCCGCGACGCCGTCACGGCGGCCACGACACGCGCGCTCTCGCTCGCGCGGGAGTACGGTGGTCGTGTGTCCCTGATCCTGACCGAGACGCCGGCGAACCCGACCAACAGCCTCGTCGACCTGCGCCTGATGCGCGAGGCGTCCGAAAGGCTGGAGCGCGAGCAGGGCGGTCACCGCCCGCCGCTGGCCGTGGACAACACCTTCCTGGGGCCCGTGTTCCAGCGACCGCTCGAGCATGGTGCGGATCTCGTCATCTACTCGCTCACCAAGTATGTCGGCGGACACTCGGACCTGGTGGCGGGCGGAATCGTCGGCTCCAAGGCCATGGTGAAACCCGTGCGCCTGCTGCGCAGTGCCATGGGCTCGCAGCTCGATCCCAACTCCGCATGGATGATCATGCGCTCCATGGAGACGCTCGCCTTGCGCATGGAGAGGGCCGCGCAGAATGCCGCCATCGTCGCGCAGTACCTCGCGCGGCATCCCAAGATCGAATCAGTGAACTACCTCGGCTTCCTTTGCGAGCACGACGCGCGGCATGCCGTCTTCCAGCGTCAGTGCGGAGGTGCGGGCTCGACGTTCTCGTTCTGCGTGAAGGGTGGCGAAGCGGAAGCGTTTCGCTTCCTCGATGCCCTGCAGGTCATGAAGCTCGCCGTGAGTCTGGGCGGTACTGAAACCTTGATCTCCCACCCCGCATCCACGACGCACTCGGGGGTACCCAAAGACACACGCGACCGGCTCGGTGTCACGGACTCCATGGTGCGCATCTCGATCGGCATCGAGCATCCGGACGACCTGATTGCCGACCTCGAGCAGGCGCTCGGCTGACTGCTGCACCGAGAAAGACTGCCGAACGCACCTGTCAGAAACCTCGACGCCTCCTGCGAAACTCCAGGCGCCACTTCAGATCGCTCCGGAACGAGACATGTCCATCCACGTCGGCCTGACCCACGAGACCCGCTACCGCTATGACGGCCCGGCGATGCTCGGACCCCAGGTCGTGCGGTTGCGGCCCGCGCCCCACGCGCGAACCCGGATTCTCGCCTACTCGCTGCACATCGAGCCGGCCGCGCATTTCCTGAACTGGCAACAGGATCCTCTCGGCAACTACCTCGCGCGCATCGTCATCCCGGAGCGTACGCGGGAGTTCCGGCTGCTGGTCGATCTCGTCGCCGAGATGGCGGTGTTCAACCCCTTTGATTTCTTTCTCGAGCCGCAGGCCGAGAAATGTCCCTTTGCCTACGACACGCAGGCCGCCAAGGAACTCGAGCCCTACCTCGAAGTCGACGCGCCCGGGCCACTGTTGACCGGCTGGCTTTCGCGGGTAGATCGCCGCGCGGTTCCGACGGTCGATTTCCTGGTCGATCTCAATCGCCGCCTGCACCAGGAAGTCGAGTACGTGATCCGGATGGAACCGGGCGTGCAGTCCTGCGAGGAGACGCTGTCGACACGGCGCGGCTCCTGCCGGGATTCAGCGTGGCTGCTGATGCAGATTCTCCGTCACCTGGGCCTCGCCGCGCGCTTCGTCTCCGGCTACCTGATCCAGCTCAGGCCCGACGTCGAGGCGCTCGACGGTCCGTCGGGTACGGACCGGGACTTCACCGATCTGCACGCATGGGCGGAGGTCTACCTGCCCGGAGCGGGCTGGATCGGGCTCGATCCGACTTCGGGCCTGTTCGCGGGCGAGGGCCACATACCGCTTGCGTGCGCACCGAATCCTGCCGGCGCGGCGCCGATCACCGGCACGTCGGATGCGGCGGGCGTCGATTTCTCATTCGAGATGCACGTCGCGCGCATCCGCGAAACGCCCCGCGTCACGCTGCCGTACTCCGACGAGCAGTGGAGCAGGATCGACGCGCTCGGGCGTGCCGTGGACGAGCAACTCACGCGACACGACGTGCGGCTCACGATGGGTGGCGAGCCGACGTTCGTCGCGATCGATCACGTCGACGCCCCGGAGTGGAATACGGCGGCACTCGGCGATCACAAGCGTGCCCGGGCGGCGGAGCTCATCCGCCGGCTGCGCAACCGCTTCGCGCCGGACGGCCTGCTGCATTTCGGGCAGGGCAAGTGGTACCCGGGCGAGTCGCTGCCGCGGTGGGCGTTCGCGCTGTACTGGCGCGGCGACAGCCAGGCGCTGTGGCAGGACGCCCGTCTGGTCGCGGCCGATGGCCGGGGCAACGCAGACATCGAGGACGCGAAGCAGTTCGCCGAGTCGCTGGCGGAGACGCTCGGCGTCGAGCCGGACCTGGCCCAGCCAGCCTACGAGGACCCGGTGCCGTACCTCGCACGTGAGCAGCGGCTGCCAGAGAACGTCGACCCTTTCGATTCCAGGCTCGAGGATCCCGAGGAACGGGCACGTCTCGCGCGCGTTTTCGAGAGAGGCCTGCGCGCGCCGGTTGGCTACGTGCTGCCGCTGCAGCGCTGGAACGCACCACACCGCTCGGCCTGGCAGAGCGAACGCTGGACGACCCGTCGTGGAAAGCTGTTCCTGGTGCCGGGTGACTCACCGATCGGGTTCCGCCTGCCGATCGAGGGCCTCCCGCACCTGCCTGCGGACGAGTACCCGTACTACCTGCCGGCGGACCCGTTCGCACCGGGGACGCCGTTACCTGCGACCGCGCCGCCGGGAGCAGAGCAGCTCGCGCTCGCGCGCGATGCGACTGAGCACGCCGAGCGCCAGCGTGTCGTCGAGCAGCGCTCGACCGGCGCAGGCGGCGCGGTGCGTACGGCCCTGGCCGTCGAGCCCCGCGACGGGCGGCTGTGCGTGTTTCTGCCGCCGACCGAATCGGCCAGTGAATACGTCGAGCTGATCGGCAGCATCGAGAGCACTGCGGCGCGGCTCGGGCAGTCGGTCCACGTCGAGGGCTACGCGCCGCCGCCGGACGAACGGATCAACGTGATCAAGGTAACCCCGGATCCGGGTGTCATCGAGGTCAATGTGCAGCCCGCCAGCTCCTGGCCAGAACTCGTCTCAATCACCACGACGCTGTACGAGGAGGCGCGCCTGAGTCGTCTCGACGCGCAGAAGTTCATGATCGATGGCCGGCACACCGGAACCGGGGGAGGCAACCACGTGGTGGTGGGCGGCGCCACGCCGGCCGACAGTCCGTTCCTGCGACGACCCGACCTGCTCGGGAGCCTGCTGGCTTACTGGCAGAACCATCCGTCGCTGTCATACCTGTTCTCAGGGCTCTTCATCGGCCCGACCAGTCAGGCGCCGCGCATCGACGAGGCGAGGCACGACCAGCTTTTCGAGCTCGAGATCGCACTCTCGCAGCTTGAGCGAGCGCCGGACGGCACTCCACCTGCTCCATGGCTGGTGGACCGGGTGCTGCGCAACATCCTGATCGACGTCGCCGGGAACACGCATCGCACCGAGATCTGCATCGACAAGCTGTACTCGCCGGACGGCCCGACCGGTCGCCTCGGTCTCGTCGAGTTCCGCGCCTTCGAGATGCCCCCGCATGCGCGCATGAGCCTGACGCAGCAGTTGCTGCTGCGCGCGCTGATCGCGCGCTTCTGGCACACGCCCTACCGGCAGCCGCTCGTGCGCTGGGGTACATCGCTCCACGACCGCTTCATGCTGCCGCATTTCGTCTGGCAGGACTTTCGCGACGTGCTGCGTGACATGCGGGACGCGGGCTTCGCGCTGCAGGAAGACTGGTTCGCACCGCACTTCGAGTTCCGCTTTCCACGTTACGGCGCGGTGGAGCACGGCGGCGTGGAAATCGAACTTCGCCAGGCGCTCGAGCCCTGGCACGTGCTCGGCGAGGAAGGTGCGGTCGGCGGGACGGCCCGTTATGTCGACTCCTCGCTCGAGCGGCTGCAGGTCCGTGCCCGGGACCTCAACCCGGGCCGGCACGTCGTCACCTGCAACGGCCGGCGCGTCCCGCTGCGCCCCACCGACACCGCAAGCGAGGCGGTCGCAGGCGTGCGCTTCAGGGCCTGGCGGCCTGCGCGCTGCCTGCACCCGACCATCCCCATCCATGCGCCGCTCGTGATCGAGTTGCTCGATCGCTGGTCCGGTCGGTCGCTCGGCGGGTGCACTTACCACGTCGCGCACCCCGGCGGCCGGAACTTCCAGACGTTGCCGGTGAACGCCTACGAGGCCGAGAGCCGGCGCCTCGCCAGATTCTCGGCACTCGGCCATTCGGCGGGTTCGGCTACGATGCCGCCTGAGGAGGGCAACCCGGAGTTCCCGCTGACGCTGGACCTTCGTCGCCCGGCGCCCAGTGAGGACACACACGCTTGATCTCGCTTACCGAGCCACTGCCGAACACGCCGGAGGCAACGCTCGCGCCGATGTTCGACAGCTACCGTCCAAAGCCGGGTGTCTTCGACGAGATGAGGACGCCCGAGGGCGAGTTGCGGCCGCACTGGCAGAAGCTGGTCGGCGCGCTGCGCAACCTCAGCACCAGTGAACTCGAGGCGCGCTGGAAGCGCGTCGAGCGCATCCTTTACGAGAACGGCCTCACGCATAACATCTACGGCGAAGGTGCGGCGGCCACTCGGCCCTGGCGCCTCGATGCACTGCCGCTGCTGATCTCGAGCGAGGACTGGCGACAGATCGAGACCGGACTCGTCCAGCGCGCGCGACTGCTCGATGCCGTGCTGGCGGACTGTTATGGCGATCAACAGCTGATGCTCGAGGGGGCGCTGCCCGCGCCACTCGTGCTCGGCAACCCGCAGTTCCTGCGGCCTCTGCACGGTGTGGCCGTCAGCGGCAACCGTCGCCTCCATTACTACGCCGCCGATCTCGGGCGCGGTGCCGATGGTCGCTGGCGGGTACTCAAAGACCGCTGCGAGTCGCCGGTCGGCGGAGGCTACGCGCTCGAGAACCGCATCGCGCTGCGTAACTGCCTGCCGGACGAGTTCATGGCGAGCCGGGTCAGGCAACTGGCGGACTTCTTCCAGGTGGTGCATGACGGGCACGTCGCCCTGGCCGGCCGCCCCGACGCACGCATCATCGTGCTCACCTCCGGCCCCTTGGATCCAGGCTATTTCGCGCACTCCTACCTGGCGCGCTACCTGGGATACGTGCTCGCGGAAGGCCCCGACCTCACGGTCCGCGACGACCGGGTATTCCTCAAGACTCTCGAGGGCCTGCGACAAGTCGACGTCATCATCCGGCGCGTCGAGGCTGCGTCCTGCGATCCGCTGGAGCTGCGCAGCGATTCGCCTTTCGGCACCCCGGGCCTCGTCGCGGCGGTGCGGGCCGGGAACGTCCACGTCGTCAACGCGCTTGGCAGCGGTCTCGCGGACACCGAAGGGCTGATGCCATTCCTGCCGACGCTGTGCCGTCGCCTGCTCGGCGAGGATCTGCAGCTCTCCTCGATAGACACGTGGTGGTGTGGCGATCCCGCGTCACGGGAGCACGTGCTGGGTCGACTCGACGAGTTCGAGACGCGCGACCTCTTCTATCGCGGCGCGGGTGAGCCAGGCACCCAGAATCCGGACGGTCCCGAGGCCTGGCAGGTGTCGGGACCGAGGGAGCTGATCGAGCAACGCGGGTTCGCATATCTCGCCAGGATCCCGATGCGACTTTCGACCGCACCGGTGATCGGACTGCAGGGCCTGCGTCCGGTCCCGTTTGCGCTGCGCGTCTTCGTCGCCGCCGGCCCGGACGGTTACGCGGTGATGCCCGGTGGTCTCGCGCGTCTTTGTCCACCACACCCCGGGCAGGCCTTCGACTTCGGGCGCTTCGGGGACGGCAAGGATACCTGGGTCATTTCGGATGCTACCCAGCGCACCGCGTCGCAACGGCGGCAGCGGCTTGGGGCGGTCCAGTTGCGGCGCACGGGCCGGGAGTTGCCGAGCCACGCAGCCGACAACCTCTTCTGGCTCGGGCGCTACGCAGAGCGGGCGGAATCGGTGATGCGCCAGGTGCGCAGCTCGATTCAGCGGCTGATCGACGACGACCGCCCTGCTGAGGACCTGCTCGCCGTCGACCGCGTGATGCAGCCGACGCTCGCCAGAGCGGACATCGCACCGCCGGACGATGCGGAGCGGTCTGCCGGTCCACGGGCGATCCTGGAGCGCCGTCTCGGCGAGCTGGTGTTCGACCCGGATCGCGCCTACGGACTGCGGCGCACGCTGATGGACCTCGGCCGCACGGCTTCGCTGGCACGGGACCGGCTGTCGGCCGACTCATGGCGGATCCTGCGGCAGCTCCAGCCGGATGAGTTCGCGCGCAGGCCCGGTCTTGCGACACCGTCCCGGCGCTCGCTGGTCGCGGGTGTATTGCCGCAGCTGGACCAGGGTATCCAGAGGCTCGCGGCCTTCAGTGGCATGGGCATGGAGAACATGACGCGCAGCTTCGGCTGGCGCCTCCACGACATGGGACGCCGCGTGGAGCGCAGCCTGCAGACTGCCGCGCTGCTCGACAGCCTGCCCGCCGCCGAGGAGCCGGAGGACGACGGCAGCCTGATCCTGCTGCTTGAGATTTCCGACAGCTTCATGACCTACCGTTCGCGCTACCTCAACACGCCGCAGCTCGCGCCAGTGGTGGACCTGCTGCTGCTCGACGAGTCCAATCCGCGCTCGGTGGCGTTTCAGGTGACCATGCTCGCGAGTCACCTCGAACTGGTTCCCACGGCGCCGGGCCGCGCCGGCCCGTCTCCACACCAGGACCTCGTCGGCGGATTGCTCGCCGCCCTGCACATGGCGGATGCGACCGACCTGTGCCGTCGCGACCGCCAGGCGAACCGTCCGGGCCTCTCGGAACTGCTCGTGCGAATCGCAAGGGATCTGCCGGAATTCACGACGGGAATCACGCGCACCTATTTCAGCCACGCCGACGCCAGTCATACGGTATTGGCGACGGGTGCGCGGCCGCGCTGACCGGCATGATGTACGACGTCCGCCACCGCACGACCTACCGCTACAGCCAGCCGGTGTCGATCTCGCACCATGTGCTGCACCTCGTGCCGCGCCGCACCCATCGGCAGTCCGTGCACGGCTCCGAGCTCGTGGTAAGCCCGGTGCCGTCGCTGCGCAGCGATGCGAGCGACTATTTCGGGAATCACGTCACCTACCTGACGCTGCAGGAGCAGCACGACGAACTCGCGATCGAGGCGCGCGCCCGCATCGAGGTGAATCCGCCCGCCGACCATGCGCCGGACCGTACGCTGTCCTGGGACGCCGTGTTCGCGCATCTCGAGGCCGCCGCGACGCGCGACGCGCTCGGGGTCCTGCAGTTCGCGTTCGATTCGCCGTACGTGCATTCGAACCGCGAACTCGCGGCCTATGCGCGCGAGTCGTTCCTGCCGGGGCGACCCGTGCTAGAGGCTGCCCTGGAGCTGACGACTCGCATCTTCCGCGACTTCCGCTACGAGAGCGGGGCCACGAGCGTCTCGACACCGGTCGACGAGGTGTTCCGCTCGCGGCGTGGGGTCTGCCAGGATTTCGCGCATCTCGAGCTAGCCTGCCTGCGCGCACTCGCGCTGCCGGCCCGCTACGTGAGCGGATATCTGTTGACGCGTCCGCCGCCCGGGCAGCCGAAGCGGATCGGCGTGGACGCTTCGCACGCCTGGATCTCGATCTGGTGCCCCGAGACGGGTTGGGTCGACCTCGACCCGACGAACGACACGATCGCCGGACACGAGTACGTGACGCTCGCCTGGGGGCGCGACTACGCCGATATCAGCCCGATCAATGGGGTAATCTTCGGCGGCGGCGAGCACGCGGTCGACGTCGCAGTGGACGTCGTCCCTGTGAGCGCCGCAACCGCGGAGGGGCGAGCGACGGCATGACGGACGACAGGCACGCGGGACTGCTCGACCATTACGACCCCGGCGGCTTCTACTGCGAAGTCTTCGGTGCGTCCAAGCACCCGGTGAGCCACACCCGGACCGTACGTGGGCGGCTCGACGGCATGAGCCTCGCAGATCTTCGACGCCGCGCGCAGGCCGCGGAGCGCGAGCTCTACAACCTTGGCGTGACATTCACGGTCTACACCAGCCGCGAGCAGATCGACCGCATCCTGCCGTTCGATGTCATCCCGCGGATCCTCTCGTCCTCCGAATGGCAGACGATCGAGCGCGGGGTGATCCAGCGCGTCACGGCGCTGAACCTCTTCATCGAGGACGTCTATCACGAGCAGAAGATCTTCCGTGACGGCATCGTGCCCGCCGAACTCGTGCTCGGAAACGTGAACTACCGGCCGCAGATGCGGGACGTGGCGGTCCCTTTCGGCAGCTACGTGAACATCTGCGGCGTCGACATCGTGCGCGGCGGTGACGGCCGTTTCTGCGTGCTGGAGGACAACGCACGCACGCCGTCGGGCGTCTCCTACGTGGTGGAGAACCGTCACCTGACACAGCGCGCCTTCCCGGACCTGCTGGAAGGCGTAGGGGTTCGCTCGGTCTCGAATTACGGGCAGCGGCTGATCGGCAAGCTCGGTGAACTCGTGGAGGGCGCCGGGCTGGGCCCGTCGGCGGTGCTGCTCTCACCCGGTGTGTACAACTCGGCCTACTTCGAGCACGTGTTCCTGGCTCGCGAGATGGGCGTGCCGCTGGTTGAAGGGCGCGACCTCGTCGTAAACGACGACTGCGTCTACATGAAGACGACCGGTGGGCTGCAACGGGTCAATCTCATCTACCGTCGCATCGACGACGACTTCCTTGACCCCGAGGCTTTCAATCCGCACAGCATGCTCGGCGTGCCCGGCCTGATGCGCGCTTACCGGGCAGGACACGTCGTCCTCGCCAACGCAGTCGGCACCGGCATCGCCGACGACAAGGCGGTGTACGCGTATGTGCCGCGGATCATCCGCTACTACCTCGGCGAGGAAGCCATCCTGCCGAACGTCGAGACTCACATCTGCCGCGAGCGCGAGGGCCTCGAGTACACACTCGCGCACCTCGATGAGATGGTCGTGAAGCCGGTTGGCGAATCGGGAGGTTACGGACTGCTGATCGGGCCGCACGCGAGTCGCAAGGCGCTCGCCGAGTTCCGCCGCAAGCTGCGTGCGGATCCCTCGAACTACATCAGCCAGCCGGTCGTGCAGCTCTCGGTCTGCCCGACGGTCACGCGCGGCGGCATCGAGCCGCGTCACGTCGACCTGCGTCCCTTCGCCGTCACCGGCAAGTCGACCTGGGTGCTGCCAGGCGGCCTCACACGGGTGGCGCTGCGCAAGGGATCGCTGGTCGTCAATTCGTCGCAGGGCGGCGGTTCGAAGGATACCTGGGTCCTTGAGTAATCTCCTCGCACGCCACGCCGAGAGCATCTTCTGGCTCGCCCGACAGGTCGAGCGGGCCAACAGCATTGCGCGCATCCTGGATGTGAACGAGAGCTTCAGCCGAAACTCACGCGGCGAGCACGACTGGGAATCCGTGCTCAGGCTGTTCGCCGACGAGCAGGTTTTCCGCGCGACCGACCGCAAGCCGACGGCCGATTCGGTCACCCATTTCTACATCCTGGACGACCGGAACCCCAGTTCCGTGCGCAGCTGCATCCACATGGCGCGGGAGAATGCGCGCGCCCTGAGACCGCTGATCTCGACCGAGATGTGGGTGCAGCTCAACGGCTTCCACAATCGATTGAGCCGGCTGCGCAAGGCGGACCTCAAGGCCGAGAACCTCAACCGGCTGTGCAGTTACATCAAGGAGTCATGCCAGACGCACAGCGGCATCACGGCCGAGACGCTCTACCGCGACGAGTCCTGGTATTTCCACCAGATCGGTCGCGCGATCGAGCGGGCCGACCAGACGACCCGACTGGTGGACGTGAAGTACCAGGTGCTGCTTCCGAGACCAAGCGACGTCGGCTCGGCGACCGACGAGGCCCAATGGAACACGGTGCTGCGTTCGGCCGCGGGATTCCACGCGTTCCGCCGGTTGAGCCCGCAGAGCATGTCGCCGGCGCGGGTCGTCGAATTCCTCGTGCTGGACCGACGCTTCCCGCGCTCGGTGGCCGCCTGCATAATGGTTGCGAACGATCACCTGCACGAGCTGCGACTGAAGTACGGCCACATGGGCAAGCGAGTCTCCTCCAGTCGATTGCGCAAGATGACTGCGTCGCTTGCAGAGGACACTGCCGCGGAGATGATCGCCCGTGGGCTTCATGAGGCCCTCGACGGGATCCAGGTTGAACTTGCCGAGGTGACGAGCGCGCTGGGCCGGGAATTCTTCCTGCTCGCGGAGGTGGAGTCGCCACCTGGGTCGCCGGCCGAATCGAGCGCCTGATGCTGCGTCGAAGGCGCTGCTGCGCCGGATTCCCTGGCAGGCCTGGTGAATAACGGCGCTACGCTGTCGCGGCGCCCGCTGCGGCGGTTCTGGGGCTGGGGCCTCGAGAGCGACGTGCTCGCCGACCGCGAGCGAGCCCTCGTGAAGGCGATGCTGACCCACGTCGACGCGCGCTTCGAGGAGCGACCGGCCCCACAGGCCGCGGAGTTCGCCCTGCCGGCTCCGCGCGTCGAGCCGCCCGCGGCACTCGCAGCGCTGTTCTCCGCCTCTCCCGTCGATCGCCTGAATCACAGTGCCGGCAAGAGCTACGCGGACTGTGCCCGCATGTGGCTGCGCCGCGCACCGAGTCCGCCCGACTGGGTCGCGTATCCGGACGACGAACGGGCGATCGTCGACATCCTGGACTGGGCGCAGTCGAAGAACGTCGCTGTCGTTCCCTACGGCGGTGGCAGCAGCGTCTGCGGGGGCGTCGAAGCGGCGGTCGGCTCGGGTTTCACGGGCGCCGTGTCGCTGGATCTGGAACGACTCAATCGCGTGCTCGAAGTGGACCCGGTCAGCCGTGCGGCGCGCATCCAGGGTGGCGCGCTGGGTCCCGAACTGGAAGCACAGCTCAAGGTACATGGGCTGACGCTGCGACACTTCCCGCAGAGTTTCGAGTTCTCGTCACTCGGCGGCTGGATCGCCACCCGCGCCGGCGGACACTACGCGACGCAGTACACGCACATCGACGATTTCGTCGAGGCCACGCGCCTGGTAGCTCCCTGCGGAGTCGTGCAGACGCGAAGGCTGCCGGGATCAGGCGCCGGTCCTGCACCGGATCGCCTGGTAATTGGATCCGAGGGAACGCTGGGGGTCATCACCGAGGCCTGGGTGCGGCTGCAGGCGACGCCACGCTTCCGCGCGTCGGCGTCGGTGAAGTTCGGCGAATTTCAGCGCGCGGTCGCGTGCGTGCGCGCGCTGGCGCAGTCCGGGCTCAATCCGAGCAATTGCCGGCTGCTCGATCCCTTGGAGGCCGCGTTCTCCGGTGTCGGCGACGGACGCTCGGCGATCCTCGTGCTGGCCTTCGAGTCGTCCGACCATCCGCTGCATGCGTGGATGGCGCGTGCGCTGGAAATCGTGGCCGACCACGGCGGGCAGTACGACCGGGACGCCGTGCAGCGCTCGATGTCCGCGGAAGGATCGAGCGAACATCGCAGCGGCGCCGCCGGCGCCTGGCGCGAGGCGTTCCTGCGCATGCCGTACTGGCGCGACCCTGCCGTCGGCCTCGGCGTCATCATGGACACGTTCGAAACCGCGATCACGTGGGACCGCTTCGGCGACTTCTACCGCAACGTCAAGGAGGACGTCGCCAGTGCGGTACGCAAGGCAACCGGCCAGGACGTTCAGCTGTCCTGCCGCTTCACGCACCTGTACCCGGATGGTCCGGCACCGTACTTCACGATTGTCACCCGCACGGCCGACGGCAGCGTCGCGAGCGCGCTGGCTGCGTGGTGCGAGATCAAGCTCGCGGCGAACGCGGCCGTGGTGACCCATGGCGGCACGATCACGCATCACCATGCCGTGGGCCGGGATCATCGCAGCGGCTACGAGCGCGAGGTGGATCCCTTGTTCCGGCAAATGCTGGCGGCCGCAAAGCGCGTGGCTGATCCCAAGGGAATCCTCAACCCGGGCGTGCTGTTCGATCCTGTGGATCGGCACATCGGCCAGACAGGCGCGCTCGCCGCCCGTTGAACTTGCCGGCTGCTGCGGAACGCGACTTGCCGCCCGACCGGCCGTCTGCCGCGGCATCCGCCGCATGAGCGGACGACGAACAAGGTCCTGATCGGGTTCTATCGCGCCGGAACGTGGCTGACCGTGGCCCGGTCGGGTCTCAACGCCGGCATCCTGTTGCTCGACGGTCTGGAGCACTCGGGGCAGTTGCCCACGCGGTACCTGATTGTCACCGCGGCGGCGGGCCTGATGTTCGTGCCATCGGCGTCGCCATCTTTAGCCTGCACTGGAGCCTCGACAGGATTCGCAGCCATCCGACCGGCAGCGTCGATCGGGCAGCAACAACCGGGCTGGCGATGCCGTGGATGGTGGTGCACCTCGTGCCGGGCGTGATTCTGGCAGCTGCCGCCGCAGTCATGGCAAGCGCCGCGATTGCGATGATCGGGAGGCTCAGGCAAGGCTTTACGATCTTCGGATGACATCCACGCCGCCGGGATGACGCGGCTGTCAGTCATCCGTCCCGCGACTCAACCAAACCTCGCGCGAGTCCCGCGACTGTCGATGCGGCTCGGCGGACGGCTGAGCGCGTCCAGTTCGCCAACGGCGCAAGCAGCGTGACGCGCCGTCAGAGCAACTCCCCGACGGCGCGGCGGGCCTCGTCGATGGCCGCGTGCGCGTAGGCCTCCCGGGCGGAGTCGGAGTTCGCGATTGCGACGTTACCGACGCGTGCCCGTGCCATTTCGTTCGGCTCCCGGCCGTCAGCGCGCTCCTTGTCGTAGAGCGGATTGAACCCGTACGAATAGCCGTGGCCCCAGCGGTTGACGGTGATTGCGGCGATGTCCCGCGAGGCGTCGAAGCCGCCCGGCCCAACGATGCGCGTGAGCTCGTCGCGGGCGGCATTCTCGAAGTCGGCGAACGGCATCGCGTAGAGCAGTCCGCGCGCCGCGCGCCACTCGATGCGCTGATCCAGCCCGGTCACGCCGGTCGTCGGTACGTGGACCAGGTGCAGCACGATCGGCTCCTCGGGTGAACGCGCGCAGGTGTAGCCGCCGAGGCTGACGGGGTAGTCGAGCTTGATGCGCGCGTAGAAGCCCATCGGGTTCGTGACCTCGTGCACGCCGCGCCTCACCCAGGGCGTCCAGTCGCGAACCGCGACGTTGACGTAGACGAGCGGAGCCTTGACGTTCTGTGCCAGCGTATCGCGCTGTCCTGCGCCGAGTTCGGGCATCAGACGCGCCGTCATCATGTTGAAGCAGCCGAGCACGACGTGCCGCGAGCGTACTCCGCGGATCCGGCCCTGGTGCACGTAGCAGGTCTCGACCGAGGCCGCAGCGCCGCGGCCACCGGCATTTTGCACGCGAACGGCCGTGCTGCGCAGGCGCATCCGGATCGGCGACCCCGCCTCGTCCAGCTTCGCGTAGACGAATGGCGCGAGCACGATGTCGTCCATGGTGCGTCCGGGGGCGACTCCCGGGATCAGCGACCGCACGAGCAGCCGCGCCAGCGAGGCATTGCCGTCCGGGAAGTGATAGATGTACGGGTCATCCATCTCCGCCGCCGCCTCCGCGCTGACCGGCAGCCCGAGTCCCGCGAATCCCGGGTAACCGGTCCCCATCGCCCACGAGGCGGGCAGCGCGTCGATCGTGGCGGCGAAGAAGTCCTGCGAGCGCTTCTGGAACGTGTTGGCGGCCTCCTCGGACAGACCCCAATAGCGCGTCAGCCAGTCACGGTAGCTGACAGTCTCGAGCAGCGCCTCCTTCTGCTGCCGGCTCTTGCCCTTGAGCGGGTCTCGGCGCCCCGCATAGAGATCGACGAGCTGCTGCCGCGAGGCCTCGGACACCGGAAAGTCCGCGATGAAGGCCGCGGCCGGTCGTGCGTTCATGCGATTCGCAGGAATGTCGTCGGCCACCATGCGCATCGGATCGCCGGTTACGAGCCGGTCGACACCGAAGCTCTCGCGCTTGAACAGCACACCACGTGACAGCCCGAGCCCGGGATACAGCGTTCGGTCGAAGGCGGTCTCGAACCGGTCGACGTCGACACCCAGGGCGTGCAGCAGGCCGCTGGCCTCCGGGCTGTAGAGCGACTTCGGCGACTGAAGCGCCTCGCTGCCGCCGTAGCCGATCAGGCGCCGGCCGCCGACCTCGAACTCGTTACGCTGCGCATGTCCGCCAAAATCGTCCAGCGCATCCAGCAGCAGGATGCGCGCGTCGGGCTTCTCACGCCGGTAGAACCACGCCGATGCCAGGCCGCTGATGCCGGCTCCCACGACCACTAGGTCGTAATGTTCGTCGAGCCCTGCGTCATCCAGTGCGAAGGACTGGCCGTCGCGCAGCGCGTGCGCCACGTCCCAGGCGCCTGGCGCGACGCCTCGGAATCCGGTGCCCGCGGGAGGGTAGGCGAGTTCCGTCGCGCCGGCGACGTCCTGCGCCTGGCCGCGACTGAGCCCCGGCGCGAGTACCCCCCCGATCGTCAGGGCGACGCCATTCAGGAAATCGCGACGAGTGATCGAATCGTTCATTGCCGTTCGCCGACTTCGAGAATGCCGCTCGCGACGTTCATCGTCCACTCGCCCGCTTCACGTAGCGAAGCCCGGTTCTCGATCCAGGTCCTGCGCGACATCGATTCGGTTCCGTCGAGGATGATCGCCTCGATCATCGCCGGGAAGCACCACGAGGCACAGGGCGAGAAGCAGTCGGGCGACGTGATTCGCGTTAGGCATGCAGTTCGCTTCAGGCCGTGGGTTTGCCGACCCTCGGGAAGCTGCATAGAATCCGCATCGGCCAGCGGGTGTAGTTCAATGGTAGAACTGTAGCTTCCCAAGCTACCGATTTGAGGCAGGCCCTCGTCGACATCCGGCCAATCCCGCCGCTGACGCCAATCGACGTGATCGATTCCATGCCCTTTCGGGCCAATTCAGCCGATCGCTGAGCCGATACCGTTTCTCGGGGTGGTCCTCCACCATTCGGGTCCCCAGTACGTGGTGCTTTACCCCCATGTTGTTGTCCATGTGGGTCCGGATAGGGGATGGTGAAGGGTTAAGCGGCACGAGGCCATCGCCGACGAGGCGCTCGCTCATGAGGCTGCGCCTCGACCCGAGCGTCGCCGCCAATGCGTAGCATTCGACATCGCCAGGCAGTGGCACGTGCTTGTGTGCGTCCCGGGTGATCGTCCGTGCCGCAGATCGGAGATGCCGGCGCTGCGCGCCTTTCCGATGCGGGTGAACGGTCCAGTCTGCTCATCATCGACGAGCTCGGTTTCGAGCCGATGAGCCGCGAGGAGGCGAGCCTGTTCTTCCGTATCGTCGCTTACCGCTACGGTCGCGGCTCGATCCTGATCACCACCATCAAGAGCGTGCGCGAGTGGACCGAGCCGCTCGCCGGCGATGAGGCGCTCACCACCGCCATCCTCGACCGCCTGCTGCACAAGGCGCACGTACTCAACATCAAAGGGAGGAGCTACCGACTCAGAGACCTCGAACAGACCCTCGGAACCGTGCTTTCCTGAACCCATCCATCCCGACCCGGGTGCGTAAAGGTAGATGTCGTCTTAACGCGTGACACTGGATGTCGCTTGACGGCTGTAGACAAATCGATGCTTGCTCATGCGCGTTGCACGCTCAACAAGACAAACACGGGATAGCCTATGGAACAGACTTTCGGAGCAGTCGTCGGCGGAACCATCGGACTGCTGCTCGTCGCATTGATCGGCCTTGTGATCGGCGTGGTCGCCGGACTGCTCATGCCCGGCAAGGATCCTGGCGGCTGGTTAATGACGATCTTGCTGGGGATCGCAGGCTCGTGGGTCGGAGGCTTCATCGCGACTGCGCTTGGCATCTCCGCAAAGGTGCCGGTGTTCATCGCTGCCGTGGTGGGAGCGATGCTCCTGCTGCTGATCTACCGGATGGTGAAGAAGACCTGACGAGATTCATCACGTGCCGTCGATCGTTGGTCCTCCAAACGGCGGTCCACGACGATAAGACACTCGGCGTGCCGTGGGTGATTGGCCGGCAGGTCATGCAGAAGCATGTCCGACGTGTAGAGCACGGGCGCGAGACCGACCCGCCGTGTGTTGCCGTTGCCATCGTCAAACTTGCGCCATCCGAACCCGCTCGCCAGGCACGTGAGCCGACTTGCATCGGCCGAGGCCCGGTGTACCGGTAGTGCGTGTGCCAGCTGCCGGCCTGGCAGCGGGGTGATGATCGCAGGGCGCGTTGACAGTGTGCCGCCCGGAGTCTGAACGGTCAGGTACGGAATGGACGGCCGGTCGACAATCGTCGTGGGCACTTTCACAGGCTGACGAACTGGTGTCGGTCGCGGCACCTGATGCGGAACCAGATACGGCGCAGACACCGGTTGCGGCACCTGCGACGGCACCGCCACCGGCATCGGCGTCGGGATCGCGTTCGGTGTCGGCACCGCGAGCCCCGGCTGCGCCACCGGTTGCGGCACCCGCGACGGCACCGCCACCGGCATCGGCGTCGGGATCGCGTTCGGCGTCGGCACCGCGAGCCCCGGCTGCGCCACCGGTTGCGGCACCCGCGACGGCACTGCCACCGGCATCGGCGTTGGGATCGCGTTCGGTGTCGGCACCGCGAGCCCCGGCTGCGCCACCGGCTGCGGCACCCGCGACGGCACTGCCACCGGCATCGGCGTTGGGATCGCGTTCGGTGTCGGCACCGCTAGCCCCGGCTGCGCCACCGGCTGCGGCACCGAGACGCTCGCCACGGGCAACGTCGGTGTGCCCTGCGTTCCAGGTGAGATCGTAGTCGTCGGCGTACCGCCGCCGTTGACGACGGGAACCCCGGCAGTACCGGCGCACGCAGCGTTGTGCTTGTTGCCGACCCCTGTGCACCAGCCGATGTGACCACCATCCGCCGCAGCCCGCGCCGCCACCAGCAAGCCCAGCAACAGCGGGATGCACGCGAACCGACGCTGCGCTCTCATCGTCCCCACCCCTTGGTCAGCGAAAGGTAGAAGCCGACATCGCCAGCCTCCGTCACCGTGCCATCTTCGAGCGGCACCGCGATCCACGCCGATGCGGAAAACGACCGATGGAGCGCCGCAACCATTCCGACACCCGTAGAAGCTAGCGACGCGTCGGAATCGTTGCCCGGTGTCGGCTCGACATCACGCACCGCACCTATGTCCAGGAATATGAACGGGGCGACCGACCGATGCAGCCGGCCCTCGCGGTCGAAGACATGGCTGATTTCAACGGTGCCCGCGTAGCCTCGATCACCGAGCACCTCCACTGGGACGTAGCCGCGGAGGTGGGGCCAGTGTCCGACCGTGAACTTCTCGACCTGCGGCAGGCTATCGCCGGTCCACTGGCCATGAACCTCGGCCCGCAGGAAGGTCCGGTCGCTCAAGGACTCCAGCGGGCCAATCCAGCCCAACGCAGCGCGTGCATCGACGAAATTCCTGTCACCGTCCACCGGCTCGTCCGCAGCACGGTTCGGGCGACCGCCCAGCGACAGCGCTAGGCTGAAAAGCCTCTGGCCACCGTCGCTGCCGCTGGAACCACGGATCAGGTGCACTCGCGCGGCGTGCGCGACGCTGTCGACGTCGCCAGTCCTCAAGCGGGACTCCGCGTCCTGATACTCGTACTCGCCGAGCACGTACGTGTAACCGTGCAGGTCGCGCCGCAATGCGTAACCGAACGCCATCGCCGCATTGATTCCGAGCTGGTCCGCATCGGTGCTCACTTCGGTGTAATCGCGCTGTGCGAAGGCATTGCCCGCGTAGGCCTCGACGTACGCACCGCCATCGCCGACCGGCCGCCGGTAGAACAATGTACCGGCCAGCGAGTAGGAATCGTTCCATTCGTGTGTCGCGACGCCGAGCATCCGCACCATGTCGCCGCCCGTGGCGACGGAGTAGAACTCCTCGACGAGGAGCGCCCTCACCGCGTCGTCATCCGGCAGCGGCACGTTGTCGACGCTGAAACTCCCGGCACGCCGTAACTGTGCGCCAGAGAGGCGCAGCGTGGCGCCCTCCCCGTCGGACGCAAACTGGAATTCGCTGCGCAGGTCGACACCGCTGAGATCGGATCCGAGCATCAGCGCGCGTTCGAAATCGGCGGAATGCAGCGGCTTCTGGCCGATCAGCGGCGCGAAGTACGACTCGACTTGCCGTGCCGTCTCGTCCGTGAGGCCGACGACCTCCATCCGTTCGATATGCCCCTCGTGCACTATGATCGCCATTTCGCCCGAGGCAGGGTCGACGATCGACGTTGCCTCCGCCAGGAGGTAGCCGTCCTCGCGGTAGACCTGCTCGATTGCGTCGAGCAGCCCGGTGACGGTTGGGGCGCCAGACGCCGCGAGATCGTGTGCTGTGGCAAACGACAACAGGTCCTGCGGCACGTATGTCGCTACGCCGCACACGGCGATGCCATCGTGACCAGGCGCAATCGACGCGAACGCGTGGCGAGCGGCCGGATCCTGCAAGGGCACGATGGGTCCGCAGGCTGCTTCAGCTTCGCGTTGCAGAGCAAACGACAGCAGCCCGAGCACGATCGAACGCAGCAGACTTGAACATTGGTACATGCCTGTCATTCTCTGGCACTGACCGCAACGGCAGTCGAGACGGCGTTCACACTTGTTGCGAGCATGGTCTTGCGGGACGCCAACAGGGGGGACACTGTTTGATTAGGCCAACACTCCTCGACGTGTGCCCGGCCGCTACTCCACTGCGGGGCCGGACCGTCGATTTGCTGACCCTGTAGATCCTGCCTAGAATCTCGGCACGATGCGGGCGTCGTATAGTGGCAATACCTGAGCTTCCCAAGCTCAAGACGAGGGTTCGATTCCCTTCGCCCGCTCCATTTCCACCGTCTGAATCGTCGAGAGGGGCCAGCACGGAAGTCGGCCCCGGGTGGCGATCATCCGCATGGCGGTCAGGGAACCCTTTGGGACACCACGGGTGGATGATCGGGTGATGGGCCCTGCGACGGTGCTTCCCAAGCCACTAACGTGGGTTCGATTCCCATCACCTGCTCCAACGATTTCAGTGAACCGCCCCGGCTCTGACGCCGCGGGTGTTCACTGTGTCATCCGACGCTCCAGCGGATGGCATTCACTCTAGCGACCAGCCTAAGCTTCGGATCCAGTCCTGCCCCAGCCGCGAGGCGGACGAGCAAATCGAGGCTGAAGGAACTGATCTTGCCGCGCTTGATGTCCGACACCCTGGTCTGGGTGACTGCAAGGATCTTCGCCGCCTCCGCTTGAGTCATGCCGGAGCCCGCCAGCCAACTTCCAAGACCCTGGAGAAGGAGCGAGCGCATCTCCATCTCCGCGGCCTGATCCTCCGGATAGAGATCTTGAAATACGCTGCGCACTTTCTTCCTAGCCATGGGGTGCCCTCGTGGGAACTCTGGCGAGCCATTGTCGTGCCAAGTCGATATCTTGCCGGGCGGTGTTCAGCGTCTTCTTACGGAAGCAATGCAGGACGTAGATCGCTTCAGGCCGCATCGCGAGGTAGATCGCACGAAGTGCCCCGGATGGATCGCGCACTCGGATCTCCCGAACACCAGAACCGATCGATGCCATCGGCTTCCAATCGTCAGGGTCCAGTCCGCACTGCACTCTGAATAGTTGGTGGCCCATGTCGTCCATCACACGCGGGACGGTCGCCAATCGTAAGCGATTGATCCGACGTGCCGGGAAGGCTCAATAGGTTCGATTCCCATCACCCGCTCCAATCCCCTTCCTATCCGGATTCGTCGCACAAGGGTCAGCAGTCCGACCCAGGGTTGTTGCGTGGTGCGCAACACAATACACTGATGCCGTGATCCAGTCTTTCCGGCACAAGGGACTGCGGCGGTTCTACGAATCGGGGTCCCTGGCCGGAATCCAGCCGCAGCATGCGAAGCGGCTGAGAATGCAGCTGGCTGCCCTCGAATCGGCCCAGGTCATCGAGGACATGGATATCGCCGGCTTCCGTCTGCACCAACTGAAGGGTGCCGACCGGGGACGGTGGTCGATCTGGGTGAACGGCAACTGGCGGCTGACCTTCGAGTTTCGCGACGGGCAGGCGTACGTGCTTGACTACGAGGACTACCACTGATGGCTATGCACAATCCCCCGCATCCCGGCGAGTTCATCTCGGCGGTCTACCTTGAGCCCAATGGGCTGAGTGGTCGTGAGCTGGCCACGAAGCTGGGCGTGGCCCCGTCCACCCTGAATAGGGTATTGACCGGAGCGAGCGGTGTGAGCCCTGAGATGGCGTTGCGGCTGGCGAAGTGCCTGGGCCGTTCGCCGGAGAGCTGGCTGGCGATGCAGTACAGCCACGATCTCTGGCGGGCCCGGCAGCACGTGGACTTGAGCCGGGTTGCCAGGGCGCGACTGACGGCTGCCTGATGCCGAGGCCCCGCCAATCACACGTCAATCACACGCGAGATCATCGCCGCCGGTAAGTGATTGATCCAGCAGATGGAGCGGGGCGACTCACGTGGGTTCGATTCCCATCACCCGCTCCCACAAATGGCAGGCAAGAGCGGCGCCTGCGACTCGCGCTCCGCCATGCGCTCGGCGAGCCAATGGAACCACTCCCAGCGGCTCTGTCGCTCCGTGTTCCGGCGCAATTCGGCGACGTATCTCGCAGGTCCAACAGACCGCGCCGGGTCGCGGTTCTGGACGGGCCGGTGAGGGACGTCACGTCCGTGGCTTGCGCGCGCAGGTCGCGAGTGCTACAAACGTAGTACGCCGCATGCAATGCAGGATTCGAGTCATGGCTGAGACCACCACGATTCGCTTGCCGCCCAAGCTGCGCGCGCGCATCCATGCGCTCGCGAAGCAGTCCGGACGATCGGCTCACAGCTTCATCCTCGAAGCGGTGGAGCGGCATGCCGACTACGAGGAGCAGATGCGCAGCCTGGTCAGGGAAGCATTGGCGGCCGACGAGGAGATCGAGCGGACCGGCGAGGTGTATCGCTCGGACGACGTGCACGCCTGGGTAGAACGCCTGGCCCGCGGTCAGGACGGTGCACGGCCGAAGCCGTGGCGACGGTAGTCTATTCGGCGCGGGCACTGCTCCACCTCGAGCGCGCCTTTGAGTTCCTGGCAAGCGAGAACCCGGACGCGGCAATCGCAGCGTCCGGTGCGATCCGCTCTGCCGTCGAGAACCTGGCCGCGCACCCGTTGCTCGGGCGGCGTGTGCACGGCGACATTCGGGAGCTGGTGATTTCCTTCGGCCAGACGGGGTACATCGCGCTCTACCGGTTCGTCGTCCCGCAGGACGAGGTGAGGGTGCTCGCGATCCGACATCAGCGGGAGATTGGATTCGTGCCATAGGCACGTTGCGCGAGCGGATAGGACGTACAAGCGGCCCTATGTTGGCAGCGGAACCGGTCCAGGCGAGTTGCCATCGGGCGGCTGATGGCAGGTCGCGGGCCACGATCCGGGCCGAGCCGCTGGCGGCCGCCGTCGTTCGAACCGTGAGTCTTTGCGTTTGATCGTGAAATGCCGGTGGTGTCGGCCGCCGGTCCATACGCGCCCGTCCCGGCACTGGGCCGTGCGCCGCCGGGCGCTTCAGATCAGCCGCGGGCGCCCGGGTGGTGCGCGGCTCGGGTCCGCCGGATCGACGGCGCCGGCCGCACGGCCGAGGTGCGCGAGGGCTTCGAGGAGGTGCGGACGCACCGCGACCTCGCCGGGCACGAACGCTGCACCGAGGGACGCTGGCCGTCGCTTGATCGGTCCGGCGAGTGCCAGGAACCCAGGTAGGCTCGTTCGACCGCAGCGCAAGGGATCGCAGCCCCCGTCGCTGCCGCGGTCCGCCTGTCAATCCCCGGATTCCTGTCTGCGAAAGCCACGCGTGAACGGTGCGCGCGCCGACGTGCCTGTCATTAGCGAGCAATGCGGGCGTCACGGACCTTTCAACGCGCCCTGAGATGATCGCAGACGTAGCGAGTCCCCTCAGAGATTCACCGCATGTCTGCAACGTCTGGTTCCGGGAAGCTCCGGCGGCTGTTCGGCGCTCTCGCCCTGGTGTCCATGTTCGGCTCGTGCGCCAGCGCTGATCCCGTCAGCAGTCAACCGGCCGTCGATGACACCGCGCCGGTCGATTTGTCCTTCCGCGAGTTCTACCGCATGCCCGTCGGTCCGCGCGGCCTCGAGCCGACCGACAAGCTGCTCGCGCTCGACGGCCGACGCGTGAGGATCGAGGGCTACGTGGTGCAGGAAGAGGAGCCGCTGCCCGGCCTGTTCATGATGGCGCCCGTGCCCGTTGCGCTCGCGGAGCTCGCCGACGGGCCAGCGGACTACCTGCCCGGCACGACCGTGTTCGTGCACCTGCGTTCCGACGACGCAAAACGGAAATACCTGAGTTTCCGAGCTGGCCTGTGGACCGTGGTCGGCACCCTGGAGCTGGGCGGCCGCGAGGAACCGAACGGTCGACACTCCTTTGTCCGGCTGGTCGTGGACGAGGTTTCCGACGTCCGTGATTCGACCGGCCAGGTGCTCGTGTTGCGCCCGGATGCACCGGCGCAGCACCGCCACAGCTATTGACCGCCCACCCCCATCGATCAAATAGGGAGCGTTTGCTACATGTCAACGATCATCAACCGACCCATCGCCGCGCTGGTCAGCCTTGCGATCTCCGCCGCAGTGGCGGGCCCGGCACAGGCGGAGCCGCTCGTGCTGCGGCTGACGCCGCCGAGCCAGTATTTCTCCACTAACGGCGCAGAGTCGAAGCCGATCATCTCGCGCTTCTTTGCCGGTCAGAAATTCGACCTGCAGGCGACCGTCATTCCTGATGACGGCACCACGATCACCGGGTTCCAGTTCTTCGTGAACGGGCATCCCGTGGGCGTCGTGCCCGCCGCAAGGTCCATCGTCACCACGGGACTGGTTGCAGGGCTTCCGGCAGGGACGGCGGTCGTGTCGGCGCGCGGTTACTCCACGCTGATGCCTGGCGTGCACAAGCTCAGCGTCAAGGCGACGCAGAGCGACGGCCAGTCCGTGACGGCCACCGGTAACTTCGAGGTCGTGCGGGCGAACCTGGGCGGCTACCGTACCAAGAACATCATCATCATGCTCGGCGATGGCATGGGCTCCGGCCACCGTACGGCGGCGCGCATCATGCAGTACGGCGTCGCGCAGGGCAAAGCGAAGGGTCTCCTCGCGATGGACACCTTCCCGGTGACGGCAAACATCATGACGGCGTCGCTCAACTCGATAGTCACGGACTCGGCGCCTGGCATGCAGAACTACGTGACTGGGAACAAGTCGAACAACAACCAGGAAGGCGTCTTCCCCGACGACACGGTCGCGGCATTCGACAATCCCCGCGTGGAATACCTGGCCGAATACCTCGCCCGCACGCAGGGCAAGAAGCTCGGTATCGTCACCACGTCGGACGTATTCGACGCGACGCCGGCGTCGATGGCTATCCACACCCAGAACCGCGGCGCCGGCACCGGCATCGTCGACCAGTATTTCGATGATCGCATGAAGACCGGACTCACCGTACTGATGGGTGGTGGGCGCAAGTGGTTCCTGCCCAACCCGACCAACTGCCCCGGCGAGGGTTGCGGAAGCGCCAGCGGTTTCAACGGATCTGCACGAGGCAACAGCACGGACTACACGTTGCCGTCGGACATCGTCGCCGGCTGGGGCGCGGCCCCGGGTAAGCTGGATCCCATGCGCGACCTCATCTCCGACTTCGAGTCGGCCGGCTGGTCGTACGCATCTGACGGAGCCGGCCTCGCGGGCGCGCCGAGCAACAAGCCGCTGCTCGGCCTGTTTGCGCTGTCGAACATGAACATCGCGCTCGACAAGCTCGGCAAGCGGCGTGGCTCCTCGACCGTCGTGGACGACTACGGTTTCCCCGACCAGCCGCTGCTCGAGGAGATGACCGCCAAAGCGATCGAGGTTCTCGAGGCCAGCAGCCCGAACGGTTTTGTGCTGATGGTCGAAGGTTCTTCCATCGACAAGCAGGCGCACAACATGGACTCGGAGCGCTGGATCTTCGACATGATCGAGTTCGACAAGGCGGTCGGCGTGGCAAAGCGTTTCGCCAAGCGGGACCTTGGGACCGTGGTACTCGCCACAGCTGATCACGAGTGCGCCGGCGTCGCCGTCATCGGCGGCTCGCGGGTCACGGATGCGGAACTGCAGAGCCGGATCGCGACGGGTGCGGGTGCGGCTCAGGTCCGCAACGGGGTCGTTGGCACCTACGAGACCGCCGGCTTCCCGAAGTACGCGCGCAATTCCGTCGACGGCTATCCCGCCGGCACTGACCCGGATTTCAGGATGCTGATCGGCTATGCCGCCAATGCGGATCGGTTCGAGGACTGGCGGACGAATCCGCAGCCTCTGCGCGACAGCCAGCAGCCGGGCAACAACTTCGCGCCGCTGAACAGCTACCCATCCGGCCCGCTGAATCGGGACACGCAAGGCAACTTCCAGGTCACGGGACAAATTCCGGATGCCGTCGCCGCACATACCGGCAATGACATCCCCTTGTCTGCCTGTGGCCAGGGCGCCTTGCTATTCGGCGGCACGATGGACAACACGGACGTGTTCTTCAAGCTGATGCAGGCCGCGGTCGGCGGAGCGATCAATTGGCCAGCGTTCGACTGCCGCTAGTCCTGGCGCTCGTCTTGATTCATTGTCGATGACGGGGCGGCTTCGGCCGCCCCGTTTCGTTCGCGTCCGATGCCAGGCGAGTCGTGCGGCTTGCGCGGCAACGGGGGATCGAGCCTATGCGGCCTCCCGGGCAAGCGCGTCGGCAGCGGGAGCGACGTTGCTCCCTGGAACGACCGAGCACCACACAGGACATGCCATGGCCGCGCGCGACATCACTCGACCACCGTCTCCGCCAGTCGCCTCCGCTGCAGCTTGCCCAGCGAGTTCCACGGCAATGGCGGATAAGACGTACAAGCGGCCCTCTGTTGGCAGCGGAACCGTTGGAGGCGAGTTGCAAATGGGGCGGCTGATGGCGGGTCGCGGCCACGATCCGGGCCAAGCCGTTGGCGGCCGCCGTCGTTCGGACCGTGAGTCTTTGCGTTTGATCGTGAAATGCCGGTGGTGTCGGCCGCCGGTCCATACGCGCCCATCCCGTCCCTGGGCCGGGCGCCGCCGGGCGCTTCAGACCAGCCGCGGGCGCCCGGGTGACGCGCGGCTCGGGTGTGCCGGATCGACGGCGCCGGCGGCACGGCCGAGGTGCCCGAGGATCAGCTCAATGAGCGCCGGTGGTTCGATGCCGGCGATGACGCGCAGCCGGCCGCCGCATTGCCGGCAGGTCTCGATGTCGATGGCGAACGCGCGCTTGAGGCGCTGCGCCCAGGGTAGAACTCGTGCTGCTCCAGGTTGCGACCGATGCGCGGGCGGCGGCCGCGCCACTTGCCGATCAGGTATCCGCCGCCGAACAGCACCAGTGACGCGGCGAGATTGACGGCGAGATCCTGCATCCAGGAGCTGGCGAGGAAGTCGGACACGGCAGTCCCCTCGTTCCGGCAGCGGCGTCGCTTGCACCCCGATTATGGTGCATGCCTGCGGCGAGGGCGAGGCACCCTTCCCCGCGAACCGGGAAAGGGCGCCTGCCTTGTTGGCTCACACGAGCACCTGCGCGTGGAACCCTGCGTTGATCAGCAGGCCCATCACCGACACCACCAGCACCGCAAGTACGGCGAACACGACGGCTTCATAGGGCTTCGACGATGTCTTCGTTCTCATGACGTTCTCCTCTTGGTTGCGACTCAGGCCACGATCGGCGCCAGCGCCGACTGGATGCGGGCCATCTGGTTCTCGGTGGTCATGCCGGCGAGCAGGCGGCCGAAGTGCGGGCGCTGCACGCCGCTCGCGATGTACTGCCAGCGATACGCGCGGATCACGAGCGCGCGGATCGCGGCCTGCTCCTCGTCGCCGAAGCTGCGTCCGGCGATCCGGACGAAGTACGCGGCGTCGGCCGCGGCCTGTCCCTGCAGAATCCCGTCGACGGCGCCCACGAGCGCGATCAGGTCGTCGACCGCCTGCTCCTTCTGGCGCATGGTCAGGCGCTTGTTCTCCTGCACCCACTCGAGCTCGTCGAGCCTCGCGTGCTGCACTTCCTCCATCCAGTGGTACTGGAACACGTCCTTCCACAGCGGCGACAGGTCCTGCTGCGGCTCGATGCTCTGCTGGTAGTGCTTCTGCGTGAACAACTCGATCAGACAGGTCAGTGCCAGCACCGACCACGTGCTCTTGCCGAGCACGGCCGCCGCAACCTCGTTGGGTTCAGCGACCTTGCAGTAGCCGGCAGGCATGCGCTCCGCCAGCATTTGCTCGATGCGCCGGAACAGCTCCTGGTGCTTGAGTTCCTCGTCGCTGAAGCGCACCAGCGCCTCGAGCGCAACCTGGTCGCCGAGCCAGTGACGGCCCGACAACTCGAGCACCTTGGCGCCGATGAAGCGCTCGACGAGCCCGAAGATGTAGGCGTACGTGCGCCCCTGCACCTGGCTCATCAGTCGACGCTCCGCGGCGTTCAGGAACGGCAGCTCGTCGACCTTCGAGAGCCCGGCGGGCAGGAAGGTCTGGCCGAAGTCGAAGTCGCGGCCGCGGATCACGTCTGCGTCGATGTCCCAGCGCACGCGCTTCGAGGCCTTGATGCAGCGCGCGTAACGCGCCGTGTCGGTTCCCGTCCGCATGTCCTGGTTCTCGATGGTCCTTACGGCGGTCTGCATGGCGGTGTTCATCTCGTGCTCCTGTGATCGGTCTCGTCGGTGGCGGCGGACCATTTCCGCCGCGGTGAGGCACATGCTGGCCGCGATCCGTATCGGTCGAATTTCCGTCGCGTAGATATTTGTATCCGTTTGTATCGCGACGAGCCGCTATACTCGGCGCGCAGCAAACGCCGGAGGATTGCCCGTTGACGAACGCAGGCTGCGTGCTCGTCGTCGACGACGACCGCTCGATCCGCGAGATGCTCGCGGAATACCTCTCGTCGGAGGGTTACGAGGTCGTCGCGGCCGAGGACGGCGCGGCGATGCGCGTGGCGATCGAGCGCAGCGCTCCGGACCTCGTGCTGCTCGATCTGAAGCTGCCGCAGGAAGACGGCCTGAGCCTCGCGCGCTACCTGCGCGAGCGCTACGACGTCGGCATCATCATGGTCACCGGCGCCGGCGGCGTGGTCGACCGCATCGTCGGGCTCGAGGTCGGCGCCGACGACTACGTCGCGAAGCCCTTCGACCCGCGCGAACTGCTCGCGCGCATCAAGAGCGTCATGCGACGCATGCACGCGCGCCCCGCATCGTCCGGCCAGACCGCGGAGCGGAGCCTGGTGCCGTTCGGCTCCTGCCGCCTCGACCTCGAGTCACACCAGCTCTTCAATGGCGACGGCACCGAGATCCCGATCACCTCGATGGAGTTCGACCTGCTCAAGGTTTTCGCCGAGAACCCCGGCAAGGCACTCTCCCGCGACCGCATCCTCACACTGACGAAGAACCGCGAGTGGGATCCCTACGACCGCTCCATCGACATCCGCGTCGCGCGTCTGCGGCGCAAGGTCGAGGCGGATCCCGAGAATCCGCAGGTGATCCGCACAGTGCGTGGCGTCGGCTACATGTTTGTTTCAGGCGCGTAACAGTCCTCGCGTCCGCATCCCCGCCGCTTGATACTCGAGGCCGCCTTCCCTTTCGGGAGATGCGCCATGAGCGCCCAGCCCCCGTCCCTCCACAAGACCGAGCGCGCGCTGCTCGACAGCGAGATCCGCCTCCAGCAGGTGCTCGACAACTCGAGCGCGCTCGTATTTGCCAAGGACCGCCGCGGCCGCTACCTGTTCGTGAACCGCGAGTTCGAGCGCGTGACGGGACGCGGCAGCGCGCAGACGCTCGGGCACACCGACGAGGAGGTCTTCCCGCCGGAGCTCGCGGCCCGCTTCCGGCACAACGACCTGCGCGTACTCCAGGAGGGACGCAGCATCGAGTTCGAGGAAGCCGCAGACTTCGGGGACGGCACGCGGACCTTCATCTCCTCTAAGTTCCCGCTGTTTGACTCCGACGGCGTCGCCTACGCGGTCTGCGGCATGGCGACCGACATCACGGAGCGCAAGCGGCTCGAGGACGCCTTCTCCTCCGCCGCGCTCGCAGTCTCGCAGTCGGAGGAAGAGACGCTCTACCGCCAGCTGGCGCGCTACCTGTCCGCCATCCTCGACGTGGACGGCGCGTTCATCGCGACGACGGCTCCCGGCGACAGTTGCACAATGCGGATGCTCGCCTTCCATCTCGACGGCGAGGTGCGCGAGAACTTCACCTACCCGCTCGCCGGCACCCCGTGCGAAACCGTCGTCGGCTCGGGATTCCGGCTGTATCCCTCGCGCCTCGGCGAACTCTTCCCGCTCGACGCGGACTTTCAGAAGCTCGGGCTCGACTGCTACGCCGGGCAGCCGCTCACCGATGGCCGCGGACGCCCGCTCGGGTTGATCTCCGTGGTCTCCCGCCGCCCGTTCCGGGACGCGGCACTCGTCGAGGCGACGCTGCGCATCTTCGCCGTGCGGGTCAACGCCGAGCTCGAGCGCGCCGCAGCCGCGGCGGCGCTGCGCGCGTCGGAAGCCAACTACCGCCAGATCTTCGAGGCGTCCGAGGACGCGATCTTCGTGCACGACTGGGACACGGGCGCGATCCTGGACGCGAACGCGCGGGCCTGCGAGTCCTACGGCTACGTGCGCGAGGACCTGCTGCGGCTGAGGGCGGGCGACCTCAGCGCGGGCGAGCCGCCGTACACGGAGGAAGAAGCCTTTCGCTGGATCGAGCAGGCGAGGCGCGACGGCAGCGCGAACTTCGAATGGCGGCGCCGCAACAGCGACGGCAGCCTGCACTGGGACGAGGTGCGCCTGAAGCGCGCCGTGATCGGCGGACAGCAGCGCATCCTGGCCTTCACCCATGACATCACCGAGCGCAAGAACGCCGAGGAAGCGCTGCGCGCCAGCGAGGAACAGTACCGCACGATCTTCAACGCGTCGGCCGATGCGATGGTGCTGTGGGACTCGAAGTTCCGGCGCGTCGACGTCAATCCGGCGTTCGAGACACTGTACGGATGGACGCGGGACGAAGTGATCGGCCGTGGCTTCGACTTCCCGAGCTTCTCGCTGGAGCACGGCAGGCTACGCGAGGAACTGGTACGCCGGGCGCTCGCCGGCGAGTCGTGCCACGCGGAGCACGACGTGATCGCCCGCGACGGCCGACGCCTCCAGGTCGAAGTGCACGCGATCCCCTGCCGGCGCGACGGTGAGCCCCACGTACTCGTCATCGGGCGCGACATCACCGAGCGCAAGAACGCCGAGGAGGCCCTGCGCGCCAGCGAGGAGCAGTACCGGGCGATCTTCAACGCCTCGACCGACGCACTGATCCTCTGGGACTCGAAGTTCCGCCGCGTCGACGTCAACGAGGCCTACGAGCGGACCTACGGCTGGTCCCGCGACGAGGTGCTGGGTCTCGGCTACGGCTGCTCACCGGACTATGCGGCTCCACGCGAGTCGATGGTGCGCCAGGCGCTGGCGGGCGAGGCATGCAGGGCCGAGCTGGAGTCGGTTCGCAAGGACGGCGAGCACATCATCGTGGAAGTGCAGGCCCTGCCCTTCCGCCATCGCAACGAACCGCACGTCCTCGCCATCGCGCGCGACGTCACCGACCGCAAGCGCGCCGACGCCGAGCGGCAGGAACTGGAGGCGCGCCTGCGGCAGGCGCAGAAGATGGAGGCGATCGGCCAGCTGACCGGAGGCATCGCCCACGACTTCAACAACCTGCTCACCTCGATCATGGGCTACGTCACGCTGGCGCGCGACCGGGACTCGGCGCTCGCCGACCCGCGCCTCGGCAACTACCTCGCGCAGGCGCAGCGCTCCTGCGAGCGCGCACGCGACCTGATCCAGCAGATGCTGATGTTCTCGCGCGGGCGACGCGGCTCGCCCCGCGCCGTCTCGCTCGCGTCCGTGGTGCGGGGCGCGCTCCCGACGCTGCGCGCCGGCCTGCCCGATACGCTCGAGCTCAGTGTCGCGACGTACGAGTCCGCCGCGCCGGTGTTCGTCGACCCGGCGCAGGTCGAGCAGGTGCTGCTGAATCTCTGCATCAACGCCCGCGACGCGACCGACGGCGTGGGCCGAGTGCGCATCGGGGTGCGCCCGGGCACGGCCCGGCAGCTGCCCTGCAGCAGTTGCCGCCAGTGTGCCGACGGGCCGGTCGTCGAGCTGGTCGTGGAGGACGGCGGCCACGGCATGAGCCCGGAGGTGATCGAGAGGATCTTCGAGCCTTTCTTCTCCACCAAGGAAACCGGCAAGGGCAGCGGCATGGGACTCGCGATGGTGCACGGCATCGTCCACGAGCACGGCGGGCATATCGTGGTGGAGAGCAGCCCCGGCGCGGGCGCACGCTTCCGGATCATCTGGCCGGCGGTGACCGACTCGCTCGAAGTCCCGCAAGGCGAGACGCAGGGGGAATCGCGGTTGCGCCCGCCGCGCCCGTCGCTGCAGGGCTCGGTGCTCGTCGTCGACGACGAGGAGACGGTCCGCGAGTTCATGCGCGAGCTGCTCGAGTCCTGGGGCCTCGCGTCCACCTGCACGTCCACCGCCGCGGCGGCGCTCGATCTCGTCCGGTCGGCGCCCCGCCGCTTCGACGTGGTCATCACCGATCACTCGATGCCGAAGATGACCGGCCTCGAGTTGGCGCGGCAATTGCGTCAGATCCGTGCGGATCTGCCGGTCATCCTCTACACCGGCAACGGCGAGGGCCTGGCCGGCGAGGAGGTCGATGCCGCGCGGTTGTGCGCCCTGATGCTGAAGCCCATCGATCCGACGCTGCTGAGCCAGACCCTGGCCCGCTGCCTCTCCTCGCGGGCCCCGGCCACGACCTGAAACAAACTGTTACAGGAAAGCCGGATCGGGACATCCGCGCGATACATCCGCCCTCGACACTGTGCATCAGGCGATCCGACCTCCATTGCGGATCCGGGAGCGCAACATGCGTCACGAGCACATCCTGAGCACCATCGGTCGGACACCGGTCGTCCGCCTGAACCGCCTGTCGCCCGAGCGCCGCAACGTCTACGTCAAGCTCGAGGCGTTCAATCCCATGGGCTCGGTCAAGGACCGACTGGCCCTCGGCGTGATCGAGCGTGCCGAAGGCGAGGGCGCGCTGCGTCCCGGCCAGACCGTGATCGAGGCGACCAGCGGCAACACCGGCATCGGCCTCGCGATGGTCTGTGCGGCGAAGGGCTATCCGCTGGTCGTCACCATGGCCGAGAACTTCAGCGTCGAGCGGCGGCGGCTGATGCGCTTCCTCGGGGCGCGCGTGTTGCTGACGCCGGCCGCGCAGAAGGGCAGCGGCATGCTGGCCAAGGCATGCGAACTCGCGGACCGGCACGGCTGGTTCCTCGTACGCCAGTTCGAGAACGAGGCGAACGCCGATGTGCATTCGCGCACCACGGCAGTCGAGATCCTCGAGGACTTCCACGACACCACGCTCGACGCCTGGGTGACGGGCTATGGCAGCGGCGGCACGCTCAAGGGCGTTGCCCGCGTGCTGCGCGAGCACCGGCCCGGGACGCGCATCGTCGTCTGCGAGCCCGACAACTCACAGGTGCTCGGCAGCGGCATCGCGCAGGCGCGGAGCCCGGACGGCTCGCCGGCGGGCAGTCATCCCGCCTTCCGGCCGCACGCGGTGCAGGGCTGGGCGCCCGACTTCATCCCGAAGCTCGCGGAGGACGCAGTCGTGCAGGGACTCATCGACCGCGTCCTGCCCGTCAACGGCGACGAGGCGCTGCGCCTCGCCCGCAGGCTCGCAATGGACGAAGGCATCCTCGCGGGCATCTCCGCCGGCGCCGCGCTCGCCGGCGCGCTGGCCGTCGCGCGCGAACTCCCCGAAGGCGCAAACGTGCTCTGCATGATTCCGGACACCGGTGAGCGTTATCTCAGCACGCCGCTGTTCGCGGACATCCCCGCGGACATGACCGAGGAGGAACTCGACATTGCGCGATCGACGCCCGGCGGCCGCTTCGACAGCCAGCCACCCGCCGCGGCCCCGGCCGCCGTCGTGCAGCACGCTGACGAGGAGTCGGCGGCATTCGTCGACGAGGCAATCCACGACGCCGGACACCCGGTCGTGCTGTTCGCGCTGGAGTGGTGCGAGTTCTGCTGGTCGATACGACGCATGTTCGCCCGCCTGAAGATCCCGTTCCGCTCGGTCGATCTCGACAGCGTGGAGTACCAGCAGGGAGACCGTGGCGGACGGATCCGCGCCGCACTCGGGGCCCGCACGTCGATGACGACTATCCCGCAGGTGTTCGTCGGTGGCGAACTCGTGGGAGGCTGCACCGAGACGCTCGACGCCTGGCGCACGGGACGCCTGCAGTCGCTGCTCGCGGCCGCGGGGGTGGATTTCGACCGCGCGGCCAGCATCGACCCGTATTCATTCCTGCCCGCCTGGCTGCAGCGTCGCTGAGGAGGACTCATGGACGGCGAGATACGCCCGGATTCCGATCTCCTGCGGCTCCTGCAGGACGCCGCCCGCCGCAGCGCCGGTTACCTCGAGGGACTCGGCAATCGCCCGGTCCGGCCGTCGGCGTCGGCAGTCGCGAATCTCGATCGGCTCGAGGTACCGCTGCCACAGGCGCCCGAAGCTCCGGCGACCGTCCTCGCACAGCTCGATGAGCTGGTGTCGCCGGCCACGATGGCCACCGCGGGCCCGCGTTTCTTTGGCTTCGTGATCGGCGGAACGCTGCCTGCCGCCCTCGCCGCCAACTGGATCGCCGGCGCGTGGGACCAGAACGCCGCGATCGAGAGCGTCACGCCGGGCGTTGCGCGGGTGGAGGCCGTCGCGCTCCGCTGGCTCGTCGACGTGCTCGGCCTGCCCCCGGCGACCGAGGGCGCGTTCGTAACGGGCGCGACGATGGCGAACTTCACCGCGCTCGCGGCTGCGCGCCACGCGGTGCTCGCGCGCGCGGGCTGGGACGTCGGCTCGGACGGACTTACCGGCGCGCCACCGGTCACGGTGGTCGTCGGCGAGGAGGCGCACCCGACGCTGCTCAAGTCGCTGGCGCTGCTCGGCTTCGGGCGCCGCCGCATGGTGCGCTTGCCTGTCGACCGCCAGGGCCGCATGCGCGCCGAGGCGTTGCCACGCATCGCCGGCCCGACCATCGTTTGCCTGCAGGCCGGCAACATCAACACCGGCGCGTTCGATCCCTTCGCGGCGATATGCGGTCCGGCCCGCGCGGCCGGCGCATGGGTGCACGTGGACGGCGCGTTCGGACTGTGGGCACAGGCATCGACGCAGCTTGCGGAACTGTCGCGCGGCGTCGAGCTCGCCGACTCCTGGGCGACCGACGCGCACAAGTGGCTCAACGTGCCCTACGACTCGGGCCTCGCCTTCGTGCGCGAACCCGGCACGCTGCCGCAGGCAATGTCGATCACCGCCGAGTATCTGCCGGCCGCCGGCGCCCGGCGCAGTCCGTGCGAATACACGCCCGAGCTCTCGCGACGCGCCCGCGGCGTGGAGATATGGGCCGCGTTGCGCTCGCTGGGACGCCAGGGCCTCGCAGAACTCATCGAGCGCAACTGCCGCCAGGCGCGCCGCTTCGCCGAGCGGCTCTCGAGCGCCGGCTGCGAGATCCTGAACGAGGTCGTGCTGAACCAGGTGCTCGTCTCCTTCGGCACCCCCGAGGAGACGCAGCGCGTCATCGCGGCGGTTCAGGCGGACGGCACGTGCTGGTGCGGCGGCACGGTGTGGCAGGGACGCACGGCCATGCGCATCAGCGTGTGCTCCTGGGCCACCACCGACGAGGACGTCGAGCTCAGCGTCGCGGCGATGTTGCGCGCGAAGGGGGAGGCTGCCTGACGCTTCGCGCTCAGTCGGTCCCTGCTCGCGCGGATAGGACGTACAAGCGGCCCTCTGTTGGCAGCGGAACCGGTCGAGGCGAGTGTCGAGGCGAGTTGCCATCGGGCGGCTGATGGCAGATCGCGGGCCACGATCCGGGCCGAGCCGCGGGCGGCCGCCGTCGTTCGAACCGTGAGTCTTTGCGTTTGATCGTGAAATGCCGGTGCTGTCGGCCGCCGGTCCATACGCGCCCATCCCGGCACTGGGCCGGGCGCCGCCGGGCGCTTCAGATCAGCCGCGGGCACCCGGGTGGCGCGCGGCTCGGGTGTGCCGGATCGACGGCGCCGGCGGCACGGCCGAGGTGCCCGAGGATCCGCTCAATGAGCGCCGGTGGCTCGATCCTGGCGATGACGCGCAGCCGTCCGCCGCATTGCCGGCAGGTCTCGATGTCGATGGCGAACACGTTCTCGATGTTGTGCGTGATGAGCCCGGCGCGCTCGAGCGCGCGGCCGACCCGCGCGGCCGACCCGCGCGGCGATCCGCTGCACCAGTTGCTGGAGCGTATCCGTGCTCGGGGCCGGGACCGGGACGAACACGAGACTCCCTCATCGTCCCGACGATAAACACCGTCGAGCACCAGCAGGTGAAAGTGCACGTTGAGATTGAGCGCACTGCCGAAGCGCTGTATCAGGGTCACGGCCCCGGTCACCGCGCCCGCGCGCGTCAGGCCGGCCTGGCGGATCAGGTGGCCGGAAATCGCGCGGAAGACGATGCTGAGTACCTGCGTGATGACTTCGGGCCGTGTCGCCAGCAGGTAGCGCAATGCAAACGGGCGACTCGTGCCGTCCCCTGGTACGCGTTCTGATCGCCGTGCTCGCAACCCCGGTCGTCCCGGCCCCGTGCTTGCGCTACATTAATCCGGGCACAGTCCGCGCGGAGGAGCGATGGCTTTCAAGTTCCCCGGACGAGAGACCGACAAGCAGCGGGTGCTCGGCATCGACCTGGCCCGGTGTCCCCGTGGCGCGAAGTTCAAGACCGATCATCCCGACCGCGCCGTGGTCGTGACGGCCGAACGCGACCGCCTCACGTACTTCTGGAACACGCCGACGGGCGAGTGGTCCTTCCATACCCGGCGTCACGCGCCGATCGCGGGCACGGCCTTCGGGCCCGAACAGACGCTGGCATTTCCGTGGTCGCGGCGCAGTGGCGTCGCCGCCGGTGATGACGTGGCCGTCGTCGCGTTCAAGCGCGTGCTCAAGGAGGGCGAGGCGCCGGCACTGTACATCGACCTCCTCGCCTGGTCGGAGCCCGACGCCCGGTGGCGGCACGTCACCGCCGACTCGCCGATTGCGGTCGACCTCGGTGGGCTGCGCGCCGGCGTGGGCATCGATCTGTGGGCCTGGATGCTCGACGGGCGGCGCCTGCAGATCGTGACCCAGGTGTGGATCAACGGCTTCGGCCTGCCAGGGCAGCCCATGATGCCGCCGCGCTCGGCGCTTGCGCTGCTGCAGGCGACGATCGACCCCGAGCACCCGGAGCAGTTGGCCGACGAGTCGGCCTGGACCGTCACCGAGATCGACAAGGGCGGCTACGACCTCGACGCGTGCATCGACGGTGACCGAATCTGGGCCGTCCACCGTCGCGGCGGGGCGTCGATGTCGCTGCACGTCGAGGCCGGACCGCAGAACTCGGCAATCTTCATGATCGACGAGGCGGGCAACAATCCGTTCGGCATCGACGAATCCCCATTCGTCGCGGAGCGTCACCCCACCGTCCTCGCGTGGGTGGACCCCGCCACGCGAGCGACCGGCGTCGATGCCGATGACCTGCCGCCACTGGAGCACCCGCGGCTGCAGCGTGTCGACCCGGTCATCGTCACTGGCGATCACCTCCAACTCGTGGTGATCGAGATTCAGGCGCTCGACGCCGGGGTGCGTTATCGACCACGGGTGGATCGGGCCGAGGCGGTCGTCGTGTGGCGCGGAGCCGAAGGATGGACTCGGCGCCGGATCGGCCCGATCGAGGGCAGGCAGTGGCCACTCGCGCAGCGCGCCGTCGTCGGCTCAGCGGCTCTGGTCCTGGTGGCCGACGGGCGCCTGTCGTACGCCACACTGCTGCCGCCGAAACCCACGGCTCTGTGGCGGTACGCGCTGACGAGCAAGGGAGTCGAACTCACGTTCGCGCGCGAGGATCGCGAGGTCGGCGGCGTCGCCTGCGACACCTATCTCGCCTCCCCCGACCTGCGCACGGGACAACCCGTGTGGATCGGCCGCAGCCTGTTCGACATCGGCCACGAGGCCATCGGGCGCGACGGCGAGGGACGCTCGGCGTTTCCCGCCGAGACCACCCAGTTTGATGGCCTGGCTGAGGCGACGACCCCTCATGCCGATGGCGGGAACGTCAGGCATCGCATGCCGACCGCCGTCACACTCGGCGGTGCGCTCGTCTCTCATCAGGAAGACGGCCCAGCCTTCTGCGCCTACGTCGGCATGGGCGACGGCGGCCTTCGGGTGATCTTCGAAGGCAAGGTCGAGCCGCCCACGCCGACGATCACCGAGGCGGTGAAGCATCTCCCGCCGTCGATCGTCGCGGGCCCGGGGGCAGCGGGCCGCGCGTGGGTGTCGATCGAAGCGGCGGACTTCGTGGACGCCAGGCTGCCGAGCTACGCGGCACCCTACGGCGACGTGATGCGCAGAATGCCGCCACCTGAGAACGGCCTGGCTTGGGCAGTCATCGCGGTGACCGCCGAGGGGCTGCTGCATCACTTCACGCCGCGTTCGATCTCCGGCGGGCTGCAGCCTCTGCTCGACGTGCTCGCAGTGGCCGACCTGCTGTTCAATCCAGGGAGTCAGCCCGATCTCGACACCCTCGATTTCGCGCCGGTGACGGTCACGTCCGAGTCGGCCGCCTCCATCCAGGCGGGCCTGGCCGCCATGGCGCCCGACATCCGGTTGCTGCGCACACGCGGCGACCAGCCCTTCCGCGTCGACGTCTTCGCGCAGCCGGGCGCCGTCCAGGCGCAGCTGCCCATCGGCCTGCGCGTCGTGGTCGCCGATGCCGCCGTCAACGTGACGGCCGTGCGCTGGACGCTCACGCCACCGACCAGTGCCGGTCCCGCCATTCCCGCCATCGAGGACGAGGGTGCGACGATCACTGCCACCTTCCCCGTCGACGGACGCTGGCGTGCGCGGGTCGAAGTGGACGACGAAACCGGCCGAACGAGCCGGATCGACCGTCGCTTCGACGTGACGCCGACGCTCTGGAGCCTGCTGTGGGCCGCACACCGACAGCTCAACGTTGGGGACGAGATGCGCCTCGGCGACACGTCGCTCACGCTTCTGCGTCACCGCATCGACTACCGGCTCGACGGTGCCGGAGGTCCCCAAAGCGTGACCGTGTCGTACCTCGACGAGGTCGCGAGTGAATACCGGTTCGAGCAGGGTGTCGCGACGCAGCAGGGACGCGCGCGGCTCCGGCTGCCCGTGCAGCTCTCGTCCACGCAGGTGACGCTGACCGGCCTCCTCGGCACCGTGGTCGCAGTGCGACGGGCCGACGTGCGGTTCAACCTCGAGGGCCTGTTCACGCTCGGTGTCGTGACCTCCGATCGCAGGTCGCTCGATCTGCTGCGCCGCGAGACTTACGCGGACCTAGACTCCACACCCGGCGCGCCGGTCGAGCCGGATGCCGCGGACATCGAGACGGCCCGGTCCTTCGCCTATGTGGAAGGTCCACCGGCCCAGTCCTTTGAAATGACGCCGAGCGCACTGGCCGCCAAGCCGGTCGAGCCGCCGTCGCTGCAGTTGCCGCCAGAGGCCGTGGACGTCGAACTCGACCTCACGCCGGCGGCATCGAGTGCCACCTTCCTGCTGGGGGTCGTCGTGGGCCTGGGCCTTGCGGCGATGCTCCTCGCGCCCTTCGCGATCCTGCTCGCCGCCGCGCTGGGACCGCTTGGACCGGGCGTCGTGTCGCTGGCCGTGCTCGTTTCGATTGCCATTGCCGCAGGCGTGGGCTACCTCTTCGTGAACCTCGCGCGGAACGCCCTCGCGAGCCTTGGTCGACAGGTCGTGCGCGACCGGTTGACGAGTCCCGACTCGGTGGAGCGCATCCGGGATGGTCTGGTGGAGGCCCAGTTGATGACCTATGCCGGCGAGGGTCTCGCCGAGGCCATCGCCATTCGCGCAGTGGAGCTCGCGCGCGATGCCGGCCACGACATCCCGGCGCCTCAGCACCGCCAGGACGATCCCGAGGCGCCCGGGCGCCCGCGTGCGGCGTCGGGTCGCGAGCGTTTCCGCGACCACGCCTTCGAGATCGTCGTCGTTGGCGAAGGCGAATGCCGGGTGCTGGTGCGAGTACCCTGAGGCAGCCGCCTCGGGCTCACCGCCTCCCTCGCGGTTTGCGTCGCTCCGTCGCGCTCGGCACTATCGCGGCCACCGCGACCCCGAGGAGCCCGACTGACATGCAGCCCGCGGAAGAGATCGAGGAGGCGCCGTCCAACCTTTCGGCAGAGGCTGCACAGGCCTATCTCGATGCGCGCACGCAGGGCCTGTGCCACGAGGGCGCACTCATGACGGTGCTGACGGAATTTGAAGACGCTTCGCTGCCGGTCCACGTGATCCATCGCGAGGGTCGTCAGGGACCAGCCAAGGTCCGGAGCTTTGTCGATCTGGCCGTGGAAAGGCTGAGGGCAAACACGGCATTGAAGTGAGGCGCCTGCTGTTGAGGTGCAGTTCTCACGGGAGCACCGATCCGCCGCACCGCCAAGCTACCGCGCCTCCGCCAGGTTCTTGTACAGCGTGCCGACCTTCCGTGATCACCACGAAACTCGTTTCCGGCGTGGCGACGAGCGACAGCTGGTCGAGCGGACTGCCGTTATCCACGATGCGGAACAGCGTCGCGATCATCGCAATGGTCCGCTCAACAGGCACGGCCCTACCACGAGCGCCTGGATCGAGCCCATAGGATTGTCGGTGTGGCCCCAGGTGGCCGCGAAGCCGAGAGTGAGCCCGAGCAGCGCCATCTCCGTGGGGGGAAGTCCAAGCGTCATCGGCAGGCCCAGGCCGCGCGAGGCGACTTGTCACGACTCGATGGGCAAATCAACCTGATTGACCGAAAGGATAACGATCGTTACCCTACTGCGCAGCAAGCGGGCTGTAGGGCCGACACGGGCGATCGAATCGCATGCGCTATCCCAGGGAACACAAGCAGCGGGCACGTCGCAGCCTGCTCGAGCACGGCGGAAGCCATGCCAAGAAGCATGGCTTCGCCGCCAGCGGCATGGACGCGATCTCTGCCGCGGCCGGGGTCACGACGGGATCGCTCTACAAGCATTTCAACGGGAAGTCGGAACTCTTTGCTGCCGTGGTCCGCGAAGAACTCGAGCGCATGGCTGCCATGTACGGCGCGACACCTGCGGACGATCCACAGCACGTCGCGCGGGCGGTCACGAGCTACCTGAGCATGCAACACGTCAGTCATCCGGAGCAGGGCTGCGCCCTGCCGTCACTGACCCCGGAGATTGCGCGCGCGGACGCGAAAGTGCGTGAAGCATTCCAGAGCGGCCTGCTCGGGATTCACGGGAACCTCCGGAAGCTGACGGGCTCGCGGGATTCAGCCTGGGTGCTCATTGCCCAGAACGTGGGCGCAGTCATGCTGGCTCGTGCCATGACTGACGAGAAAGTCCAGCGGGAAATGCTTGCGGCAGCGAGGCGCGAAGCGCAAGTGCTGCTCGGCACAACGGCGCACTGACGGCGTATCAGAGAGACCTGGTGTGTCCGGGCCGGAGAGTTAAGCGATGAGTCGCATCGAATCGACGGCGTGCATTCTCTGCTCGCGCAACTGCGGGCTTCGGGTCGAGATCGAAGGTCGAAGCTTCACCCGTGTCCGCGGCGAAGAGGCACATCCCAACTCGAAGGGTTACCTGTGCCAGAAAGCGGCTCGCCTCGAGCATTACCAGAATCACGCCGACCGGCTGCGCCAGCCGCTCAAGCGCGCGCCGGACGGACGATTCGAGCCGATCGGCTGGGACCAGGCACTCGATGAGATCGCCGCGCGGCTGGTCGCAATCCGCGACCAGCACGGCGGCAAGGCCTTCGCGTTCGCCGGCGGCGGAGGGCAGGGCAATCACCTCGGCGGCGCCTACAGCCGGCAGATGCTGGCTGCCATGCTCAGCCGATTCGCGTACAACTCGCTCGGTCAGGAGAAGACGGGCGACTTCTGGGTGAACGGACGAATGTTCGGTCACCAGACCTGCCACACGACGGAGGACGTCGAGCACGCCGACTACGTCGTGTTCATCGGCTGCAACCCGTTCCACTCCCACGGCATCCCCAATGCGCGCGACACCTTGCGCGAGCTGCGCAAGGACCCGGCCCGCACCATGGTCGTCATCGACCCGAACCGAACCGAGACTGCGCAGCAGGCCGACATTCACCTGCAGCTGCGCCCCGGCACCGATGCCTGTCTGCTGGCCGCCATGCTGGCGATCATCGTCCGCGAGGGACTGCACGACCGCGAGTTCCTGGCGCGGCACTGCACGGGCTTCGACGAGATCGAACGGCGCCTCGAGCAGGTGCCGGTCGAGGAATACGTGCGACGCGCGGACGTCCCGCTCGCAGACGTCGAACGGGTCGCACGAGGATTCGCCACGGCTGCGCGCGCCTGCGTGCGGGTGGACCTTGGAACCCAGCACACGCTTCACACGACGCTGAACGCCTATCTCGAGAAACTGTTGTGGCTCATCACGGGCAAGTTCGGAAGAGAGGGCACGAACAACCTGCACGCGTTCCTGATGCCGTTGCTCGGGCACACGGACGAACGCGCGGTGCTCAAGGGACGGCCGCTGCCGCGTACGGCGCATCACCGCATGCACCCCATCGCAGGAATTTTTCCGCCGAACATCCTTCCCGACGAAATTCTGCTCGCGGGCGAGGACAGGATACGGGCCGTCATCGTCGACAGTGCCAACCCGCTCTTGACCTGGCCCGACACGGCTGCCTTCGAGCAGGCGTTCGCCTCACTCGAGCTGCTGGTCGTGGTCGACGTCGCGATGACCGAGACCGCGAAGGTCGCTCACTACGTGCTGCCGGCGGCATCGCAGTTCGAGAAGTGGGAGGCCACGGGCTTCAACCTGGAGTTTCCCGACAACTACTTCCATCTTCGTCACCCGCTGTTCGAGCCGCTGGGCGAGACGCTGCCCGAGCCTGAGATCTACACGCGCCTGCTCGAGCGCATGGGCGCAATCCCGCGCGGCTTCCCGGTTCTGTCGGCAGTCGCGCAGGTCGACCGCGGTCGGGCGCGCTACCTGCCTTACTTCGCCGCGCTTGCCGCAACGCTTGCGACTCACAAGCATTGGGCGCCATTCGCGGCTTCGATCCTGTATCGAACCCTGGGCCCCGCGTTGCCGAACGGAGCCGCCGCGGCGGCGTTCATGCTGCCACTGGCGATGCAGTATGCCTCCCGGCATTCCGAGGCCGTCCAGCGGGCAGGTCACTCGGGCAGCGGGCTCACGCTGGGCAGCAACCTGTTCCGCGCGATCCTCGAGCATCGTTCCGGTGTGGTGATGAGTCGCCACAAATACGAAGACGTCTGGTCTCTAATCAGGCATCCGGATCGCAGGATCCACCTGGCGGTGCCGGAGATGCTCCGGGAACTCGAATCGCTCGCCGTGGAAACGTTCGACGAGTCCGCGACCCACCCGTTCATCCTGATGGCAGGCGAGCGACGCAGTTACAACGCCAACCAGATCTTCCGAAACCCGGCCTGGCGCAAGGGCGACAAGGAGGGTGTCATGCGCATGCACCCGAACGACGCCGTTGCGCTGGGGCTCGAGGACGCCGGACGGGCGATCGTGCAGTCAGCGAGGGGGCAGCTCGAGGTGGCGGTCGAACTGGACGATTGCGTGCGGCCGGGAGTCGTGACGCTGCCGCACGGATACGGCGCCTCATTCGAGGCCCGCGGTCCGATCGGGCCCGCCGTGAACCGGCTGACCGGCGCCGACCATTGCGACCCGCTCACGAGGACGCCTTACCACAAGTACATCCCCGTGAGGATCGTGCCGACGCCTGTCGCGGCTGCGCTCTGAACATCCCTCAGTCGCTCCGCCTCGACCTCACGCAAGGTCGAAGCGATCGAGGTTCATCACCTTGCTCCAGGCCGCGGCAAAGTCCTTCACGAACTTCTCCCTGGCATCGTCACTGGCATAGACCTCGGCGAGCGCCCGGAGCTCCGAGTTCGAGCCGAACACGAGATCGACGCGAGTTGCGGTCCACTTGACCTCGCCCGTCGCACGATCGCGACCCTCGTACACCCCTTCCGCGCCTGAAGTCGGCCGCCACTCGGTCCCCATGTCGAGCAGATTGACGAAGAAATCATTCGTCAGGGTGCCGGGCCGCTTCGTGAGCAGACCATGCTTCGACTGCCCGGAACTGGTATTCAACGAACGCATGCCGCCGATCAGCACGGTCATCTCCGGTGCGGTGAGCGTCAGCAGCTGTGCGCGATCGAGCAGCAGCTGTTCGGCCGGCGCTTTCACGCCCGCGCGGAGGTAATTGCGGAATCCGTCCGCAACAGGCTCCAGCACCGCAAACGACTCCACATCGGTCTGCTCCTGCGAGGCGTCCGTGCGCCCCGGTGAGAACGGAACTTCGATCGAGTGACCGGCCTTCTTCGCGGCCACTTCCACCGCGGCACAGCCACCCAGCACGATCAGGTCCGCAAGCGAGACCTTCTTCCCGCCGGACTGAGCCGCGTTGAACTCCTTCTGGATGGCTTCGAGCTTCTCCAGGACTCTGCTCAGTTCAGTCGGCTGGTTCGCGTCCCAGTCCTTCTGCGGGGCAAGGCGGATGCGCGCCCCGTTGGCACCGCCGCGCTTGTCGGAGCCACGGAAACTAGCGGCTGACGACCAGGCAGTCGTCACCAGCTCGGAGGCCGACAGGTCCGACGCGAGGATCCTGCTCTTGATCGACGCAATGTCCTTCGCGTCGATCAGCTCGTGATCCACCGCAGGCACTGGGTCCTGCCAGATGAGCTGTTCGGCCGGGACCTCGGGCCCGAGGTAGCGCGAGCGGGGGCCCATGTCGCGGTGGGTCAGCTTGAACCACGCGCGGGCGAAAGCGTCGGCGAATTCCTCCGGGTTCTTGTGGAAGTGGCGCGAGATCTTCTCGTAGGCGGGATCCATCCGCATCGCCATGTCGGCGGTGGTCATGATGGTGGTCACACGCTTCGACGAATCGTGGGCGGCCGGCGCGAGGTGCCTGGGGTCCGGGTTGATCGGCACCCACTGCCAGGCGCCGGCGGGGCTCTTCACCAGGTCCCAGTCGTAACCGAACAGCACGTCGAAATACCCCATGTCCCACTGGGTCGGGTTCGCCGTCCAGGCGCCCTCGATTCCCGAGGAGATCGTGTCGCCGCCCTTGCCGCTGGCATAGCTCGAAATCCAGCCGAGCCCCATCGCCTCGAGCGGGGCAGCTTCGGGCTCCGGACCGACCTGCGTGGCGCTGCTCGCGCCATGGCACTTCCCGAAGGTATGACCGCCGGCGACCAGCGCGACGGTCTCGTAGTCGTCCATGGCCATGCGTGCGAAGGTTTCGCGAATGTCGCGCCCGGAGGCCAGCACACTCGGCTGGCCATTGGGACCTTCTGGATTCACGTAGATCAGGCCCATCTGCACGGCGGCCAGCGGGTTCTCCAGGTCGCGGTCGCCGCTGTAGCGCTTGTCGCCAAGCCACTCCGCCTCGGAACCCCAGTAGATGTCCTCCTCGGGCTCCCAGATGTCCTCGCGCCCGCCACCGAAGCCGAAGGTTTTCAGGCCCATGGATTCCAGCGCGCAGTTTCCAGCCAGGATCATCAGGTCGGCCCATGAAATCTTCTTGCCGTACTTCTTCTTGATCGGCCAGAGCAGCCGGCGCGCCTTGTCGAGGTTGACGTTGTCGGGCCAGCTGCCGACCGGCGCGAATCGCTGGTTGCCGGTGCCGGCGCCACCGCGCCCGTCCGAGATGCGGTAGGTGCCCGCGCTGTGCCAGGCCATACGGATGAACAGCCCGCCGTAGTGGCCCCAGTCGGCCGGCCACCAGTCCTGCGAGTCGGTCATCAGCGCGTACAGGTCCTTCTTGAGCGCCGCGAGGTCGAGCTTCTTGAATTCCTCGGCGTAACTGAACCGCTCGTCCATCGGGTTGGATTTCGCAGACTGCTGGTGAAGGATCCTGAGGTTCAGCTGCTCAGGCCACCAGTCGCGGTTGGACTGGGCGCCGGTGGTCGTGCGGGCACCGTGCACGGCGGCATAGGGGCACTTGGCTTCGCTGGACATGGTCTGCTCCTTACTCATCGAGTGAAAGCTGTCTCGGACTCTATTCCCCGTCGACTCCATTGATCCAACTCATCCCGTTGATCCCACCCATAGGCAACTTCACTGGTGATCAGTTGCCACTGCGAGTTCGCGCTCTCGATAGCATGGTAGGTTCACGGTCTGAGCCTGTCGGGCCGGAGTCGCATGTTTGCGTTCAACTGCGTCAAGGAGCTCCCGCCGCGGCATCCCGTATGGAAGACGAAGGGGCCGTTTGCGTCACTGCTCGCGGGAACATGAAGACGGCGTTCGCTGGCGGCCGGCGTCCCCGGCTCAGTCCCGCCCGGCCTCTGCGGCGACGATCGCGAGAACGCGGGGCGACAGGACCAGGCCGAGGTGCGTCTCGCCCACCTCGACGTGGCGAACGTCGGGTGACCACCGGTCCACGCAGGCCTGCCACGCGACGATTCCGTCGCGCTTCGAAAAGATCGCCGAGACCGGTGCACGCAGCGGCGTTGCGTAGCGCTGCATGACGGCCCGCTCCAGCTCGTCGAGGTCGTGCCCTTGCGCGCGATATCGCTCTGCCGTCGCCGTATAGCGCGGACCGCCGATCACGGGGCTGCCCAGCGTGATCACCCTGCGCACCTGCTCGGGATGCTCACGCGCGTACTCGCGGGCAATGAAGCCGCCGAGACTCCAGCCCACGATCACTATGGGCTCGCCGTGTGCATCGATCAGCGACCGAACGATGGGTTCGAGCGCGAGTCGCAGCTTCTTCGCCTCCCCGGTGTTCACGCCAAGTCCCCAGTCGCGCACGCGGTGACCATGTCGTGCGAGGAAATGCTGCATCACGTGCAATGAGCGCGGTCCGGCGCCGAAGCCGGGCAACAGGAGGATCGACCGCGGCTGCTCGCTGCGATGTACCTCCGTCGCGAGCCACGCCGGTACCCAGCCCAGGGCATCTAGCGGCAGGCGCAGTTCCTTCAGTGCATCGAACCGACCGCGCGAGATAGGGTCGTACGAGATCGGGCTCATGCCGCCGGGCTCGCGAGCCACGAGTGAAGCTGCGCGTAAACCTCGGGGCGGTGGAGCAGTTCGAGATGGCCCATCTGCCAGCCGACCCAGCAATGCGCCTTGGGGAATCGCAGCGAGCTGGCCGGGTCCTTGCTCCGGCCGAGCGCACTGTCGAGCGGGACGAGGCCGTCACCCACGAGCCGATCGGCCAGCAGGTTCCGGCGCTCGCCAAGCGAGGCGGCGATCGCGTAGCAGTTCACGCCCTTCGGCAGGGGGACGAAGCGGTGGCTGCCGCATGTGATGGTGCCGTGTCTCAGGTTCCGGATGCCGTCGCTGCGCGACTTGCCCAGCCTGGTGAATGGCGCCGAGTACGGACTCAGTTCCAGCAGGTAATCGAGGCCGTGGCCGCCGCGCTCGAGCGGGGCGCCGCCGTGAGGCGTGCCTAGGAAGACAAGGCTGCGGAGCCACCCGCGCCATCGATGGCCGCCCTCGTCTGCGGCGAGACATGCGCTACGTGCGACCAGGCCGCCCATGCTGTGGCCAATGATCGTGATTTCATCCACCGGGCACGGCCAGTTCTCGACGAGCCTTTCGAGCAGCCCGGCGAACAGCTTGCCGTTGTCCGCGATGTGCAGGCCGCTGTTGTAGCGCAGGTAGAGCGGCGTGTAACCGAGGGCCGAAGCCAGCGCCGCGCCGTGACCGTAGCCTTCACGCGTCCACTGCTGGACGCTCATGCTCAGGCCGTGCGCCAGGACGAGGAGCTTGCCGGTCGGTGCCGACCTTTCCGCCGGCGCGAAGTGCGCCGCCGGGCTCTCGACGTCGAGCGATACACCATCGTGGAACAGGTGCATCTCGATCGCCAGCGGATTGCCGGTACGCGCGAGGTAGTCACCATGAACTCCGTTCACGATTGAGACGAACACGTCGCGGCCGGGGGTGGTCCGGCCGGGCGGCAGCAGCCCCTCGAGCGGAGCGAGCGACGCGTCGAATCCCCTGCCGATGAGCCGCATGCTTCCGCGCACGCTTCGATATACGAATCCCGTGATGCCCCCAGTGGCTTCGAGAACTGGCCTGCCGAGGGCGCCGGGTCGTCGCTGGATCGTGCGATGCATCCTCTCGACGACGTCCACTATTCCGGCGGAAGCGTCGAACAGCATCCGGCCCGCACCGCGCGCGTCGGAGACGTGGGTGCGGGTCATTCCACTCATGGCGAACATCTCCCCATCATCCAGCCAGGGACTTGATGACCTCGACCGCCCGATGAAGCGCGGGGATTACCTGCTCGTGCTGGCCTGGGGGCCGCAGGTTGTCGGCGGGCGATCGCCCATCGACCGCTGGCCCGTCACCGCTTGCGGAAGAAGTTCGGTCGCGACGTCGGCACGGGCGCGCGCTCGTCCTTGTGGCGGAAATTGATACGCCCCTTGGACAGGTCGTAAGGTGACATTTCCAGCGTCACCTTGTCACCGGCGAGGATGCGGATGCGGTGCTTGCGCATCTTGCCGGAGAGGTAGGCGGTAACCTCCACGCCATTCTCGAGCGTGACGAGAAACCGCGTGTCGGGCAGCACCGAGCTGACGGTGCCGTTCATGTCGATCAGTTCTTCCTTGGCCAAGTCTAGTCTCCTCGCGAAAGGCCGTGGTGCCGTTCAGTGAGGCAACGGACGACAGGCGCCGCGCACGATACAGGAATCGCGCCGACAGGGCATGAATGGAAGAAAGCCCGGCGGCCACGCTTAGATGTGCGTATACTCGCGTCCGGGTAGTCACCCTTCTTCTTGTTGTCTCGGACAACGCGCCGGTTACGGCGCAGACCTGTCCCCAGCGCTAAGCCGAAGAGTTTCCGATCCACGTGGCACCGTTGCCACGCGTCTGTGATCGTCCGAGCCTCGGCCGGGGATGTCAGTCGCGCAGCCCCGAATGCCTTGTCCAATGGTTTCGTGAGCCCTGGCTCCCATCGGTATCAGGCCGCGATTCCTCGTCAGTGAGTGTTTTTCAATGAGCAAGATCTACGTAGGTAACCTTCCTTTCACCGCCGATGAGGCCTCCGTGCGCGAGCTGTTCGCGACCCACGGTACGGTCGAGTCCGTTTCCCTGATCACGGACCGCGACACCAGTCAGCCGCGTGGCTTCGGTTTCGTGCAGATGTCGAACGCGGACGCCGCGCGCGCCATCCAGAGCCTCAACGGTCACCAGATGGGCGGCCGTGCGCTGAAGGTCAACGAGGCCCAGCCGAAGACCGACCGCCCGCGCCGCGCCTGGTGATTCGGGACTGCCTGGCCTGATCGGCCAGGCAGCTCCACCGGCGGAGCGCCGGCCTTGACCACGGACGTCCGCGTGCCGAAGCTCTTGCGCGGACAATGAACGCGCAGACTCTCCACGCCCTGGCCGGCATCTCTGGACTCGTGCTGCTCGCGTGGCTCATGAGCGAGAAGCGCCACGCCGTGCCGTGGCGCGCCATCGGCGCCGGCTTGCTGCTGCAGGTCGTGTTAGCGATCGCAATGCTCAAGCTGCCGTTCGCGAAGACTGCGCTGCTGGCACTCAACGACGGGATGCTGGCGCTGGAGAAGGCCACGCAGGCCGGCACCTCCTTCGTGTTCGGCTATCTCGGCGGCGGAAAGCCGCCGTTCGCCGAGACCGACGCGGCCTCGAGCTTCATCCTCGCCTTTCGAGCGCTGCCGCTGGTGCTGGTCGTGAGCGCGCTGTCGTCGCTGCTCTTCTACTGGCGTGTCCTGCCGGCGATCGTGCGCGGCATCTCCTGGGTGCTCGAGCGCGTGATGGGCGTGGGTGGCGTCGTGGGGCTTTCCACGGCGGTGAACGTGTTCGTCGGCATGGTCGAGGCACCATTGGTCGTCAGGCCCTATCTCGCGCGCGTATCGCGCGGCGAGCTGTTCGCGATCATGGTTGGAGGCATGGCTTCCATCGCGGGCACCGTGCTGTTCCTGTACGCGAGCCTTCTTCGCGACGTGGTGCCGGGAGCCATCGGCCACCTGTTCGTCGCCTCGATCGTGTCGGCACCGGCCGCGCTGGTGATCGCCTTCCTGATGGTGCCGCCGGAGGGCGAACCCACGGGCGGACGGATCGAACTGCGGTCCGAGGCCGAGAACAGCATCGATGCCCTGACGCGCGGCACGCTCGACGGCGCGCAGCTCTTCATCAGCATTCTGGCTATGCTGATCGTGTTCGTTGCGGTGGTGACGCTGGTGAATCTCGCGATCGCGCCGTTCACGCTCCAGGGCGCGCTTGGGTGGCTGCTCTCGCCGCTGGCGTGGCTCGCCGGCGTGCCCTGGTCAGAAGCACGGACAGGCGGCGCACTGCTCGGCACGAAGACGGTGCTGAACGAGCTGGTCGCCTACGTGGATCTGGCAAGAACGACCGAACTCTCCGAGCGCAGCCGTGTACTCATGAGCTATGCGCTCTGCGGCTTCGCGAACTTCGGATCGCTCGGGATCATGATCGGCGGACTCGGCACGATGTGCCCCGAGCGGCGCGGCGAAGTTATTTCGCTGGGGTTCAAGTCCATCGTGGCCGGAACGTTCGCGACCTGCCTCACTGCGGCGACGGTCGGGCTGCTGATCTGAGGGCCGGGACGCCATGGCCCGCCTGATACGCTGCTGGAGCGAGCTCTGGCTGCACCCGGCCAGTCGAGCGTCAGCTGGTGGTCCGGGTTGCGTGGGTAATCGGGGAAGCTATGCAGCAGGTCGACGAGCGGGCCTCACCCGGCGCCACGCACGCTACGGCGCGTGGAAGTTCCATGCGCCCGATGCTGTCTTGCAGAGCGTGTAGTTTCCGCCGCCTGAGCGTCCGCCTGCCGTCACCTCGAGCCGCGTGCGACGGCACCCTGTACGCGTGCCGACATCCACGGTCCCGAGGATCCGGATCGTGCCACGCGCGCCGGTGGCCGGATTGCTCCACTCGCGGTCTTCGCCGCTGTCGAGCGCTTCCCGCGTAACGCGCGAGCCCAGCTCGATGTCTTCCCTGGTGAGCCTTTCGAGCACCGAGGTGCGCAGGAATCCGTAGTTGAACGCGAGCACGGCAGGAGCGGCGGCCAGCAGGCAGGCTCCCAGCAATGCGGCGACCGAGCGGCTGTGCACGGGGCTAATCCTTTCCTCGACCATGGAGTCGCGATCGTATCGGATTCCGCGTGATGCGCGTGATCGGCGCGGGTGATGCGACCGGCGGCGCCGTTGTCCGTCGCTTCGCGCGCGAGTGCCAGGCGCCTGCGGGATCAGTGCCGCGTCGCGCTCACGCGCTGCGCGCTTGCCGCCAGCGGCAGCGTGAACCAGAAGCGGCTGCCACGACCGGGCTTGCTCACGACGCCCATCGTGCCTCCCATTGCGTCGACCAGGGCGCGACTGATCGAGAGCCCGAGCCCGAGGCCCTGCTGCAGCCGCGGCTGGCCGTCGTTGTCCGGCAGAAACGCGTGAAACAGCGTGGCCTGCTGATCGGGAGCGATGCCGACGCCCGTGTCCTGCACCTCGATCATGACCCAGCCATCGAAGGTCCGCGCCTGGACCCCGATGTGTCCCCGGTCGGTGAACCTGATGGCGTTGTCCAGCAGTTCACGAACGACCTGCCCGAAGCGGGCGCGATCGGCAAACACCACGAGGTCCTCCGGGCACTGTGGCGCGCGCAATTCGATGCCTCGATCGTGCGCATGTTCCTGCATGGCTTCGCACTGCTCCTCGAGCACCCAACGCACGTCCACCGGCGTACCGATGACTTCCAGCGTATTCGACTCGATGCTGCTCACGTCGAGCAGGCGTCCGGTTCTTTCGGATAGCAGACGGCTCGCCTCGCAGATGCGGATGAGTCGCTCGCGGACCGGCCGAGGCAGCTCGCCCGGGTCGGCCTGCAGCAGCATCGCGCACTCGTCGGCGAGGGTCGTGAGCGGGCCACCGAGCTCGCGCCCGACATTGGCGAGCAGCGCGTTCTTTGCGCGATTGCCCTGTTCTGCCGCGTCGGCGGCCTCGATCAGTTTCGACGTCTGCAGGCGCACCAGCTCCTGCAGCTTCTCCTGGTTGTTGCGCAACGCGGCCTCCAGTTCACGGCGCAGCTGCTCGTTTGCCTTGCGGTCGCTGATGTCGAGGTGGATACCGATCATGCGCAGCGGCTCGCCGTGCATGCCACGTTCGACGACCACGCCCCGCGACTCGAACCAGGCGTAGGTGCCGTCCTTGCGCGCGACACGGAACTCGGTCAAGTAGGCCGGCGACGCACCGCGCAGGTAGCGCTCGACCCGCTCGCGCATCCCGGGCACGTCGTCCGGGTGGACATGTGCTGCCAGCTCCTCGAAGGTACTGCCAAGCGGCTCGTCCTCACCGAAACCCAGCAGCCGCCCGTTGAACGGTGTGTAAGAGGAGCGCCCGCTGGAGATATCCCAGTCCCAGATGCCGACGCCGCTGCCCTCCATCGCGGCCTCGACGAGATCGCGGGTGAGGTGTGACGAAGGCGGGGGGGGGCGAAGGGTTGTTTCAGAGCGCTGCGATTCGTGCATGGTGGCGGTTCCTTACCGCTCGGACAGGGCGGGAGGTCCGGCGGGGCCTTCGAGCCGGCACGTTGCCCCAGCCCGTCGCCGCCAGCAATGAGGAACGTCCGAAGCGCCGGCGCTGCGGAAACCTGCCGTGTGTCAGGGAGTTGGAGTCGGTGGAAGGTAGAGAGCACGTCCCTGTGCTCTGGAGACATTCTCTTCCTGCGTTCCGTTCGCGGATTACGAATTCGCGCCACTCGACTATGATTGCGCGACAGGCAACTAAGGAGTTTCCCTATGCCGAAGCGGGTCGCTGCATTGAGGGGCGACAAGGTGCCGGAAGCGCCGGTCCGGACAGTTGTGGCCAAGGGGATGGTGCGCATGGCCCCCACCATGGCAGTCCCGTCGCTGCTGCGCGAATACGGCGTGGATCCAGCGCCGCTGCTCGGCGAGTTCGGGCTGACGGTGGCGCAGTTCGACGATCCCGAGCTCACGATCCCTTACGAGCGCCGGTCGCACATGCTGCTCCGCTGTGTCGAGGCGACGGGCTGCCAGTATTTAGGCCTGCTGATCGGACAGCGCGCGGGCCTGTCGGTCTTCGGTCCCATCGGGTTCCTGATGCAGAGCGCGCCGACGCTGCGCGCTGCGCTCGATGTAATCGTGCAGAGCTTCCGGCTGCACAACCCGAACGCGGCCACCGAGTATTTCGTGACCGACGACTACGTGCGCTTCAGTCACACGATCCTGCGGCCCGACTTCGAGGGCCGCGAACAGATCGTGGACATGTCGGCTGCGATCATGTTCAACGCGATGCGGGTCCTCTGCGCTCACGGCGGACGGCCGACCGGGGTGCGGCTCGCGCGTGCTCGACCGGCGGACACCAGGCCATACCAGCGTTTTTTCCAGAGCCCGCTGACCTACGATGCCAGGGATACGGGCCTGATGGTCCCGGCCGAGTGGCTCGACCGGCCGCTGCCCACCGCCGACCCCCTGCTGCACCTGATGATGCGCCAGCGCGTTGCCGAGCTTGCCGCGCAGGCGGGCGATGACCTCGGCAGCCGCCTGCGCAGGTCGCTGCCGTCGCTTCTCGCCGCGCGGGGCGCCTCGGTCGCGGACGCGGCGCAAGGCCTCGGCCTGACGGTGCGTACGCTGAATCGGCGGCTTGCCGCCGAAGGCACGAGCTTTGCAGCGCTACGGAACGAGGTCCGCTATGCGATGGCCCGGCAACTGCTGCGTGGCACGGCCATGCAGGTCTGCGAGATCGCCGAGCAGCTGGGCTACGCCAATGCGAGCGCGCTGACGACGGCCTTTCGGCGCTGGTCGGGGCGGGGTCCTGCGGAGTGGCGCGCGGCGAAGAACCGCTCGATACGCCGCGCCGGGCGCAGCGTCGATCGCAGCTGATTGAGTCGTGAAGCCGGTCCCGCTGCGAGTGGCCGATTCGTGATGACGGTCGCGCGATTGCCGCGCGATGGTTTGGCTGTGTCCCCACCCGCGCTTATCATGCGCGCCCTTGTCCCGGCCCGAGCCTCGGGAGGCGCGTGGAAAGTCTGCTTCAGGTCGTCCTGCTCGGCATCATCGAGGGCATCACCGAGTTCCTGCCGATCTCGAGCACCGGCCACCTGCTGATCGCGCAGCACTGGCTCGGTCGCCGCTCGGACCTCTTCAACGTCGCGATCCAGGCCGGCGCGATTCTCGCCGTCGTGATCATTTACTGGCGTCGCCTGTGGGACCTCGCGCTGCATTTCTCGAGGCCGGAGAACCGCGACTACGTCTACAAGCTCACGGCCGCGGTGCTGATCACCGTAGCGGGCGGCTTCACCGCCAAGCGGATGGGTCTCGAGCTGCCCGACACCGTCGCGCCTGTCGCGTGGGCGCTGGTGCTCGGCGGCGTCGCGATCTTCGCGATCGAGGGGTACGCGAAGCGCCAGCCACCGAGCGAAGTGCTGACGTGGAAGGTCGCGTTCTGGGTCGGCATGGGCCAGATCCTCGCGGCGGTGTTTCCCGGCACCTCGCGCTCTGCGGCGACCATCTTCGCGGCGATGCTCTCCGGAATGACGTCGCGGCCCGCCGCAGCGGAGTTCTCGTTCCTGGTCGGCATCCCGACCATGTTCGCGGCCACGGCCTACGAGGCCCTCGACCTCTACCAATCCGGTCAGCTGGGCGACGAGAACTGGACCGAGCTTGGAGTGGGTTTCGTCGTCTCGGCGATCGTCGCGTTCATCGCCGTGAAGTGGCTGCTCCGCTACGTGCAGACCCACAGCTTCAACCCTTTCGGCTGGTACCGAATCGGCCTCGGGCTGCTCCTCGTCGCGGTCGTGGACTGACCCGATAGCGTCACTCGCCGGCTCCTGACGTTTTTCGTAAGCCGCGCCTCCCATAGAGCTCTCCTGCCCGCGCATGCCTGTTGTTCGGCCCGACCCCTTGCAATATTTCGCCGTATATGAGACAAAAAGTCCCATATATGGAGAAACGGCCCGAACGACCCGCGCTGAGTGCCGCCCGACGATGGCTTCGCCCCGTCGCGCGCTGGCTGCTTCGCTCGGGGATCACATGGAAGGAGTTTGCGGAGCTTTCCCGGAGCGTGTTCGTCGTGACGGCTCATGAGGAATTCGGAATTCGCGGCCGCCCGACCAACGTGTCGCGCGTCGCGCTGCTGACTGGCCTGGCCCGTCGCGACGTCAGGCGCGCCCTGGATGAAGCGCGGGCGCCATTGCCGCCTGCAGCGGAAGAAGCACTGAACCACGCGAGCCGGGTGTTGACCGGCTGGCATCTCGACGCCGAGTTCCTGACGCCGGAAGGTCGTCCCCGCGTGCTCGCTCCCGAAGGCCAGCAAGGATCTTTTGCGCAGCTCCTGCGTCGCTATGCGGGCGACATCCCGACCACCGCCCTGGTCAAGGAGCTCGTCAAGTCGGGCTCCATCGAGCGACTCGACGACGGCTGCTACCGCGCCCTGCGTCGCTACTACATGCCGCGCGCCATGGATGGCCGCGCCGTCGAGCGTTCCGGCAGCGTGCTCGCGGATCTTGCTACGACGATCGAGCACAACCTCTCGCGCCCGGCCGACGAGCCCTCGCGGTTCGAGGGCCGGGCACAGAGCCGCCGCATCGACCCGCGTCACCTCCCGGCATTCCGCGCCTACGTGGAGCGCGAGGCGCAGGCAGTGCTCGAGCGCGTGGACGACTGGCTCAGCACTCACGAGGCGCCGGCCGGAGAAGCGGGCCTGCGCCTCGGCCTCGGCGTGTACGCGATACACGACACGATTTCCGGAGACTCACCATGAACGATCGCTGGTGATGTCGAGCTCGCCCGTGCGTTAGAGCTTCAGCTCGGTGTCGGGGCTTTGGACGGTAAGGTAGGTGACGCCCTCAAGCGCTACATGATCCGCGTCCCAGTAGTAGGGATTGCGCTCCGGCACGAGCCGCTCGCCGACGTCGCGCTCGACGAGGCGGAATGGCCCGCTGCCCGGCGCACGCGCGGGGTCCGTTGGTGCACGCCTTGGAGAGGCCGCGGGCAGCGCAAGCAGGGCGGGCAGTTGCGGCACCGGACGCGCCGATCCGTCGGGACCGGTCCGGGTGAGACCCTCGTGCAGCTCGGTGGCAATCGCCAGCGCGGCGTTGTCCTCCGCAAGCTGCGGATCGAGCGTGTCCGGCTCGGCACTGAGCCCGCGGCGCAGGAACACCGGAACTGGCTGCAGGCCCGCCGACGTCGGCGCCTCACGATCGCTGCATGCGCTGGTGAGGACGAGGCAGGCTAGGAGCGCGTCCGAGTAACCGTTTCTGAAGTTGGGGACGGGGCTGTCGAGATGCGATTAGATATGAGACTTTTCGGGAACAGCGCGGCAAGCGTGCGGCAATGCCATCGAGCG
>Ga0114939_10000169_pt1 | contig 55295 bp, 47 predicted proteins | sample AshMeaCrysSpring_FD_87196 | JGI IMG/M metagenome (GOLD analysis project Ga0114939, IMG submission 87196) | Groundwater microbial communities from Big Spring, Nevada to study Microbial Dark Matter (Phase II) - Ash Meadows Crystal Spring | ecosystem: Environmental > Aquatic > Deep subsurface >...
GCGCCCATGAATTCCGGAAAAACTATTTTCTCTCAGCTGATGGATTTTCTCTCCCCTTACGACTTTCGCCAGTGCGTACAACGGTACAACGGCAATTTCAAAATCAAGAGCTTCTCCTGCTGGGATCAGTTTCTGTGCATGGCCTTTGCGCAGCTGACCTTTCGCGAGAGTCTGAGGGACATCCAGGCCTGCCTGCGAGCAACCCCCGCGAGGCTTTATCATGCGGGCATTCGCGGCAAGGTATCTCGAAACACCTTGGCCCATGCGAATCAAGTCCGCGACTGGCGCATCTATGCCGACTTTGCGCAGATACTGATCGCCAAGGCCCGGGCGCTTTATGTCAACGACTCCTTCGGGGTCGAGTTGGATCACTGCGTCTATGCGCTGGACTCCACGACGATCGACCTGTGCCTGTCGGTGTTTCCGTGGGCACAGTTCCGCAAACGCAAGGCTGCGGTGAAGCTGCACACGCTGCTGGATCTGCGCGGCAACATCCCCAGCGTGGTCATTGTCACCTCCGGCAAAGTTCACGATGTCCGAATCCTGGATCAGCTGCGCATCGAACCTGGCGCGATCTACATCTTCGACCGAGGCTACATCGACTTTGCTCGATTGCACCGCATTCATCTGGCCGCCGGGTTTTTCGTCACGCGAGCCAAGAACAACTTCCGCTTCCAGCGGCTGTATTCGAAGCCCGTGAACTCAGCCGCCGTGCGGTGCGACCAGGTGGTGGTTCCCCGCAACTTCTGCGCCCGGCGGGATTACCCTTCAAAGCTGCGACGCATCCGGTATGTCGATCCCGAGACTCAAAAAAAGCTGGTGTTCCTGACCAACAACTTCACACTACCCGCCGAGACCATCGCAGCGCTGTACCGCTGCCGTTGGCAGGTGGAACTGTTCTTCAAATGGATCAAGCAGCACCTGCGAATAAAAGCATTTTACGGGACCACCGAGAACGCCGTCAAAACCCAAATATGGATCGCCATCACCGTCTACGTGTTGGTGGCCATCGTAAAGAAACAGATGAAACTGGAGCCAAGCCTCTACACAATTTTACAGATTTTAAGTGTCGCCGTATTTGAGAAAACGCCCTTAGATCGGGCACTCGCAAGCACTGACCGCATAGATCAGAATTACTCAACCTCTAACCAACTGCAATTATTTGATTAACGTTGGGACAGTAGTGACCTCAAATATTGATTATAGGCAATGCCGCCAAGACATCGAATGAACAATTTCCTTTTTTGAGGTGCGACCCCAGCTCCCCTTTCTGAATCCGAAAGGGTCGAGGATCGACATGAAGCGCATACAAATTACATTGTGCGTCATCATCGGTCTTGCCATCCTCGTGCAGCCGTCGGCCTCCGACGCACAAGCGCCTGGAAAGGCCTATCGTATAGGCTATCTCGGGATCTCCACAGGACATTATGAAAGAGGCGCCAACAATTGTCCGCTGACCGGCAGCCCCAACTGGCAGGCATTCCTGCAAGGTTTGCGCGAGCGAGGGTATATTCCGGGGAAGAACCTATCGATCGAGTGCCGCTGGACCGAGGATAAGGACAATGCCGCCACACCTCTCGCGGCCGAACTCGTGAGCCTCAAGCCGGATCTCATCATTGCCTCCGGCACTGTCCAGGTCCGGGCCGTCAAGCGGGCCACCCGCACGATTCCCATAGTGATGGCCGGAGTCATCGACCCCGTGGGGCGCGGCCTGGTGGCCAGCCTTGCCCATCCGGGCGGAAACGTAACCGGGGTGACGGACACGCTTATCGAGATGGAGGGGAAACGCCTGCAATTCCTCAAGGAGGCGGCTCCCGGCATCTCCCGGGTGGCCTTTCTCGGGCTCAAGGGGCGCGTGCTGGCTTGGGCCGAGCAATACGACGCTGCGGCGCGGACCCTCGGGCTCCGGCTGCAACTCTACGCCGTCAGCGGCCCCGATGAGCTTCCAGGGGCCTTCGCTGCGATGAAGCAGGCGCAGGAGGAAGCTCTTCTCGTGGTACCCTCCGGCACTTTTGAAATGGATGACACCCCGCAACGCCTCGTCGAGTTCGCTACCCAGAACCGGCTGCCATCCACCTTTCAAAGCAGAGACTTCGTCATATTGGGCGGTCTCATGTCCTATTGCATCGATGAGCCTGCCGCGCGGCGGCGCATCGGCTTTTACGTCGACAAGATATTGAAGGGAGCCAAACCGGGCGACCTCCCGGTAGAGCAACCGACCAAGTTCAATCTGGTGATCAACCTCAAGACCGCCGGGGCCCTTGGGCTTACGATTCCCCCGACGCTTCTCATGCTGGCGGACGAGGTGATCAATTGAACCTGTTTGAGACGCACCGTTATGAGAGTTCGCGGCACGCTCTTCCGCAAATACCTCCTCGTCCTTGTAGCCTTTATCGGCGGGATGCTGATCGTCCGCGGCATGTTCGAGCTGCACAAGTCCTATCAGGACAACAAGGCTTTCGTGGTGCGCCTTCAAAGGGAGAAAGCGGCGGCCGCGGCCTTTCGAATCGAGCATTTCATCCGCCAGATCGAGTGGCAGGTCGGATGGGCTTCGCACCCCGTTTTCATGCCGCAGGAGCAGGCGGCCGAGCAGCGCCGCTTGAACTTCCTCTGGCTTCTAAGGCAGGTCCCCTCCGTCGCCGAGATCAGCTATCTGGATGGAACGGGCAGGGAACTGCTGCGGGTGTCCCGGCTGGGTATAGACGAGGTGGGGAGCCACAGAGACTACTCAGCTGATCCGAAGTTCCTCCAAGCCATGCGGGACAAGGTCTACTTCAGCCCCGTGTATTTTCTCAAGCAATCCGAGCCATATATGACATTGGCCTTGAGGTGGCAGGGCCAGAGCGCCGGTGTCAGCGTCGCGGAGCTGAACCTGAAGCTCGTCTGGGACGTGGTCTCTCAGATCAAAATAGAGCCGAAGGCGTATGCCTACGTGGTGGATGCGGGCGGCATTCTTATCGCCCACACCGACATCAGTCTGGTGCTCCAAAAGACCGACCTCTCGCGATCGCCGCAAGTACGGGGGGCCATCGCGAACCTGAAAAAGACAGGCGAGGATGCGGGCGAGACAGGGATCGGAAGGGATCTGCGCGGGGATCTGGTGCTCGTCGGATCCGCGCCGATCGCGCTCCTGGGCTGGTCGGTCTTGGTGGAGCAGCCCGTCAGCGAGGCCTTTGCCCCGTTCTACGACTCGATCGTCGGCACGCTGACAATTCTGCTGATCGGCCTGTGCATGTCGGCAGCAGCCAGCTTTTTCCTGGTTCGAAAAATCGTCCGGCCCATCCAGGTGCTCCATGCCGGCGCGGCCCGGATCGGGTCCGGCGCTCTGGATCACAGAATCGAGGTGCGGACGGGGGACGAGTTGGAGCTGCTTGCGGACGAATTCAACGAAATGACGGCACGGCTCCAGGAATCATACGCCAACCTTGAGCAGAAAGTGGAAGACCGGACGCGGGAGCTGACCGATGCCCTGAAGCATTTGAAAGCCCTTTGGGAGGTCGGCCAGGCCGTCAGCTCGACCCTCGATCTGGGGACGGTGCTTCAAACGATTGTCACCCGGGCGGTCGAGCTGTCGGGGACGATGGGCGGTGTCGTCTACGAGTATGACGAGGCCAAACAGGAGTTTCACCCGCAAGTTGTCTATCGGATGGAGGAAGAGCTGATCAACGCCCTTCAAGCGAAACCGATTCGACTGGGGGAGGCGGCGATCGGGCGGGCCTCTGTCAGTCGGGCACCCTTTCAGGTGCCCGACATACGAAATGACCAGGATTACGGCGCCACCCATCTTCAGTCTATGCTGGTCCGGCTGGGCTATCGCTCGCTTTTGGCACTGCCGCTGCTGAGGGAGGAGCGGATCATAGGCGGTTTGGTCGTCTGGCGTCGCGAGCCTGGAGAGTTTTCACCCGAAATAGTGAACCTGCTCCAGACGTTTACCACCCAGTCTGTTTTGTCCATCGAAAACGCAAGGCTCTTCCGCGAGGTGGAGCAGAAGAGGATCGAGCTGGAGATGGCCGGCAAGCACAAGTCCCAGTTCCTGGCCAACATGAGTCATGAACTCCGGACCCCTCTGAACGCGATTTTGGGGTACACGGAGCTGATTCTGGACAACATCTACGGGGAAGTGTCCGACAAGTTGCGCGAGGTGATGTCGCGCCTGGAGACGAGCGGCAGGCATCTCCTCGCCCTGATCAACGACGTCCTCGACCTGTCCAAGATCGAAGCCGGGCAACTGACGCTTTCGCTGGGCGAGTACTCGATGCAGGAAGCCGTGCAAACCGTCTTCACGGGAGTGGAGGCGCTGGCGGCCGAAAAGGGGCTGTCATTGAAAACCACCGTCGCCCCTGGCTTGCCCACGGGCTACGGGGATGAGCGGCGCCTCAATCAGGTGCTCCTGAATCTCGTCGGCAATGCAATCAAGTTCACCGAGACCGGCGGAGTCGACATCGAGGTCAAGGCCCTCGAAGACGACTTCCTGGTGGTGGTATCGGACACGGGGCCCGGCATCCCTCCGGCCGACAAGGCAAGAATCTTCGAAGAGTTCCACCAAGTGGACAACACCAGCACCCGGAAGAAGGGCGGCACGGGCTTGGGGCTCACTATTTCCAGGCGCATTGTCGAGATGCACGGTGGGCGCATCTGGGTGGACTCCACGCCGGGGAAGGGGTCCGTTTTCTCGTTTGCGATTCCATTCCGGACAAAGCGACCGCGGGGGTGACATGGGAAAGCGCATTCTGATGATCGAGGACCATGAGGACAATCGGCGCATTCTGCGGGACCTCCTCACGAGCAAGGGCTACGACGTGATCGAGGCGGAAAACGGGATCGAGGGGGTGAGCGCGGCTGAAACCTGCCGTCCGGACTTGATCCTTATGGACATCCAGTTGCCCGGCATCGACGGCTACGAAGCCACGCGGCGAATCAAGGCGAACTCGGAAACCCGGAAAATCCCGATCATCGCGGTGACCTCATACGCGCTGAGCGGAGATGACGTGAAGGCATTTGAGGCCGGTTGCGACGCTTACGTGGCGAAGCCCTTCAGTCCGCGTGATGTCCTAGCGAAGATCCGGGACCATCTCGTCTCGGGATAAAACGGGGTTGAACATGAAATCACCGCCCCTCATCCTGATCGTGGATGACAACCCGACGAATGTGGAAATCTTTCAGACGCGCCTGGCCGCCAACAATTGCAGCATCATCACCGCCCTGGACGGCGAAGCGGGGCTCCGGATGGCCAGGGAGCATCTGCCGGACTTGATTCTCCTCGACATCATGATACCGAAGATGGACGGCATCTCGGTCTGCCGCCGCATCAAATCAGACACCTCCCTGCCGTTTATGCCGATCATCATGGTCACCGCCAAGTCAGAATCAAAGGATATCGTAGCCGGGCTCGAAGCGGGTGGCGATGAATACCTGACCAAACCGGTGGATCATAGGGCCCTGGTCTCCAGGGTCAAGTCGATGCTCCGGATAAAGGAATTGCACGACAAAGTTCATGAGCAGTCAGCGCAGCTGAAGTTTCAACTCGAGACGGCAACCAAGATTCAAACCCTGTTCTGGCCCAAGATTCCGGAACTGGAAGCCGGCAGCCGCATCTGGGCGACATCGCTTCCGGCCGCCTATGTCGGAGGTGATTTTTACGACGTCATAGTGCTCCCGGACGCCAGTCTGCTGGTTTATGTCGCTGATGTTTCGGGCAAAGGCGTCCCCGCTGCATTGATCATGGCGGCGTTGTCAACCAAAATCCGGATCGAAGCCCAGCAGCAGAACGAAATAGACGCCCTGCTCGCAACCATCAATGCGGGCACGCACCAGTTGATATCCGAAGAGGGGTTTTTCATAACGATTGTACTTGGAAGGTACTGGCCGGGTACCGGGAAGCTGCAAATTGTGCTTGGAGGCCATCTGCCGCCGTTATGGCAAGGCAAAAGCGGCGCCCATCAAATGGTTTTCGCAAGGGGGATGGCTCTGGGAGTATCGCCCGATTCGCGGTACGAGCGAAACGAAATCCGGCTTTCTCCCGGGGAGTCGATTCTGTTTTACTCGGATGGGATCGTTGAGGCGCGGGATAAAAATTCGGAGCTGTTCGGCAGTGAGCGCCTGACGAATATCGCAGCGAATTCGAAAGGGCCTCCATTTGGCAAGGCGGTCTTGGAGTCAGTGCGCCTTTGGCAGGAAGGCGCACCCGCTGCCGACGATCAAACCATTTTGGAGATCTGGCGAGAAGAAAAGAGTTGTCCTTATTGAGCGTTGCATATTTGCATTGACGCCTCCTGATCGCGGCAGGATGCCGCTCCCACAGAAAAAAGCGGGCATCGCCGACCGGGAGGCAAAGACGGCCTGGTTCCGGATTTTCGGTTTTCACGCCGGATTCTTCTTGGGGGGCCGCGGCGGGCTGACCACGGCCTCGCCGGTGAGCACGCGCTTGCCTTCCTGGTTGTCGCAGGTGGTCAGCAGCTTGGCGCGGCCCTTGGCCGCGTCGATCTCGATGACCTCGACCCGGGCGGTGATGGTGTCGCCGATCTTGACCGCGCCCAGGAAGGTCAGTTCCTGGCGCAGGTAAATCGCTCCCGGGCCCGGCAGCCGCGTTCCCAGCACCGCTGAGATAAAGCCCGCGGACAGCATGCCATGGGCGATGCGCGTCCCGAAATACGTGTTGCGGGCATACTCCTCGTCGACATGCGCGGGATTGAAATCGCCCGTGATCCCGGCATAAAGGTAGATGTCCGTTTCGGTGACCGTTTTGGAGAACTGGGCGCTGTCGCCCACTTCCAGTTCATCGATGGTTTTGCCGATCATGCCTTCACCCCCTGGCCCGCGCCGGGCCCTTGCCGTTGACATCGATAGCTATTTCCGCTACTTCTCTAATGGAAGCGTCCCAAAAAAACAACCGGGAAGGCGGCATGATCATCGGCCTGGACGTCGGCGGCACTCACACGGATGTCGTCCTGCTCGACGACAGCGGTCTGTTGCGGGAGGCCAAAGTGACGACCGACGCGTCGGATCTCTTCCGCTCGGTCCTGAAAGGTCTGGACGCGGTCACCGCAGGCGTGGATGCCGCCGCCATCCGGCGCATCGTTCTCAGCACCACGCTGACGACCAACGCCATCATCCAGAACACCATCCCCGCCGTGGGCATGATCGTCTCCGGCGGTCCCGGGATCGATCCCGAGCATTTCCGCACCAACCCCCATTACGTCTGCGTGAAAGGCTCCATCGACCACCGCGGCCGCGAGGTCGAACCGATCCGGCCGGAAGAGATCCGGGCGGCCGCCGAGGGGTTTCGGAAAAACGGGATCCGTCAGGTCGGGGTCGTCGGTAAATTCTCGGTCCGCAACCCCGCCCACGAAACCCGGATCGGGGAGCTGCTGGGAAATTCCTTCGATAAAATCTTTCTGGGGCACCGCGTGTCCGGCAGCCTGAATTTCGCCCGCCGCATCGCCACCACTTATCTGAACGCGGCCGTCTATCCCATCCACAAGTCCTTTTTCGATGCCGTCCTGAGCAGCCTGAGCGCCAAGGGCATGCGGCTGCCCCTGCGCCTGCTAAAGGCGGACGGCGGCAACATGAAGCTGGAGGCTTCGATCGAGCATCCGGCCCAGACCATACTCTCCGGACCGGCAGCGAGCGTCATGGGGGCCGTTGCCATGGCCGCCGGGGAGGAGGACGCCATCGTGATGGACATCGGCGGAACGACCACCGACCTGGCGGTCCTGATCGGCCGCGCGCCGGTGCTCGACCCGCACGGTATCGCCATCGGCCCGCACCGGACGCTGATCCGTTCCCTGGAAACCCTCTCGATCGGCATGGGCGGGGACAGCGCCGTGCGTTTCAGCGAGGGCCGCCTGACCGTCGGTCCGGACCGCAAAGGCCCGGCGATGCTCTTCGGCGGAGACATGCCCACTCCCACCGATGCCCTGGCAGTAATGGGCGACATGCCCCACGAAGATCGCGAACGCGCCCGCGCGGGCCTCGCACGATTGGCGGACCGGATGGGAACCGCGCCCGAGGCCCTTGCCGGCCAGGTGGTCGAAACCGCCTGTCGGTCGATGCTGGCGGCTGCTGGACGGCTCACGGCGCACATCAACGGCAAGCCCGTCTACACGCTGCACGAACTCAAGGAGGGCTACCAGGTGCGGCCGCGCACGATTCTGGTGCTGGGTGGTCCGGCCCCCTATTTCGCCAGACATCTTCAGAAAGCGACAGCCATGCAGGTACGGGTCGTTCCGCGATGGCAGGTCGCCAACGCCATCGGCGCCGCCCTGGCGCGCACCACCTGCGAGGTCGGTTTTTTTGCAGACACGGAACAGCGGGTGGCGAGCGCCCCGGAGGAGAAGTTTCAGCAGCCCGTTCCCGCCGACTACAGCCTGGAGGCCGCCACGTCCCAGGCGATGGAACTGCTGCGTGCCAAGGCGATAGCGCGCGGCGCCAACGCCGACTGCCTCGAGATGGAAGTGGTGGAATGCCAGCAGTTCAACATGGTGCGGGGGTTCACGACCTCCGGCCGAAACATCCGCGTGCGGGTGCAGGTCAAGCCGGGACTCATCCACGGCTATGACCGCCTGCTGCGAAGCCTCGCGGCAGGCGCCGGGCAGAGCGCATAGGGCAAAGGGCATGGAGCATAGAGCAAAAAAACAGCCTATTTATTTTGCTTTTACCCTATGCCCTATGCTCTATGCTCTTTGCCGATATCGGCAGGACCCGCACATCCATTGAACCGCCCGACCGGAGCCTGAATGCTGCGAGCGAAGAACAAAGTGGGTCTCGTTTTCTTCCCGGCCTACGACTGGGCCATCAGCGCGAGCCACCCCGAGCGCGAGGAGCGGCTGCTCTACACCCAGGACCAGGTCCTCGAAGAGGGCTTGTTCGACATCGAGGGGGTCGTCGAGCTCAAGCCGGACCCCGTGGTTCTGGCCGATATCCAGCGCGTCCATTTCTGCGTGCCCGATGCCTGGAGCATCGCCACCGAGTCGCATTTCATCAGCGCCGGCGGGGCCAAGACGGTCGGCATGGCGGTGCTCGACCGGCAGGTCGACAAGGGGTTTGCGCTGGTGCGGCCTCCCGGCCACCATGCCATGCGGGTCGCTCACGGGGCGCGCGGCTTCTGCAACATCAACATCGAGGCCGTGATGATCGAGTTCCTGCGGCGCAAGTTCGGTGTGGACCGGGTGGCCATCGTGGATACGGACTGCCACCACGGCGACGGCACCCAGGACATCTACTGGCACGATCCCGACACGCTGTTCATCTCCCTGCACCAGGACGGCCGCACCCTTTACCCCGGCAGCGGGTTTCCCGGCGAACTGGGCGGGCCGAACGCCGTGGGCACCACCCTCAACATCCCGCTGCCCCCCCACACCGGCGAAGAGGGCTTTCTGCACGTCATCCGCAACACCGTTCGTCCGATCCTGGATGATTTCAAGCCGCAGCTGATCGTCAACTCGGCCGGCCAGGACAACCACTACACGGACCCCATCACCAACATGAATTTCTCGGCCCAGGGCTATGCGGAGCTGACCTCTCTCCTGAACGCCGACATCGCCGTGCTGGAGGGCGGCTACTCGATCGAGGGCGCCCTGCCCTACGTCAACCTGGGGATCGTGCTCGCCATGGCCGGCTTGGACTACAGCAAGGTGCGCGAGCCGGACTACGAGCCCCACCGGGTCCGGCAGTCGCCGGCGGTGACGGACGCGGTCAAGAACGTCGCCGACCTGGTCCTGGCCTGCTGGAATGGGCGGGGCCAGCTGCGTGAACGAATGCTCGAAAAACGCGACAGCCATCGCCGCGCCCGCCGGATCTACTACGACACCGACGGCTTCTCGGAATCGCAACACGAGGAGGTCACGACGTGCGACGCCTGCGGCGGGGCGCTGCGGATCGAATCCACATCCGACCGCGGCCCCCACATCCTGGCGGTGCACATTCCGCGGAACGCCTGCCCGCGGTGCCGGCAGTCCGGCCTGCAGTGGTACGAGCGGGCCGATACCGGAAACTTCGACCGGGTATTCCTGCAGGACGGCGGCGAAGACAAATTCAGGATTAAGAAAAGCTGATGGAGCCGGCATGAGCGATGCCCCCTTTCCCCGAACGCAGGTGACGACATGGATTTGAATCCGCGCGAGCAGCTGTTGCAGGCCGTATTCGAGAATGCCCCGCTGGGCATCGCCATCGCCGACGCCGATGGCCGGTTTGTCGAGGTGAACCCGGCGCTTCTGGAAATGCTGGGCTACCCCCGTGCCGAGGCGCTGGCCCTGTCGTTCATCGACGTCTGCCACCCGGACGATCGCGCGGAGGCCGAGCGCCTGAGCGACGCGGTTCGTCGCGCCGAAGCGTCTTCCTATCGACTGGAGCAGCGCTGCGTGACGCGGTCCGGCGGGTTCCTCTGGGCGGCCGTACGCGTCGCGGTCCTGCGCGACGCGGCGGGCGCCGTCCGACTATGGCTCGGAATCATCGAGAACATCACGGACCGGCGCCAGGCGGAAAAGGAACGGCTGCAAATGGCGGCCCAGGTCCAGCAGGCCCAGAAGATGGAGGCGATCGGCACGCTGGCGGGCGGCATCGCGCACGACTTCAACAACCTGCTCATGGCGATTCAAGGCAACATCTCCCTGATGATGCTCAACAAGGAGCCGCACCATCGCGACATGAGCTACCTGAAAAACATCGAGACCGCCGTCCAGCGCGCCTCCGAACTCACCCGCCAAATCGTCGGCTTTGCGCGCGGCGGGAAGTACGAGGCCCGGGTCATCGACCTCAATCAAGTGCTGGCGAAAACCGCCGACATGTTCGCAAGGTCCCGAAAGGAAGTCACCGTCCACACCCAGCTTCAACGCGATCTATGGCCGGTGGAGGCCGACCAGAGCCAGATCGAGCAGGTCCTTCTGGGCATGTTCGTCAACGCCTGGCAGGCCATGCCGGAGGGCGGCGAACTGCGCCTGACGACCGCCAACGTCGTCATCGAACCCCAAGACCCGCAGAGGCCGCCCGACGCCGCGCCCGGCCGCTATGCCTGCCTCGCGGTCGTCGATACCGGCATCGGCATGGAGGCCTCCGTCCAGGCCCGCATCTTCGAGCCCTTCTTCACCACCAAGTCGGCCGCCCAAGCCACGGGCCTGGGGCTTTCCTCCGCTTTCGGCATCATCAAGAACCATCGGGGTTTCATATCCGTGCAGAGCCAGCCGGGACGGGGGTCCATTTTTCGGGTCTACCTTCCCGCGGTCGGTCAGGAGACGCCGGCGTCTGCGTCTCCGGCCGGTCGCAGCGCCGCCAAGACGGATCTTACCGTTCTGCTGGTCGAGGACGAGGACATCGTCGCCGAAGTCGGACGAAAAATGCTGGAACGGCTGGGATATCGGGCGCTGGTGGCGCGATCCGGCGCCGAGGCGTTGACACTCTACGCCCAGCACCGGAATGCCATCGATCTGGTCATCCTGGACATGATCATGCCGGAAATGGGGGGCAGCGCGGTATTCGACCGCCTGCGGTCCATCAATCCCCAAACGCCGGTACTGCTTTCAAGCGGATACAGCCTCAACGGCCAGGCGCTGGACATTCTCAGGCGCGGCTGCCGCGGCTTCATTCAAAAGCCGTTCAACATCGATCAGCTCGGGGATAAAATCAAAGAAGTCCTCTCCGGCCGCTAGGGTGAATCCGGATTTCGCCGATATCCCTCGGCTCTCAAAATGGCATCGAGGAGGGATTCACGCAGATCCGCATCGTTGATTTTGAATCCGTCGGCGGTGACGATGAGGTTGTTTTCAAGGAGGGCGTTTAAATTCTTGCAGACATCGAGGAGCAGCGGTGCCGCCGCGATGAGGTGGGCATCCGACACCTGCAGCCGGCTGTTGCTGCCGCCCGTCGGCAGCTGCGCGACGCAAGAGGCATCGTTTCCGACCACGTCGATTCTCTTTCCATTATTTTTGACGGACCAAGGGCCGGGGGTGCGAAGCTTCATGCAGGTCTTATCGGCCGGAGGAGCCAATAACTTGATGCCTCCGGCCGCCGGCTCGCGCCGCTGTCGACGCGTCTCACGATTGGAAATGGTGCCGGTTTTTCCCGATGAAGAGCAGCCCGGGTGTGGTTTTTGACAAGCGCCCGATCCGATGGTCGAATACGGTTTTGCCAAACGGATGAATGCTGATCAGATCGGTGGTGTCCACCAACACCTGCGGAGCGGTTTCGCGCCCGTCCTCCAGCATCCTGATCAGGTCGCACGCGGCGCTGCCGTCGAATTCCCCCCGCATCTGCAGATGCAGCGCGTCGCTTTCAAGGCTGGCCACGATTTGAAACTTGGCGGACATGCCCGGCCTCCGTGGTTCAATGAGCGGCCTTGCTGTCGAAGCCGCAATTCATCATTCTGAGGTGTTCGGCTTACGCGCACCTTAGCGCCCCTCCTGCAAATTCTGTGCAGGCCCCACCGAAAAAAATATAACGCTTAAAATCAATTAGATGCGCACACCGCTGTCCATGCGCGGGAAACCCGAAAAGAAGTAAAAGATACTTTTAAGGGAAGTGCCGTGCCCACTATCGGCAGGCGTGAAGGGCGGGGGGCTCGAGACCGCCGCAGCGGGGCAAACGCATCGGCGGGGGAATGGCCGCCGCCTGAGGGAGGGATCCCGGCAAGCCTCTTTAGGCGGCAGCGGAGCCCCGGGCCGGAAAGCTCAGGTGGAAAGCCGCCCATGCGCCCGGTTCGGACTCCGCCCAACACCGTCCGCCGTGCAGTTCCGCGATGTTCTTCACCGTGAAGAGTCCGATTCCGCTGCCGCGCTTGGCGTGCGTGGTCGCGTTTCGGACCCGGAAGAATTTTTCGAAGAGATGTCCCGCTGCCTCCGGAGGAAAGCCCTCGCCTTCGTTCCATACGCGCATGCTGACGAGGGCGCCTTCCACCGCCACGGTCACGATCGCGCGGCCCCCGTCGCGACCGTATTTGGCGGCATTGGTGAGAAAGTTGTTGAGGGCGATGCGCAGCAGGCTCGGATCGCCGACCACCGGCAGCTCCGGGGGGCAGTTCACCTCGACGTTCATGTTGCGCGAACGGAAGAATACGGCTGTCTGGTCCACCGCCATCTCCACGACCGTCTTGACCAGGTCGATGGGAGACTTGTTAGCGACCAGCTCGCCGCGTTCGAGCCGGGATAGGTCCAGGTAGTCCCGCACCATGTCCTGAAGCTCCTCGCAGTTGCGCTGGATGCGGATGAAAAAGTCCGCCACCTGGGGCGACACCTTCCCGAGGTAGCCGTCCACCATGGTCGCGATCAGCATCTGGATGGCGGCCAGCGGGGCCTTGAGCTCGTGGGTCACGAAGCCCAGGGTCTGCATGTAGTTGCGGTTGGACAGCTCGAGCTTCTCGTTGGCGAGGCTCAGCTCTTCGTTGCGCGCGCGCAGCTCCCGATCGCGCTTGCGGATGGCCGTGCGCATGTCGACAAAGGCCCCGGCCAGGTTTTCGAGCTCCTGGTAGGTGCGGGGGATGACGAACGAGTGGTCCCAGTCGCCCCTGGCCAGTTGCGACGTGGAGTGGCTGAGCGCCCGCACGGGCTGAGTGATGCGGTTGACGATGTAGAGCGCCGCCCAAACGGCCAGCACGCCGACGATGCCGACGGGCGCCAGGAACCTGGCGATGAAACCGTCGCGCATATCGTCGTAAGGCTCCCGCAACAGCCCGACGTAGATCATGCCGATCGTTTTTCCCGAAGGGTCGCGCAGCGGGGCGTACGCGCTCAGATACCAGGCGTCCACGACCAGGGCTTCTCCCGTGTAGTTCATCCCCTGGTCGAGAACGATGGGCCGCACGGCTTCCGATACCTTGGTGCCGATGGCCCGGGCCCCGTCGGGGTTCAGCACGTTGGTGGCGACCCGCACCTCGTTCTTGAAGATCGTCACCGTGCCGCGCGGCTTGCCCTTGTAGTCCATTTCGCTGAACACCGCGTTGCGCAGCCGGTCCACCAGATCGTAGTTGAAGTTGAGCAGCCGTCCGCCGTAAAGCAACGCCCTCACCCGGCCGTTGGCTTCGATGATCGGGCAGGCCACCCACCAGAACAACGCCCCGCGGCTCACCGGCTCGCCGCCCTTGTCGCCGTTGTAGATCGGGGCCGCGTTCTGCAGCGCCGGGCCGCCCTCCATCAGAAGCCGCTCCTGATCCAGGAGCACGGTGCCCCATGCCGATCTCCCTTCCAATGCTTTGCGCAGCACCGCATCCCGGTCGAGGGGGATGTGCTTCACAGTTTCGGGATGGCTTCCGGCAACCGGACGGCCTTCGGCGTCGCAAAGATTGAGAACGGTGAAATCGAGCTCGCGGCGGATGGCGGAAAGAATATCGGTGGGCGGATCGGCGGCGAGGCTGATCCGGCGGGTTGAGATCTCCAGCGAGTAGGCCAGCCGCGCCAGCTGCTCGCGGTAGCTCGTCATCACGATCTCGAGATCCTGATTGACGCGGGACTGGGCTTCGCTGCGCACGCTCTTGTTGATGCTGTAAACCCCGATCGCGCCAATCAGCACCGCCGGCGCGAGGGCGGCCGCCAGCATCCAGGCCACCAGCACGGTTCGGATCGAGACTGAAAAGGGCCGCTGGTTCACAGGTCGTCAGATCTCAATCGCATAGAATATTTTAAGGATGGCGGCGCCCGAAGCCCAAGCTCAAGGCGCGCAAGTCCCCGCCGAGCGAGGCGTACTTTCCGTACGCCGCAGCGAGTGCGGGATCAAGCGCAACGCAGAGATTGGGCTCCCCCCCTGAAGGATGGCGGCGCCCGAAGCCCAAGCTCAAGGCGCGCAAGTCCCCGCCGAGCGAGGCGTACTTTCCGTACGCCGCAGCGAGTGCGGGATGAAGCGCAACGCAGAGATTGGGCTTCCGGCGCCGCCATCAGAGGATCGCCTTGAGCTCCCGGCGTATGGCATTCAAATGATCGCGCATCCATTCCGCTGCGCCGCGCCCGTCTTCTCGTTCCAGGCTCGCTATGACCTGTTTGAGGGTGCGCACTGAGTGGGCCCGATACTCCGGCGACAGCAACCGGGTCTGGAATTGTTCGTGATGATCGACCACTTTCTCGAGCAGAAACCGCACCATCTCGCAGAAAATCTGGTTGGCGGTAGCCTCGGACAGGAGTGCGTGAAATTCAATGTCAGCCTTAAAAAAACGGCTGTAGTCATTTGAATTTTCATCCATTTCTCTCAAAATCAACTTCAACTGCCCCAATTGGCGGGCCTCGATCCTGTCGGCCGCAAGCTCGGCTGCCTTGCATTCCAGAATTTCGCGCAGCTCGACGATATCGAGGAGACTCCCGGCTTTGAGGGCGGCCTTGAGCTTCTTCAGAGATGAATCGGCTTCCTGAGGCGGCGTTTGTGCGACAAAGGTTCCGCGTCCCTGCTGAACGTCCAGATGGCCCATGACCGCAAGGGCGTTCAGCGCCTCCCGGATGGATGACCGGCCAACCCCAAAGCTCAGAGCCAAATCACGCTGGGAAGGCAGCCTCGACCCCGGGGCGATTTCCCCGGATTTGATCTTCCGGAGAAGCTGTTCGACCACCATCTCGGGCGCAGTGTTTCTGCGTATGGCTTCAAAATCCATGCACCGCCCCTTATTGCCCCCTAACAGGCACTGACTTCTGCTTATCAGACCATTCTTGCATTGATTACACTTAGGCATGGAGGTTGTCAAGCGAACAATTTGTATATTCATCATATTTTGATTAACTAGGCATTTGCCCACATTGCTTGACACTGCCGCCCCATTGCCCTATAAATACATCTGAATATCAGACCACTTGATCTATATGAATATCTTCAGCATCATCCGGTTCTCGACGCACGACGGCCCGGGAATACGCACGACCGTATTCATGAAGGGCTGCCCACTCAGCTGCTGGTGGTGCCACAACCCCGAAAACTGGCAGCATCTGCCGAGCGAGGTCTACCGGATCGAACGCTGCATCGGCTGCGGCCTGTGCATCGCCGGCTGCCCTTCGGGTGCGCTTTCGCCCGGTCCTCATGGGATTATGACCGACCCCGGCCTTTGCCGGCACTGCGGCCGCTGCACCGACGTCTGCCCTGCAGAGGCGCGCGAGTGCATCTCAAAACAGATCGGCATGGCCGATCTGGTCAGCTTCCTCTCCAGAGACGTTCCTTTTTATGAGCAGTCCGGCGGCGGCGTCACCTTTTCGGGCGGCGAGCCCCTTTGCCAGCCCGACCCTCTGATGACCGCGCTGCGGCATTGCGGCGAGTTGGAGATCCATCGCGCCGTGGACACCTCCGGATACGTCGACAGCCGCACGCTTATGGCTGTAGCCCGGCACACCGATCTCTTCCTTTACGACCTCAAGCTCATCGACCCCGAAAAACACCGCGCCCACACCGGCGTCGACAACGCCCTGATCCTTTCCAACCTGCGGCTGCTTTCGGAAGCCGGCGCGGCGATCATCGTCCGCATGCCGCTGATCCCGGGGGTCAACGATGACCCGCAAAGCATCGCCCGCGCCGGCGAGTTCATCGCCGGCCTGCCGTGCCGCCACCCGGTGGATCTCCTGCCTTTTCACCGGGCCGCAGGCGCCAAGTATGCCAAACTCGGCCTCCCCTACCGCGGCGAGGAGCTTGCCCCCTTGCCTCCGGAAGTCGTGACAGCGGCCGAACAACAACTCGCCCACCTCGGACTGAAGGTGAGCATAGGAGGTTGACTCCCATGAACGACCGCATTCAGAGACTGCGCCGGGAAAGCGTGGCCGCCGAGCCCCGGATCTCCATCGAACGCGCGCGGCTGGTCACCGCATTCTATCGCGAACAGGCCGGCAGGCATTCCACGCCCGTGCTGCGGGCGCTGAACTTCCTGAACCTGTGCCGGCTCAAGACCATCCATATCGGCAGGGACGAGCTGATCGTGGGCGAACGGGGTCCGGCGCCCAAAGCCGTGCCGACCTTTCCGGAACTGAACTGCCATTCGGCCGAGGACCTGCGGATCCTCGACGCTCGTCCCATGACCCGCTACCGGGTCGACCCGCAGGACATCCAAACCTACGAACGGGAGGTCATCCCTTACTGGCAGGGCCGCTGCATGCGCGACCGCATTTTCGGGCAGGTCCCCGAGGAATGGCGGCGCGCCTACGAGTCCGGCCTCTTCACCGAGTTCATGGAGCAGCGCGCCCCGGGGCACACGGCGTTGGACGGCACGATTTACCGCAAGGGCATGCTGGATTTCAAACAGGAGATCGCCGGCCGCATGGCCTCACTGGACTATCTGAACGACCCGCAGGCCGCTGACCGCGCCGAGCAGCTGAAGGCCATGGAGATCGCCTGCGATGCAGCCGTGCTCTTCGCCCGGCGCCACGCCGAACTGGCGGACCGAATGGCCGAGGGCGAAGAGAACCCCGGCCGCGAAGCCGAGCTGCGGCGCATCGCGGAGGTCTGCCGGCACGTCCCGGCCCGCGCCCCCCGCGACCTGTGGGAGGCCCTGCAGATGTACTGGTTCGTGCACCTGGGCACCATCACCGAGCTGAACGGCTGGGACGCCATGACCCCCGGCCATCTCGATCAGCACCTGCAGCCGTTCTACGAACAGGGGCTTGCCGACGGGACGCTCACCCGCGAACGGGCCAAGGAGCTGATCGGCTGCTTCTGGATCAAGGTGAACAACCACCCCGCGCCCCCCAAGGTGGGCGTCACGGCCAAGGAAAGCGGCACATACAATGATTTCACCAACATCAACCTGGGCGGCCTCACGCGCGACGGCGCGAGCGGCGTGAACGAGGTCAGCTACATCCTCCTGGAGGTGGCCGACGAGCTGCACCTGCTGCAGCCGCAACCGAGCGTGCACATCAGCGCCAAGACGCCGGAACGCTTTCTGAAAGCGGCCTGCCGGGTGATCCGCAGGGGCTACGGGTATCCGTCCGTCTTCAACGCCGATGCCACCGTCCTGGAAATGCTGCGTGTCGGCAAGCGGGTCGAGGACGCCCGCGAGGGCGGCTGCAGCGGCTGCATCGAAACCGGCGCCTTCGGCAAGGAAGCCTATATTCTCACCGGTTACCTCAACGTGCCCAAGGTGCTGGAGCTGGCCCTGAACAACGGCCTCGATCCGCTGACCGGCAAACAGGTCGGCCCCGCGACCGGCGACCCCCTCGCCTTCACCTCCTTCGATGCGCTTTACAGCGCCTTCGAACGCCAGCTGAACTGGGTCGTCGACCTCAAGGTCCGCGTCAACAACTACATCGAACGCATGTACGCCCGGCACTCGCCGGCGCCGTTTCTCTCGGTGGTCATCAACGACTGCATCGCCAAGGGCCGGGATTACTACGACGGCGGGCCGCGCTACAACACGAACTACATCCAGTGCTGCGGGATCGGCACCGTCACCGACAGCCTGGCGGCCATCAACACCCACGTCTATCAAGAAAAGGCGGTCGCGATGGACCGGCTGCTTCGGGCGCTCGCCGCCGACTTCGAGGGCGAAGAGCTCCTGCGCCGCCGGCTTCAGAACAAGACCCCCTTCTTCGGCAATGACGACGACCGCGCCGATGCCATCATGCGGCGGGTCTACGACTCGCTTTTGGCCGCCATCGAGGGCCAGCCGAACACCAAAGGCACCGTTTACCATCTCAACATGCTCAGCACCACCTGCCATGTCTATTTCGGCAAGATGCTGGGCGCCACCGCCAACGGACGCCTCTCGGGCACTCCCGAGTCCGACGGCACCTCTCCCTCGCACGGCGCCGACCGCAACGGCCCGACGGCGGTGATTCAGTCGCTCGGCAAGATGGACCAGATCAAGTCCGGCGGCACCCTGCTCAACATGCGCTTCCTCCCGAGCGTCCTGCAATCCGAACAGGACCTCGAAAAAGTCGCCCAGCTCATCCGCACCTACTTCCGCATGAACGGCCACCACATCCAGTTCAACGTGGTGGACACCGAAACCCTGCGCCGCGCCCAGGCCGCGCCGGACGAATACCGCGACCTGCTGGTCCGGGTGGCGGGGTACAGCGACTATTTCGTTGACTTGGACCGTTATCATCAGGAGGAGATCATCAGCCGCACGGCCCAGACCGCGTGAGCCGGTTTGAGAATGTATGCGAGAGTACAATCGCTTCGTTGCATTGGATGAATAACTACAACGTCTAAGGGAAACTGGAGTAAGAACCCCCCTGCCCCCCTTGCCAAAGGGGGAGGAAAGGCTTTCCGGCCGCGATGATATCGCGCGCCAACATTTGCGTCCGATCATGACGACACCTCCCAGCATCTTCAACGATGTCATCGGACCGGTGATGCGCGGCCCTTCGAGCTCGCATTGCGCCGCGGCGTTGCGCATCGGCCGCTTGGCCCGCGACTTGATGGACGGCCGGATCGAGGGGCTGCTGATGGAGTTCGATGCGCACGGCTCGCTGGCGTTCACCCACGCCAGCCAGGGCTCCGACATGGGCATCTTCGGCGGCCTGCTCGGATGGGAAGCGCACGACGAGCGCCTGCTCCAATCGGCCGCCGCTCTCGAAAAGGCGGGCGTCACGGTCGCGCTGAGCATCGGCGACTTCCGCGACGAACACCCCAACACCTACCGCCTGACGCTCTCCAATCCCCGGGAGACCCGCCGGATGATCGCGCTCTCGACCGGCGGAGGCATGATCGCGGTCGTCGCGATCGACGGCATCCCGCTCTCGATCAAGGGCGACTATTTCGAGACGCTCCTGGCCGTCGATGCCGCCGTCGGCGCGCGGATGCACGCGGCCCTGAAGCAGACGGTGGCGGCGGAGGAGGTCCTTTTGCACACCGACGGCGACCGCAGCCTGATCGAGATCAGGACCCGCGAGCCGCTGCCCGAGCCCGCGGCGTCCGCGCTCGCCGGCCTGCAGGGGGTGGCCTGGCTTCGGACGCTGAGGCCGGTGCTGCCGGTGCTCTCCCGACGGGAGCAGCAGGTGCCCTTCACCACCTGCCGCCAGATGCTGGATTGGAACCGCGGGCGCCGTCTGGACCTGGCCGGGCTGGCCGCAGCCTATGAAAGCGCCCGCGGCGGCATTTCCGAAGGCGAAGTGGAGCGTCGCATGCGGGCCATCGTGGACCTTCTGCGCCGGTCCATCGCCCAGGGGATCGCGGGCACCCGCTTCGCGGACCGCATCCTGGGAGCCCAGTCCGCGGGCTTCCAGGCGGCGATGCAAAACGGCGCACTGCTCGAGGCCGGGATGCTCAACGCCATGATCCACTACGTGACGGCCCTGATGGAGGTCAAGAGCGCCATGGGCGTCATCGTGGCCGCCCCCACGGCCGGCTCCTGCGGGGCGCTTCCGGGAGCGGTCATTGCGGCGGCCGAGGCCATGGGCCGGCCGGAGGGCGAGATGGCCCGCGCCATGCTCGCGGCCGGCATGGTCGGCGTGTTCATCGCCGGCCGCTCCACCTTTGCGGCCGAACTCTGCGGCTGCCTGGCCGAGTGCGGCGCCGGGTCGGCCATGGCGGCGGCGGCGCTGGTCACCCTGGCCGGCGGCAGCGCGCAGCAGGCGGTCGACGCCGCCTCCATGGCGGCCCAGAGCGTGCTCGGCCTGATCTGCGACCCGGTCGCCAACCGCGTCGAGGTGCCCTGCCTCGGCCGCAACGTGCTGGCTGCCTCGAACGCGCTCGCCTGCGCCAACATGGCCCTGGCCGGCTACGACGCCGTCATCCCGCTGGATGAAGTGATCGAGACCATGGACCGGGTGGGACGCAGCCTGCCCATGGAGCTGCGCTGCACGGCCCTGGGCGGCCTCGCGATCACCCCGGCCGCGAAGGCGGTCGAAAAGAAACTCTCCGCGCCTGAAGCGTAGCGGTCTCGTCAACGTCTTCCGCTCGGACGACTCTGCCTGGCTTGACTTTTCGGGCAGCCTTTGGCTTGGTTCCCTCATCCCCCCCGACTGGAGGCCCGCATGAAAAACAAACTGCGCGTCATGACCGAAAGGCCGGTCAACGCCGAGACCCCCGCCGCCGCCCTGCGATCCTGGATCACGCCCAACCGGCTGTTTTTCGACCGCAACCAGGGTGCGGTCCCGCCGCGCCGCATCCCGCTCGCGCGCTGGAGGCTGTCCGTGGAGGGCGACGTGCGGCGCCCGCTGACGCTCTCCTTCGAGGACCTTCGCCGGCTGCCCAAGGCCATCGCCGCCGACACCCTGGAATGCTCGGGCAACGGCCGTTCGCTCCTGGCCGGAAAGTCCGCCGGCAACCCCTGGACCATCGGAGGCGTGGGCAACGCCGTTTGGGGCGGAATCTGGCTGCGGGATGTGCTGAACCCGGCCGGGCCGACGCCCGCCGCCGCGCATGTGGCCTTCGAAGGCTTCGACACGCCCCTGGGCAGCGCCGGCGTCAAATTCATCCGCAGCATACCGCTCGCCAAGGCGCTGGCCTCCACCCTTCTCGCCTATGAGATGAACGGCGAGCCGCTGCCCCTCAAGCACGGCTTCCCTCTGCGTGCGCTGGCCTTGGGCTGGACCGGCGCCAACTGCGTCAAGTGGCTGAGCCGGATCACGGTCATGGACCGGCCCTTCGCCGGGTTTTTCATGGACAATGTCTACCGGGTGTTCCAGAAAGGCCAGGACCCCGCCGCCGGCGAATGCGTCACCGGCATCAAACTCAAATCGATCATCACCCAGCCGCTTCCGGGCGAAACCCTGGCCGCCGGCACGGTCGTCGTGCTCGGCGCGGCCTATGCCGGGGAGGGGGCGGTGAGCGGAGTGGACATCTCGCTGGACGGCGGCGCGACGTGGAAGGCGGCGCAGCTGATCGGCCCGCGGGAGCCCTACGCCTGGCGCCAGTGGCAGTATGTGTGGCCGGATGCGGCCCGCGGCGAATACACCCTGATGGCCCGCGCCGCGGACGACCAGGGCCGCCGGCAGCCCCTGCGGGCGGAATGGAACGTGCTCGGCTACGGCAACAACGGCGTGCATGAGCACGCCGTTGCCGTCAGCATCGCATAGAGCAAAACGGTCGATCCATCACGACGTCTCGCCCTCGAGCTGCGAGGGGCCGGATGCCGTCCTTCACTCCGGGCGCCCGGCCATCGATCCTCTGCCGATCATGTTGCAGCGACCGGCTTCCAGACCCCGGCATCGTTCCACAGCCGCGAAAACGGCGCCCCGGCCGGCAGCACGCGTCGGGGCAATTCGCCGGGGTCGATCCGCAGATCCTCCTGGCCGTAGCCGGGGTCCCAGGGCTCGACGATGACGGAACCGCCGCCCTCTCCCGAGGCTGCCAGGCGCGGAAAGATGGGCTCGCCCCACCCGCGGTGCCCCAGTCCTTCCTGAAGGCTCTCCAGGGTCGCATGGGCCTGCAGCTCGTTCAGGGTCACCAGCGTCGGCGGGCTCAACGGCGTCCGGCCATCCATGTTTTGCGCGAGCGCCCGCCCGGGGCTGATCCACACGCCTTCGGTGGTTTCATGCAAATCGGGCCGGCCTTCCTGGCCCTCGGGCAGCGCCGCCATGAAAAAGCGCGTGTCGAACCGCCGCGGCATGCCCAGCGGCGTGATCCAGTGCGCCCAGGGCCAAAGCTCCGAGAGCGTGAGCACCCAGCCTTCGGCCTCCAGCCAGCGACGGAGCCAGCCCCGCCGGAGGCCCTCCGCGGCGCGGCGCTCATGCGCCTGCCTCCAAATTGCGGCGCCGCCTGCCGCGCGGGCAGCGAACAGGACACCGGCCTCTTCAAACGTCTCGCGCACCGCCGCGACGGCGTAGCGCAGCACAGCGCCGAGCCCGATGGTTCTGCCCAGTTGGTGCGCGAGCGCCGGCGGGGCTCCGTCCAGATGAAGGCTCCAGAACGCCGCGTCGTCATCGGCGGTGTCCACCAGCCCTCCCGGGAACACGAAGAGGCCGGGCATGAACCCGCTCTTCGGGCTGCGGCGCAGCAGATAGGTCTGAAGCTCGCCGCCGTGCTGCCGCGCCAGGATCAGCGTGGCGGCCGGCGTTGGCGCGGCATCGATCTCCATGGGCGGCGGGCTCACACCGGCGCCAGCACGTGCAGGCTGATGTTCTTGACGATGTCCTTGACCTTTTCGCGATAGTCCAGCATGTGCGGCGCCGTCAAATGCGCTTGAAGATCGGCCAGGCTTTCCCAGGTTTCGACGAGCGTGACCACATCGGGCCGCAGCTCCACCTGCACCGGGATGCCGGACTCCACATCCGCGGTCGGCACATAGGCGATGCAGCCCTTTTCCGCCAGCACCTTGGGCTGGTTCGCCTTCAGGATCCCGAGGTACGTTTCCCGCGCCCCCGGCTTGAGCTTGATGGTGGCAATGACATGAATCATGGTCGTTCCCTCTGATGGGCGTTTTCGCAGCCCCCGTCCAGCGACCATACCCGTCTTGCCGCTGCGGGTCAATCCGCTGCGGCGGCTTTTCTTGGCGGCCCGGCCGTGCTATGGTGTACTTATGTGCCCGGCGAACGGGCACGTTGTGTTTGCGGACGCCGATTCACTTTCGCGAAAGGCTTCAATGGACGCTGTTCAATTTCTCCTCGACTTCGTTCTGCACATCGACCGGCACCTCCAGGGGCTGTGCACCCAATACGGCCTGTGGGTCTATGCGATCCTTTTCGTCATCGTCTTTTGCGAAACCGGACTGGTGGTGACGCCGATCCTGCCCGGCGACTCGCTGCTGTTCGCCGTGGGATCGATGGCCGCCATCGGCGCCCTCGATCTGACGTGGGTGATCCTGGTCCTGATCGCGGCGGCCATCCTGGGCGATTCGGTCAACTACTCGATCGGCAACTACGTCGGGCCCAAGGTGTTCCATGAGGAGCACGGCCGCTTCCTCAACAAGGAGTACCTGCACCGCACCCACGCCTTCTACGAAAAGCACGGCGGTAAGACCATCATCATCGCCCGCTTTCTGCCCATCATCCGGACCTTCGCCCCGTTCGTGGCCGGCATCGGCAGCATGACCTACCCGCGCTTCCTTTTCTTCAACGTCTTCGGCGGGGTGCTCTGGGTGCTGATTTTCGTTATGGCCGGCTACTGGTTCGGGAACATCCCCGTCGTCAAAAAGAACTTCAGCCTGGTGATCATCGCCCTGGTGCTGATCCCCGGAATTCCGGCGACCGTGGAGTTCATCCGCATGCAGGTCGCGCGCCGCAAGGCGAAGTCCGTTCCGCTGGAGCGCTGATCCGGGATGCCGGCCGGTTCCCGGGCCTGCGTCATAAAATCCTGTTCCCGAAATGCTTGACACCCTCTGAATTCAGGGATACTTTACCGGCCGCCTAATTCCGGCCCCCGGCCGGAAGCGGGGGAACCGTGACCGTGGGGCGAATCGCCATTCAGCGATGGGCAACCTCTTCGGCCCTATCCCTTCAGCTAACCTCGCCGGCTTCGATGAGGAGAACCTTCGGAGGAGACCGGAGGGCAGTTTCTCCTGCGCCCAACTTCCGGAGGCGACAGCATGTCAGAGGCACGTGACGCCAGCTCGGACGCCTGTCCGACGCCCCATCCGCCCGACTCGCCCCCATACCGGAAGCCCGACGAAGCGACCGCCGCACTCGCCCTGGGAGCCCTCGGCGTCGTCTACGGGGACATCGGCACCAGCCCCCTCTACACCGTCCGCGAATGCTTCTACGGCCTGCACGCCGTCGATTTGAACGAGGTCAACCTGTTGGGCGTGGCGTCGCTGATTTTCTGGTCGCTCGCCATCGTGGTCAGCACCAAATACATCGGCTTCATCCTCAAAGCCGACAATCGGGGCGAAGGGGGCATATTCGCCTTGTTGGGCCTGATCCTGGGATCCGCCGACAGCCAGCTCCCCCCGAAGCTGCGTTCTGCGGTCATGGCAGCCGCCATTTTCGGCGCCTCCCTGCTTTACGGGGAAGGGATCATCACGCCGTCCATTTCGGTGCTCTCCGCCATCGAAGGACTGGAGGTCGCAACCGAGGCGGCCCAGCCGTTCATCGTGCCATTGACCTGCCTGGTCCTGGTGGGGCTTTTCCTCGTCCAGAAGCGCGGGACGAGCGGCATCGGCCAGATTTTTGGACCCGTCATGGTCGTATGGTTCCTGACCATCGCGGCCGCGGGGTCGGGAGCCATCCTGCAGTCGCCCCGCATCCTGGCGGCGATCAACCCTTGGTACGCCTGGGAATTTTTCAGCGTCAACCGGATGCACGGGTTTGTGGTCCTCGGGTCGGTCGTCCTGTGCATCACGGGCAGCGAGGCGCTCTACGCGGACCTGGGGCACTTCGGGGCGCGGGCGATCCGCCTGACCTGGCTGGGCCTGGCCTGCCCGGCGCTGCTGCTGAACTATTTCGGCCAGTGCGCCCTGCTGCTCGACCGCCCGGAAGCCAGCTTCCACCCCTTCTACGCGCTGGTCCCTTCCGCGGTGCTCTATCCCATGGTGGCGCTCTCCACGATCGCCGCCATCATCGCCTCCCAGGCGCTGATCTCGGGCGCCTTCTCTCTGACGCAACAGGCGATTCAACTGGGCTTCAGCCCGCGCGTTCACATCGTGCACACGTCGATGAAGGTGAAGGGGCAGATCTATATTCCCAGCGTCAACTACGCCCTCATGATCGCCTGCCTGGCGCTGGTGCTGTTTTTCAGGGAGTCCAGCCGGTTGGCCGGGGCGTACGGCATGGCCGTCACCGCGACCATGAACATCACCTCGCTGCTGCTGCTGATTGCCGCGGTGCGCATCTGGCGCTGGCCGATATGGAAGGCCCTGCCGCCGGTGGCCCTTTTTCTGTGCTTCGATGTGAGCTATTTCAGCGCCAATCTTTTCAAGTTCCTCGACGGCGGCTGGATCGCGCTGGCGGTGGCGCTCGTGGTCGCGACGGTCTTTTCGTCCTGGCGCAAAGGGCGCGAGGAATTGCGCAAGCAGCTCTACAGCGGCCGGCTCCCCTTGAACGCTTTCCTGGAGGACCTCGCGCGCCACCCGCTGGGACGGGTGCGGGGCACGGCCGTGTTCATGACGATTTCCCCCGAAGGCACTCCGCCCACCCTGCTGCATCACGTCAAGCACAACCATATGCTGCACGAACACGTGGTGCTGCTGACCATTCGCTCGGCGGAAACGCCGGCGGTGGCCGAGGAGGACCGGTTGCGCATCGAGCGCCTGTCCTCGGGGTTCTATCGGCTGGTGGCGTGGTACGGCTACATGGAAAGTCCGAATGTTCCCAAAGTCATGCGGCTCGCCGCCTGCTTCGGCCTGCCGTTGGAGCCGAGCAAGACGACGTATTATTTGGGCCGCGAAACCCTGCTGACCAGCGGTACGGCCCCCATGAGCTCGTGGCGAAAGACCCTTTTTGCGTTCATGTCGCGCAACGCCGCCAATCCGGCAGATTACTTCGGCATACCGCCCAACCGGGTGGTCGAACTGGGAGCGCAGATCCGTCTTTAGGGCGGCCGCCGCTGGGGCGAAGCGCATGCCCCCTGGCGCTCGGATCGGGAGCGCCAGCGGCCGTCGGCACGAAAGGTGTTGGTGTCTGTCCGCGGAGTCGGAAATTTGGTTATGCGCAACGCGATGATGCCGCGGCGTTCGGCCCTCGAGCGGCTGCACGCTGGATGGCGGCGCCTCCGACGGCGGCTGTCCGGGCGCCTCTCCCCCGAGAGGCTTTTCATCCTCAGCTTTGTCGGAGTGATCCTGATCGGAGCGCTGCTGCTGCGCCTGCCCTTTGCGGCCTCCGGCGCGCCGCTGCCCTGGATCGATGCGCTCTTCCAGTCGGCCTCGGCCGTGTGTGTCACCGGCCTGGTCACCATCAACGTCGGCCGTGACCTCAGCATGACCGGACAGAGCATCCTGATCGCGCTCTTCCAAGTCGGCGGGCTGGGAATTCTGACGTTTTCGGCCATATTTTTCGCCATGCTGGGGCATGGGCTGGCCTCCAAGGAACGCGACATCGTGCAGTCGGTCTTCCTGCACGCCCCCCGCAGGGATCTCAAACCCATCCTGAAATTCGTTTTGCTCTCAACCTTTCTATACGAATGCGCCGGGACCTTTCTGCTCTGGGCCCGCTTCTCCATGGATCTCCCCTGGAGCGAGGCCCTGTACAAAGCCGTCTTCCATGCCATCTCGGCCTTCAACAACGCCGGCTTCTCGCTGTTCAGCGACAACCTGGTGTCCTACCAGGGCGACCCGATCGTCAACCTGACCATGATGGGCCTCATCGTCGCCGGCGGCATCGGCTTTGTGGTGCATCACGAGCTGCACATGCGCATTTTCGGGAACCAGCGCCGCCTGTCGGTGCACACCAAGGTGGTCCTGGGAGCGACCGGCGTGCTGGTCGGGGGCGGCGCCGTGCTTTTTTTCATATTCGAGAACCACCGCATCCTGCAGGGCCTCCCCTGGCAGAACCGGGTGCTCGCCTCCCTGTTTCAGTCGATCACCTCGCGAACGGCCGGCTTCAACACCGTGGACGTCGGAATGCTCGCCAACGAGACGGTTCTGCTGATGATCGCCCTGATGTTCATCGGCGCCTCTCCGGGCTCCACCGGCGGCGGCGTCAAGACCACCAGCATCAGCCTGCTGTTCCTGATCATGTGGAGCCGGCTGCGCGGCCGCGAGGACGTCAACGTTTTCAACCGCACCATCCCGCGCGAACTGCTGCAGCGCACGATTTCCATCATCCTGGCGGCGACCCTGTCCATCTGTTTCGTTGTGGCCATCCTGATGTTCTCCTCGGACTACAGCGGCAGCGCCGCTGAAAGCCGCCATCTGTTCGTCGAGTATGTTTTTGAAACCACCTCGGCGTTTGCGACCGTGGGACTATCCATGAACTTGACCCCCAGTCTGAATACCCCCCAGAAACTGGCCGTCGTCCTGATGATGCTTGCCGGCCGCGTGGGGCCCCTGACCCTGGCCTTTTCACTGGCGCGCATCACCGCAAAGAAGGGCTTCACCTATGCGGAAGAAGGCGTCATGGTGGGATAAGGAGGCATCGGCATGAAACGCGTCGTCGTCATCGGACTGGGAATTTTCGGCTCGCAACTGGTCCGGCAGCTTTACGACAAGGGCCTCGAGGTCATCGCGATCGACAAGAACCGGGACGTCGTCCAGAGGGTCAAGGACCACAGCACCAAGGCGGTGCTGGCCGACGCCACCGACAGGGAAGTCCTCGAATCCATCGGCATCGCGGAGGGCGACACGGTGGTCATCTCCTTCGGCGAGGATCTTTCCGCCAGCACCCTGCTGACCCTCTACTTGAAGGAAATGCGGGTCAGGGAAATCATCGTCAAAGTGCCCAACGAGGACTACAAGCGCATCCTGCTCAAGGTGGGCGCCAGCGAGGCCATCATTCCCGAACGCGAAATGGCCAACAAAGTGGCCCGGAGCATCATCTCTCCCAATGTGCTGGAGTACCTGCCGATATCCGAGGACTACACCATCTGCGAGCTGGCGCCGCCCCCGGCGTTCATCGGCAAAAGCCTGGCCGAGCTCGACCTGCGCAAACGCTATCAGCTTCAGGTGATCGCCATCCGCGACGTGCTCTCGGAAAGCCTGCAGCTGGTCCCGCGCGCGAGTTCCGTCATCAAGGACAGCGACGTGCTGGTGATCGTCGGCCGGGAGGAGGACATCCAGAAGATCAAATAACCGCCGCGCATGGCGGCGGTTTCAGGAAAACTGGGCGCAGAACCAGTCGATGAGCCTGCGGGCGATGCTGATGGGCGGTGGTATTTCCGGAAGCGCACCGGCGCCGAACCATCCGGCGTCGCTGATCTCCGCGGAGTCGACGCGGATCTCGCCGTCGGCGTGCTCGGCCGTGAAGGCGACCATGAGCGAGTCCGGGAAGGGCCAGGGCTGGCTGCCGAAATAGCGGACGTTTTTGACCCGCACGCCGACTTCCTCGAGAACTTCCCGCTGCACGCATTCCTCCAGGGTCTCGCCCGGTTCCGCGAAGCCCGCCAGCACGCTGTAAAACTTGGCCGGAAAGCGGTGCGCGCGGGCCAGCAGCAGCCGCCGCCCCTTGACCACCGCCACGATGACGGCCGGCGACACGCGCGGATGGTTGATCAGCCCGCAGGCCGGACAGAGCTTGGCCCGTTCCGGCCGGTGGTCCTCGGTGGGCGTTCCGCATCGGCCGCAGAAGCGGTGGTTGCGGTGCCAGTGCACGAGCTGCCCGGCGCGTCCGGCCACCCACACCAGATCCTCGTCCATCCGTCCAAAGAGCTCGCGCAGCCCTCTGGATTCCAAACGGCCAGCCGCGCCGGAATCGTCCGGCAGGCAGACGGCGTAGCAGGCGGCCCCGCCCCAGGAGCCGAAGAAATGCACCCACGTGTCACCTGCGTCCAATGACGGCACCTCCTGCAGGGCGGGGATGCGCGGCTCACCCTGGTCCACGCAGACCAGGAGCTTGCCGCCCTTGAACGCAAAGCCCAGCGCGGAGGACTGCGGCCTTCCCTGCGCTTGAAATCCGGGAACAAACCCCACCTTCGCCCCTCCTGGTTCCTGATCGGCCGGCAGCCGCGCCGCGGTTTCTCTTTCGAGGCCGGCCTCCGCGCTCATCGAAAGCGACTGGGCGCAAAGGGCTGCGGGTCGATGTGCGGCGGCTGGCCGCAGATCATCTCGGCGACCAGCCTGCCGGTTGCCGGCGCGGTGGTGATGCCCAGCATGCCGTGACCGGTTGCCAGGCTGAGGTTGCGCCAGCGGGGCGCGGGTCCGATCACCGGCAGGTCGTCGTAGGTCATCGGCCGCAGGCCGGCCCACTCCTCGGTCACGGGCTTCCCCAGCGGCTCCCGGAGATAGGCGCCGGCCGCCGTCTTGAGGGAGCGCAGCCGCTCCGCGTTGAGATTGAAGCTGAGTCCTGAAAACTCCATGGTCCCGCCCAGGCGGTACCCGCTCGGCCAGGGAGTCGCCACCACCCGGCGTTCGTAGAGGTAGCAGGGAATCCGGGGGCATACCGCCGGCCGTTCCATGGTGATGCTGTAACCCTTGCCCGGCTGGACGGGGAGCTTTACCGCGATCTGCCGGACGATCTCCGAAGTCCAGGCGCCGGCCGCGAGCACGTAGTGCTCGGCGGACCGCTCGCCTTTGTTGGTCGATGCGGCGACGATGCGGTCGCCGGCGACCCGGAAACGGGTCAACCCGCAATCCTCCTCGATAGCGGCGCCCGCCGCCGTCAGCGAACGCTTCCAGGACTGCAGCAGCCGGTCCGGGCGCAGGTGGCGGTCCGCGCGGTGGTGCCAGGCGCCGCAGACCTCCGGGCGCAATGCCGGCTCCACCGCCGCAAGGGCCTTGCCCACCAGCGCTTCGGCCGCCAGGCCGTATGGCTGGAGCCGATCGTTCACCCACTCATATCCCCGCATGGCCGCCTCGGTGCGGAAGACGAGCAGCACGCCTTTCTGCTCGTATTCGGCCTCGATGGCCCGGTCTTGGACGAGCTCCTCGAAGAGCCGCGCCGAGCTTTGCAGGATGGCGGCGCGCGCCCGCATGGCGTGCGGCAGGAAGTCGGCGCGGCACATGCCGGCGAACCGCAGCAGCCAGGCGATGCGGCCGGGATCGAACGCCGGCTTGATGTAAAGCGGCGAACTCCGCCGCAGCATGCCGAAGATCTCCTTGCGCACCGCCCCGGGCACGCACAGCGGCACGATGTCGCTCACGAACACCAGCCCGCAGTTGCCGTGGGACGCCCCCGACCCGACGGGGCCCTGGTCGATGACGCGCACCGCGCGGCCCGCCCGGGCCAGGTAATGGGCGCAGGCCAGTCCGACCGCCCCGCCGCCGACAACCAGCACATCGCTGTGACTCCCACCCGCCATCTCCATTCGCCTCCCACGGCAACGGCCTTCCGCGCAGCGCCCGAGGGCCGCTGCAATTGACAACCCGATCGTATTTTGCCATACGTCGCCAGCGCCTGTCACGACCTTTATGAATTGATCCAACCGAAGGCAACCGCATGATCATTTCTTTCAACGGCCGGCAGCCCCGCATCGGCGGGAGCGCGTTCATCGCACCGACGGCGGTGATCATCGGCGATGTGGAGATCGCCGACGGCGCCAGCATCTGGTATGGAGCGGTTCTGCGCGGCGACATGGAGCCCATCCGCATCGGCGCCGGCACCAGCATCCAGGACAACAGCACCGTGCACACCGAGCAGGGCCATCCCGTCGAGGTCGGCGCCGGCGTCACCGTCGGGCACAATGCCGTGATCCACGGCTGCACCATCGAGGACCGCTGCCTGATCGGCATCGGCGCGCTCGTTCTGAGCGGAGCGGTGATCGGCCGGGGGTCGGTCGTCGCGGCGGGAGCCGTCGTCCGGGAAGGACAGGTCGTCGAACCGGGCATGCTGTTGGCGGGCGTGCCCGCCGTCGCCAAGCGCAGGCTGACCGAGGGCGAGCAGCGCCAGCTCCTCCAGGCAGGCGCCGCCTACGCGGAGCTCTCCCGCGCGCACCGCGCGCTGATCGAATCCGATGGGCGCGACGGGGGCTGATCCGTGTTCGACCTCGGCACTCTCCTGACCGGCGCTCTGATCTTTCTCGCGCGGATCTGCGACGTTTCGCTCGGCACGGTCCGCACCATCGTCACCGTCCAGGGCCGCGGGGTGCTGGCCTTCTTTCTGGCCATCTTCGAAATCCTGATCTGGATCACCGTCATCAGCACCGTGGTGCAGAAGGTGTCCGCGCAGCCGATCCTCGCCTTGTTCTACGCCCTGGGATTCGCGACGGGCAACGTGGTGGGCATCGCCGTCGAGCGCAAGATCGCCCTCGGGTTCATGATCCTGCGGGTGTTCACGCGAACGGCGGGCAAGGCCCTGACCGACCGGTTGCGGGAGATGGGCCAGGCGGTGACGGTCTTCAAGGGCGAGGGCATGCGGGGGCCGGTGGACGAGCTCTACATCGCCTGCCGGCGGCGCGATCTGAAACGGATTCTTTCCATCGTCAACGCCGAGGACCCGGAATCCTTTTACATCACGGAAATGGCCCGCGACGTCTGCCGGACCATCCGCCCGCTGTCGCCAGAATGCAGCGGCTGGCGTTCGGTGTTCAAACGCAAATGAGGCCCCGGCGCCGGGCGCCGAAGCGTCATTTGAAATCGGTCCGCGTGCGCCGGAAAACCGGCGGCTCGTTCAGCGCTTGGCCGGGCCGGGCAGGCCGGCCCGCATTACGGCGATCAGCTTCTGCTTGATCTGCCACATCTTCTCGCTGAGCGACACATGATAGATGTGCGGGTTCATCAGCCGCTTGACGCCCGGGTCGAGGCGCTCCATGTCGGACTGACGCAGGGCGCGGATCTGCTCAATCGGCGGACTCTCGGAAAGCCTTCGGCCTTCCCGCCACACGTCGATGAGCAGCGGTTCGATCTCCACCAAATCCTCCGGGACCAAGGTGCGCCGGAGGCTCGGCTCGGTCATGTGCCGGAGCACGATCTTGGGCAGTCCGGCCGGCACCTCTTCCTTCGCGCACAACAGGTCGGCCGTCGCCTTGCCGCGGCGGTCGTACAGGCGCCAGGCGCGCTTGTCGCCGGGGTTGGGGATCTTCGACGGCGAGTCCGACAGCTTCATGGCCGGCACCCAGCGGGCGTCCCGCCGCAGGGCGACCAGCTTGTAGACGCCGTTCAGCGCCGAGTCCCCCGCCGAAGTCACCAGGCGGGTGCCGACCCCATAGGCCAGCCGCCGGATGAGATGATCCGCGTCCAGTCCGTTGCGCGCCGCCTCCTGGCCGATCTGAGTGAGGATCTGCCAGATGCTGAGCTCATCCAGTTCGTTGGAGAGCACGATCGTCGTGTCGGGGAAGCCGGCGTTGTCCAGCATCCGTGCCGCCTGAATGCTCAGATGCGCAAGGTCGCCCGAGTCCAGGCGGATGCCGATCGGGCGGTGGCCTTTGCGCTTGAGCTCCTCGAACACCCTGATGGCGTTGGGAATGCCGCTGTTCAGGGTGTCGATGGTATCCACCAGCAGGATGCAGTCATCCGGATAGGTCTCGGCAAACGCCCGGAACGCGTCCAGCTCGGTCATCCCCAGCGACAGAAAGGCCTGCACCATGCTGTGCGCGTGGGTGCCTTTGGGCGCCAGCCCGAGCGCATGGGAAATGCCCACGTTGGAGCTGAAGTCCGCCCCGCCGATCAACGCCGCCCGCGCTCCCGCGTTCACCCCCTTGCCGTGGCCGCGCCGCGTGCCGAACTCGATAATCAGCTGGCCGCGTCCGCTTTCGCGGATGCGTGCGGCCTTGGTGGCGATCAGGGTCTGGTAGTTGAGATGGTTGAGCAGCGAGGTCTCCAGGATCTGGCCGGCCGCCAGGGGGCCGGTGACCACTGCCAGCGGCACGTTGGGGTGGACCACCCGTCCCTCGGGGATCGCCCGCAGGGAGAGTCCGTCGAAGTTGCCGTTGTTCCCGAGCCAGGCGATGAAATCGGCGCTGAACACCGGCGTGCCGGCCCGCCCGGTCTGGGATCGCAGACATTCCAGCTCCTCCGGCCGGAATCGCGCCGCCTGCATCCAATCCAGCAGCCATTCCAGGCCGGCGTGGATGCAGAAACCGGCCTTGTGAGCGCCGTAATTCGGGTAGTCCCTGAAAAAATAGTCGAACTGCGCGGGTGTTTCATGCAGGCCCAGACGGAAGTACATCTGGGCCATGGTGAACTGGTATTCGTCGGTGAAGAGGATGCCTTCCGCCAACTGATGCTGTGAGGTGTCCATGGCCGTTTTTACCCAGGGAGGCTGGAAGGTTCAATCGGATCGGGAGCGCCGCTGCCCAGCCTTTATTCGGCGATCAATCGGTTCCGGTTCTGGATGAAGCCGTTGCGGATGGCGATATAGGGGTCAATCGACGCCTTCTTGATCGCCTCGTAATCTCCGATGCGAAAGCTCGTTTCGTTTATGGCCTCTCCGCCCCGCAGGGAAAGCGACAGGGTGAGGTTGGAATACCAGAAGAGAGGGTCGATGACCGCGTCCGGAAGCTTACCCAGCGTGTCGCGCACGGTGGAAGGCCCTAAAAACGGCAGGTTCAGGAACGCGCTTTCCTCCCAGCCCCACACGGCGAAGGTCTGGCCCATGTCCTCCGCGCTGGGGTTGAGTCCGGGGTAAGCGGCGGCCACATCGGCCATCCCCAGGAACCCGACGGTCGTGTTGAGGAAAAACGAGGCGAATTCGTCGCCGCCCTTTTCCCACTGGGCCTGCAGCAGGCAGTTTACGAAGCGCACCGGGAAGCGGATGTTGCGCAGCATGTTGCGAAAGATCGTCCGGAACTCCCAGGGGACGCTCGCCTTGACCACCTTGGCGGCCGGCTCCAGGACATACAGGATCAGGAAATCGTTTAATATGAAGACGTCGCGGTTGAACGGCTCGAGCGGGTCCGCGACCGTGGGCTTTTGCGCGTCGTCCTCGTAGTCGTCTTCGTAGTCATACCCTTCAGCGGCGGGTGCGGCCGCCTGCGCCGACTCGACAGCGGCGGCGGGGTCGGCCGCCGCCGCGGATCCCGGCAGGGGCAAAAACGTGAGAAGCACAACTATGGCCGCAGCGGCCGGACGGATTCCTTTCCGCATTCGGAATGCTCTCCTTCACTTGCGCTTTTCGATTTTGATGGCGATCGCCTCGGTGACCCGCAGGACGACCTCTTCCCCTTTCCGGAAGCGGCCGAGGTTCCTGAAATTCTTGTCGACCGGGAGTATCCACCGGGCCCCTTGGGGGTCTTTCACCATCACCTGATGCGCTTTGGCGTCGATGGATTCGACGAACGCCGCCAGGGCGAATGTTTCGGCGAGAAGCGCGCCGACCTTCGATCCCTTGGGCGCAATCGTGACCAGACGCGCTTCAGCGGGGCTTTGAGGCGCCTTGACGTTGCGGATGAAGATCGCGACGGATTCGACGAAATCCACCAACACCGTGTCGCCTTTTTTCAACTGTTCGAAGTTTCTGACGGACCGGTCCGCCCTGAGGGTGATGGTCCTGCCTCGGCCCGCTTTCAGCGTCAGGACACGTTTCTTGGCGTCCAGGGCGTCGATGGTGGCCTGCACCTCGAGCACGTCGGTCACCACGATGCCCGGCTTGGAGATTTCCTTTTCCGCCGCCGGCGGCAGCCCGCCGGCCTGCGCCGCCCGCGGCCCGACTCCGATAATGAACGCCACCGCCAGCAAAAGGTATTTCATCAAATTCCCCCAACCCCGACCATCAAACCCGTCGAACGACCGGCATCTCCAACGACCTATCATGGTTGCATAAAACGATTGCCTTCAAAAAGCCAGAGGAATCTGGCGCCAAACGGATGTCGTCCGGTAAAACCCGCATTGTCGCCAGGCTGCCGGTCGGCTGAAACAGAAGACCGGATGGTTACGAAACCATCCGGTCTTCTATCTTAAATGGCGGGGACGACGAGGCTCGAACTCGCGACCTCCGACGTGACAGGCCGGCGCTCTAACCAAGCTGAGCTACGCCCCCGCAAATCAGTTGATCGGTCGTGCCGATCCCTCCGCTGACGCCCACCACCGCACCTGCGGTGGTAGGCGGAACAGGGATCGAACCTGTGACCTTCGGCTTGTAAGGCCGACGCTCTCCCGGCTGAGCTATCCGCCCCGAGCGATTCGCACAAATTTTTTTACTACCAGCTTGGTCGATCGCTGTCAAGCGCAATGTCGGGACATTCAGTTGATGGCGCGCTCCTGCGAGGGCGCTTTTTCGATCGGCATTTTCAACGGGATGTCCGCATTCCTGAAGAGCGACTCCCCTTCGGCCGCGATGAGCGCATGGCCGAGCACCTCGTCCATGTGCTCGACGAACCGGATCTCGATCTGGCTGGTTATGCTCTTGGGAACGTCCTTGAGATCCTTTTCATTCTCTCTGGGAATAATCACGCATTTGACCCCGCCCCGGTGGGCGGCGATGAGCTTCTCCTTCAGGCCGCCGATCGGCAGCACCCGGCCCCGCAGCGTGATCTCGCCGGTCATGGCCATGTCCCGATGCACCGGTCGCCTGGTGAGGGCCGACACCAGCGAGGTGCACATCGAGATCCCGGCCGAAGGACCGTCCTTGGGGATCGCGCCCTCCGGGATGTGGATGTGGATGTCGTATTTGCGATGGAACTTCTCGTCGATCATCAGATGATCGGCCCGCGAGCGCACGTAGCTCAGCGCTGCGTGGGCGGATTCCTGCATGACTTCCCCGAGCTTTCCGGTGACGGTCAGCTGCCCGCGGCCGGGCATCAAGAGGGTTTCGATGAACAGCAGCTCGCCGCCGACCTGGGTCCAGGCGAGGCCCGTGACCATGCCGACCTGATCCAGCTCCTCCACCTGCTCTTGCCTGAAGCGGTACGGTCCCAGGTATTTGGGCACGGATTTCTCCCCCACGGAGAACTCCTCCCGGTCGGGATGCGTCACCGCCTCGCGCGCCAGCTTGCGGCAGACGGAGGCGATTTCGCGTTCGAGGTTGCGCACCCCGGCCTCGCGGGTATACCGCCGGATGAGCGCCAGAACGGCCTTGCGTGAAAAATCGACCTTTTTGCCTTCCAGGCCGTTGGCCTTGATCTGCTTGGGCAGGAGGAACTGCTCGGCGATATGGTACTTCTCGACCTCGGTGTATCCCGGCAGACGAATGATCTCCATGCGGTCCTGAAGCGGCAACGGGATGTCGGGCAGCGTGTTGGCCGTCGTGATGAACAGGATGTCCGACAGGTCGTAATCCAGATCGAGGTAGTGGTCGTTGAAGGCGAAGTTCTGCTCGGGATCGAGCACTTCGAGCAGGGCCGCCGAGGGGTCGCCCCGGAAATCCATGCTCATCTTGTCCACTTCGTCCAGACAGAACACGGGATTGCTCGCGCCCACCTTTTTGAGCGACTGGATGATCTTGCCGGGCATGGCGCCGATGTAAGTGCGGCGGTGGCCGCGGATTTCGGCTTCGTCCCGCACCCCGCCCAATGACAGGCGCACATATTTGCGGCCGGTGGCGCGGGCGATGGACTTGGCAAGCGAGGTCTTGCCCACGCCCGGAGGACCGACGAAGCACAGGATCGGGCCCCGGATTTTTTTCACCAGCGCCTGCACGGCCAGGTATTCCAGGATGCGCTCCTTGGGCTTTTCCAGGCCGTAGTGATCTTCTTCCAGAATCCGCTCGGCCTGCAACAGGTCGTCGGTCACCTCGGTCTTCTCGGTCCAGGGCAGGCTGAGGATCCAGTCGATGTAGTTGCGCACCACCGTGGCCTCGGCCGACATGGGCGTCATCAGCTTGAGCTTCTTGAGCTCGTGTTCGACCTTGTCCGTCGCCTCTTTGGGCATTTTCTTGTTCTTGAGCTTTTCCTCGATTTCACGGATTTCGTCGCTCGGGTCGTCCTCGGCCCCCATCTCCTTTTTGATCGCCCGCATCTGCTCGTTCAGATAGTATTGCTTCTGGGTCTTCTCCATCTGATCTTTGATGCGGGTCTTGATGCGCTGATCCATCCGGAAGACCTCGATCTCCATCTTGATCAGGCTCAGCAGCAGAGGCAGGCGCTCGGCCAGGTCCAGCGTGTCGAGCAGCCGCTGCTTGTCCTCGAGCTTGAACGTGAAATGCGATGCCACGGTGTCCGCCATCTGGGAGGGGTCCGCGATCGAGGCCACATTGCTGACCAGCTCCTTGGAAATGCTGCGGTTGAGACTGGCGTATTCTTCGAAGGCCTCGATCACCGAGCGCATCAGTGCGGTGGACTCCGCCGTGGAGAGCTCCTTTTCGGCCAGCCGTTCGAGCTCCACCCGGAAGAATTCCTCCTCCGGCAGGAACCGGAGGATCCGCGCCCGGCTCTTGCCCTCCACCAGGGCCTTCACCGTCCCGTCGGGCAGGCGCAGCAGCTGGAGCACCTTGCCGATCGTCCCCATCTCGCTGATGTCCTGCTCACCGGGGTTGTCGATCCCGGCCTTCTTCTGGGTGGCCAGGAACACCACCTTGTCCTTGCTCATGGCCTCGGTCAGGGCGTTGACCGACTTGGCCCGTCCCACGAACAGGGGGGCCACCATGAACGGAAACACCACGATGTCCCGCAAGGGCAGCAGCGGCAGCACCATCCGGTTCGGGTTGGACTCCCCGTCTTTAAAGAATTTTGGAATGTTCACCATGTCTCACACCGTAAAGATGAGCCCCGCGCACCACGGCGGGCTCGATTTTATGGGCTCAAAGCTGGCGGTTGGGCTCGTGATGGCTTTGCAGAAAAACCCGAATCCAAGGCGGGCGCGCTGGGCGCTGCGAGCCGTGCGTCCGCGCGCCGCAGCAACCGTCGAATGACGCCCGACGCAGACGTCGGGCCTTATGCGAAGCCATCACGCCTGTTTCTTGGTTTGTTCGAACAGCAGGATCGGGTCCTCTTTGTTCAGCACCACATCCTCGCTGATGACGCACTCTTTGACGTTTTCCAGAGAAGGCAGCTCGTACATGATATCGAGCATGCAGGCTTCCATAATGGCGCGCAGACCCCGCGCGCCGGACTTGCGCTTGATCGCCTCTTTGGAAACGGCCGACAGCGCGCTGTCGGTGAAGCGCAGATTGACCCCTTCCATCTCGAAAAGCTTCTGGTACTGCTTGATCAAAGCGTTCTTGGGCTCCTTGAGGATGCGGATCAGGCTGTCTTCGTTCAGTTCGTGCAGGGTGGCGATGACCGGCAGCCGGCCGAGGAACTCGGGGATCATGCCGTATTTGACCAGGTCCTCCGGCTGCACCATCTTCAGCGTGTCGCCGATGGTGCGCTCTTTTTCCTGCACGATCTTCGCGCCGAAGCCCATCAGCTTGGGCCCCAGACGGCGCTGGATGATCTTCTCCAGGCTGGTGAAGGTGCCGCCGCAGATGAAGAGAATGTTGGTGGTGTCGACCTTGATGAAATCCTGCTGGGGGTGCTTGCGCCCGCCCTTGGGCGGCACGCTCGCCAGAGTTCCCTCCAGGATTTTGAGCAGCGCCTGCTGCACGCCCTCCCCCGAGACGTCCCGGGTGATGGAGGGGTTGTCGGCCTTGCTGGCGATCTTGTCGATTTCATCGATGTAGACGATTCCGCGCTTGGCCTTTTCGACGTCATAGTCGGCATTCTGGAGCAAGGAGAGAATGATGTTCTCGACGTCTTCGCCCACGTAGCCGGCTTCGGTCAGGCTGGTGGCGTCGGCGATCGTGAAGGGCACGTTCAGAAACCGGGCCAGGGTTTGGGCCAGCAGGGTCTTCCCGCAGCCCGTCGGCCCGATCAGAAGGATGTTGCTTTTCTGAACGTCGACATCCCCGGCGTTGAAGGCCGATTCCAGCCGCTTGTAGTGGTTGTAGACGGCGACCGAAAGGATCTTTTTGGCCGGCTCCTGTTCGATCACATAGCCGTCCAGACGCTCCTTGATCTCCTTGGGGGTCAGGAAGTGGGTCGTTTCCTTGGCGTCCTTTTCCGTCTCCTCGTTGATGATTTCGCTGCACAGCTGGATGCACTCGTCGCAGATGTAAACGGCGGGACCGGCGATCAGCTTGCGGACCTCGGACTGGTTCTTGCCGCAGAACGAGCAGAACAGGTTGTCGTTGTCGTCCTTCTTTTTGGCCATGCTATGCCTCCGGTTTTTCCAGACGGTCGAGGTCCTGACGGTTGGCGATCACATGATCGATGATGCCGTAATTCTGTGCCTCCGCGGCGCTCATGAAGTAATCCCGGTCGGTGTCGCGCTGGATCGAATCCATCGTTTTGCCGGTATGCAGCACCAGGATCTGGTTCAGGGCCTCCTTCATCCGCAGAATTTCCTTGGCTTGGATCTCGATGTCCGAGGCCTGCCCCTGGAAACCGCCCATGGGCTGATGGATCAGGATGCGGGCGTTCGGCAGCGAGTAGCGCTTGCCCCGGGTGCCGGCCGTGAGCAGCAGGGCGCCCATGCTGGCCGCCTGGCCGATGCACACCGTGGCGATGTCCGGCTTGATGTACTGCATGGTGTCGTAGACCGCCAGCCCGGCCGTAACCAAGCCTCCGGGGGAGTTGATGTAGAAGTTGATGTCCTTGTCCGGGTCTTCGGATTCCAGGAACAGCAGCTGCGCGATCAGCAAGTTGGCGACCTCGTCGTTCATGGCGGATCCGAGAAAGATGATCCGGTCTTTCAGCAGTCGGGAGTAGATGTCATAGGCCCGCTCGCCCCGGCTGCTCTGTTCGATGACCATGGGAATCAGTGGCACTCTTTTTCTCCTTATCGTAGGGTGGCGTTCAGCGCTCCGGCCAGTGGGGGTCCGGCCGTCCCGTCCCCCTTCTATCGTGTTTCGGGCGCGACGTCCTCGATGCGGCTGCTCTCGAGCACGAGTTTGACGGCCCTTTTCTCCAGCAAGGCGTGTTTGAAGTAATCAAGTTTTTCGGGATGTTCGCGGTAGTAGCGCCGGATCTCCGCCACCGGCTGCTGGAAGTTGTCGGCCATCTGCTGCAGGGACTCATTGAGCTCGTCATCGCTCAGCTCGAGCTTCTCCTGGTCGATGATCTTGCCCAGAATCAGGTGTCGCTTCACCTGCTTCAGGGCCGTGTCGCGGTATTTTCCGGCGATGATGTCGCGGGACAGGCCGGCGTCCTCCAGCGTCGTGTTGCGATGGGAAAAGGAGCGTTCGGCCTCCTCGATGATGCCCTCGAGCTCCATTTCCACCAGCGCCTCGGGCACCTCGAACGCGCTGCGCTCAAGCAAGCCGGCGAAGACCTGCTCGCTCAGCTCCTGCTCGACGCGTTTTTCGTAGCCCTGAGTCAGGTTCGCGAAAATCTTCTCTTTGAGTTCCGCCAGGGTCTCGAAGCGGCCGGCGCTCTTGGCGAACTCGTCGTTGATCTCCGGAAGGATCTCCTCCCGGATTTCGCTCAGACTGACCTGGAAGTGCACGGTCTGGCCGGCCAGCGCCTTGTTAGCGTAGCCGGCCGGAAAGGTCACCGGAAACTCGCGGGTCTCGCCGGCCGTCATGCCGATCAGCTGCTGGTCGAACTCCTTGATCACGGCGCCGGCGCCGACCTTGAGCGTAAAGTTCTCCGTTTTGGGCGCGCCCGCGTATGGCCGTCCGTCCTGGAAACCCTCGAAATCGATCAGCGCATGGTCGCCCTCGCGCAGCGGCCGGAGGTCCGCAATTTTCTGCAGACGGGCCAGGTTCTTCTGGAGCATCTTCAGCTGAGTGTCCACCTCGGCATCGCCCACCCGGTACTGCGACCGCTTCAGCGTCATCCCTTTCCAATCGATGTCTGCGATCGAGGGCGCCACTTCCACCGTCGCGGCGTAGGTGTAAGGCCGCGACAGGTCGATCTCCGGTGGATCGAGCTTCGGCCGGCCCACGACCCGCAGGTCTTTCTCCTTCAGCGCGTCGATGAACGAGCTCTGAATCAGTCGCGAGGACACATCGGCCAGCACGTCTTTTTTGAACATCTTCTCGAGCACCGACCGGGGCGCTTTTCCGGGCCGAAACCCTTTGATCTTGGCATTCTTTTTGATTTCGTCGTAGGCCTTGTCGATTTCGCGCACGACCTCTTCGCGCGGGATCTCGACATGAAGCGTCTTTTTGACGCTGCTGATGTCTTCAACGGTTACCTGCATCGATTCCAAGCCTTTCTGCACATATCGGTGTCCCGGAGAGGGTGGCGATTCGCTGAATCAGGGAGCGTCGCAATTGGTGCGAGAGGGGAGACTTGAACTCCCATTCTGTCGCCAGAGCTGGATCCTAAATCCAGTGCGTCTACCAGTTCCGCCACTCTCGCTCGTCGGCGGCACTGCGCCGGTTGAGGCAAGAAAAATCCCACCTGAGCCCTGCCGGAGGCCCCATCAGCGGGTAAAAACTACATAAACGTAATTTTTTCGCGCTTTTGGTTCAGTATAAAGTCAAAAAACAACGATGTCAACACACCCCCGGCAGCTGTTCCGCGGCCCGCCTGCCGGCTTGCGTAAAGCCCTCAGGCGTGTTAGTCATCGGCGAAATCGGGGCGTGGCGCAGACTGGTAGCGCACCTGCTTTGGGAGCAGGGGGTCGTCAGTTCAAATCTGACCGCCCCGACCAAATGAATCCATCCGGGCTTCAGCCGGCTGGATCATCAGAACGAAGTCCATGCGCACGCCCGACCAGACTGCCGCCATGCTTCGTAAGTTCCGGGTCGTCGGCCTGGCGTTGATGCGGATCAATCTCAACAACACCCACAGCGGCAACATGTCCTGCCGCGATCCCATGTCCGCGGATCGATTCTGGATCACCGCCTCCGGTGCGCCCTGCGGAAAGCTTTCGCCCGCAGACCTTCTGGCCGTGCGCTTCGACGACATGAGCTGCGCTGGGCCCGGTCGGCCGTCATCCGAGGCCAATACCCACCGCCGCGTGCTGGAGCTGCCCGGCGTGAACGCCTGTGTCCACTGCCACGCCATCGCGAGCACCCTGCTCGGTTACGAAAGCCGGCAGCCCCCCATTCTTTTGCACGGAGCCGGTCCGCCCGCCGACCCATCCGAAGAGAATCTTTTTCAGCCGGTCGACCTGTGGGGAGCCGGCCTGATCGGGGCCGTCCCGGTGGCGGCGTTCCATAACACGGTGGGCTCCATCGAAATGGAGCGGCGGATCCCGGCGTATCTGCGCCGGGCGCCGGTAGCGATTGTCAAAGGCCATGGGCCGTTCGCCTGCGGGCAGAGCCTCGATCAATGCCTGCATCACCTGAGCGTCCTGGAGAACAGCGCGATCACCGCCATCGCATTGAGGCGGCTCGGAATCGACACCTCGGCGCTTCAGCGCGCCCTCCGGTCTGAGGGCGTCCGGGCCGTCTTTGCAGGCACGCCCCGCCCCCTGGGGGGCCGGGAGCGGCCCGCGGGGCGGGCCGCGCCGCGCGGGGATTTCACCTATTGGCTCGCCTACCAGTTCGACCTCGGGCTGGGTGCATTCGGCACCGGCTCCATGAGCCGCCGATCCTCCGCCGATGAGATGATCTTCTGCCCCACGTCCGCGGCACCCCAAGGCATCGAAGTCCCCTTGTTCCGCATCCCCTTGTCCCCCGGCGGGTCCGAGCCCGCCGATGTGCGACTGCACCGCCTGGTGTACTCGCACACCTCGTACAGGGCCTGCATTCTGGCCTCAAGCCCCCTGGCGACTGCGGAGGCGATGGCGGCGCTGGCGGCTGCCGGCGGCGTCGAAGCGCTGACCGGCCAACCGGATGCCATCGAAGCCCATGCGGCCGGATTTCCGATCGTCGCCCCAATTGATGCCGAGTCGGCCCATCACAGGATTCGCCTGCCGGTGACGACTCTGCCGGCACTGGCGGGCGACGGTGCAGGCGGCTTGCTCGCCCGCCAGCTTGAAACCGGCAGCGGCCTTGGACTCATCGCCGGCGGCGGGGTGATCGCCGCCGGCGAGCGGAGCCTGGCGCAGGCCGCCTACCGGGTCTCGCTGGCCGAGCGTGCAGCGCGCTTTCGCCAGGAAGTCGATCTTCACCACCGCCTGCTCGGCGGACCGCCGTTGGCGGCCTTTGAATGACGGCGCTCCTGCATTGCAAGCGCTACGGAGCCGGCCCGCCCCTGTTGATCCTGCACGGGCTATTCGGGTGCTGGGACAACTGGCATCCGGTGGCGAAGGCGCTCTCGCAGCGCTTTGGCGTTTACGTTCCGGACCTCCGCAACCACGGGCATTCCTTTCACAGCCCGCGCTTCGATTACGAGGCGATGACCGACGACGTCGAACGGTTGATGGATGCACTCGCGATCCGCCGCGCCACGCTGATAGGGCATTCGATGGGCGGGAAGCTGGCGCTGCGCTTTGCCGCCCGGCACCCCGAACGTGCGCAGCGACTGATCGTCGTCGACATCACACCCAAAGCGAGCCGCGCGACTTTCGGCGACGCCATCGAGGCGCTCGGGCGGCTGGACCTGCACTCCATCGGCGCTTTGAAAGATGCCGATGCCAAGCTCCGGTCGGCCATCGCTGACCCCGTCACCCGTCTGTTCCTGCTCAAGAACCTGGAGCATCTGCCGGTCGGAACCTACCGCTGGAAAGTGAACCTCGACGCCATCCGGCAAAACCTGCCGCTGATTTTGGGACCGGTGGCCGTCGGAGTCTTTCGCGGGCCCTGTCTTTTCATCCGCGGCGCCGAATCGGACTACGTCCGGGACGACGACTGGCCGGACATCAAGGCCGTTTACCCGCAGGCGCAGCTGGTCACCCTTCCCGGCGCGGGACACTGGCCGCACGTCGAAAACAAAACCGCGTTTCTGTCGGCCGTAGGCGATTTCCTGGAAATGCACTGACAGACGGCAAGGGCACGGGGGAGAACTATCGGGTATGGCGGAACATGGCCGGAACCCCGCACAACATCAGCAGCGACCCCACCGGGCCGCTGCCGACCAGCACCACGGCGGATAGCAGGACCTGAAATAAAACCACCTCGGAGTCCACCAGGTAGGCCTGGAGGCTTCCGGGCCTTGCCGCCAGGAAAACCAGGTCGGCGACGGCCGAGAGCGCTATCCCCCAGGCCGCCCAGCGATGACGCCGCCACAAGGCCACCCCGCAGATCAGCAGCGGCAGCGCTTGCAGTACGTACTTCCATCCCACCGGCCGCAGGATCGCCTCCGGCAGTGCGGGTTCGTAGGCCAGCCAGAGGAAGGCCTTGAAGATGGCCAGCCAACCGATGGCCCAGAGGGTCCAGGGATACTCCGTGTTCATCCGCTCGGCGGGAAGCAGCTTCCGATCCATGTCTTCTCCAACGGCCGGGGGCGGCGGCACACACCCGCCGCCCGGAACGGCCGTTCCACTCAAATATGAGATTTGGGCCGATCTGTCAAACGCACCGCTGGCGGAGGCGCCTGCCTGCATCCATCCGCGCCGTCGGCTTCGCAAAGCGGCCGCGCTCGAAGCGAGCGCGGCCAGCATCGGGCCCCAGGCGCAAACCCGCCTGCGGATCGAGCCGTTTGGTTCAGTGCAGCAGATTGATGATCGACAGAACGATCAGCAGACAGGAGACGGAGCCGGCCAGCAGCCCGAAAAAGATGGGGTAGCGGAAAAAAACCATGTCCAGACTCTTGACCGGTCGATTGATCTTATCGACCAGCACGCGGGTCTCGATCCACCGGTTCAGCCGCTGTTCGATCGCACGCAGCGTCTTGGGCGCCAGGATCAGACCGACCCCGGCGGCCACCCCGAACAGGCAGACCACGCGGCCAATCCAGGCGATGGTCTGGAAGAGGATTTCGCCGAGTGCGGTTGGCTGGCGGCCGCCGAAGAAGATCGACGCGAAATGAATGGGATCGAACTTGAAGAGGAAGAATAGAAGGGCGAAGCCGGAGCCGGCCAGCAGCAACACGCCCAACAGCAGCGGATGGGCATAGACGAGATTTTCAGTCGGTATTTCCCTGTCAAGAAACCCGAGCCTGCGGTCCATATCCAGGCTGCGGTTGAATATGCAGCTGAGGTTTCGGGCGATCCGCGGGGCGAACAGCAGCATCAGGGAAAGGGTCATGCCCAAGATACCGAAGATCAGCGTCAGGATTTCGATCGTCTGAAGGCTAATTTCCCGGACCAGATTCATGTGGTTGCGAATCCTTTCGGCTTCCAGCGCGGGTGAGCGCAATCGCCAATTCCTGGGTTTCCGGCGCCGCGATGGCCGCCAGTTTCTTTTTGACCACCCGCGAATAGTATTCCCGTTCGGTCTTGGTCAGGTGCTGATGGTTGAGCTTCTTGAAAATGAGCTCTTGCTGCTTCTCCGAGAACAGCAGCCCGAGCGGCGCCCCTAACCGGACCTCCCCGCCGCGGGGAATATCAACCGCCGGCGGCCGGTCCGGCGGGCTTTGCCCCGCGAATTGCCTCAAAGCGGAGCGCATGTCCGCCACGGCGACCTTGGGGCCTCCGGTCAGGTGGATGTGGTCCGCCGCCGCCAGGGCGGCATGCCGCGGCCGAAGGCTTTCCGCGATCTGCAGGAGATGCTGGGGCGCGGCGATGCTCTCGCGTCGGAAGAGCTCGGCGCTCACGAACAGCAGCTTTTCCAGGTTCTGGCGTTTTGGATTCGACTCCCAGTACCGCCCGAGAAGACCCGAGCTGCTCAACTCGATTCCGCGGCGGCCGCAGATGGCCAGAACGGCCGGAAAACGGGATACCAGCGCCGGATTCTGGGCTCCCGCCAACGCATCTAGAATGATGATGATTTGAGGCGCGGACACTTTGCGCCGGTCGGAAAGCTCCAGGATCGAATTCAACAGATGCAGCGCATCCCGGGGAGCGCTATGAGCACCGGCCGGCGGGCCGGATTGGTCTTTTTTCACGTGCAACACCAAACCCTCGCGCTGGTGGCGGCAAATCGGCACGAACCGTTCAGATTGGTTTATCATACAATGAATCCCGATACATAACAATACCGTTGTATAATAATATACAATCTTATGCCCTGGCGAGCGATCGCAGTCCGTGGTCGTTGTAGGCGATCGGGGGCCCTCGATAGTTTTTGTAGATAAAAATGCAAATTAGGAGTTGGGCGGGATAGAAAAAGCTGCGGCTGCGGCCGGCTTCAGCCGCGGAGATAGACCCGCTGGCGCGACCGGGCGGCCTTGGCCAGCGTCTCGACCTGGCTGTCGACGTAATCGAACACCCGTGCCTTGCGCTTGCCGGGGGCCGGTCGCAGGACGCGCCCGAGATATTGGAGCACCCGCCCGCTGAAGCGTACGGGGGTCGCCAGGAACAGCGTGGAAAGGCTGCGGCAGTCGAAGCCTTCACCGATCAGCTGTCCGGTGGCGATGAGGACCCTCACCTGCCCGGCGTTCAGGCGCTCGACCACCTCCTGCCGCTCCTGGAGCGGCATTTCGCCGGTCAGCAGCTCGGAGTCGATCTTGCAACGGTAGCGCAGAAGCGTCTGCAGGGTCTCGCAGTGGGCCCGGCGGTCGGAGAGCACCAGGCAAACGCCCCGCTGCCCGTTCACCTCGGCGGACACGTCCTGGGCGATCATCAGGTTGCGCTCGGTGTCGGCGGTCAGTTCGGAGAGCATTTTGCTGTATTCGTTGACTGGATCGTGGAAGGGTTTGAAGCGGGTTTCGCGCACGATCACCTCGGCCGGCAGCACCTCGCCGGCGGCCACCAGGCCGGCCTTGTCCACCTCGTGGTGCACATCGCCCAGGTGCCAGAAAATCAGCCGGGAGAGCTGGTCGCGGCGCCAGGGCGTGGCCGAGAGCCCCAGCATGAACCGGGCGTCGAAGCTCGCGACCGCCTCGGTGAAGGTGCGGCTCGGGCAGCGGTGGCACTCGTCGGCCACCACGAACCCGATGCGTGGGGAAACCTCCGCGGCGCATTTGTAAAGCGACTGCACCAGCGCCACGGTGATTCCGGAGCCGATCCGGGTCCGGCCGCCGGCGATCATGCCGCAGGCCTCGGATGGTATGCCGAGGAAGGCCTCGATGCGCTCGACCCATTGCGCGGCCAGGTCCTTGGTGTGGACGATGATGAGGGCGGGCTGGCGGCGCCGCGCCACCATGTTCAAGGCCATCACGGTCTTGCCCGACCCGGTGGGCGCGTTCAGGGTGCCGAAGTCGCGGGCCAGCATCCGGTCGACGGCGGTTTGCTGGAAGACGCGCAGTTCGCCCCGAAAGCTGAAATCGACCGGCGGCAGGCTGCGGCGCCGGTCGTCTATCGCGTAGGCGATCCCCATGCGGCGGCAGAGCATCAGCACCTGCCGCAGGCAACCGCGCGGAATCCACAGCCCATCGGCCCCCACCTTGTCGTAGAATTTCAGCACCCGCGGCGTTCCGCGGTTCCAGCGGCCCATGCGCTCGTTTTCCAGCCACTTGGGGTTGGGAAACTCGAGCTTCTCCATGAGCGCCTGCCGGAGCTCGGGCGGGGCGCCTTTCAGCCTGAGATGATGGGTGAGGGTGAGGGTCAGCGGCGTCATGGCGGGATGAGGCGACGGCAGGTTCAGCTCTTTTCGTCGAGCAGACCGCGCGCCAGTTCGATGTCGTAAGCCCGGCGCGGGTCGAAGGATTTGCCGGTGTACATGTCGGCCGCCTTCAGAATGGCGCCGTAGGGCACCCAGTCGTGCTGCTCCCACATCTGGGGGTCGTCGGCGTTCCACATGCGGAACCAGATCACTCCTTCGGAGGCCTTCACGTACATGTGCACCCGGCGGTTGTCCGGGAAGGGATAATAGTAAAGACCGCGTTCGTCTTTCATAGTAAAATACCGTTTGTCGCTAAAGAGCATTGGCATCCAGGAAGTCGCGAATGGCCGCATCGACCTCCTGCGGTCTTTCGAGCGGCACGAAATGGCCCGCGTCCGGGATACGGCGGTGGACCGCTCCCGGGATGCTTTTTTCCAAAAACAGCCCGTACTTGGGCGGCGTCAGCCGGTCGTCCTCGGCCGAGACGATCAGCACCGGCGCCCGGATGGCTCCCAGACGAGCCATCGCGTCGAAACGGTCGCAGGCCTTGAAATCGCCGTGCACGACGGCGGGCGCGGCCCGCAGAGAATCCTCCAGGAACGGCCGCTTGACCGGCGCCGGCGTCTTTGCGGAAAACCCCATCCGGTCGATCATCGCCACATAGGCGCGCATGTCGGCGGCGATCGTTTCAAGGATGGAAGGCAGCACCCGCAGCCTCGCCCCCGAGCTGACGATGACGCCGGCCGCAAACCGGGCCGGCTGGTCGATCAGAAGCTGTTGGGTGATGGCGCCACCCATGCTCAGGCCGCATGGAATGGGACGCGGTGCGGCAATCGCCGATGCGAAGTCGACCACGACGGCGGCATAGTCCTGGACCGTCTGCCGGGCAGCGCCCCCGCTGCAACCGTGTCCGGGCAGGTCGAGCGCCACCGTGTTGGCGCGGTCTCCGAGACCTTCCACCAGGGCATGCCAAAGGAGCGAGGTCTCGCCGGCCCCGTGGATGAAGACCAAGGTGGATTTCTGTTCATCCAACGGCCATCGGCCGCAGACGAATGCGATGTCGCCGCTGACGCGCCTTTCCATTCGGATTGCCCCCCGGGGATCGAAGCCCCGCGACCGGTCGTCGATTCTCGGATTCTATAAAGGACGCCGGCTAGCATGTCAAATATGCGGCCGGTCTTCCACCCGAGCCTATCTGTCGTTCATTCTGGTTCCGGAGTGGGAGCGGCGTTCCAGTCGCGAGGGCCGGGCGATACGCCTCTTCTGCAAAACCATGCGGCACGGGAACCAGGACCGGCATGCCGTCTTCAGCCGTTGCCAAAGCGGCCGTCACAGCACCAGCGCGGTGATGAATGCCGTCAACTGGTTCAGGTTCTGACAGGGCCGCACCTCGTCGCAGACGGTCGCAAACACCCGCATCTCGCTGTCGCCCGTGTGCCAGAACCGGCGCGCCTCGGGGTTGAGCCAGATCAGCCGCCGGCAGCGCGCCCGCATCTCCGCCAGGATCCCTTCTTCCGGACGGGTGAAGTTGCAGCGGCCGTCGCCGATGACGATCAGCGTCGTCTGACGATTGAGGCTGTCCATGTGCTGCTGCCGGAACTCCCGGAAGGTGCGGCCGTAGTCGGTGGCGGCGTTGTAGTCGATGCCCGCCTCTTTCAGGATTTTGTCGATCGCCGGGTTGATCGCGTACTGCTTGAAAACCTGCGACACTTCCTGAACCCCGGCCACGAAGATGAAGCTGCGCACCTGGGCAAAGCAGCTCTGCAGCGAATAGAGCATGTTGAGCATGAACCGGGCGGCCGACCACACCGACCCCGAGACGTCGCAAAGCGCGACGATCTTGGCCCGGCGCGGCGGCCGGCTGCGGTAGCACACCTCGAAAGGGACGCCCTCGTGCGCAGCGGCGCGGCGCAGCGTCTTCTTGACGTCCGGCACCCCGCGTCGGCGCGCGGCATGACGCCGGCTGAGGCGGTCCTTCAGCCGGCGCACGAGCTGGGCGATCGCCTCGCGCATGGCCTCGACTTCGCGCGGCGTCAGCGAGGCGAAGTGCACCTCGGCGAGCTCATCGGCCACGCGCCGGAAGGACCGCTGCCGCTCCTGGAGGGGGGCGGGCTTCCCGGGAGGCGCTCCCAGCAGCCGGCGCACGGCATGCAGCCGGTCCCGGAAATGCCCGGAAAGATCGTGGCGCTCCTCCCAGCCCAACTCGTCCCGGCGGCCGGCCAGCGCCTGATCCAGTTGCGCCTCCAGCATCCGAATGCGCTCCAGCAGCCCCAGCCGCCCCCCGGCGGCACCGCCGCCGGCATCCAGCGACGACGGCCGTCCGCCGGCGCCCAGACCAGAGATGCGCTCCACCAGCCCGTCGGGATCGCCGGCCAGAAAATCGACCAGCGCTTGCAGGGCCGGGTCCGTTCCGGGCGGAGGTCGCAGGGACTGCAGGATCGCCTGGATCACCGGCGCCAGCGGGCGCGAACCCGCGATCGAGGGGTCCTGGCGCAGTTCGCGAAAAAACAGTTGATACAGCCGCTCGAAGCGCGCCTGTTCCCGGCGGCTCTTGGCGAAATTGGCTTGCAGCACGGACTTGAACTGGGCCTCTTCGACCGGATCGATCCGCTCCAGGTGTTGCACGCAGTCGAGCACCTCGGCGGTGGAGACGCGCAGGCCGGCCGCGCGCGCAACGGCCACGAATCTGAGAAGCAAGGGAACCATTTTAGGTTCGAAGTCGGGGCGTGGCGCAGCAGACCTTCTCGATCTTCTCGCTGACCCGCTGGACATCGGCGCGGTGCTTGCAAATGACGTTCAGGGTGTCCCGGAGGAGTTCCACCGAAAGATCTTCCGCCTGAAGCGCCAGAAGGGCCTGGGCCCAGTCCAGGGTTTCCGAAATGGCGGGCTTCTTCTTGAGGTCCAGCGCGCGGATGCGCCGGACGGCGTCCACCAGCTGTCCGGCCAAGCGCTCGGCGATCCCCGGAAGCCTGAGCCGGACGATTCTCAGCTCGAGGTCGCGGTCCGGGTAGTCGATGTAGAGGTGCAGGCAGCGGCGCTTGAGCGCATCGCTCATGTCGCGCGAATCGTTGGAGGTCAGATAGACCGCCGGGATGTGCCGCGCCCGCCGCGTGCCGAGTTCGGGGATCGAAACCTGGAAATCGCTCAGCACCTCCAGCAGAAACGCCTCGAACTCGGGGTCGGACTTGTCGACCTCGTCGATCAGCAGCACCACGGGGCGCTCGGCGCTGATGGCCTGCAGCAGGGGCCGCGGCTGCAGAAAGCGCTCCGAGAAGAAGGCGTCCTCCTGCGCGGCGACACGATCGACGGCCTCGGTGATCGACCGCGCGCCGGCGATCACATCCCCGATTTTCTCCTTGACCATCTGGGTGTAGAGCAGCTGCTTGGCATACTCCCACTCGTAGAGCGCCTTGGCTTCGTCCAGCCCCTCGTAGCACTGCAGCCGGATCAGCTCGCGGTCCAGGCAGCGGGCGACCGCTTTGGCGAGCTCGGTCTTGCCCACCCCGGCCGGCCCCTCGACCAGCACCGGTTTGTGCGTGGCCTGCGAAAGAAACACGATCGTCGCGATCACCGGCGAGCAGATGTACCCGGCGCGCTCGAGAGCGACGTGCACCTGCGCCACACTCTGGAAAGGGGTTTCCGTTGCCATGCCGCTTTGCCCCTGAGGCCGCTGCCGTTCCAATCGACTTCGACGGCGCTCATCTTAGCACGGTGCAGCTTCCGGAAAAACCCCTCTTTTTTTGGAGGGCTCCCCCAGCGGTGCGGCCGCTGGCGCCCATCGCCGGAAAGGACAACGATTTCTGTTGATTCCCGGGTCCGGATTCATTAGGGTTCATCCGCCACATAAATCTGCAACCCGACGGAGGCGACCATGGAAAAGCCCCTGGAGCATTACTGGGCCCAGCGGCTGGCCGATCTGCAGCAGGCCCTGGAAGGAAACAACTTCGAAGTGTTCATGGCGGCCGATGCCGCCGCCGCCCACCGCATCGTCATGGAGGAGATCCTGCCCAAATCCGGGGCCCGCAGCGTCGGCTGGGGCGGGTCTCTGACCGTGGCCGGCACGGGGCTGGTTCAGTCGATCAAGGCCCGCCCCGGCATCGTGATGATCGACACCCTCGACAAGCAGGTTTCCCTCGACGAGCTGAAGGAGCGCCGCCGGCAGGCCCTGCTCGTCGACCTGTTCATCACGGGCACCAACGCCGTCACCGAGGACGGCCAGCTTGTCAATTTAGACATGCTGGGAAACCGCGTGGCGGCGCTTACCTTCGGCCCCAGGCACGTCGTCGTCATCGTGGGCCGCAACAAGGTCGTGCCGAGCATCGACGAGGCCATGTTCCGGGTGAAAAACATCGCCGCGCCGGCCAATGCCATGCGGCTCGACAAGAAAACGCCCTGCGTGAAGACCTCCTACTGCGAGGAATGCAAGAGCCCGGACCGCATCTGCAACACCTGGACCATCACCGAGAAATCCTACCCCAAAGGCCGGGTCAAGGTGGTGCTCGTGAACCAGGATCTCGGACTCTGAAAGGGAAAGCGGCTGGTCGGCTCAACGGCGCCGCCCATTCGTCTCGACGCCGTCTGCCCCGTGGCGGCGGCCACGCGTGAGGCGGGAAATTGACACCCGGCCGCAGCATCCCTATTATTTTGACTGAATTCGTTCAGGGGTGGCTTTTCAAGCCTGAGATCAAACCCGCGGAACCTGATCTGGGTCATACCAGCGAAGGGAAACGAATTCGGGTTGGATGCCTGGTTCAGGCGACTCGAGGCCGTTTCCGCTGGAAACGGCCTTCGTGTTTCTGAGAGGTCTTCAACCATGAGGAAAGCGCTTATGCCCGAACCTTCCGAGATGGCGGCGCGGAATCTTGCGGCCCTGCGCGAGCAGCGGCCCTTGATCCACAACATCACCAACTTCGTGGTCATGAACTTCACCGCCAACGCGCTGCTGGCGATGGGCGCGTCGCCCGTGATGGCCCATGCCCCAGAGGAAGTCGAAGAAATGGTAGGCCTGGCCGGAGCGCTTGTGCTGAACATCGGCACGCTCACCGGGGAGTGGATCGACTCCATGCTCAAGGCCGGCAGGGCCGCCGCAGAGCGCAAGGTCCCCACCATTCTCGACCCGGTGGGCGCGGGCGCCACCGCGCTGCGAACGCGCTCCGCCCGCCGGATCATCGCGGAGGTCGGACCGGCGGTCATCCGCGGCAACGCCTCGGAGGTCCTGTCGCTGCGCGACGATTCCTCCCGTACCAAAGGAGTGGACTCCCTGCACAGCGTCGCCGACGCCGCCGAGACCGCCGCGGCGCTGGCCAGCGAGCTGCAGACCACGCTCGCCATCACCGGCCCGGTGGACATGGTCACCGACGGCCGCCGGCTCGCGCGGGTCGCGAACGGACATGCCTTGATGGGCCGCGTCACCGGCACCGGCTGCGCCGCCACGGCCGCGATCGGCGCCTTCCTGGCGGTCGACGCCGACCCCCTGCACGCGGCCGCAACGGCACTGGCCTATTTCGGGCTGGCGGGCGAAACCGCCGCCCGCACCGCCGCGGCGCCCGGCAGCTTCATGATCCACTTGCTGGACGCCCTTTACACGATCTCGCCGGAGCAGCTGCGAGAGGGATGCCGGATTGAAATGGATGAGGCAAATGCCGGATGAGCGCTGCTCGCCGACACCGGATGCTGGATGGGCTGTGAAACCAAGCCCCGGGCTTCGCAGCTGAAATTGCTTCGGCAGAGCAGGCTTTGCCGGTGATCATCGGAGCTGGAAGCCGTTCCCGAGAGAAACCGTGTCTTGCATGTCGCGCATCCAGAATCCAGTATCATTCGGTCCGCTGCATCGTCTTGCGAGAACCACAAAATGACCCATCGGCCGATAGACTACTCGCTCTACTTCGTCACCGACCGCAGCCTCTCGCGCGGCCGGTCCACGCGGGAGATCGTAGCCGCGGCGATTCGGGGGGGAGTCACCTGCGTGCAGCTGCGGGAGAAGACCTGCTCCACGCGCGAGTTCATCGACGAGGCTCTCGGGGTGAAAGCGGTTGTGAAGTCATGCGGCGTGCCGCTGATCATCAACGACCGGGTCGACATTGCCCTCGCGGTGGCTGCGGACGGCGTCCACCTCGGCCAGAGCGACATGCCGCTCGACACGGCGCGGTCGCTGGTGGGCCAAGCCATGCTCATCGGCATCTCCGTCGAATCGGTTGAAGATGCCGTCGCGGCCCAGGCCGGCGGGGCCGACTATCTGGGCGTCAGCCCCGTTTTCGCGACCCCCACCAAGACGGATACCGCCGCGCCGCTGGGACTCGAAGGCCTCAAGAAGATCCGCGCGGCGGTGAAGCTGCCGTTGGTCGCCATCGGGGGCCTGAACGTTCGCAACGCCGCCGCGGCCGTCCGCAGCGGAGCCGACGGGATCGCCGTGGTCTCGGCGATCGCGTCCGCGGAGGACCCCGAACAGGCCGCGCGGGACCTCACGCGCGTCATCCAAGCGGCGGGGCGGCCATGAGCCTGAGAGAGATCGGCGAATTCGGGTTCATCCGGCGCATCCGGCAGGGATGCCTCATCCGGCCGGAAGGCGTGCTCCAGGGCATCGGCGACGATGCCGCCGCCTTCCGCACCGACGGCCGGCTGGTGTCCCTGGTGACCACCGACCTACTGGTGGAGAACGTTCATTTCCTGCGCCACGCCATCAGCGGCTGGGACCTGGGCCACAAGTCGCTCGCGGTGAACCTGAGCGACATCGCCGCCATGGGCGGAACCGCGCGCGAAGCCTTCGTGAGCATCGCCATCCCGGACGGCTGCGAACTGGACTATCTCGAAGCCGTCTTCCAGGGCATGAAGGACCTCGCGCGGACCCACGCGGTCAACATTCTCGGGGGCGACACCACCTTCTCCCGGTCGGACCTGGTCATCAACGTGGCCGTCTACGGAGTGGTGGCCGAAAACGAGATGCTCACCCGCAGCGCCGCGCGTCCCGGGGACGTGGTCTTCTGCACGGGCTGCCTGGGCGACAGCCGCGCCGGCCTGCACCTCATTCTCGAAGGCCTTCCCGCCGATGCGCCCGAGCTGCAGGCCCTGCTGGACGCCCACCGCCGGCCCTGGCCCCACCTGCGCGAAGGCCGGCTCCTGGCCGCGACCCCGGGGGTGCGGGCCGCCATCGACGTCAGCGACGGCCTGAGTTCCGATCTGGGCCACATCCTCGAGGAGAGCCGGGTGGGCGCGATCATTCATGCCGCCCGGCTGCCGATCTCCGCCAGCCTGCAGTACTTCTGCCGCCGCTCGGGCCGCTCGCCCCTCGAATACGCCCTTTCCGGCGGCGAGGACTACACCCTCCTGCTGACCGCGGCCCCGGACAGTGCCGACCGTGTCGCCGCCGCCTTCCTAAGCGCTTTCGGCCGTCCGCTGCACGCCATCGGCGAGATCACGGACACGCTGCAGATGGAGCTGGCCGATGACGCCGGCCGCATCACTCCCATCGCCCCCAGCGGATGGGACCACTTCAAGAGGCCCTGAGATGGATCCAACGACCCGCAACGCCGCTGCCGGCTTGCAAGCCTATCGCCGCGTGCTCACCATCGCCGGCTCCGACAGCGGCGGCGGCGCCGGCATCCAGGCCGATCTCAAGACCTTCGCCGCCCTGGAATGCTACGGCGCCTCGGCCGTCACCGCGCTCACCGCCCAGAACAC
>Ga0114939_10000170_pt1 | contig 55032 bp, 52 predicted proteins | sample AshMeaCrysSpring_FD_87196 | JGI IMG/M metagenome (GOLD analysis project Ga0114939, IMG submission 87196) | Groundwater microbial communities from Big Spring, Nevada to study Microbial Dark Matter (Phase II) - Ash Meadows Crystal Spring | ecosystem: Environmental > Aquatic > Deep subsurface >...
CGAGGAACTTGCCGTGCCTGGCCACCCCCGTCACGGGCAGCCCCCCGAAGGCGCTGGGCGGCGGGTCGACGGTCTTGAGCACGCTGACCGCGGCGACGTCGATGCCGGCCACGACGTCGCCGACCACCCGCTCGCGCAGGAACTCCGCCAGCGCCTGGACCTCGGGCAGCTCGGGCACGGCGGCATCCTCACACGTCGGCGGCCGGCCACGCAGGCGGCGGCAGGGTGAGCGCCTCGGCCAGCCGGGCCAGGTACAGCGTGCGCGGGATCGCGACCGTGCCCAGGCTGGCCAGGTGCGGGGTCTGCCACTGCACGTCCAGCAGCCGGCTGGACGGCTTGCCGGCTGCCTCGAGCATCTCGACCAGCCGCACGAGCGCAACCTTGGACGCGTCCCGGCCGTGCGGCTGCGGGACGTGCCACATCGACTCGCCGGCGAACAAGCCGCCGATCGCCACGCCGTACAGGCCCCCGCACAGCCGCCCGTCGGCGTCCCAGGCCTCGACCGAGTGTGCCCACCCGAGGGCGTGCAGGTGCCGGTAGGCGCGCAGCATGTCCGGAGTGAGCCAGCCGTGCGGACGTCGAGGGTCGGCGCAGGCACTGATCACCTCGTCGAAGGCGGTGTCCACCCGCACCTGGTAGCGCCGGGTGGCCGCCCGCAGCGAGCGGCTGATGCGAAGGCCGTCCAGCGGCAGCACCCCCCGCGGGTCGGGCGACCACCAGGCCAGGACGCGGAGCCGCCGGTGCTGCAGCGGCATGGGGAACAGCCCGGTCCGGTAGGCCTCGAGCAGCGTGCCGGGCTCGAGGTCGGCGCCAAGGCCCACCAGGTCCTCGTCGGGCCACCGGGACGGGTCGGGGAAGTGCCACTCCGACGGCGAGGGCTCGAGCGGGGTGCTCGGGACCTTCTCGCCGCCGGCCATCCACCCATCGTCGCCGGACTGGCCGTGCTTGCACCACTGCGTAGGCTGCTCGCGTGAGCTTCCGTGACCTGTCGGCCCTCGCCGCGAGCCAGGCCGGCAAGCGGGTGGGCCCCATCGCGGCGGGCGAGGCCGGCCGCCAGTTCCTGGCCCGCGCCATCGACGGCTTCCAGGGATTCCCCGGCGCGAAGGAGACGGCGGCCAAACAGCTGAGCCGTACCGGCGACGTCGACCAGGCGATCAAGGAGGTCATCGAGCAGCACGTACGCCTGGCAGGCCTCGGCGGCTTCGTCACCCAGGTGGGCGGCGTCATGGCCATGGTGGTGACGCTGCCGGCCAACGTGGCCGGACTCGCGGCGATCCAGCTGCGGATGACCGCGGCCATCGCACACCTGCGCGGCCATGACATCAGCCAGCCCCGGGTGCGCATCGCCTCCCTGGCCTGCCTGCTCGGCGAGGACGGGGTGACCCAGGCGATCACGGCCCGGGACCTGCCGGGCACGCCCCGGGACCTCGCCTTCGGCCCTCCGCTCACCGACGAGGCGCTGCGGGTGCGGCTCACCTCGAGCGTCGGGCAGCACCTGATCACCCGGGTCACCACCAAGCACGCGACGCTGCAGCTGGTCCGCCGGGTTCCACTGCTCGGTGGAGGCGTCGGGGCCGGCATGGACGCCTTCCTCACCTGGCAGGTCGGCCGCTACGCCGACCACGAGCTCACCCCGGCGCTGCAGGTCGAGCGGGGCTGACCCGGCCCAGTCCCCGGGCCGCCCTGGGCTGCCCCCGGGCCGGGGGCCGGGTGGGCTCAGGAGAAGGGCGGACGGGGGTCGCGGGCCAGGGACCAGCGGCCGGCGGCGCGCCAGACCCTCGCCACGGTGTCGGTGTCCTCGTCGGTGACGAGGTTGCCCATGAGGCGCAGCGCCACACTCATGAGCGGGCGCGAGCGCATCCCCACCGGGCCGGCGGCTGGCAGCAGGCCGGGGACGGTGAGCAGGCCCGCGAGCCGGCGGGCGATGGAGAAGGCCGAGCCGTAGTGCTGCCGCAGCGTCGCCGGCCAGGCCCGGGTGGGGTCGTCGGCCCCGGCCAGCAGCTCGGCGGCCAGCCGTCCGGTCTCCAGCCCGTAGTCGATCCCCTCGCCGTTGAGCGGGTTGACGCAGCCGGCAGCGTCCCCGACCAGCACCCAGTTGGGTCCAGCCACCCCCGAGACGGCGCCTCCCATCGGCAGCAGGGCCGATGCGGGCGCGCGCACCGGGCCGGTGAGCCGCCAGTCGTCGCGGCGTAGCCGCGCATAGTGGTCGAGCAGCATCCGCAAGTTGACCTCGGCCGGACGGGCAGCGGTCGCGAGCGTCCCCACCCCGATGTTCACCTGCCCGCCGCCGAGCGGGAACACCCAGCCGTAGCCCGACAGCACGTCTCCCTCGGTCCCACGCAGCTCCAGGTGCGAGGAGATCCACGGGTCGTCGCTGCGGGCGGAGTCGACGTACCCGCGCGCGGCCACCCCGTAGGCGGTGTCACGGTGCCAGGTGCGGCCCAGACGGCGTCCCAGCTGCGACCGGGCGCCGTCGGCGACGACGAGGCGGCGGCAGCGCACAGTGACGCTGTCAGCCCCCCGCCGCATCCGCACCGCGGCCACCCTCCCGCCGTCCCAGTCGACGTCGACAGCCCGCAGCCCGTCCAACGGCTTGGCGCCCGAGGCGATCGCGACGTCGCGGATCGTCGCGTCCAGCACGGTCCGCGGGACGGCTCCGCCGTGCACCGGCAGCGAGCCGCCCGGCCAGGGCAGGTACAGCGTCTGCCCGAAGCCCGCCGCCCGCAGCCCCCGGTTGACCGCGAGGCCGCGCAGCCAGTCCTCCAGGCCGAGGTGCCGCAGCTCGTGGACGGCCCGCGGCGTCAGCCCGTCCCCGCAGGGCTTGTCCCGCGGGAAGGTGGCCGCGTCGGCCAGCAGCACGTCCGCGCCGTTCCGGGCCACCCAGGCGGCCGCGGCAGCGCCCGCCGGGCCGGCACCCACGACGAGGACGTCGGTGTGCAGCACGTCCTGTACGGGCATGGGATCAGTGTCCCCGGTGCGCCCGCCCCCCGCGAACCCGAGCCTGACGGGCGCCCCGGCCGTCCAGGGTGTTCACTAGCCGCGTGGTCGACGGCTCCGCGCCCCCGGTGGGGGCCCTGCTGCCAGGACGGGTCGGCCTGTTCGTCCGGCTGATCTGCAAGCAGGGAGGTCGCGCCGCGGTGCTCGACGCGGTGAACCGCTACATGGACGACCTCACGGCCGAGCCGGGCACGGAGGTGTTCGTGCTGGCCGTCGACCCCGACGAGGCCGACGTGGTCTGGCTCTACGAGTGGTTCCGCGACGACGAGGCGCTGCAGGCGCACCGGTCCAGCGAGCCCTTCCACGCGCTCATGCGCGAGCTGCCGGCCGGCCTCGGAGCTCCGCCGGCCATGATCCGCATCGACCCGCTGCGGGTGCACCTGCAGCGGGTCGTGGCCGAGGGTCGCACGGTCGACCGGATCTTCTAGGCCCTACCAGCGCCAACCGTGCTGGTGAAGGGCGGTCTCGGCCAGCAGCCGGTGGGCGGGACCGCGGCCCGGCTCGACGCGGATACCGGCCAGCGCGCAGGCGTCGTCGAGGGTTCGCTCGTAGGCCTCCATCGCCGCCGTCAGGTGGTGCCCACGGGCGAAGCGCCGATCGGTCGGGCTGTCCAGACGCACCAGCTCCTCGGCCAGACGGCTGAGCCGGGTCTGCAGCTGCAACGTCTCGAACGGGTCGGGCAGGCGTGACCGCGGCGTCAGCCGCAGCCGCCCGAGCACTCCCACGTCGACACCTCCCGACGACGAGCCCCCATGGTGACTCCTCGTCCGGACCGGCACCAGCGGCCGAACCGCTTGCCACCACCCTTGGCCCTCGTGGGCCCGCCGTTCACCGCCCACCACGAACACGGGTACCACGACGTGCCGGGATCCTCCATGCAGCACGATGGGCCCCATGAGAGTCGTGCACGTGGACGTGGCCGTGCTGCCCGAGCATCTGGAGGACTTCCTCGCGGCCACCCGGGCCAACGCCGCAGCCTCCCGGCAGGAGCCGGGTGTGCTGCGCTTCGACGTCGTCGTCGACCGCGCCGACCCCACCCACGTCGTGCTGGTGGAGGTCTACGCGGACGAGGACGCGCCGGCGGCACACAAGCGGACCGCCCACTACGACGCCTGGCGGGACGCCGTGGCGCCGTGGATGGCGCGTCCACGCACGTCGGTCACCTTCGACCCGGTCGACCCGACGCAGGCCGCCGGCTGGCGGTCCCGACCGGCGTGACCTCGTTCGACTTCGCCACCGCTGGCCGCATCCTGGTCGGACCCGGGCGGGCCGACGAGGTGCCGGCCCTGGTCGGCCGTCTCGGCCACCGGGCGCTCGTCGTCACCGGCGCCCACCCGCAGCGCCACGCCCGGCTGCTGGGTGCCCTCACCGCGGCCGGCATCGAGGTCGTGGGGGTCACCGTTGCCGGCGAGCCGACGGTGGGCGACGCCCGGGCAGCCACCGAGCGGGCCCGCGACTGCGACGTCGTCCTGGGGATCGGCGGGGGAAGCGCCCTGGACCTGGCGAAGGCCGCGGCGGCGCTCACCGCCGGCACAGACCCGTTGGACCACCTGGAGGTGGTGGGCGCGGGTCGGCCGCTGCCGGGACCGGGCCTGCCGGTCGTGGCCGTGCCCACGACGGCCGGCACCGGATCGGAGGTCACCGCCAACGCCGTCCTCACCGCACCACCCGGGGTGAAGGTGAGCCTGCGCGGGCCGACCCTGCTGCCCACGATCGCCGTCGTCGACCCGGTGCTGACCGTGGACTGCCCGCCCCACGTGACGGCCGCAGCAGGCCTCGACGCCCTCACCCAGTGCCTCGAGCCGTTCGTCTCCCCGCTGGGCAGCCCGCTCACGGACGGCTTCGCCCGCACCGGGCTGTCCGCCGCGGGCCGCGGGCTGCGTCGCGTCGTCGCCGACGGCTCCGACCTGTCGGCCCGTAGCGAGATGGCGCTGTGCTCCCTGCTCGGCGGCCTCGCCCTGGCCAACGCCAAGCTCGGCGCCGTGCACGGGCTGGCAGGCGTGGTCGGAGGGCGGGTGAGGGCCCCGCACGGGGCCGTCTGCGCGGCTCTGCTCGTCCCGGTCGTCACGGTCACCCTGGACGCGCTGCGAAGCCGCGCTCCGACGTCACCGGCGCTGCGGCGCTACGCCGAGGCCGCCGGTCTGCTGACGGGGCGTCCCGACGCCGGCGCTGGCGACCTGCTGGCCTGGCTGAGCCAGACCGTCGCGCTGCTGGGCCTGCCGGGCCTGGCCGGCTACGGGCTCGCGGTGGCAGACGCCGACGAGGTGGCCGAGGGCGCCGCGCGCGCCTCGAGCACCCAGGGGCACCCCGTCCGGCTGGCTCGGGACGAGCTGGCAGCGGCCGTCCGCGCCGCGCTCTGAGCGACCCGGCCGAGGTCGGCCGTGGCCGGTCGTGAGGGTGGGCGAGGGGGGAGTTGAACCCCCACGTCCTTGCGGACACACGGACCTGAACCGTGCGCGTCTGCCTGTTCCGCCACTCGCCCGAAGGGGCCTCAGGCTAGCACGGCGCGCCAGGCCGCCCGGCTGCGCTCACGAGCCGGGACGGCCCGGGTGGATACCATCGGCGCAGCGCCGAGGAGGTGTCGTGAGCAGGTTGCAGCGGATCGAGGAGCGCCTCGAGTCGTGGGTCAGCGGCGCCTTCTCCCGGGCTTTCCGGTCGGAGGTCCAGCCGGTCGAGGTCGCCTCGGCCCTGCAGCGGGAGCTGGACAACAACGCCCAGGTGGTCTCCCGGGACCGGTCGCTGGCGCCCAACGCGTTCACCGTCACGCTGTCGCCGCACGACCACGACCGGCTCGCCCCGTACTCGACCAGCCTGGTCACGGAGCTGACGTCGCTGGTGAACGAGCATGCCGACCTGCAGCGCTACGCCTTCCCCGGCCCGGTCCGGGTGACCCTGGACCGGGACGACGCGCTGCGCACCGGCCAGTTCCGGGTATCGAGCCAGGTGCAGGCAGGCGTGCGTGCGGCCGCCCCGGCCCCGCTGTCCCGGCCGGCCGCCGCCTACCTGCGCGTCCACGGCACCGTCGTCCCGGTGCTGGCCGCCGGGGTCGTCGTCGGGCGGGGCTCGGACTGCGACGTGCGCATCGACGACCCCGGCGTGAGTCGCCGCCACGCCGAGTTCCGGGTGCTGGGGGAGGGCGTGGGAGCCGACGTGGTGGTCGTCGACCTGAACTCGACGAACGGGACGGTCGTGGACGGCAACCGCGTCGCTCAGGCTCCGGTGCAGGAGGGGTCGACGGTCACCGTCGGCTCGACGACGATCAGCGTCCATCGCACCGACCCCCGCCCCCGGCCGTCGGTCGGCTGAGGCGGCTGCCGTGTCCGAGCTGACGCTGACGCTGATCAAGGTGGGCTTCCTCGCCCTGCTGTGGATCTTCGCGTTCGCGATCGCCTCGGCCATCCGGGCAGACCTGTTCGGCGTGCGCCCTCGCCAGCGGTCCCGGGCCTCCGGCGCCGCCGGTCGCACCGCGGTACCGGCAGCGGCCGCGGCAGCCGCTCCCGCCGCGGCCCCGGCCAAGCCCGTCAAGCTCAGCCGCAACGCCCCCACCCAGGTGGTCGTGATCGAGGGCTCGGACGTGGGCCGTCAGGCGCCGCTGGCGCCCCAGTGCTCCATCGGGCGCGGCGAGGGCAACGACATCGCGCTGACCGACGAGTACGTCTCGACCCGCCACGCCCGGTTCGTGCCGCACAACGGCCAGTGGTACGTGGAGGACCTCGGCTCCACGAACGGCACCTACGTCGCCGGAGCCCGCATCTCCCGGCCGACGCCGGTCGGTACCCGCTCCACCATCCGGGTCGGCCGCACCGTCGTCGAGCTGCGGAAGTAGGGGCCGGTGGCGCTCACGATCCGCTCCGTCGCCCAGTCCGACGTCGGGCTGGTGCGGGCCGGGAACGAGGACTCGGGCTACGCCGGGCCCCGTCTGCTCGTCGTGGCCGACGGGATGGGCGGGCACGCGGCCGGGGAGGTGGCCAGCGCGGTCACGGTGGAGACGCTGGCGGTGCTGGACGGCCCCGGGCCCGCCGCCGACGACGGCCACGCCGGCGCGTCCCTGGCCGAGGCGATCGTGCGGGCGAACGGCCGCATCCGCGACCTGGTCGAGGCAGACCCCCGCCGCGCCGGGATGGGAACTACGGTCACCGCCCTGCTCTGGACAGGCACCGGCTTCAGCCTCGCGCACATCGGCGACTCGCGGGCGTACCTGCTGCGCGATGCAGCGCTGACCCAGCTCACCCGCGACCACACCTACGTCCAGGCCCTCATCGACGAGGGCCGGATCACCGAGGCCGAGCGCGAGACGCACCCGGCGAGGTCGCTGCTGCTGCAGGCCCTCGGGGGCGAGGACGCCGTCCCCGACCTGGACAGCGTGCCGGCACAGGCGGGTGACCGGCTGCTGCTGTGCAGCGACGGCCTGTCCGGTGTGGTCGCCGCTGACGTGATCGCCGACGTGCTCACCGGCGAGCAGGGCGCCCAGGCGGCCGCCGACCGGCTCGTGGAGCTGGCCCGGGCCGGGGGCGGACCGGACAACATCACCTGCGTCCTCGCCGACGTGGTCGAGGTGGCCGCGGCCGACCACGACCCCGGCCCGGACCACACCACCGAGGCGCACCTGGTGGGAGCAGCGGCCTTCGGGGCAGGGCACCCCGACGCGCTGCGCTACGACGACACCGTCGACCAGCAGGCCGACGCCGAGCTGGTCTCCGGAGGGCTCGCCGGGGCACAGGCAGCCGATCTGGAGGCCCGACTCGAGGTCGAGCGCGAGGCCGAGCGCGAGGCCGAGCGCTACGCGCTGCGCCGGCGCAGCCCCTGGCGCTGGGTGGCGCTGGGACTCGTGCTGACGGGGCTGGTCGCGCTCGCGTTCGTCGCCGCCCGCTCCCTCTCCGGCTGGTACGCCGACCAGTACTACGTCGGGGTCGCGGAGGAGTCGGTCGCGATCCGCCAGGGCGTCCCCGGGGTGCCGGGGAGCGCCGTCGAGGTCGAGGTGGACGACCTCCCGGTGGCGGCGCTGCCGGAGGTGTACCAGGAGGACGTGGCGCAGGGCATCCGGGCCGACGACTTCGCCGGGGCCGAGCAGATCGTGCTGCGGCTGCGCCGCGAGGCGTGCCTGGCCACGACCGCAGGGTCCACCGCGTCGGAGGCCAGGCGGCTGGACTGCACCGAGATCACGGTGCGCCCCGGGTCAGCGGGCAGCAGGCCCTCGCCCACGCCGGGCTCCAGCCCGACCCCCACCGCGGCGGGGTCGACGTGAGCGGGACGGAGGTCCGCGAACGGGCGGGCACCGGCCGCTGGACCGAGCTGGCCCTGCTGCTGCCGGCGGTCGCCATCGCCGTCGGCGCGTACGCCAGCGTCGGGCTCGGGGTCGCCGGAGACCTGCCCGCCGAGACGTTGCGCTACGGCCTGGCCTTCCTGGGCGTCGGCGTGGTCACCCACCTGCTGGTCCGCTGGCGCGCGCCGTGGGCTGACCCGGTCCTGCTGCCCACGGCACTGGCCCTCAACGGCATCGGGCTGGCGATGATCCACCGGCTCGACCTGGCCGCGGCAGTGGAGGCGGTTCGCCTCGGCGTTCCCGTCCCCGCCCCGGAGGCCAGCGGGCAGCGGGTCTGGACCCTCGTCGGGATCGCGCTCATGGTGCTCGTCCTTGTGCTGGTGCGCGACCACCGCATCCTGGCCCGCTTCACCTACCTCACCTTCCTGCTCGGGGTCGTGCTGCTGCTCCTGCCGCTGGTCCCCGGCCTCGGCGTGGAGATCAACGGAGCCCGGATCTGGGTCTCGATCCTGGGCCAGTCGTTCCAACCGGGTGAGGCCGCCAAGGTCGTGATGGTCGTGGCCTTCTCCTCCTACCTCGTCGTGCACCGGGAAGCGCTGGCCCTGGCCGGTCGTCGCATCCTCCGGGTCGACCTGCCCCGGGGCCGCGACCTCGGCCCGATCCTGGTCGTGTGGCTGATCGGGATGGCCATCCTGGTGTTCGAGCTCGACCTCGGGGCCGCCCTGCTGTTCTTCGGCATCTTCGTGGTGCTGCTGTTCATCGCCACCGAACGGGTCGGCTGGTTGATCGTCGGGGTACTGCTGGCGGCCGTCGGCGGGCTGGCGGCCTACCGCCTGTTCGGGCACGTGCAGAGCCGCGTCGAGGCGTGGCTGGATCCGTTCGCCGACCCGGACGCGAACTACCAGATCATCCAGAGCCTGTACGGCCTGGCCTACGGTGGCGTCCTCGGCACCGGGCTCGGCCAGGGCCAGCCTCAGTCCATCCCGTTCGCCGAGTCGGACTTCATCGCCGCGGCGCTGGGTGAGGAGCTGGGGCTCACCGGGCTGATGGTCGTCATCGTGCTGTTCGGTGTGCTGGTGGCCCGCGGCCTGCGGGCGGCCATCGGGGTCCGGGACCCGTTCGGGACGCTGCTGGCAGCCGGGCTGGCCACGGCCATCGGACTTCAGGTGTTCGTCGTCGTCGGAGGGGTCACCAAGCTCATCCCCCTCACCGGTCTGACCACCCCCTTCCTGTCCCTCGGTGGCTCCTCGCTGGTCATGAACTGGGTGATCATCGGTCTGCTGCTGCGGATCAGCGACGCCGGCCGCCGCCCCGCCCCGGCCCCGCCGCCACCCCTGGCAGAGGCGCAGACCCAGGCGGTGCGGCTGCGATGAACCGGGCTATCCGCCGCTGGTCGGTGATCATGGTGCTGCTGTTCGCGGCCCTGCTCGCCAACGTGACGTTCGTCCAGGCGTTCTGGGGCGAGGACCTCAACGCGCGCTCGGACAACCGTCGGGTACTGCTCGAGGAGTTCTCCCGGCAGCGCGGTCCCATCCTGGTCACCGACCAGGCAGTGGCGCTGTCGCAGGCCGCCGCCGGCGAGTTCCAGTACCGGCGGGTCTACCCCGACCCCGCGGCCTACTCGCACGCCACCGGCTTCGTCTCCTGGCTGTACGGGCGCTCGTCCACCGAGCGCGCCGCGAACGACGTGCTGGCCGGCACCGACGAGACCCTGTTCGCCCGCCGCATCATCGACCTCGTCGCCGGTCGTCCCGCGGAGGGAGGCAGCGTGCGGCTGAGCCTGCTGCCCGCGGCTCAGGTGGCTGCCGTCGACGGCATGGGCTCCAAGGTCGGCGCGGTGGTGGCCCTCGACCCACGCACCGGGGCGATCCTGGCGAAGGTCTCCACTCCCGGTTTCGACCCCAACCCGCTGGCCGACCCCGACGCCGAGGTGCAGGAGGAGGCCTGGAACAGCTACCAGTCCGACCCGCTGGAACCCATGCTCAACCGCGCCATCGCCCGCACCTACCCGCCCGGCTCGACGTTCAAGCTCATCACCGCCGCAGCGGCACTGGAGAGCGGCGAGTACACCCCCGACACGCCGATCCCGGGGCCGGCCGAGGTGCAGCTGCCGGGCAGCACGTCGGTGCTCCCCAACGCCACCGGCGGTGAGTGCGGGCCCGGTGGGACGACCACCCTCACCGAGGCGCTGCGGATCTCCTGCAACACCGCGTTCGCCCTGCTCGGGGTCGAGCTCGGGGACGACGCGCTGCGCGCGCAGGCCGAGGCGTTCGGGTACAACAGCCAGCCCCTGCCCGAGTACAACGCGGCGACCAGCGTGTTCCCCGCCGACCTCGACCCGGCGCAGACGGCGCAGGCGGCCATCGGGCAGTTCGACGTGCGGGCCACGGCCCTGCAGGTCGCGATGACATCGGCGGCGATCGCCAACGACGGCACCCTCATGCGGCCGTACCTGATCGCCGAAGCCCTCGCCCCCGACCTGGCCCCCCTGCAGGTCACCGAGCCGAGCGTGCAGTCGGTCGCGGTCTCGGCCGGCACGGCCGACCAGCTGACCGACATGATGGTGACCGTCGTCGACTCCGGCACCGGAACCAACGCGGCCATCGCCGGCGTGGATGTCGCCGGGAAGTCCGGTACCGCCGAGCGAGGACCCGGTGAGATCCCGTTGGGATGGTTCACCGCGTTCGCGCCGGCCGCCGACCCCATCGTCGCCGTGGCCGTCGTGATCGAGGACCCGGCCGGGAACGTCGAGATCTCCGGGGGCAGGCTCGCTGCACCCATCGCCCGAGCGGTCGTGCAGGCCGTTCTTCTCAACCAGGGAGGGCAAGGATGACCGAGGGCCCCGACGGTACGGCCTACAACCCCGCCACCGTGCTGGGCGAGCGGTACGAGCTCGGCGACGTGATCGGGCGGGGCGGGATGGCCGAGGTGCACCTCGGCCGCGACCTGCGCCTCGGCCGGCTCGTCGCGATCAAGTCGCTGCGCGTCGACCTGGTGACCGACCAGGTCTTCCAGACCCGGTTCCGCCGTGAGGCACAGTCGTCGGCCTCGCTCAACCATCCCAACATCGTCGCCGTCTACGACACCGGCGAGAGCGAGATCAGGGGCGTCTCGGTGCCCTACATCGTCATGGAGTACGTCGAGGGCAAGACGCTGCGCGAGATGTTGCGCGAAGAGCCGACCATCTCCACCGACGTGGCCCTGGAGATCACCGGGGAGATCCTCAAGGCGCTCGACTACAGCCACCGGGCAGGGATCGTCCACCGCGACATCAAGCCCGGCAACGTCATGATCACCAGCCAGGGCAGGGTCAAGGTCATGGACTTCGGCATCGCCCGGGCCATGGGGGAGGCCGGGCAGACCATGACCCAGACCTCGATGGTCGTGGGAACGGCGCAGTACCTGTCCCCCGAGCAGGCCCGCGGGGAGACCGCCGACGCCCGCAGCGACCTGTACGCCACCGGGTGCGTGCTCTACGAGCTGCTCACGGGCCGCCCACCGTTCGTCGGCGACTCGCTGGTGTCCGTCGCGATGGCCCATGTGAAGGAGGCTCCGGTTCCTCCGTCCGCGCACAACCCGTCGGTTCCCCCCGAGGTCGACGCGGTCGTGTTGACGGCGCTGGCCAAGGACCGGCTGCAGCGCTACCAGAGCGCAGCTGAGATGAGGGCTGACATCGACAGGGCCCGCACCGGACGGCCGGTGGCCGCCGCTGTTCCGGCCGAGACCGTCGTTGCCGCGGCGGCCCCGGCCGCGACCACCCTCGTGCCGGGGCTGTCGGAGACCGAGCTCGGCACCCAGCCCCGCCGGACGGGACGCTACGTCCTGATCGCACTCGGCGTCATCGCCGTACTGGCCCTCGCCGGGCTGGTCGGGTGGGCGGTGTTCCGCCCCGCCCCGGAGCAGGTGCGGGTGCCCAGCCTCATCGGCAGCACGGTCGAGCAGGCGCAGGCCCTGCTGGCCGAACGCGACCTCACCCTCGGCGAGACCAGCGAGAAGGCCGACCCCGAGGCTCCCGTGGGGGCCGTCATCGAGCAGTCCCCGGCCCCCGACGACCTGGTCGACCCGCAGACCGCAGTCGACGTGGTCGTGTCGTCTGGACCTGAGACGACGCTCGTCCCGCAGGTCGTGGGCCTCGAGCTCGGCGCCGCCCGCCCCCTCATCACCGACGCCCAGCTGGTGCTGGGCACGACCACGCCGCAGTCCAGCGACCAGCCGGAAGGCACCATCCTGTCGGTCGACCCGCCGGAGGGCAGCGAGGTCCCGGTCGGCTCCACCGTGAACGTGACCGTGTCGAGCGGCACGACGACCGTGCCCGACGTCGTCGGCAAGCCCAGCGGAGAGGCCCAGGCGATCCTCGCCCAAGCCGGCTTCGACGTGCGGGTCACCGAGGAGGAGACCTCGGCCCAGCCCCCCGGCGTCGTCGTCTTCCAGGCCCCACCCGCAGGGACCGAGGTGAACGCGGGCACGCGCGTGGCGATCACGGTCGCCAAGGCCCCGGCGCCCGTGCCGACGCCTGCCCCGACGCCTCCGGCGTCGCCCGCCCCGACGCCGGTCCCCTGACCGGGGCGCCGACCGGCCGGCGCCCCGGTCACCGGTCGCCGCGGCTGGCCGACCTCCTCAGCCGACGGGGTCGGGCAGGTCGAGCGAGGTCGGGCCGCGACGGACGACGGGCCGCAGGCCGGCGGCACGCTCGGGTGCCCCCGGGTCGCCGCACTCGGCCAGCCAGGTCGCCAGCATGCGGTGCCCCCCCTCGGTGAGGACCGACTCCGGATGGAACTGCACGCCCTCGATCGCGACGGCGCGGTGCCGGACCGCCATCACCACACCGCTGGCCGTGCGCCCGGTCACCTCCAGCTCGGCCGGCAGCGTGGCCTCCTCCACCGCGAGGGAGTGGTAACGGGTCGCGGTGAACGGGTCGGGGAGGCCGGCCAGCACCCCGACTCCCTCGTGGTGCACGAGGCTGGTCTTGCCGTGCAGCAGCTCCGGAGCCCGACCCACGGTCGCGCCGTACGCGACAGCGATCGCCTGCAGACCCAGGCACACCCCGAACACCGGCACCTGCCCGGCGGCCGTGTGCACCATCTCGATGCAGACCCCGGCCTGCTCCGGCGTCCCCGGCCCGGGGGAGAGCAGCACGCCGTCGTAGCCCAGCGCGGCGCCGGCCTCGACGGCGTCGTTGCGGCGCACGTCGCAGCGTGCCCCCAGCTGGCCGAGGTACTGCACCAGGTTGAACACGAAGCTGTCGTAGTTGTCGACGACCAGGATGGTCACCCCGGACGTCGGCTGCGTCGAGGCGGTCATTCTGGCTCCACGGCCTCGGCGTGACGAAGCGTCGTCGGTCCGGTGGCCGCCGGGAGCATGACCTGGTCGTGCTCGGTGACGGCGTACCCCAACCCGATGTACTGCGCCCACTCTCGGTAGGTCTGCACCTGGCGTGAGGCGTCCAGCGCGTCCTGCAGCGAGTCGGGGTTCCCGACGCCGGTGATGGTGAACGGTGGGGAGTACACCTGCCCGTCCAAGATGATCACGTTGCCGACGCAGCGGACCGCGCTGACGCTGGTGAGGCGGCGGTCCATGATCTGCACCGCCTCGGCACCGCCCGCCCACAGGGCGTTCACGACCCCCTCGACGTCCTGCTGGTGGACGACGAAGTCGTCGGCAGTCGTACCGGACGGCAGGTCGGAGGGGTCCTCCGGCACCGGCGCGTCGGTGAGCGTGACCGTCACTCCCGGGCCCCGCACGGCCGTGAAGCCGGCCGCCACCGCGTTGGCGGCTGCGGCGTCGATCACCTCGGCGCCCTGCTGGTCCGCGCTGCGCCGTCCGAGCTGTTCGACCTCGGCGGCCAGATCCGTGGTGCGCTGCTCGAGGTCGAGGACGCGGGAGTCCTGACGATCGACCAGGGTGGCCAGGTCGCCGCCGCGGCTGCCCGTCACGTCGTCGCCGCCGCCCTGCTGGATGCCCGCAGCGGCCAGCAACCCGGCAGCCACCAGGACGAGCACCGCACCGCCGTGCCAGCCTCGTCCCGCCATGTGACCTCCTGTCCGGCCCTCTAGGCTAGACGCCGGTCAGCAGCCCGCCTGACGTGTGCGACGCCTGGAGAGGAGCCCGCAGTGCCGGAGTCGCGTCGGCGCAAGAAGGACGAGGACACCTACCGGGCGCCGCGTCGATCGGTTCCGGTCGAGCAGCAGCACAGCGGTCGCTGGGTGCCGATCGTCGGGTCGGTCCTGCTCGTGCTCGGCCTGGTCTGGATCGTCGTCTACTACGTCGCGGGCCGGGACGTCTCGTTCCTGGCCACGCTCGGCAACTGGAACCTGCTCATCGGGATGGGCTCCATCGTCGCAGGGTTCCTCGTCTTCACCCGCTGGAAGTAGCGCAGCGACGGTCCGTCGGACTGTCCACAGGGGTTGTCCCCAGTGTGGACGAATTACACCCGTGTCATCACAGCGGGGCGGCCGGCGTGGTGGACGAGGACGGGCGAGGCTCAGGCGAGTCCGGCGAGGACGAGGATCTGCTCGCTCCGCCAGCCGACCAGCCAGCCCAGCAGGACCAGGATGCCGGCCGTCGTCCCCCACCCGATCGCGGTGCGGTAGCGCGCCGGGGCGTAGACGAAGGCCACGGTGAGCGCGGCTCCGACGACGAACCCGCCGAGGTGTGCGCGCCAGTCGATGCGGGGGAAGGCGAACCCGAGGACCACGTTCACCAGCAGCAGCACGACCACGCCCGAGGTGTCCCGGTTGAGCCGGCGCAGAGCCACCAGGATGGCGCCGAGCAGACCGAAGACCGCTCCCGACGCGCCCACCGACAGCACCCCCGGGTCGCTGAAGAGGTAGGAGGCGGTGGCCCCGCCGAGCCCTGACAGCAGGTAGACCGCGACGAACCGCCACCGTCCCAGCATGGGTTCGAGCGACCCACCCAGCACCCACAGCGCCAGCATGTTGAGCCCGACATGCCACAGCCCGGCGTGCAGGAAGGGTGCGGTGACCAGCCGCCACCACTCTCCGCCGGCGATCGCAGCGCCCAGCATCCCGTAGTCGATCAGCAGCCGCTGGCCACTGAGCAGCGTGAGCACGTACGCCACGGCGTTCAGGCCGATGAGCACCTGCGTCGCTCGACGGGGCCGGCGGCTCACCCGTCCGCCGAGCGTCGTCCGGGTCGGGGGGACTCGCCGGGCGGCCTCAGCGACGCACGCCGGGCACTGGAACCCCACCGGGGCCGCGACCATGCACTCCGGGCAGATGGGTCGTCCGCACCGGGTGCAGGAGATCCGGGTCGCCCGGTTGGGGTGCCGGTAGCACCGCGGCAGGGCCGGGTCCCCGCCGACCGACTCGCTCAGGAGGAGGTCCGCGCGATCGTCACCGACTCGATGACCACGGGCTCGAGCGGTCGGTCGCTGCGGTCGGTGGGGACCAGCGCGATCTCGTCCACCACCGCTCGGCCGGCGGCGTCGGTGACCTCGCCGAAGATCGTGTGCTTGCGGTTGAGCCAGGGCGTCGGGGCGACGGTGATGAAGAACTGCGACCCGTTCGTGTTCGGGCCCGCGTTGGCCATCGCCAGCAGGTAGGGACGGTCGAAGACGAGCTCGGGGTGGAACTCGTCGGAGAACGAGTAGCCGGGGCCACCGGTGCCGGTGCCCAGCGGGCACCCACCCTGGATCATGAAGTTCGGAATCACCCGGTGGAAGCCGAGGCTGTCGTAGAACGGGCGCCGGACCGGCTGCCGCGTCGCGGGGTCACGCCACTCCTGGGTGCCCTCGGCGAGGCCGACGAAGTTGGCCACGGTGCGCGGGGCGTGGTTGCCGAACAGCTCCACGGCGATGTCGCCGTGGTTGGTCCGGAGGGTGGCGACCAGTGTCTCGGGCACGAGCAGTACCTTCCTGTCAGAGGTTCCGGCCGCCAGTGTCTCACCCTCACTGGACCGCTGACCGGACGGCGTGATCGGATGAGGTCGGTAACGACGAGGACGACAGGAGGCCAGGCATGGGTGTAGTCAAGAAGGTGGCATTCGTCGCGGCACTCGCCGCCATCGGCGCGGTGGTGGCCAAGAAGGTGATGGCCTCGTCCAACGAGAACGCGTGGGAGAGCGCCGGCGGCTGGGACAGCGGGTCCAGCGACTGGAGCCGCAAGGTCGGCGACACCGCGAGCAGCGCCGCGGCGTCGGTGAAGGACGCGGCGGCCAGGGCCTCCGAGGCGACCGCCAAGGCCGCTGACAGCGCCGCCGCCAAGGTCGGCGAGACGGCCGACAAGGCCGCCGCCAAGGCCACCGACGTGGCGGCCAAGGCACAGGAGGCCGCCACGAAGACGCAGGGGGCCGCGGCGGAGAAGGCCGAGGAGGCGGCCCAGGCCGCCGACGAGGTGGCCGCCAAGGCCGACCAGGCCCTCGACGAGGCGACCGCTGCGGCCTCCGACGCCGCCGAGCAGGCCACCAAGGCCGCCGAGAGCTGACGGTGCCGACGTCCCGCCAGTGCTGGGGCGTCACCCGGGCTCGTGGAGCCGGGGATGCTGTGGAGACGAGGGGACTCGAACCCCTAACCCCCGCCTTGCAAAGGCGGTGCTCTGCCAGTTGAGCTACGTCCCCGTGCCAGGTCAGAGGGTTGCGCGAAAGCGGGCTTCAGCACTGTGACCAGCGCCTTAGTGTAACAAGCGCGCGCAGGGTCTGGTCACAGCGGCCAGCCTGATGGTCAGTCGGGAGGGGCGGTCGATGGAGACCGACCGTCGTCGTGAGCATGATCGATGGAGCCGGGTCGGCGCGTAGGACGGATCGTCGTGCACCGCCGGGGCTTCGCGATGCGGATCGCCCGCCACCGATGATGCCGACACCCGCCCCCGTCGCTGCGTGGCCGGCCCGTCTCCGCACCGGATGTTCGTCGACCGGCCGGCGCTGGGGTAGGCCTGGTCGCTGCTCTTGCCGAACCGAGCAGTACGGCCGTGACCGCATCGCCGCACGGGCCGACCGCGGACCGCTGGCACGCCCCTTGGGGGACGTCCGACCCTGCCGGCGCCGCAGGCACGCACCGACGATGGGGCGTGGAGGCGACATGCTGGGCCTGACGGTTCCCGGCCCGCGCGCGGTGGCACAGACGATCGCGACGGCGCCCCACAGCGTCCGCGAGTTGACCGACGCTGCTGGACAGGTGCTGCACCGCACCCGCAGGGTCGCAGACGCGTCGGGAAGGCTGCACATCGAGGTGCGTGACCTCGACGGGGACGAGACGAAGCGCTTCGCCGGGGCGGTCGAGGACGCCCTCGCCGAGGTGCCCGGCGTCGCGTGGGCGCGGCTGCACACGCCCAGCCATCGCCTGGTCGTTGCCGCCGAGCCAGAGATGCGCGTGCGGGTACTCGACACCGTCGAGGCTGTGGAGCGCGACCTCGGCCTGGACACTCGGCCGTTCCCTGCCGGCCCCGACCACCCCGCCGACACCGAGCCGATCCTGCGCGACCTCGTCGGTATCGGGGCTGACCTGGTCGGGGTCACCATCGGCAGCGCTGCGCGTCTCATGCACGTGCCCGCACCACCGGTGGAGGTCGATCTCGTGGCGGCGGCCAACGTCGTCGACCAGGTCCTTCCTGTCCGGCGGGCGGTCGAGTCCGTGGCAGGGTCCACGGTGACCGACCTCACGCTCGGCTTCGGGACCTCGATCCTGCAAGCCCTGACTGCCGGGCCGGCGGCCCCGGCGGTCGACCTGGCGCGGCGCAGCCTGCTGCTGCGGGAGATGGAGCACCGCCGGCACGCCTGGGAGCTGCACGAGGCCAGGCTCTTCGACGATCCGCCGGACACTCCCCCTGAGCTGCTCTCGCCCCCGTCGCGGCCCCACCCGCTGCCCGACGGGTCGGTGGAGCGGTACAGCCGCCGGGCCATCGTCGCCTCCGCGCTCGGCTCGGCGGCCACCGCTCTGCTCTCCGGGCGACCCGACCAGGCGGTCAGCGTGCTGCAGTCCGGCCTGCCGAAGGCCGCCACCCTGGGTCGCGAGGCCTTCGCGGCTGCCATGGGCTGCACCCTGGCCGACCACGGCGTGCTCGTGTTCGACCCAGCCGTGCTGAGGCTGCTCGACCGCGTCGACTGTGTCGTCGTCGACACCGATCTCCTGGGGGATGAGTCGTGGCAGGTGCCGCGCGAGCTCGTCACTGCTGCGGCCACCGGCGCCGCCGTGCGCCTCGTGGTCACGGACACGTCGGTCGGCGACCCGGCCGACCACAGTGCGTCGGCAGTGCCCGACCTCCTCGGCATCGTCCGTGACCTGCAGCGCGAGGGGCACGTCGTGGCGCTGGCGACCACCCGTCCCGACGCTGCGATCGTCGCAGCCGACATCGGGCTCGGCGTGCGCCGACCGGGAGCAGCGGTGCCCTGGGGAGCGGCGCTGCTCGCCTCGCAGGACGCCACCGACCTCCTGCTGCTGCTCATGGCGATCGGGGAGGCTCGCGAGGTCGTCCACGACAGCCTCCGGTTGGCCGCCGGCGGATCGATCATCGGCGCGCTCATCTCCGTGGCGTCACTGGGCCCCGGACGAGTCGCCGCAGCCCCCAGCGCCAGCAGCGTCGCGGGCGCGATGACCCTCATGGACGGAGCCCGCCGCGCCCGGGCCCTCACGAGCCGACGGATGCCCGTCCGCGTGGACACCACCCGGTGGCACGCACTGGCCGTCGAGGACGTGCTGAGGCTGCTCGACACCCGGGCCGACGGGCTGAGCACTGCCGCGGCGCGGGACCGCACCGTCAGCGGGCCGCGGGCCACCTCGACACCCAGGCAGTTCCTGCAGGCGGTGCGCCACGAGCTGGCTAACCCGCTCACCCCGATCCTGGCCGCAGGTGCGGGTCTCTCGGCGATGGCCGGCTCGCTCGGCGACGCCGTGCTGGTGTCGGGCGTGGTGATGTCGAACGCGGTCGTCGGGGGTGCCCAGCGGCTGCAGGCCGACCGGGCGATGGCTGCGCTGCTCCGGGCGCGCCCCCGACGAGTGACGGTGTTCCGGGACGGCCAGTCGCTGGAGGTGCAGGCCCTCGACCTCGTTCGTGGGGACGTGGTGCGCCTGCAGGCCGGCGAGGCCGTACCCGCGGACTGCCGGATCATCGGCGGCCGTGCGATCGAGGTCGACGAGTCGGCCCTGACCGGTGAGTCGCTCCCCGTGCCGAAGTCCGCCCAGCCGGTCGCCGCGGACCTGGCGGTCGCCGAGCGCACCTGCATGCTCTACGAAGGCACGTGGGTCGCCGCCGGTGAGGTCACCGCCGTCGTGGTAGCCACCGGTGAGGCAACCGAGGCTCGTCGCGCGGTGCTGCTGGCCGGGACGCCGCCGGAGGCAGGGGTCGAGGCGCGGCTGCACGAGTGGACGACGCGGACGATCCCGCTGGCCATCGGCGGCGGTGCGGCCGTCATGCTCAGCGGCCTGCTGCGAGGCCGACCGTTGCGCCAGACCCTGGGCGCCGGGGTGAGCCTCGCCGTGGCAGCGGTCCCCGAGGGGCTTCCGCTGCTGGCCACCGCTGCCCAGCTGGCCGCGGCGCGCCGGCTGGCTCGACACAACGTCCTGGTGCGCAACCCCCGCGCGATCGAGGCGCTGGGCCGGGTCGATGTCCTCTGCGCAGACAAGACCGGGACGCTCACCGAGGGCAACATCGAGCTGCGCGCCATCAGCAACGGCCGCACCTGCCGAGACGCCGACGACCTCGACGAGGAAGCCCACCGCATCCTGCGGGTGGCGCTGCGGGCCACCCCGGTGGTGGAGGACCCGCAAACTCTGCCGCACCCGACCGACCGGGCCGTCGCCCGCGCCGGCCTGCGGCACGCCGAGGGCCTGGACGCGCTCGGCGTGGGCCTGGGGGGCTGGTCGGCCAGCTACGAGTTGCCGTTCGAACCGGGCCGCGGGTTCCACGCCGCCGCGGGAAGCACCGACGGCGGCGGCCGGGTGGCCGTGAAAGGGGCTCCCGAGGCCGTTCTCCCCCGCTGCACCTTGTGGCAGGTCGACGGGACGACCCTGCGGCTGGGACCCGGACGACGCGCCCGTGTCGCTGCCGAGGTGGACCGCATGGCTGCACTGGGCCTGCGCGTGCTCGCCGTGGCCTCCGGCGATCTCGCCGAGCCGAGGGTGGGCGAGATGAATGATGACGCCCTGACCGGTCTGACCCTGCGTGGGCTGCTGGCCATGGCCGACCCGGCTCGGGCCACCTCGGCCGAGGCGGTGCGCGCCCTGGCGACGGCGGGTGTACGCACCATCATGATCACCGGAGACCACCCATCGACGGCACGCGGCATCGGGGTGGAGCTCGGCCTGCTCGACAGTGAGGCCGACGGGCGGATGATGACAGGCCCGCAGATCGACGACTGCGACGACGCCGCTCTGGCCGAGCGGGTCACCCACGTGCGGGTCTTCGCCCGGGTGACCCCCGCCCACAAGGTGCGCATCGTGCGCGCCCTGCAGGGCCAGGGTCACGCTGTGGCGATGACCGGGGACGGGGCGAACGACGCCCCGGCCATCCGGCTCGCCGACGTCGGGATCGCGTTGGGCACTCGCGGGACGGCGGCGGCACAGTCCGCGGCCGACATGGTGGTGCTCGACGACCGCATCGAGACCCTCACCCAGGCCATCGCCGAGGGACGGGCGCTGTGGGGTGCGGTGCGCGACGCTGTCGCGATGCTCGTCGGCGGCAACATCGGAGAGATCACCTTCACGGTGCTGGGCAGTGTGGTCGACGGCACTCCTCCCCTCAACGCCCGGCAGCTGCTGCTGGTGAACACGCTCACCGATGCGCTTCCGGCCATCGCCATCGCCGTCCGTAGGCCCCGCCAGCGCAACGCCGCGCTGCTGGACGAGGGGCCGGATCGCTCGCTGGGGTCCGCCCTGGACCACGCGATCGCCGCGCAGGCCATCGGCGCGGTGGCAGCGACCACCGCGACCTGGGGCGTCGCCCGGGTGCTGGGTCCGCGTCCGTGGGCCCGTACGGTGGGCCTGGCCACGATCGTCGGCACCCAGTTGGGCAACACCCTCATGGCCGGCGGGCGTGACCCGTTCGTGGCGCTCTCCGCGCTCGGGTCGGCGGTGGTCCTGGTCGCCGTCGTGCAGACGCCAGGGCTGGGCACGGCCTTCGGCTGCGTTCCGCTGGGACCGATCGGGTGGGGCCTGGCCCTGGCCGGTGCAACCGCCGGGACCGCCGTCAGTCAGCTCGTCCCCACCGTTCTCCAGCCAGACAGCGCCCGCCCGAAGCCGGACGAACCGCCCGCACCGTGATGCAGGACACGCCCGTCCGGGTCACCAGGGGCACCCGAGCCCTTGCGAACAACCGGTACCCGACTGCCACCCTGACTGACGTGTCGCCCGCATCCTCGGCCGGTCGAGGGCCCGCTCCTCGGGTTTCGATCACCGCACCCACGTCCCCGCCCATGGTCCCTTGCCACACCTGCCGCACCCATCCTGCGGTTCTCGACGGTCTCTGTGGCCGCTGCTGGGTCGCCGATCAGGACGGCGGCCAGGCGCGCCCCGGCCGCTGACTCGGTCGGCATCCGCATCACTCGGCCTGCTGTCGATGTCCACGCGACCGGTCCCGGCGCTGCACGTCCCAGCGCCTGGTGGCCCGCTGCCGACGCACGTGTCGGTGCCGGAGGGGTCTGGGCCGTGGCCGGGTGTGGTGGTGCTCCACGACGCGGTCGGGATGACCAGCGACCTGGTGGCTCAGAGTCGTTGGCTGGCTGAGGCGGGCTTCCTGGCCGCAGCACCGGACCTGCTGGGCGGCGGCACGATCGCGCGGTGCCTGCGCGAGATCGTGCGGGATTACGCAGCCTGGCAGGGCGTGACGTTCGAGCGGATCGAGGCGGTGCGCGGGTACCTGGCCGAGCGGGAGGACTGCACGGGCAGGGTGGGGGTCATCGGATTCTGTCTGGGCGGCGGGTTCGCCCTCGCGCTCGCCCCCGGCCATGGGTTCGCCGCCGCCAGCGCGAACTACGGGGCCTTGCCCCGCGATGCCGAACGGTTCTTCGTCGGTGCCTGCCCGATCATCGGCAGCTTCGGCCGCCGGGACCGCTCGCTTCGCCATGCCGCGCGCAGGCTGCACGACGCGCTCGATGCGGCCGGGGTGGAGCACGAGGTCACCGAGTACCCCGATGCAGGGCACGGATTCATGAACGACCACGCCCCGGGCGAGGTCCCCGTCCTCTTCCAACTGCTGGGTGCCAGCGTGCACACGCGCTACCACGAGCGCAGCGCAGCCGACGCCCGCACCCGCATCGCAGCCTTCTTCACCCACCACCTCACGGGACCGACCGAGGGCCCGGATCGCTAGCGTGGTCCCGGGGGGACCATGTGCGGGCTCGCTGGCGTTCCAGCACCCTCCGGAGGACGTCTTCGACGCCGCCCTCGACGAGCCGACGTGCAACTCGGCGATGACCTCGGTGGAGTGGCTCACCCGACCGGCCAGCAGACTGCTGACGCGTGATCAGCCCCGAGCGCGTCGTCCCGACAAGGCCCGGACCAGCGCCCCGACAACGAGCACGACCGCCACGGCGGTCACCACCCGGTTGGCGTCGACGGCCGGTCGCCACGAGACGTCGCCGCCGCGGATGACGTAGACACCAGCGGGCCTGGCCACGAACCCGATGCCGCCGCCCTCGCCGTGCTGGGCGCCGTCCTCCCCGGTGCCGCCGCCACCGCCGCCGTAGACGCGGGCCACCGGGACGATGGTGACGCCGTCGCGCTCATACGGCTCGCCGAACACCCGGGAGACGGTGATCTGGTCCTTGGCAGCCTGGATCACCTCGTTCAGGTTCACATCCACCTCCGCTCTGTCCCTCGGCCCTCGACACGGTCACGAACTCCACGCAGCATCCGCTCGGTCATGACGAAGCTCGCTCGCCGGCCTCGGGGAGGACGACGAAGGCCCAGGTGAGCACCCGACGGCGCAGGACGACCACGTGGACGCTCGTCACAGCGAGGGCCGCCTCGGCTCCCGCACCAGCACCTGCATCGCCCCAGCCTGGCACATGGACCTTGGACTCTGGCCCGCGACGTCCGATCGCGAGGTAGTCCAAGGGACGCCCGGGATCGCCGGACCCGACCCCTGGGAGCACCGCATGCCCACCAACCGTCGAGTCGTCGTGACCCGGCACGGGGGGCCGCAGGTGCTGGCGATGGTGCAGGAGGCGATGCCTGAGCCTGGCCCGCAGGAGGCGCGAGTGGCGGTGCGGGCGGCCGGGGTGTCGGCGTACGACCTGATGGTGCGCCGCTCGGGACGGCTGCCTGGCTCCCCCAAGGTGCCGTTCACGCCCGGCGTCGACGTCGTCGGGGTGGTCGACGCGGTCGGCCACGGCTGCGACCTCGAACCCGGGGGGATGGTGGCGGGCTGGACGATCCGCAGTGGTGGCATGGGCGGCTACGCGGAGTACCTCTGCCTCCCGGGGGTCGACCTCGTGCCGGTCCCCGAGGGCGTGGACCCGGCGGAGGCGGTCTGCATGGTGGTCAACTTCCTCACCGCGCACGCGGTGATGCACCAGGTGGCGAAGGTCCGCGCCGGCGAGCGGGCCCTCGTCCAGGGCGCCGCCGGCGGAGTGGGGTCGGCGCTGGTGCAGCTCGGCACTCTGGCGGGGCTGGAGCTGTACGGCACCGCATCGGCGGCCAACCAGGGCGTCGTCGCCGACCTCGGCGCCACTCCGCTGGACTACCGCAGCCAGGACGTCGTGGCGCGGGTGCGCGAGCTCACCGGCGGCGGGGTCGACGTGGTGTTCGACCCGATCGGGGGTGCGGTGCAGCTGTGGCGCTCCTACCGGACGCTGCGACCCACCGGGCGGCTCGTGTGGTTCGGGATGGCAGCGACCCGTGAGCACGGGCTGCGCATCATCCCGTCCACGCTGGCGATGCGGGCCGTGCTGGCTCTTCTCCCGGACGGCAAGAAGGCACCGTCCACACCCGACATCAGCACGTTCGGCGACCAGTGGTACCGCTGCACTCTGACCCACCTGCTCGCCCTGCTCGCCACCGGACAAGTCAAGCCCCTGGTCGCCGACCGGGTACCGATGGACGAGGCGGCGCGAGCCCACGCGATCCTCGAGCGGGGTGGCCATGCCGGCAAGGTGGTACTCCTCCCGAGCCGGATGTAGGAGGGTGGTGCCATGAGCCGCCTCGTGAGCGTCGTCGCTGGGGTCGTGCTGGGCGTAGTGGCGCTGGGGGTCGCGTGGTTCGTGGGGATGCGCAACAAGGGATCGGTCGTGGTGGCGGCTCAGCGCCGCTTCAACCGGGCCGTGATCAACCCCCGGCAGCTTCGCACCGCCGGCACACCGGGCTCGGAGATCGCCATCATCCGCCACACCGGCCGGACGTCGGGCCGGCAGTACCAGACCCCGGTGGGAGCGGAGCCGACCGAGGACGGCTTCGTCGTCGCCCTCGTCTACGGGCAGAGGTCGGACTGGCTGAAGAACGTGCTGGCCACCGGATCGGCGATGGTCATCCACCAGGGCGTGCCCTACGCCGTCGACCGCCCCGACGTCGTCCCCCTCGAGTCCGTCGCCCAGTACCTACCCGCCGCCCGCTCGCTGCGCACCTTCGGGGTGAGCGAGGCCCTGCGGCTGCACAAGGCAGGCGACAACCGGCCCGACGAGCAGGCCCAGGAGTGAGCCGGCTCAGGCCTGCGAGATCGTCGGGGCCCGGCCGATGAGCGAATCGTCGTCGAGGGCGTCCAGCATCGTCGCAGCCAGCACGTCCCGGCTGATCGAGCGCCTCGGCCTGGGGTGCCCGCCGTAGCTGAGCACGACCGCCCCGGAGCGGGGCCGGTTCGACAGCATCGACGGGCGCAGGGCCGTCCACGCCAGGCCGGAGTCGCGCAGCAGGCGCTCTTGGTCCTCGTGCCCTTCGTAGGCATCGCCGATGCGGCTGTGGTCGACGAGCCACCGGAACATCGCCGGCATGTCCCCGGCGGAGTCGCCGACCCCACCGGCGCTGACCACGACGATCCGGGTCAGCCCGAGATCCTTCATCACGCCCAGGGTGGTGGCGATGCTGGTCGCCATGAAGCCCGGCGGGCTGGTCGTCGCGGCCCACGGCCAAGCGGAGGTTCGACCCACGCCCAGGGCACTGAGCACGGCGCTGCAGCCGACCATGGCGGTCCGCACGTCCGCTTCCACCATCGGGGTGCCCGTGACCACCGTGAGCCGATCGGCAACGATCAGCAGCCGCCGAGGGTCACGCACCAGGGCGTGCACGCCCATGCCTCGGTCGAGGGCCTGCCGGACCAGGCGCCGGCCCGTCTGGCCCGTCCCGCCGAGGACGAGCACGCTGCGGTTCATCCCGACTCCCCTGCTCCCACCCCGACGACGACGCGATCGTCGCGGTCGCTCGCCTGATCCTCGCGGGCCGGACGGCCCGTCTCCGCAGGCGTCGACATCGGCAACGCCGAGCGAAGGTGCGCGATGCTCTGCCAGGTGAGCTACGGCCCGGACAACGATGCGGACCGCGACGCTGCTGTGCGCAGCGCCGCTAGCGCAGGTCGCGGGGCTCGACCGGGTCGGTGGCCCGAGCCCACGCGTCGTTCTCCTCCTGCAAGGACGCCCAGCCGCGGTAGGCCGCGTAGGCGGCACCAGCGGCGATGGCGGCCACGACGACCAACCTCTTCATCACGTGGGCCTAACTGGACTTGAACCAGTGACCTCTTCCTTATCAGGGAAGCGCTCTAACCGTCTGAGCTATAGGCCCGCGCTCGCGACCCCCCAGGGTACCCGCGCGGATGGGTGTGCTGCGTCGGGGTGGTGCCTCAGTCGTCCTCGGCGAGGGTGAGCTCGAAGCCTCCCAGCAGTGCCGCCGAGAGGTTGTAGAGGAAGGCGAACAGCGTGGCCAGGGCGGTGAGCAGCACGACGTTGACCACCGCGATCACCGTGGCCAGGCCCACCACTCGGGTGAACCCGACGTAGTCGTTGACGTCGACGCCGGAGGCGTCGGGCGACTGGGTGAACTCGGTGATGATCCCGCCAACGACGTCGAACACTCCCGCCGCATCGATCACCGACCACAGCGTGGCGATGGCCACCACGAAGGTGATGCCCACCGCGATGGACAGGATGAACGCGCTCTTCATCACCGACCAGGGTTCCACCCGCAGCAGCCGCAGCCGCGCCTTGCGCACCTTGCCGGTGCGTCGCACGGCGGGTGTGATCGGCCGCTGGGTGACGGCCTCCGCGGCGCCGGCCGACGCCGCCACGGTTGCATCCACTGTGCCCGGCGTCGGGGCCACGTCGGCTGCCCGTCCCGACACGGCGTGACGTGCGGCCGGCGTGCCTGTGGCGTCGGTGTGCTCGTCAGCCGTGCCGACCACGTCCACGGCCTGCGTGTCGTCGTCGGTCCCGACGGGCGCAGAGGGCGGGGTGCTCGTCGTCACGACTCACCATCCTCCCCGACGACGGCGTCCTCGCCAACTTCCTCGCCGTCACCGTTGCCGAGGTCGTCCTCCACGACCTTGCTGATCGCCACCACGGCGTCGTCGCCGGGGACATCCACGAAGGTGACGCCCATCGTGTCACGTCCCGTGGCTCGGACGTCACGGACCGGGCTGCGTGTCACGCTGCCGGAGGAGCGAATGGCCAGCACGTCGTCGTCCTCGGTCACGATCAGGGCCCCGACGAGGCCCCCTCGGGCCTGGGTGAGCCTGGCGGCCTTGAGCCCCAGTCCTCCGCGGCCCTGGGGACGGTAGTCGGCCACCGGGGTTCGCTTCGCGAACCCGCCGTCTGTGACGCTGAACACGTAGGTGCCGTCCTGGTCCAGGTCAGCGGGCAGAACGCTCATCGACAACAACTCGTCCCCGTCGCGGAAACGCATGCCGAGCACGCCGCGGGTGTCGCGGCCCATCGGCCGAAGCGCGGCGTCGTCGGCCCGGAACCGGATGGCCATGCCCCGGCGGGACACCAGCAGCAGGTCGTCGTCGGCCGTGAGCAGGTGGGCGCCGATCACCGCGTCCCAGTCCTGCAGCGCGATGGCCTTGATGCCGCCGGCCAGCCGGGTGTCGTAGGCCGTGAGCGCCGTCTTCTTCACGTACCCGGCCCGGGTGGCCAGCACCAGGTAGGGCATCTGGGTGAACGTCTCCACCGCCAGCACCTGGGCGACCGACTCGTCCCCGGCCATCGACAGCAGGTTGGCCACGTGCGCTCCGCGCCCGTCGCGGGGTGCCTCCGGAGCCTGGTGGGCTTTCACCCGGTACACCCGCCCCTGGTCGGTGAAGAACAGCAGCCAGTGGTGGGTGCTGGTGACCAGCAGGGTCGACACCACGTCGTCCCCCCGCAGGGTGGCGCCGCGCACGCCCTTGCCGCCCCGGCGCTGGGAGCGGTAGAGGTCGGCGCGGGTGCGCTTGACGTAGCCGCCGCGGGTGAGGGTGACCACGACGTCCTGACGGGGGATGAGGTCCTCGTCGGTGAGGTCGCCCTCGGCGGGGACGATGCGGGTGCGACGCTCGTCGCCGAACCTCTCGACGACATCGTCGAGCTCGTCGCGGATGATCCTGCGCTTGCGGTCGTCGCTGGCCAGGATGTCGGAGAGGTCGGCGATCTCGGCCACCAGGGTGTCGTGCTCGTCGGTCAGCTCCTGCCGCTCCAGCGCGGCGAGCCGGCGCAGCTGGAGGTCGAGGATCGCCCGGGCCTGAACATCGTCGATGTCGAGGAACTCCATCAGCGCGAGCTGGGCATCGGCGGCGGACGCGCTGGCGCGGATGAGGGCGATCACCTCGTCGATGACGTCGATCGCCTTGAGCAGGGCCCGGACGATGTGCAGTCGCTCCTGCCGCTTGCGCAGCCGGAACTCGGTCCTCCGGCGGATCACCTCGACCTGGTGGGTGACCCAGTGCCGCACGAAGGCGTCGAGGGACAGCGTGCGCGGTACGCCGTCGACCAGCGCCACCATGTTGCAGCCGAAGGTGTCCTGCAGCTGGGTGTGCTTGTACAGGTTGTTGCGGACCACCATGGGGACGGCGTCGCGCTTGAGCACGACGACCAGCCGCTGCCCGGTTCGGCTGGAGGTGTCGTCGCGGATGTCGGCGATGCCCGTGACCTTGCCCGAGTTGACCAGCTCGGCGATCTTGACCGCGAGGTTGTCGGGGTTCACCTGGTAGGGCAGCGCAGTCACGACCAGGCAGGTCCGGCCCTTGCTGTCCTCCTCGACCTCGACGACGGCTCGCATCGTGACCGAGCCGCGACCGGTCCGGTACGCCTCCTCGATCCCGCCGCGACCCACGATGAGTGCGCCGGTGGGGAAGTCCGGGCCGCTGATGCGATCCATCAGCGCCGCCAGCAGCTCGGCGCGGGGCACCTGCGGGTTCTCCAGCGCCCAGCGCACCCCGGCCGCGACCTCGCGCAGGTTGTGCGGCGGGATGTTCGTGGCCATCCCGACCGCGATGCCGGCACTGCCGTTGACCAGCAGGTTCGGGAACCGAGCCGGCAGGATCGTCGGCTCGGACGCGCGTCCGTCGTAGTTCGGCTGGAAGTCGACCGTCTCCTGGTCGATGTCGCGGACCATCTCCATCGCCAGCGGTGCCATCCGACACTCGGTGTTGTGGCTGACGAACCCGTCGGTGAGGAAGGCGTGGTCGTCGCTGTCGACCCGCACGCTGTAGACAGGCTGGACGCCCGCCGGCACCACCTCGAGCACCTCGTCGAAGACGAACCGGCCGTCCACCAGCGGCTCGGCGACCGCGAGGGCGTCGGGCCGCAGGTGAGCCCTGATCTGCTCGCCGTGGTCCTGCCACCCGTCGACACGGTCGATGGTGTGCCGGTCCAGCCAGGCTGCGTCCTCGGCCGAGGACGGGCCATGCCGGCGCAGGAAGCGGGCCAGTCCGGGCACGCGTTCCCGGGTCCACCCCCGGGACGGCAGGGCCGCCACGTCGGCCAGCCACACGTCCCGCTCGACGTCGGCCGCACCCGGCAACCCCACCACCCGGGCGAAGGCCGCGACGTCTCGCCTCGTCCGCACCGCCAGGGTGTGCCGGCCGTCCTCGGACCCGAGCGTGCTCACGATGCCCAGCTCGAGCAGGAGCAGTTGCACGTCATGGGCCAGGGCGGCGCTGCGGGTGGTCAGGGACGGCTGGACCTCCCCTCGACGCAGCCGGTCCAGGCACCCGTCGCAGCCGAACACGGCCGCCACGAACGCCGCCTTGTCCGCTTCGCCGGACCGCCAGACCTGCTCGGGCACACCGTCGTCCAGGTCGGCAGGCAGCGTCGCCTTCACGCCCGCGCCGACCGGCCCGAGCGGGCCGCGGACCCGCGACAGGGCCACCTGGTCGCCCGGACGGATCTCCTCGATGAGCTTCCACAGCAGCGTGGGGACGCCGCCGACATCGACCAGGCACAGCACAGGGTGGTTGCCGGTGCCGGTCAGGCTGTACCCGCGCCCGGTCCGCACCGTCGCGGTGGGGTGGGCGCCGGAGTGGAAGAAGGCGCTGGCGGTGACCGGTTCGCCGTTGCGGTCCAGCAGCTTGACGTCGATGTCGTGGTCGGAGCTGGCGGGCGCGTCGGGCACCAGGTCGGCGATCCGGACGGTCGTGCCGTCGGCCAGCCGCACCCGCGTGCCGCCGCTCACGCAGTAGCGCATCGCGGCCGGCGGGTCGTTGCCGGGGGAGCCGAAGTTGCCCTGGCCGTCCACCAGCGGGTAGCGCAGCGACCACGGCTGGGCGAGCCGCACCAGGGTGTCGTAGATCGCCGAGTCCCCGTGCGGGTGGTACTGCCCCATGACGTCGCCGACGACACGCGAGCACTTGGAGAACCCGCGGTCGGGGCGGTACCCGCCGTCGTACATCGCGTAGAGCACCCGCCGGTGCACCGGCTTGAGGCCGTCGCGGACGTCGGGCAGCGCCCGGCCCACGATGACGCTCATCGCGTAGTCGAGGTAGCTGCGCTCGAGCTCGGTCTGCAGGTCGACGTCCCGGACGCGGGGGCCCTCGTCCCTCGGACCGCCGGTGGGCGGAAGCGTGGTGTCGGTCACCGCAGCCTCTCGGTCGTCGGGGTCGGGTGGTCGGCTCGGGGGCGCACGGCGCGACTCAGATGTCGAGGAACCGGACGTCGCGGGCGTTGCGCTGGATGAACGCGCGTCGGCTCTCCACGTCCTCGCCCATGAGCACGGAGAAAGCCGCGTCGGCCGCGGCTGCGTCCTCGAGCTTGACCTGCAGGAGGATGCGCTGCTGCGGGTCCATCGTGGTCTCCCACAGCTCGTCGGCGTTCATCTCGCCCAGCCCCTTGTAGCGCTGGATCGGAGCGGTCGCCGGGAGCTTGCGTCCGGCCGCCCGTCCCGCGGCCAGCAGCGCATCCCGCTCGGTGTCGGTGTAGGCCAGGTCGGGCTCGCCCTGCGACCACTTGATCTTGTAGAGCGGTGGCTGGGCCAGGTACACGTGACCGTTCTCGACGATGGGCCGCATGAACCGGAACAGCAGCGTGAGCAGCAGCGTGCGGATGTGCTGGCCGTCCACGTCGGCATCGGCCATGAGGACGATCTTGTGGTAGCGCAACCGGGCGAGGTCGAAGTCGTCGTGCACCCCGGTACCCAGGGTGGTGATGATCGACTGAACCTCGGCGTTCTGCAGGATGCGGTCGATCCGAGCCTTCTCGACGTTGAGGATCTTGCCGCGGATGGGGAGGATCGCCTGGATTCGGGGGTCCCGGCCGCCCTTGGCCGACCCGCCGGCCGAGTCGCCCTCGACGATGAAGACCTCGCTCTCCTCGGGGTCGGTCGACTGGCAGTCGGCGAGCTTGCCGAAGCCGGCCCCACCCAGCAGTCCCTTGCGGGACCGGGCGATGTCTCGGGCCTTGCGCGCGGCGATCCGGGCGGAGGCGGCCTGCGAAGCCTTGCGGGCCACGTCCTTGCCTTCGGCGGGGTTCTGCTCGAACCAGGCGCCGAGGTGGTCGTTGACGGCGGTCTGCACGAACGACTTCGCCTCGGTGTTGCCGAGCTTGGTCTTCGTCTGGCCCTCGAACTGCGGCTCCGCGATCTTCAGGCTGATGATCGCGGTCAGTCCCTCCCGGACGTCGTCGCCGGTGAGATTGGCGTCCTTGTCCCGCAGTACCCCCCAGTCGCGGGCGAACCGGTTCACCAGGCCGGTCAGCGCCGCGCGGAAGCCCTCCTCGTGGGTGCCGCCCTCGTGGGTGTTGATGGTGTTGGCGAAGGTGTGCACCGACTCGCTGAAGCCGTTGTTCCACTGCATCGCGACGTCGAGGCTCATCCCACCGCTGGCGGAGTCCGACTCGAACGCGATCACGCTGCGGTGGGCGGGCTCGCGACCCCGGTTGAGGTGGCCGACGAAGTCGGCCAGCCCGCCGTCGTAGCGGAACCGCACTTCGCGCGGCCCGGTGGGTTCGGTCGCGGGCTCGTCGTCGGGCCCGAGGTCGTGCTCCGGCGGCGCCGCCCCGACCTCGGTGACCTCGGTGTCCTCCTCGCCGTCCGGCGCCGGTCGCCAGTCCCGCAGCACGATCTCGAGGCTGCGATTGAGGAAGGCCATCTCCCGCAGCCGCGAGCTCAGGGTCTCGAAGGAGTACGTGGTGGTCTCGAAGATCTCCGGGCTGGCCCAGAACGTGATCGTGGTGCCCGTCTCGTCGGTCGGCTCGCCCCGCTCGAGCGGCCCGGTCGGGACGCCGAAGTGGTAGGCCTGGTGCCAGCTGGAGCCGTCCCGGCGGACCTCGACCTCGAGTCTCTCGGCCAGGGCGTTGACCACCGACACGCCGACCCCGTGCAGCCCCCCGGACACCTTGTACCCGGAGCCGCCGAACTTGCCTCCAGCGTGCAGGACGGTCAGCACGACCTCGACGGCCGGGCGCTGCTCCACCGGGTGCAGGTCCACGGGGATGCCTCGGCCGTCGTCGCGGACACGCACGCCTCCGTCGGGCAGCAGGTCGACGTCGATGCGGGTGCAGTAGCCGGCGAGGGCCTCGTCCACGGCGTTGTCGACGACCTCGTACACCAGGTGGTGCAGCCCGCGCTCACCGGTGGAGCCGATGTACATGCCGGGCCTCTTGCGCACCGCCTCCAGGCCCTCGAGGACGGTGATGGACGAGGCGTCGTACTCCCCGGCCGCGCCGGTCTCGGCGACGCTGTCGGAGGCCTCGACCGGGGCAGGCGACACGGGCGGGCACCTCCGGGGGGTCAGGGGGAAGACCGCGCCTATTCTACCCTCTGACGTGCATGATCAGCCGTAGGTGTCGCGCGGGCCGCGCCCCTTGACCCGCCGCGACCCGCGGACCCACGAGGGGGCGGTGGGGGCGAGGACGACGACCTCGCGGACGACGGACGGACCCACCTCCTCGGCCATCCGCCGCAGCAGGTCGGGGGCGAGCAGCCGTAGCTGTGTGGCCCAGGCGGTGGAGTCGCACCGCACCCGCAGCACGCCGTCGTCGAAGCTCTCCACCTGCGTGTGGGCGGCCACGGCGGGGCCGACGATCTGTGCCCACCGACCGCTGACGGAGTGGACAGCCACCGGGGCCTGCCACCCTCGCTCGACGAGCACGGCCGCCACGACGGCGCCGGCTCGGGCGGGGTCACGGGGGTCCTCCCCGGCCCCGCTCCATGCCTGGTCCTGCGGGTCGGGTCGGCGGGACCGGCGGCGGGACCGCAGCGGCACCTCGCCGACGACACCGGTGCGCTCCCGGACGAACGTCCTGGCCAGGTCCGTACCCTCGGGCGCCCAGGGTGGCACCGCCGACGTCGGGGCCGTGGGCCCGGCCTGGTCAGCCACGAGTGACCACCCCCTCGGTCACAGTGAACCGCGCCCCGGCGAGCGTGGGCGGCACGTCCGCCTCGACCGCGGCAGTCACCAGCACCTGGTCGGCCCTGGCCACCCGCTCGGCGAGGTGGTCACGCCGGCGAGCGTCGAGCTCGGCGAAGACGTCGTCGAGCAGCAGTACCGGCGGGGAGTCGGTCTCGTCGGTCAGCAGGTCGAAGCTCGCCAGCCGCAGCGCCAGAGCGAACGACCACGACTCCCCTTGGCTCGCATACCCCCGGGCCGGCAAGGTGCCGATCGCCAGGACCACCTCGTCCCGGTGCGGACCTACCAGGCACTGACCCCGGTCCACCTCGTCCGACCGGGCAGCGGCCAGCGCGTCGAGCAGCAGCGCCTCCCAGCCGACGCGGTCGTCGGGAAGCGGGCCGGTCGTGGCGCTGGACCGGTAGCTGAGCTCGACCGGCGGGCTACCCGGGGCGATGCCGGCGTAGGCATCCCGCACCCGTGGGCGCAGCGCCGCCAGCAGGTCCAGTCGCGCCGCAACCACCTCGCTCCCGATCCGGGCTAGGTGGGCGTCCCACACGTCGAGCGTGCCCAGGCTCGCGGGGTCGCGCCCACCCTGACGACGCAGCTGGGCCGCCGACCGCAGCAGCGCCGTCCGTTGCTTGAGAACCCGGTCGTAGTCGGCGCGCACGCCGGCGAGCCGTGGCCGCCGCACGACCAGCAACTGGTCGAGGAACCGGCGCCGCTCGGCCGGGTCACCCTTCACCAACGCCAGGTCCTCGGGGGCGAACAGGACGGTTCGGAGCAGGCCGGTCAGCTCGCGTGGGGTGCGCACCGGGGCCCGGTTCACCCGGGCCCGGTTGGCTGCGCCACCGAGGAGGTCGACCTCGAGCAGCACCGACCGCTCGCCGGCACGGACCCGGGCCGCCAGGTGTGCAGCGGGGCAACCCGCCCGCAGCAGCGGGGCGTCGGTGGCCACCCGGTGGCTACCCAGCGTGGCGAGGTACTGGACTGCTTCGACGAGGTTGGTCTTGCCCTGCCCGTTGGGGCCGACCAGGACGCTGACCCCCGGCTGGAGAGTGAGGTCCAGCGCGGAGTAGGACCGGAAGTCGCGCAGCGACAGCGCTGTGACGTGCACAGACGTCGAGACGGTGGCGGGGCTACCCCGCCAGCCGTACCGGCATGAGCAGGTAGCGGTAGTCGGGGTGAGGGGGTGCGTCGAGGTCGGCGGCCCCCTGCAGCACGGCGGGCCGGGCCGGCTGGGTGAACCCGAGGACGGCGGTGGGCGCATCGATGGCGCCGAGGCCGTCGAGGAAGTAGGCGGGGTTGAACCCGATGGTCACCGGATCACCGGTGACCTGCGCCGGGACGGACTCCGAAGCCTGCGCGTCCTCACCGCTGGAGGCCTCCAGGGTCACCTCGGACCCGCTGAAGGTCAGCCGTACCGGCGAGTTGCGGTCAGCCACGAGCGAGACCCGCTTGACCGACTCGACGAGGGCTGCCGTCTCGACCCGGGCGAGCGTGCTGGACTCGCTGGGGAACAGCGTCCGGTACTTCGGGAACTCCCCGTCGATGAGCCGGGCCGTGCTGCGACGGTCGGGGGTGGACAGGCCGAGCAGCCCGCTGTCACCCAGGCAGATCTCGACGTCGTCGTGGCCGAGCGAGCGAGCCGTCTCGTGCAGTGACCGGGCGGGCACCAGAGCCACCGCGGTGGTCCCGGGCCGGGCCGGCTGCCAGGCCAGCTCCCGCACGGCCAGCCGGTACCTGTCGGTGGCAGCCAGCGTGAGCAGGTCGCCGTCGATCTCCAGCCGGATGCCGGTGAGTACGGGCAGCATGTCGTCCCGACCGGAGGCGACCGCGACCTGGGCGACGGCCTCGGCCAGCAGCGCACCGGGGACCCGGCCCACCGTCTCCGGCAGGTCGGGCAGCGCCGGGTAGTCCTCCGTCGGCAGCGACTGGAGCGTGAAACGCGACGAACCGCAGGTCACCGTCACCTTGCCGGCCTCGCAGACAAGGTCGACGGGACGGGACGGGAGCGACCGGGTGATGTCGGCCAGCAGCCGACCGGAGACCAGCGCGACCCCGGCGTCGGCGACGTCCGCCGGCACGGTGACCTGGCCGAAGACCTCGTGGTCGTACCCGGCGACGCGCATGCTGTCGTCCCCGGCCTCCAGCAGCAGGGCCGCGAGAACAGGGAGGGTCGGTCGGGCCGGCAGCGTGCGCGCGGCCCAGCTGACTCCCTCAGCGAGGACGTCGCGGTCGATCCGGATCTTCACCCGCGCACCTCCCGTTCCCGGCCCCGTCCGGCCGTCGATCCAGACTCGGCCGGTGGCCGGAATCCTTCCACACCGAGCCTGTCCCACCATGAGCACAGCACCGTGTCGAGCAGGTATCCCTTCGTCGTCATAGGTGCTGGGGAAGGTGGGGACAAGGGGCAGTCCTGCAGGTTGTGGCCGTGGTGCCGGGTGGACGGCCTGTGGCTGAGGAGGTCTCCGGATGTGGACGTTCGGACCCGAACCGGGGACATCAGGAACCGTCGCGGGAGTGTCCCCAGCCTGTCCACAGCCCGAGCACGCGTCCCGATGGCTCTGTCCACCGTCGTCATGGCCGCCTCGGGCTCTGCCGGATGCGGTTGGTGAGCTCGGTCACCTGGTTGTACACGGAGCGTCGCTCGGCCATCAGGGTGCGGATCTTGCGATTGGCGTGCATGACCGTGGTGTGGTCGCGACCGCCGAACTCCTGACCGATCTTCGGTAGCGACAGCTCGGTGAGCTCCCGACACAGATACATCGCGATCTGTCGCGCAGTGACCAGCGTGCGGCTTCTGCTCGTCCCGAGCAGGTCGTCGATGGACAGGGAGAAGTACGTCGCCGTCTGGGCGATGATCGTGGCTGCGCTGATGTCCGGTGGGCTCTCGGCGGGCACGAGGTCCTTGAGCACGACCTCGGCCAGGGAGAGGTCGACCGGCTGCCGATTGAGGCTGGCGAACGCCGTGACCCGCACGAGCGCCCCCTCGAGCTCACGGATGTTGGTGTCGATGCGACTGGCGATGAAGGTCAGCACGTCCAGCGGGACGGCGAGCCGTTCGGCCGCTGCCTTCTTGGACAGGATCGCGATCCTGGTCTCGAGGTCGGGCGGCTGGACGTCGGTGATCAGCCCCCAGGTGAAGCGGTTGCGTAGCCGGTCCTCGAGCTCGGCGAAGTCCTTCGGCGGCCGGTCGGAGGTGATGACGATCTGCTTGTTGGCGTTGTGCAGCGCGTTGAAGGTGTGGAAGAACTCCTCCTGCGTCTGGATCTTCCCCTCGAGGAACTGGATGTCGTCGATGAGCAGCACGTCGACGTCGCGGTAGCGGCGGTGGAAGGCCTGGGCCCGGTCGTCCCGGATGGAGTTGATGAAGTCGTTGGTGAACTCCTCGCTGGAGACGTAGCGCACCCGCGTGCCGGCGTACACCTCGGCCGTGTAGTGACCGATGGCGTGCAGCAGGTGGGTCTTGCCCAGCCCGGACCCCCCGTAGATGAGCAGGGGGTTGTACGCCTTGCCCGGGGCCTCCCCGACCGCGGCGGCGGCGGCATGCGCGAACCGGTTGCTCGCACCGATGACGAACCGGTCGAACGTGTACTTCGGGTTGAGCGCCGAGGAGTCGACATCGCGGCGGACGGTGGTACCGGGGACCGCGTGCTGTGGCTGGTAGGAGACGGTGGTGGTCGCCGACGGGTCGGCTGCCGGGAACCCTGACGATTCGGTGGATGCCGCACCCGGGAGCACCGCCGGCCCGGTGGGGTCCGCCGACTCGGGGGTGGGCCCGGGAGCGAGCCGGTCAACCGGCGGGGCGGAGGTCGGACCGGGGACGGTGCCGTCGACGACCTCCACGACGATGCCGATACCTCGGTCGAGCCGGCGCGACATGGCGTGGACCAGTAGCGCGAGGGCTCGCCGCTCCAGCTGGCTCTTGGCGTACTCGCTGGTCGTGACGGCCACGACCGTGTCACCGACCATGGCCACCGGCCTGGTCTGGCTGAGGAACGCCTGGACGGCGGGGCCGAGGTCAGGCCCCACCTCGGCCACGACGTCGTCCCACAGTTGGGAGACCTCGACGGGAGCCCGAGCCGGCGGCTCCTGGCCAGCCGACTCCCCGTCGCCGGGCCACTGCTGTCCGATCAACGTCCCCCCATCCACACGGTTGTCCACAACCTGGGGATGGTTCGGGACGTCCCACCACGTCACCGTATTCCTGCCCTACGCATGGACTCGAATCAGCCGAGCCGATGTCCGTTCACCCCGGCTCGGGGGGCCTGACGCTACCGGCGTCGGGCCGGCGAGACAACAGTTGTCCACAAGGATGGATCGAGTTCCACCGACGCGGGCCACGGCGCGCGTTTGACCCGCTGATCAGCGCTCACGTACCCTGCGAGGACCCCTGCTGGGCACGGCTGACGACGTGTGGGTCGTGTGGTGACCGCAGGACCTGACGACCACCCCCGTGGAGCCCCGACGTGAAGCGCACCTTCCAGCCGAACAACCGCAAGCGGGCCAAGACGCACGGCTTCCGCGTGCGGATGCGGACCCGGGCCGGCCGCTCGATCATCAAATCCCGCCGGTCCAAGGGCCGCACCCGCCTGTCGGCCTGACCTCGCAGCGCCCGTCGTGCTCCCCGCCCGGCACCGGATGCGCCGGTCTGCCGACTTCGCCGCAACCCTGCGGCGGGGCCGGGCCGCGCGGGGATCGCTCGTGCACCTGCACCTCCTGTCTGCACCCGTCCGCGACGCGGAACCGGCAGACGCAGCCGCGGACCCGGCACGGGTCGGCCTGGCCGTCAGCCGTGCCGTCGGCGACGCCGTGACCCGCCATCGGGTCCAGCGCCGGCTGCGGCACTTGCTGCGGGATCGGGTCGAGCTGCTGGCCCCTGGGTCGCAGCTGGTCGTACGGGCGACGCCGGCGGCTGCCCAGGCCTCGTCGGACGCGCTGGCCGCTGACCTCGATGGGCAGTTGGCGCGCCTGGTACCCACCCACGCCGCGAGGAGATGAGCCATGGCAGCCGTCATCGTCGTGGTCATCCGCGCCTACCAGCGACTGGTCAGCCCGCTGCTGCCGCAGTCGTGCCGCTACTACCCGAGCTGCTCGCAGTACGCCGTGCAGGCCGTCGGGACGCACGGGGCGGCGAAGGGAAGCTGGCTCGCCGTCCGCCGGCTGGGTCGGTGTCACCCCTGGACGCCGGGCGGAGTGGACCGCGTGCCGGCCGCGGCGGACTACCGTTGGTGGGGCCGCAGCCCGGGCTGCGACACGATCGACCGGGGTGAGGAGCCGGCTCCTGGTCACCACCGGGGCCATCCCGCGCACGAAGGAGTCTGACCAGACGTGTCCACGTTCGACCTCGAGACCCTGCTGGCGCCGCTGTACTGGCTCGTCTCATGGATCATGGTCGGCTGGCACTGGCTGTTCAGCCTGGTCCTGCCCGAGGACAGCGGTGCGGCGTGGGCGCTGTCGATCGTGGGCCTCGTCGTCGTGGTGCGGATCCTGCTCATCCCGCTGTTCGTGCGCCAGATCAAGTCGATGCGCAACATGCAGCTCATCCAGCCGCAGATGCGCGAACTGCAGAAGAAGTACGGCCACGACCGTGAGCGCCTGAGCCAGGAGATGATGGCGCTGTACAAGGAGACCGGGACCAACCCGTTCTCCTCGTGCCTGCCGATCCTCGCCCAGGCGCCGGTCTTCTTCGTCCTGTTCCACACCCTCAACGGCATCGCGACCGACGAGGCCTACGGGGCCTTCGGGCAGTACCCCGACCTGTTCGACTCGCTGTCCCAGTCCACGGTCTTCGGCGCACCCCTGGCCGCCTCCTTCGCCACCGCGTACGAGTACCCGAACGGCGCGACGACCCGCATCATCGCCGCGGTGATGGTCGTGCTCATGACTGCCACCACGTTCTTCACCCAGCGCCAGCTCATGCGCCAGAACATGCCCAAGTCGGCGCTCGAGGGCCCCTTCGCCCAGCAGCAGAAGATCCTGCTGTACGTCCTGCCGCTGATGTTCCTGTTCTCCGGCTACTACTTCCCGCTCGGTGTGGTGCTGTACTGGCTCACCAGCAACATCTGGACGATGGGCCAGCAGTTCTACGTCATCCGGCGGATGCCGGCACCGGGGAGCAAGGCCGAGGAGAACCTGCGCCGCCGCCGCGAAGCCAAGGCGCAACGACACGGGACGCCCGCGGTCGAGGCCACCCCGACGGTGGTCGTCGCCGAGCCGAGCCCGGTCCAGCCGGCCGGCCGTCAGCAGCCCAAGCGCACCACCCGTAGCCAGCGGAAGAAGAAGTAGCCGGAGCCTGCCGTGACCGACCTCGACGACACCTCGCCCACCGCTGCGACCGCCGGCGAGCCGGCCGCGGCGCCGGCCCCGGCGGCGGCCGACCTCGAGCGCGAGGCGGACGCCGCCGCCGACTACCTCGAGGGGCTGCTCGACGTGCTCGACCTCGACGGTGACATCGACCTCGGCGTCGAGGGCACTCGGGCGAGCGTCTCGATCGTCCCCGTCCCGGAGGACCCCGATGCCCTCGACGTGCTCGTCGGTCGGGACGGCGAGGTCCTCGACGCCCTGCAGGAGCTCACCCGGCTCGCGGTGGCACAGGGCACCGGTGAGCGCAGCCGGCTCATGCTCGACGTCGCGGGGTACCGCGCGCAGCGACGGGAGGAGCTTGCCCGGCTGGCCCGGGAAGCGGTGGCGCAGGTCCGGGAGTCCGGCGACGACCTGCGGCTGGACCCGATGACCCCTTTCGAGCGCAAGGTCGTGCACGACACGGTGGCAGCCGAAGGGTTGGTCAGCGAGTCCGAGGGCGAGGAGCCCACGCGCCGGGTGGTCGTCCGTTCGGCCTGAGGGACGGGCAGCCTGGCCCCGGCAGGCAGCCGCACCCCGAGACGCATCGACGCCCACGTTTCACGTGAAACACCCGTGACGACACCGGGCCCGTCGGTCGACGCCCCGGCCCCCCCACCGGCCGCCACCGCCGTCTTCGGGGACAGGCTGCCCCTGGTGGAGCGGTACGTGCGCTGGCTCGCCGGCCCCGGGGTGCGCCGCGGCCTGCTGGGCCCGCGCGAGGTGGACCGGCTGTGGGGCCGGCACGTGCTCAACAGCGTCGCCGCGGCGCCCCTGCTGCCCGCCGGGGCACGCGTTGTGGACGTCGGCTCCGGCGCGGGGCTGCCGGGCATCCCGCTGGCGCTGGCGCGCCCTGACCTGCAGGTGACACTGCTCGAGCCGCTGCTGCGGCGCTCGGCCTTCCTCACCGAGGTCGTGGCGGACCTGGGCCTGGCGCTGCGGGTGGAGCGAGGCCGGGCCGAGGACCTACCGGCCGCAGGCGCTGACGTCGTGGTCGCGCGGGCGGTTGCGCCGCTCGCCCGGCTGGTGCCGCTGGCGCTGCCGGCGCTGCGACCGGGAGGTCTGCTGGTGGCACTGAAGGGCCGCTCCGCCGAGGACGAGGTGGAGGCGGCAGCCATGGCGCTGCGCCGGGCCGCGGCGGTGTCGGTCCAGGTGCGGGAGCTCCCGGTGCCGGGGGAGGACGAGCCGACGCGCGCGGTGCTCGTCGTTGCCGGGCGGCGACGCGGACGGGGGCGACAATGACGGAGCCGGGGCGATGAGCGAGGTGCGGATGGAACGCGAGCAGGGGCTGGGCTGGCCGGACGAGCAGGGTGCGGCGGGGCAGGGACTGGGTTGGCCGCCCCCGGCGGGAGAACCAGCCGGTGGGCCGCCCGGTGACCCCTCGGACGAGCCCGGGGGCGCCGAGGTTTCACGTGAAACATCGGTCTGGCGCCGCGTCGGAGGTCTGACGGCTGTCCCGACCGCGGCCGCGCTGGCGGCCGAGCAGCCCGACGTCGAGGAGGACCTGCCGCTGGCGCGCGCCGCCGCGGCCTCCGTGCGCGCGCAGCGGTTGCTGCGGGAGCCGCTGCCGGTGCCGCCGCGTCCGCGCGTGCTCGTCGTCGCGAACCAGAAGGGAGGGGTCGGCAAGACCACCAGCACCGTCAACATCGCGGCCGGGCTGGCCCTGCACGGGGCCCGGGTGCTGGTCGTGGACATGGACCCCCAGGGCAACGCCTCGACCGCGCTGGGGCTGCCGCACCACAGCGACGTCGTCGGCACCTACGACGTGCTGGTGGAGGGGTTGCCGGTGGCGCGGGCCGTCCAGCCCTGCCCGGACGTACCGAACCTGCTCGGGGTCCCCTCCACGATCGACCTGGCCGGGGCCGACATCGAGCTGATCGGTCGTGACCGGCGCGAGCTGCTCCTGCGCGACGCACTGGCCACCTACCTACACGACCACCCGGTCGACTACGTCTTCCTGGACTGCCCCCCGACCCTCGGCCTGCTCACCGTGAACGCGCTGGCCGCCGGGATGGAGGTGGTCATCCCCATCCAGTGCGAGTACTACGCGCTCGAGGGGCTGACCCACCTGCTGAGCACGATCGACCTGGTGCGGCGTGGGCTCAACCCACACCTGGTCGTCTCGACCGTCCTGCTCACCATGTTCGACAGCCGGACCCGGCTGTCGGCGCAGGTCGCAGACGAGGTCCGAGGCCACTTCGGGCCGGGCGTGGTGCTGCCCACGGTCGTGCCGCGCTCGGTGCGGCTGAGCGAGGCTCCGGGCTACGGGCAGACGGTGCACACCTACGCCCCGGGCTCGCCGGGCTCGCTGTCCTACCTGGAGGCGGCCCGGGACATCGCCCGTCGCCACGCGTCGTCGCAGCAGGAGAAGGAGTCGGCATGACCGAGAGCACGACCGAACGGCGCCGCGGGCTGGGACGTGGCCTGGCCGCCCTCATCCCGTCCACCCCCGTCGCCGCGGGTGGCCCGCTCGATGCCTACTTCACGCCCCGGCACGCCGTGGCCGCAGCCGACGAGGCGGGCGCCGGCCTCGCCCCGGTCGCGGGCCTGCGCCTCGTGGACGCCCCGCTCGACGACATCGAGCCCAACCCGCGCCAGCCACGGCAGGTGTTCGACCCCGACGACCTGGCCGAGCTCGCGTTCTCGTTGCGTGAGGTCGGTGTGCTGCAGCCGGTGGTGGTGCGACCGACCGCCGGCGGCTCGTCGGCACGCTACGAGCTGGTCGTGGGGGAGCGACGGTGGCGAGCGGCGCGGGAAGCCGGTCTGACGAGCATCCCGGCCCTGGTGCGCGAGACGGCGGACGAGCAGATGCTGCGCGACGCGCTGCTGGAGAACCTGCACCGGGCTCAGCTGAACCCGCTGGAAGAGGCCGCCGCCTACGCGCAGCTGCTCGAGGAGTTCGGCTGCACGCAGGAGGAGCTGGCCGGCCGCATCGGTCGGTCCCGTCCTCAGGTCTCCAACACCATCCGGCTGCTGCGCCTGCCTGTGCTGGTGCAGCGACGGGTCGCCGCCGGTGTGCTGTCCGCCGGGCACGCCCGCGCCCTGCTGGCCCTCGACGACCCGTTGGCGCAGGAGACGCTGGCCCAGCGGATCGTGGCCGAGGGGCTGTCGGTGCGCACGGTGGAGGAGATCGTGGCCGGACCGACGACGAGTCGTCCGCGCGCCCCCCGGCTGCGTCCTGCCGTTCCCGAGCACCTCACCGACCGGGCCGAGGACCTCGCGGACCGCCTCGACACCCGGGTGCGCGTGGACGTGGGCCGGACCAAGGGCAGGCTGACCATCGAGTTCGCCTCGGTCGAGGACTTCGACCGGATCGTCAACACCCTGCTGTCGTGAGCCCGGCGCGGGACCGCGCGGCCTGGAGCAGGTCAGCGAGCACGCCGCCGAGGTCGTGACCGGCACCCTCCACGGCGAGCGGAAATAGTGATGTCTCGGTCATTCCGGGCGCAACGTTCACTTCGAGGAACCACGGCTGGCCCTCGGTGTCCACGACGAGGTCGGTGCGGGAGAGGTCCCGGAGCCCGAGCGCGGCGTGGGCGGTGAGGGCGGCCTGGCTGACGGCCGCCGTGACGTCGGCGCCGAGGCGGGCCGGGACGAAGAACTCCGTCGCGCCCGCGGTGTAGCGGGCCTGGTAGTCGTAGAAGTCGCCGTCCGGGACGATCTCCACGGCGGGAAGGGCGACGAGGCCGTCCCTGGTCTGCACGACCGACACCGCCACCTCGGTGCCCGGGACGTATCGCTGGAGCAGGGCGTCCTCGCCGTAGGCGAAGCAGCCGACCATGGCCGACGGAAGGTCGCCTTCTGCCCGCACGACCGAGCAGCCGAGCGCCGAGCCTCCCCGAGCCGGCTTGACCACCATCGGCAGGCCGATCGCGGCCAGGACCCCCGCCAGCAGGGCACCAGCCCCGAGGTCCCGGAACGCGGCGTGCGGCAGCACCACGCCAGTCGGGACGGCCAGGCCCGCACCGGCGACGACCTCGCCGGCGGTGGGCTTGTCGAACGCGATGCGGGCCCCGGCCGCCCCGGTGCCGACGAAGGGCAGGCCCAGCAACTCGAGCACGGCCGGCAGCGAGCCGTCCTCCCCCTGAGCCCCGTGCAGCAGCGGGATGACCACCTCCGGTGGGTCGGCGAGGGCGTCGGAGACGAAGGCGGCGTCGGCGTCGCGCACGGCCACGTCGAGGCCGAGGTCGCGCAGGGCGTCCGCGACCCGGCCCCCGGAGCGCAGCGAGATGTCCCGTTCGTGCGAGAGGCCGCCGGCCAGCACCACGATCCGGCCCAGGTCGCTCATGTGGTCCCCTTCGTCTCAGGCGAGGTCGGGTGCGGGCAGACCCAGCCCGGCGCGGCTGGACAGGTGGCCCGGGCCGAAGGTGCGAACCAGGTCGAGCTCGGTCTCGACCACGTCGGCCAGTCGGCGCACACCCTCCCGGATCCGTTCCGGAGTCGGGTAGCAGTAGGAGAGCCTCAGTTGCCGGGTGCCGAAGCCGTCTGCGTAGAACGCCGTGCCGGGGACGTAGGCGACCCGTTCGGTCACCGCGCGCGGCAGCATCGCCTGGGAGTCCAGGCCGTCGGGCAGGGTGAGCCAGACGTAGAAGCCGCCCTCGGGCACCGTCCACGAGGACCCCGGCCGGAGCTGGTCGTCCAGGGCCTGCAGCATCGCGTCGCGGCGCTCCCGGTACAGGTCGCGGAACACCTGCACCTGGCCCATCCAGTCGTGCTCGTGCAGGTAGCGGGAGACGACGAGCTGGGTCAGCGCCGGTGGGCACAGTACGGACGCCTCGGCGGCGAGCACCAGCTTCTCGCGCACCGCGTGGGGAGCGAGGACCCAGCCGACGCGCAGCCCGGGGGCGAAGGTCTTCGAGAACGACCCCAGGTAGATCACCCGGTCGTCGGCGTCGGCCCGGATCGCACGCGGGGGATCCCCGGCGAAGCCGAGCAGCCCGTACGGATCGTCCTCGATCACCAACAGGTCGGCCCGGTCGGCCACCTCGAGGATCTCCTTGCGGCGCTGGGCCGTCTGCGTGACTCCCGCCGGGTTGTGGAAGCTGGGGATCGTGTACAGGAAGGTCGGCCTCGAGCCGGCGGCCTCACAGGCGGCTACCGCCTCGGCCAGTGCGTCGGGGCGAAGCCCGTGCTCGTCCATGGCCACGTGGTGCACCGACGCCTGGTACGAACGGAACGTCGACAGCGCACCCACGTACGACGGCGCTTCCACCAGGACGGTGTCGCCGGGGTCGACGAAGATGCGGGTGACCAGGTCGAGCCCCTGCTGCGAGCCGACCGTCACCACGACGTCGTCGGGGTGCCCGGTGATGCCCACCGTGTGCATCACCTGGGTGATCTGCTCGCGCAGCATCGGGTCACCCTGACCCGAGCCGTACTGCAGCGCCACCTGCCCGTCGGTGCGGACGAGGTCGGCGATCTGCGAGCCGATGACGTCGAGCGGAAGGCTCGCGATCGTCGGCATGCCCCCGGCCAGCGACACCACCTCGGGTCGGGACGCGACGGCGAACAGGGCCCTGATCTGCGAAGCCGTCATGCCGTGCGTGCGTTGCGCGTAGCGGTCGACGTAGTGGTCGAGCCGCGACCCGTGCCGCAGCGACCGCGCCAGGCTCGGGTCGTTCACCGGGCAAGCGTACGCAGAGCGTGTGCTCGTACGATGACCGCGTGCTGCGTGTGCTGCTGTGGGGCCTGCTCGCCACCGTGCTCGGGATCGTGCTGGGAGTCGTCGGCGGGCTGCTGCGGCGCCGCCCGGTGCCCGACACCGTCAGCTACGTGGCACCCCCGCCGGCGTCCGGGCCGACGGCAGTGGGTCCGCACCGGGCGGTGCTGCGCGCCTGAGCGCGCGCGCCCTGCTCCGGCGCGACCGGCACGGGCGACTCAGGCCCGGCTGATGTCGGCCAGCCTCAGCGTCCCTGTCTGCGCATCGGCCTCGGCCGGCAGGTACAGCCGCTGCAACGCGACCACGATCGCCTCGGCCAGGGTGTCCCGGAACGCCGGGTCGGCCAGCCGGGCAGCGTCGTGGCGGTTGGTGAGGTAGCCGACGTCGACCCGCACCGTCGGCATCCGGGTGAGGCGCAGCAGCTCCCAGGTCTTGGCGTGGCAGCGGCAGTCGAGCAGGTCGGTGCGGGCGACGATCTCGCGCTGCACCAGGGAGGCCAGCTGCTCACCCAGGGCGCTGGAGGTGGCCGAGTCGCGGCCGTAGTAGTAGGTCGCGACGCCGTGCGGGACCGGCGAGGACGCCCCGTCGGTGTGCAGGGACAGCACGAGATCGGCGCCGGTGGCGTTGGCCACGGCGGCCCGGTTGGCGTCGGTGATGGTCCCGAGTATTGACGACCCCCGGGTGAGCCACACCTGGACGCCGGTGGCGGCCAGGCGGCCCTCAACCCGGGCGGCCAGGTCGGCGGTCAGGTCGGCCTCCACGAGTCCGAAGGCCTGTACTCCCGGGTCGTCGCCACCGTGACCGGGGTCGATCACGACCCGCTTGCCCGACAGGCGAGGCCCGGCCTGGTGCAGCGTCTCCCGGGCCCGCAGCACCTCGGGCTGCCCTCCGGTGACCAGCGGGCTCAGCCGGGCGAGGGCCTTGAAGGTGGCTGGGCCGCAGGTACCGTCGGCCGGCAGGCCGATGTTTCGCTGCAGCTCCCGTACGGCGGCCACCGTCTGCCGGCCGTAGACGCCGTCGATGCGGCCCACGTCGAAGCCGAGCTCGGCCAGCCTGTCCTGCAGCCGGCTGATGTCGTCCCCGGTCATCGGGTGGCCGGGCTGGGGGTAGAGCAGGCGGTCGCCGAGCTGCCAGCGTGCCTCGTCGAGCACGCGGTAGGTGGTGGCGTCCACGACCCCGTTGGCCACCAGCCCGCGCTCCTGCTGGAAGTGCCGCACCGCCTGCTCCATCCCGGCGTCGTAGCGGTCGGGGTCGACGACGTGGTCGGCAGGCAGCACCCCCACCGACCGGAGCTTGCGCCGGACCTCTCGCACCGCCGGATTGTGGTCCCCGGGGCGGATCAGCGTCGGGTCGGTGTCAGGCATGTCCTCGGTCTCGCGGCGGGTCGACGACGCGGGTCATCGTAGAGGGGACCGGAAGCGACGCGTCGCCCCCACCGGGTCGACTGCGGGCTGGAGCAGTGCCCGCCGATGGGCCTAGGTCCGCTGCCTCGGCCCGGGGCCGACCCCGCCCACCCGGCCCGGCCCGGCGCCTTCGGTGGTCTCGTCGTCAGCGAGGTCCTCCTCATCCAGCTCGTCCTCGAGATCCTCCAGGTCCTCGCGCAGCGCGTCCAGGGCGCTCGCCACGACCTCGTGGGGGATCCGGTACTGGGCGACGAGCTCCCCGCCCGAGCCGCGGACCGCCGCGGCGAGCCGGGCCGCCCAGGTGTTCTCCCAGATCACCACCAGGGCCGAGCAGCCCGGGTCGAGCGAGTCGGCCATGACCGCGAGCTCGGAGTCGGCGGCGCTGCTCGACACCAGGGACGGGCGCCGATCGTGAGGGCCGATCGGGCCGAGTGCTCAGGTCAGGTAGTCGCGCAGCTCGGCCAGCAGGGCCGACTTCGGTTTGGCGCCGATGATCTGCTTGACCACCTGGCCACCGGAGTACACGTTGAGCGTGGGGATGGACGTGATCCGGTAGGTGGCTGCTACCTGCGGGTTCTCGTCCACGTTGAGCTTGACGAACCGGATCTGCTCGCCATGCTCGGTGGACAGCTCGTCGAGGATCGGCGAGACCATGCGACAGGGGCCGCACCACTCGGCCCAGAAGTCGACGACGACGGGTTTGTCGGACTGCAGGACGGTCTCGGTGAAGTCGGTGTCGGTCACCGGGGTCACGGTCATGGTCGGCTGTCCTCCTAGACGGCGACGTGGTCGGGGGTGGTGGTCGGCTGCTGGTCGAGCAGGGCCAGGTAGCGCTCGGCGTCGAGAGCGGCGGCGCAGCCGGTCCCGGCCGCGGTGATGGCCTGCCGGTAGGTGTGGTCGACCAGGTCGCCGGCAGCGAACACCCCGGGCAGGTTGGTGCGGGTCGACGGTGCTTCGACCAGGACGTAGCCCTGGTCGTCGAGGGTGACCTGGCCGCGGACGAGGTCGCTGCGCGGGTCGTGGCCGATGGCGATGAACAACCCGGTCACCGGCAGCTCTCGCTGCGCACCGGAGCGGGTGTCGGCGAGCGTGACCGCACGGACCTGGTCGTCGCCGCCGATGCCGACGACCGTCGAGTTCCACTCGAAGGTAATCTTGGGGTCTGCCAGCGCCCGCTCCTGCATCACCTTGGACGCCCGCAGGCTGTCCCGCCGGTGGACGACGTGCACGCGGCTGGCGAAGCGGGTGAGGAACGTCGCCTCCTCCAGTGCCGAGTCGCCCCCGCCGACGACGGCGATCTCCTGGTCGCGGAAGAAGAAGCCGTCGCAGGTCGCGCACCAGGAGACGCCGTGCCCGGACAACCGCTTCTCCTCCGGCAGTCCCAGCTCACGGTAGCCCGACCCCATGGCCAGGATCACCGCCCGTGACTGGTAGGTGCGGCCGCTGCCGTCCACCACGCGCTTGACCGGGCCGTCGAGCGAGACCTCCACGGCGTCGTCGGTGACGAGCTCGGCGCCGAAGCGCTCGGCCTGCCGACGCATCTGGTCCATGAGGTCCGGGCCCAGGATGCCGTCGGCGAAGCCTGGGTAGTTCTCGACCTCCGTGGTGTTCATGAGTGCTCCGCCTGCCGTCACCGAGCCCTCGAGCAGCACTGGGGCGAGCCGTGCCCGCGCGGCGTAGACGGCTGCCGTGTAGCCCGCAGGGCCCGACCCGATGATGACGACGTCACGAACGCTCACGACTGCGGGGGCCTCTCTTCTCATCCGACGAACCACCGGACCAGCGTCACGGCGCGGACAGGCACCGCTACAACCGATCGTAGGTGGCGTCCATTCCCCGCACCGGCCTCCGCCCTCAGCCGGTGGGTCGTAGCGGTTCGTCGTCGGCGTCGGTGCCGACCGACTCGAAGCCAGGCCTAGGGGAGCGGGGATGCGCCCAGGGCGGTGTCGGGGGTCGCTGTGCAGGAGGGCAGCCACCACGCCTGGCCGGCGGCCTCGGTCGCGACCGTGAGCAGCACGAGGACGCCCTCGGCGGCGCTCGCCGGGTCGGCGGCTGCGGTCACCGTCCCGGGGACGGCGGCAGCCAGCTCGGCTCCGCAACCGGTAGCCGCCGTGCCGGGAGGGGTGAGAGCCACCGCCTCTGCCAGCAGGTCGGGTGGCAGCGGCGGGATACCGGGCACCAGGACCGCCGGAGGGCCCCCACCCGGTGCTGCCTGGGAGCCGGCCCCAGCGCCGGCGCCACCGGCGGTCCCGGGCGTGGTCTGAGCGCCGGATGCCCCGGCTGCGTCGGCTCCCTCTGCGTCCGCGGCGGCCTGCTCCGCGCTGCTGCGCTGCGCCGACAGGTCGTCCGGGCCACCCAGGCGTGGCAGCACCAGGCCGGCCGCGACCACGACGGCTGCGGCAGCGGCAGCGACCAGCCACCGGGATGCGGGCGAACGGCTGGTCGACCCGGGGCTGGCGGCTCGCCGGGCGGCGAGCTCGTCGACGCCGCCGCTGGAAGCGGATGCCGACGTCCCGGCCATCGCTTCGGGCCGAGCGTCGGTCGCTTCCCGGGCCAGCGCCTGCTCGACCCGGAGGGCGACCTCGGCCGGGATCGGGACGGGTCCGGCAAGCGGAGCCAGTGACCGGCGGACGGCGTCCTGGCTCGCGGCGAGCGCGTCGAGCCGTGCCCGGCACGGCCCGCACGTGGCGACGTGCGTCAGCGTGGCAGTGTCCGGCCAGACCAGGTCGACGTCGACGGGGTGGTCGGGGGACTCGGTCACGGCTGCCCCTCCCGGCTCGACGACGCCTGCTCTGATGGGACGTCGGTCGGGCTGCGCCGGTTCCCTCGCGTCGGGCCGTAGCCGGCCAGCAGCACCGCGAGCCTGGCCCGGCCCCGGAAGCACCGGCTCTTCACCGTCCCCGGCGGGCAGCCGAGCACCTGGGCCGCCTCGTCGACGCTGAACCCCTGCAGGTCGACCAGCACGATGGCCGCGCGCTGATCGGGCAGAAGGGCGGCCAGCGCCTCGTGCACGTCCACGGCCGTGTCGCTGCGACCCACCGCGTCCACCGGGTCGGGCAGGTTGAGCGGCTCGCTCGGCACCGGGCGCCGCCGGCGCAGGTGGTCGAGCGCCGTGGTGACGACGATGCGGTGCAGCCAGGTGGTCACGGCGGCCTCGCCCCGGAACCCGGGGGCTGAACGGTATGCCTTGACCAGGGCGTCCTGCAGGACGTCGGCGGCGTCGTCGGGGTCACGGACCGTGCGCAGCGCCACCGCCCACAGCCGGTCCTGGTGGCGGCGGACGAGGGTGGCGAACGCCTCGGGGGACCCCGCGACGTGAGCGGTCAGCAGCGCGAGGTCATCGACCTCCGGGGCCGCAGGTGGGGAGGTGTCGCGGTCCGCCCCGCCTGCCGGGCTCACCTGCTGACCCGTACGTCGCTCACACCGCCGCGCCAGCCTCCGTCGACCGGTGGGAGACGGGTGAACCACACGAGCACGAACTGCGTCTCCTGCGGCGGGCCGCTCAGCTGGGCCGTGGCGCCCACGCCGGTGGCGGTCGCCAGCGGCACGAACCCGGCGGGGGTCGCCGGTGGGGTCGTCGCTCCTGGTGCGACGAGGACCGAGAGGTCGCTGGTCTCGCCCACCAGGCTGAGGTCCACCGTGCCCACCTCGACCTGGCGGCCCAGGTCGAGCAACAACCCCACCCCGTCCTTCTGCCGCTCCAGCGGGTCGAAGTAGGTCTGCGTCAGCCAGGCTGTGTCCAGGTCACCGTCGATGGCCAACTGGACGTCCTCCGGGTTCTCCGAGCCGCTGCCCAGGGGGTCGTAGTCGCGTGCCTCGACGATCTGCAGCTGGGCCGGGAGGCTGCTCTCGCCCCCACCGGGCGGTGGGCTCGGGTCGGCCGACGTGGTCGGCTCGGCGGGGGGTGCCAGCTCGGGGACCCGGTTCGCTGCGAGAAGCTCGACCCCGAGCAGCACCGCACCGGCCAGCAGGGCGACCGCGGCCACCAGCCCGGCGGCCCGTAGCAGCCGGGGGGTGCCCGGGCGAACCGAGGCGTCGGCTCCCTGGGGCGGCTGGTCCAGGGCGAGTGGCTCCGGCGCCGCCGGCTCTCCCGGTAGGGGGTCGAGAGCGGGACGGGAAGGACGGGCCGACGGGGTCGGCGCCAGCGGGTCGAGGATGCCCGGGACGGCCTGGCTGCCGGCGACCGACAGGACGGTCACCGCGGGGGCTGCGGTCTCCCGGCTCACCCGCTCGAGCGCTCGGGCCACCTCGCGTGGCGACTGGTAGGGCGAGAACCGGTGGCTGCGGGTGGTGCCGAGGGCCCGCACCGTTATCGCGTCGAGCAGGGGAGACACCCCTGCACGTACCTGTCGCGGCGCGGGCGGCGTCTCACCTGGCCCCGGAGCGAGAGGAAGGTCGGTCAGCGGGCCAGCCGGCCCCTGCACCGTCGAGCGGGCGGTCAGGGCCGCGTACAGCACCCGGCCGATCCCGACGGTGTCGTCTCGGGCCGCGCCCGCGGGACTGGGCTGCGCACCACGCAGTACCGCGGCGGTGCCCAAGCCGCGGATCCGCACCCCGCCGTCGTCGGTGACGAGCACGGTCGAGGGATCGATGCACAGGTGGGCCAGTCCCTCGGCGTGCGCCGCGGACACCGCCTCAGCCACGTCCTTGGTGATCGAGACCGCGAACTCCTCAGGCAGCGGACCGCTGCCGAGCAGGTCCGCGAGGGTGCGGCCACCGACCCATTCGCGAACGAGGAAGCCGGTCGGGGCCGAGACCTGCGCGTCGAGGACGCGCACGAACCGGTGGTCGTGCACGCGGGCCGCCGCCCGCGACGCCTCGACCAGGGCCGGCGCTCGCGGGTCCTGCGGGTGGAAGGTGGTGAGCAGCACGTCCCGTCCGAGCACCTGGTCGTGGGCCCGCCACCCGCACACGCCGTAGTTCTCGTCGATCTGCTCGTACACCACGTAGCGGCCGTCGACGCGGTCACCGGGGTGGACTCGCACCGAGGGCTCGCCTCCCGTCCTCGCGGCTGTGCGTTCATGGTAGGCCCGCCGACCAGCCGAGAGGGTCAGCCGGATGATCCATGCCGCCACCGACTGCGGGCCAGGGCGAACAGCAGCAGCAGCCCACCGGCGGCCACGACGACCCAGCCGAACGCGCCCACGTTGGTCACGTCGACGATCGTCGCGGCCGGCGTCCCCACCGGCTCGTCCGTGGTCGTCACGAGCTGTGCGCTGACCACGACCCGGCCGTTCGCCGTGGCAAGCGCCGTCGCCGCGACCGTCCGCTTCTCCCCGGCCACGAGCAGCGTCGCCGGGATGTCGGCCACGCGCAGCCGCGAGCTGTTCTGGCTGGTGAACCGGATGCCCACGAGCACGTCCGCAGTGGAGTCGTTGGCGACCGTCACGGGGAACCGGCCCGACCGGCTGGACAGGGTGACGGTGGGTGAGAGCACGACACTGATGCGGCTCTCGGCACCAGCCACGCCGGCTCCCAGCGTCGCGACGTAGGTCTGAGCCCCGGTCGGGTCGCCGGCCCAGGCGGCGGAGAACGCCCTCGCCTGAGCGGCCAGCAGGGACTCTCGGCTCACCGGCGGGGACGCGAACAGCGGCTCCAGCCGGGCCAGGTCGGCGGCCACCTGGTCGAGCCCGGCCACCACGGCCGGGTCGAGCGGCTCGGGTGGCGGGGCGTCCTCGGCCAGGGCGACCGGCACCGAGGTCGGCGGCACCTGGTCGAGGCCCACGGGACGCACCCAGGGCGCCTGCTGCCAGGCGGTGATGACCGCGGCGGCCTCCTGGCCGGTGACCTCCCATCGCAGCGCAGGCGCGAGCACGATGCTCGGGTCCTGCTGCCCCGCGGCCAGCGCGGTCTGGGAGAGCAGTCGCTGCCGGGCGCCGATCGCGGGGCTGGTGCCGGTGGACGACCCGGGTGTGGCGAGCGGGAGGGTGCCCACCACGGTCAGTCCCGGGACGCCCACGAGCGGGGCGGGCCCGTCCGGCTGCTCACCGTCGGGGCGCTCGTCCGCAGTTGCCTGTACCTCGTCCGGCCCCAGCAGGACGGTGCCCACGCCGGCGTCGCGGTAGGCCTGCAGGGTCGGCTCGTCGACGCCGCGGGCGGCGAGGTCGGCCAGCACCGGCGTCCGCGGGGGCAGCACCGCGGACTCGGGCACCTGCGCCGGCTCGACCGTCAGCGTCCGGTGCACGCGCGTGCCGTCCAGGCCCGAGGCGAGCATTCCGCCGGCGTCGGGGTCGGCGGTCGGGAGTCGACGAACGTCGGCACCGGGCGAAACGGCCGTGGCCAGCAGGGCCAGGAACCCGGCGGCGGCCTGCGCTCCGGATCCGTCCTCGGGCGGGATGGCCGTCTTGTAGCCGTCGGCCATGGTCGTGACCGTCGCGATCAGGTCGGGGTCGACCAGCCACGTCACCGGTGCGCCCGTGCCGGCGCGGACAAGGGTCTCCAGGCGTCCTCCCGGAGCGATCTGCGCCGCAAGCCGGTCGTCGACGAGGGCCCCGCTGGGCAGCAGGGACGGCTGTGCCGCCAGGGGCCACAGCAGCGCGGTCGCTACCGGGTCCCCGGTCGGGGTGTCGACCGGGATGGTCGTGCGGGCGGAGGCCACGAACACCCGCATCCCGCCGGGCAGCGTGGCGAGTACGTCGAAGCCGACCACGTACACCCCGGGGCCGGGCACCAGGGAACCGAGCGGGACCTCGAGCACGAAGGACGCCTGGGCGCCGGGGGCGAGCGTGCCCAGCGGCGACGTGACGTCGTAGTCGACCCGGCCGTACCGGAAGAGTGGGTTCTCCTCGACGAGGTCGAGGTCATCCCCCGGCTCCAGGGCGTCCAGGCTCAGCCGCAACGCCGGCAGCACGTCGACCAGAGGATCGTCGCTGAGGTTGCGGACGGTGCCGGCAAGCCTGACCACGTCGTCCGGGCTGTCGACGAAGGCCGGGTCGACCCCGGTGATGGTGGCGACGGCAACGACGTCACCACCGGGAACCTGCAGGCCCGGCCGGGTGAGGGCGGCCGCGCGCGGCGCCGTCGCGGCGGGGCCCGTCAGCATCGCGAGCAGCGTCCCCGCCAGCACGACCGCGCAGACCCGCGGCACCGGCCGCGGGCCCGGGCCGCGCCGCCTGCCGATGCGGCCCCACGTCCGCCCCCAGGTCACGACTCCGCGCCGAGCACCGCAGGCAGCCGGGCCACCAGCGCCCGCTCGTCGGGGAACCGCAGCCGGGACTCCATCTCGGCCATCGGCACCCAGGCCACCTCGTCCACCTCGATGTCGTGCGTCGACAGCTCGCCGGTGGGGTGACCGAGCACGAAGTGGTGCACCCACTTGTGGATGCGCTTCCCGTCGTGCACGAACCAGTAGTCGACGGTTCCGAGCCTCGCCACGATGCGGGCGGAGATGCCCGTCTCCTCTCGCACCTCCCGCACGGCGGCGGCCTCGTCGTTCTCGCCGACCTCGATGTGCCCCTTGGGCAAGGTCCACGCCAGCCCGCTGCGCACCCGGTGGGCGATGAGCAGGCCGACCGAGGGCCGGTGCAGGTCGTCGACGACCAGCCCCCCGGCGGACACCTCGCGCAGGACAGGCAGGCGCCGGGACGTGCGGGGCATGTCGCGAAGGGTAGTGCGGCACCCCGCCTACCCTGGTGACCCGTGACCTCGCAGCGGACGGCTACCGGGACGCGCAGCGCGGGCGGCCCGGCGGCGACCGCGGCCCGGGCCCGGCTGGCCGCGCACCTGCTGCAGGCGGCGCCGCTGCTCACCGACCTCGGGACGAGGTTCACCTCCGCCGGGCACGAGCTGGCCGTCGTCGGAGGCTGGGTTCGCGACGCGCTACGCGACCGGCCGCACGACGAGATCGACTTCGCCACCTCGGCCCGACCGGAGCAGACACTGGCGCTGCTGTCGGGTTGGGCGGACACGGTGTGGACGGTGGGGCAGGCCTTCGGCACCATCGGCGCCCGCCGGGGCGGCCGCACGCTCGAGATCACCACCTACCGGGCGGAGAGCTACGACCGGGAGTCCCGCAAGCCCGAGGTGCGCTACGGGGAGAGCCTGGCCGCCGACCTGCGGCGGCGGGACTTCACCGTGAACGCGATGGCCGTGCGGCTGCCCGCGCCGGAGTTCGTCGACCTGTTCAGCGGCCTGGACGACCTGCTGACGGGGTTGCTGCGCACACCCGGGACGCCAGTGGAGTCGTTTCGCGACGACCCGCTGCGGATGATGCGTGCCGCCCGCTTCGCCTCCCAGCTGGGGTTCACCGTGGACCCCGGCGTGCTGGCGGCCATGGCTGCGATGGCCGACCGGATCGGCATCGTCTCGGCCGAACGGGTGCGCGAGGAGCTGAGCCGGCTGCTGCTCGCGCCAGCCCCGAGCCGCGGGCTGGGGCTGCTGGTGGAGTCGGGGCTGGCCGACCAGGTGCTGCCCGAGCTGCCCGCGCTGCGACTGGAGATCGACGAGCACCACCGGCACAAGGACGTCTACGAGCACTCGCTCACGGTGCTCGACCAAGCCATCGCGTTGGAGCCTCGGCTGCCCGACGGCGGGCCCGACCTCGTCGTGCGGCTGGCGGCGCTGCTCCACGACATCGGTAAGCCGCGCACCCGGCGGTTCGAGCCGGGAGGAGGGGTGTCCTTCCACCACCACGAGGTGGTCGGAGCCCGGATGGTCAGGCGCCGGCTGGGTGCGCTGCGCTACCCCAACCACGTGGTCGAC
>Ga0114939_10000172_pt1 | contig 54812 bp, 55 predicted proteins | sample AshMeaCrysSpring_FD_87196 | JGI IMG/M metagenome (GOLD analysis project Ga0114939, IMG submission 87196) | Groundwater microbial communities from Big Spring, Nevada to study Microbial Dark Matter (Phase II) - Ash Meadows Crystal Spring | ecosystem: Environmental > Aquatic > Deep subsurface >...
CGCCGTGCACAACAAGAATCCCAAGCCCTTCGTCTGGACCGCCAAGTCCCGCGACATCCTCGCGAAGGTGATTCGGGCTAACCGCAATTTAAGCTCCAAACAGAACGAAGCACTACACTAGCGCGGGAAGGCGATGAGGTAGACGCCCAGCAGCAGCATGACGACCCCGGAAACCAGCTTGAGGATGCGCCCCTCCTTTTCCTGCAGCCGCTTCTGGCTGAGGGTGATGACGCCGACCGTGAGCAGCATCACGTCGTCGATCATGTACATCACGATGTACAGCAGGATGTAGCCGTAGTACGTCCACGCGTCCAGCTGCTTCAGCGTGAGGATGCGCGTGTACAGGGCCGGCAACCCCGACGTGCACAGCAGCTCCACGAGCTGCACGAGCACGCCCAGGACCACCGTGCCGGCGATGGCCATGGCGATGCTGCGCTCGTGGATGAGCCCGCGCATGCGCTGGTAGATGCCCGGCTTGGCCGACGTCGGGATCGACAGCGTGACGCCGCGCCCGAACGCGAAGAAGTCCTTCACATGGATCAGGCCCGCCACCAGCGCGATGAGCCCGATGGCGATCTCCGAGGCCCGCGAGATGCCGATCAGCAGGAACAGGTTCAGCCACGCCGCCATGAAGGCGAAGTAGGCGATGCCCTGGATGGCGACGAAGGTGCCCGCGATGGCCAGCATGCGCCGCCGGTCGCCCACCGCCGCCAGCATCGACATCATCAGGATCAGCACCCACATCGAGCACGGATTGAACCCGTCCAGCAGGCCGATGATGACGGTGAAGGCCGGCAGGCCCACGTCGTCGAGCCCGATGCGCTTGCCGGTCCACGGGATCTCGATGGAATCGGCCTCGTCCGCGCCGGCGGGAACCGCGCAGGCGGTGGGCCCCTCGCCGATGGGGCACTTGCCGTCCGCGGCGGGCGGTCCGGTCGCCGCCGTCGCACGGCCGTCCAGCAGGTCGCGGATACGCCGCCCCGAGGTCTCCTCGTCGGCGAAGCCCACCAGCAGCTGCCCGCGCGCGTGGAAGGCCGGCACGGAAAGCGCGCCGCCCGCCGCCACCTCCGCCAGGCGCCGGAGGCGCTCGCGCGCCGCCTCGTCTCGCCCGACGTCGCTGACCGCGATCTTCAGCTCCGGCCGCTCGAGGCGCAGCTTCTCGAGGAAGCGCTTCGCGTCGTCGCAGTGCGGACAGCCCTCGCGCGTGAAGACCTCGAGCTCCGCCGGGACGGCCTGCGCGGACGCCCCGGGCGCGGCGAGGGCCAGGCCGAGGAGCAGCAAGACGAGCGCGAGGAGCGACCGCCAGGGCGGGCGGCGGACTTCCGCGAGGGGTAATGGCAACGCCGGGGCGGAATGGACCATAGTGGGCGGTAGGGGGCCGGCCTGGGGCATTCGGGCGCCGCCAGCCGGCCCCGCGGCACCATGGACATTGTCAGCCTTCCCATCGCGGACGTTCTGACCAGCCTCAAGACATCCAAGGGTGGCCCCGCGAGCAACGAGGGCCGGCCGGCGACTGCGCGAGCGCGCCCCCAACCCCGTCGAGGACGCATTCCCTCAGCGCGCCTGCATGTGGTCGACCTCGGCGAACACCTCGCGCGCGCAGCGGAAGGCGTCGATGGCCGCCGGCATGCCGCAGTAGGCGGCGACCTGCAGGAAGACCTCGCGCATCTCCTCGCGGGTGACGCCGTTGGTGAGAGCGCCCTTCACGTGCAGCTTGAGCTCGTGCGGGCGGTTGAGCGCGCAGATCATGGCGAGGTTGAGGAGGCTGCGGGTCCTGCGGTCCAGCCCCTCGCGGCCCCAGACGGCGCCCCAGCAGGACTCCGTGACGTAGCGCTGCATCGGCAGGGTGAAGTCGTCGGCGGAGGCAATCGCCTTGTCGACGTAGTCGGCGCCAAGCACCTCGCGGCGGATGGCGAGCCCTTGCTCGAACAGGTCATCGTTCATGCAAATCTCCTCTTCTTCCGGAAAACGGGGTCAGACGACGCCGCGATCCTTGAGCGATGCGACTGCCGCCGGATCGAGGCCCAGCAATTGCCCGAGCACCTCCTGCGTGTGCTGGCCGAGGATTGGCGGCGCCAGCCCGTACGAGATCGGCGTCCGCGAGAAGCGGATGGGGTTCGCGACCTGCGGGACGCTGCCCGCCACCGGGTGCGGCAGGTCGAAGCGCAGGCCGCGCTCGACCACCTGCGGGTCGTGGAAGACCTGCTCGAGGGTGTTGATCGGCCCGCAGGGGATGCCCTCGGCCTCCAGCGCCGCGATCCACTCGGCCGTCGTGCGCGAACGCATCACCCCGGCGACGAGCGCCACGAGCGCATCGCGGTGGGCGAGCCGCGCACGGTTGTCGACGAAGCGCGGGTCCTGGCCGACGGCGAGCCCGGCGAGGTCGCAGAAGCGCCGGAACTGCGCGTCGTTGCCGACGGCGAGGATGATGTTGCCGTCCTTGGTGGCGAACGCCTGGTAGGGCGTGAGATTCGGGTGGGCGTTTCCCCAGCGCTTCGGCACGTTGCCCGAGACGAGGTAGTTGAGGTTCTGGTTGGCGAGCCAGCCCACCTGCGTGTCGAGAAGCGCCATGTCGATGTGCTGGCCGAGTCCGCTGGCGTCCCGCTCGCGCAGCGCGGCGAGGATCGCCACCGTCGCGTACATGCCGGTCATGAGGTCGGCGATCGCCACGCCGCACTTCTGCGGCCCGCCGCCCGGCAGGTCGTCGCGCTCGCCGGTGATGCTCATCAGGCCGCCCATGGCCTGGATCATGAAGTCGTAGCCGGCGCGCGCCCGGTAGGGCCCCGTCTGGCCGAACCCGGTGATGGAGCAGTAGACGAGGCGCGGGTTGGCGGCCGCAAGGGTCTCGTAGTCGAGGCCGTAGCGCTTCATGTCGCCGACCTTGTAGTTCTCCACGAACACGTCGCTCGCCCGGGCGAGGTCGCGCGCGATGGCCTGTCCCTCCGGCCCGGCGATGTCGAGGGTGATCGACTTCTTGCCGCGGTTGGCGGAGGCGTAGTAGGCCGAATCGGGGGTGTCGCGGCCGTCTGCGTCGCGCAGGAACGGCGGCCCCCAGGCGCGCGTGTCGTCGCCGGCGCCGGGGCGCTCCACCTTGATGACCTCCGCCCCGAGGTCCGCGAGGACCTGGGTGCACCACGGGCCGGCCAGCACGCGGCCGAGGTCGAGAACGCGGATGCCACTCAGCGGGGCGGGCACGACAGTCTCCTGATCGCGAGGAATGGGAAGGGCGGCACCGGAAAAGGATGACAGGGATGCGTGCCGCGCGCCAACGGCTCAGCCGGCGAACACGGTGGCGGCCAGCCCCGCGATGCCCAGCCCCAGTGCCGCGAGGGAGTCGCCGGCGATGAGCCCGCCGCCCACGAGCGAGGTGGTGCTCATGTCGGACGGCAGGGCTTCGTCGCCCGCCTTCTTTCGCTTCGACAACGCGTTGAGGGCGCTGGAGAGCACGCCGCCGGCCCCGAACCAGAGCGAGGTGTGCAGGTTCACGAAGCCGCCGAACGAGGACGCGTAGGGCGAGGGCACGAAGACGGCATCGAAGAGGAAGTCCGCGACGAAGCCACGCCGCCCGCTCGCCACGAAGCGCTGCCAGGCGGCGCTGGCCTTGACCACGACGCGCACCACCTGGAAGGCGAAGCCGATGGCCACGCCCAGCCAGATGGCGGTGCGCTGGTAGGGCTTGTCGTCGGTGAGGCTGCGCAGCGCGCCGACGAACTTGTAGGTCATGGCCGCGCTCCACTCCGAGGGCTGCTCGCCCGCCTTCATCACCGTCTGGTCGAGCTTCAGCACCGGGTAGGCCGCCATGAAGAGCTCGGCGAAGGCGACGGCGAGGATGGCGCCCATGAGCACGCCGGCCACCTGGTAGCGGAACTGCAGCACGCGGTTGGTGCCCAGCCGCCAGCCGGTGGAGCGGTCCTGCTGCATGTCGCAGGCGATGCTGGTGGAGATGAGCAGGATCATGCCGGCCATGAGGCCCACCACCGGGTCCTTGAGGCCGAGGGCGGCCATCAGCACCACGCTCACCACGAAGGCGGAGGAGATGGGATTGGAGTCGCTCACCCCCAGCGAGATGCCGTTCACCATGGCGAAGACGAAGACCAGCGCCACGGCGAAGACGAGGAAGCCCACCGGCTGGCCGAGCACGAGGTGGCCGGTGAGGACGATGCCCGCACCCCAGGCGACGACCCACAGCACCAGGCGCGTCGTGTTCACGCGCTTCCACTCCTCCTGCGCCGGCGCCGACACGCCCTTCGCCACGCGTGCCACGGCCTCGCGCAGCACGAGCGCGATGTCGACGATCGCGGCGCCCATGATGAGGCCCAGCGCGATCAGGAAGGCGATCTTGCGGAAGGGCTCGCCCTTCTCCAGCCAGCCGATGGAGACGAAGTAAGGCGTGAGCGACCAGAAGAGTAGGCCGGAGGTGATGGCCGGGATGCCGATGCGCGCCCCGACGACCATGCCGGCGCCCAGCGTCGACATGGAGAGCTCGATGGCGCCGAGCGCGGCCACCTTGGCGGCGGCGATGCCGCCCGCGATGCCGCCCGCGATGCCGCCGCCCAGCTTGCCCACGGAGCGGCGCAGCAGCACCGGGTCTGTGAGGGCGCGCAGGATGTTCGCCACCGCGAATCCGGACGGGAAGGTGAGCTGCATGCGGTCCACGAGGAGCGGCGTGTACAGCATGCCGACGCCCACGCCGAACATGCCGATGCAGAGCATGTAGAGCACCAGCTGCCACACGGGCGGCTGCGGCATGCCCATCCACACCATCGCCTGCACGAGCACCCCCATGCCGCTCATGCCGGCCACCGAGGCCGCGGCCGTCTGCATGAAGTTGGCGCCGTGCTTGCCGTCCGGGCCGTAGCCGAGCGTGACGGTCGAGCCGAGGATGCCCGCCAGCACCTGCCCGCCCACGAAGAAGCCGAGCGAGAAGTTCATGTACGAGGCGGACACGCCGCCGAGCGGGCCGAGCACGAAGATGCCCAGGCCGAGGAGGAGCGCGTGGTATTGCCAGGATCCGGGCACGGGGAGCCAGGACCAGCGGGGGGCGGAGGCGGGGATGGCGTTCATGGCCGCGACGCTACCGGAGTTCGGGAAGGAATTGTTGATCGCGCGCAGGCGGGGCGTATCCGGCGGGAAGGATCCGCCTGGTGACAAAAGGCACACACCGGCTTACGATGCCCCCGTGAAGCCGTTCAGGTGGAGTCCGGAAAAGAACGCCGTCCTGCAGGAGCATCGTGGCGTTTGCTTCGAGGCGGTAGTGGTGGCCATCGAGTCCGGCGGATTGCTGGACATCGTTGCGCACCCCCAGCCGAGGCGCTATCCGCGCCAACGAGTGATGGTGGTGGCGCTCGGCAACTACGTGCACCTGGTGCCCTACGTGGAGGAGGCAGACTGCCTCTTCCTCAAGACGATCATCCCGAGCCGGAAGGCGACGCTGGATTACCTGAAGGGAGGGAAACGAGATGTCGAAGATTGATGCAGCGGAGGCGGACATCCTTCGCGCGTTCGAGAAGGGCGCCCTGAAATCCGTGGCGACCAAGTCGGAGCTCGCGCGGCTCAAGGCGGCGGCGCGTGCGACCGCCATCAAGGATCGCCGGGTCAACATCCGGCTGTCCTCCATCGACCTCGCCGACATCCAAGTGAAGGCCCTGGAAGAAGGGGTTCCCTACCAGACCCTCATTGCGAGCGTCCTGCACAAATACGTAACGGGTCGTCTGGCCGAGAAGCCCGAGGCGGCGGCGCCGTCCGGGCGTGGCGATCGCAAACATCCGGACGAGTGAAGTGAACGAATCTGCGTCCCGGACGATGCCTGCGCCCGCACCCCTCGCGGGCATCAAGGTCGTAGAGTTCTGCCAGGTCGCCGCCGGGCCGTTCTGCGGCATGCTGCTCGCGGACTACGGCGCCGAGGTGGTCAAGGTCGAGCCGCCCGAGGGCGACGCGATGCGACAGTGGCCGCCGCTGAACGGCGGCTACAGCGAGAACTTCGCCTCCACCAACCGCGGCAAGAAGTCGGTGGCGCTGGACCTCAAGAACCCCGCGGACCGCGACTTCGCGCGCGCGCTCGTCCTCGAGGCGGACGTGCTCGTCGAGAACAACCGGCCGGGCGTCATGCAGCGTCTCGGCCTCGGATGGGACTGGTTCGGGCCGCGCAAGCCCTCGCTCGTCTATTGCGCCATCTCGGCCTTCGGGCAGGTCGGGCCGCGCGCGACCGAGGGGGGCTTCGACCTCACGATCCAGGCCGCCACCGGCGTGATGAGCGTCACCGGGGAACCCGACGGGGCACCGGTCAAGTGCGGCGTGCCGCTCTCCGATTTCGCCGCCGGCCTCTACGCCGCGTTTTCGATCACCGCCCTCGTCGCGCGCGTGCGGGCGGGAGGGCCCGGCGGCACCATCGACGTGCCGATGTTCGCGACCTCGATCGCCATCGCCGCCCTGCAGACGAGCGAGTACTTCGGCACGGGCAAGAACCCGCGCAAGCTCGGCTCCGCGCACCCGAGGAACGCCCCCTACCAGGCCTACCGCGCGAAGGACGGGTGGTTCGCCATCGCCGCCGGCAACAACAAGCTGTGGCAGTCGGTATGCGACGTGGTCGGCGCGCCGGAGTGGCTGGCGGACAGCCGCTTCGGCTCGACGACGCTGCGAGCGCAGCACCAGGTGGAGCTGCGGGAGATGCTGGAGGCACGCTTCGTGCGCGACACGGCAGCGCACTGGCTCGAGCGCTTCCGCGCGGCCGGCGTGCCGTGCGCACCGATCAATGGCTACGCGGAGGCGCTGGCCGACCCGCAGGCCGTCCACCTCGGCCTCGTGCGGCCGGCGACGCTGCCGGGCGGCCATGAGACGCGCACCGTCGGCTGCCCCGTTCGCCTGGACGGGCAGGCGATCGACGTGAGCACCACATTTCCGACGCTCGGCGAGCACACCGCGGCCCTGCGCGCATCCGTGAAGGTGAGTCCATGACGAACGACGCCGACCGCATCGCGCCGCTGCGCGACTTCGTGCGCGCCATGACGCGGCTCGTGGACCGCACCGACGACGAGACGGCACTGCTCGCCAGCGCGCGCCCGCTGCTTGCGCGCCTGATCGCCGACGACGCCTGGCTTCCCGAGGATTGCGCGAAGCCCGACCCGCAGTTCTACCGGCAGTACCTGCTGCACTGCGACCCGCTGGAGCGTTTTTCGGTGGTGAGCTTCGTCTGGGGGCCGGGCCAGAAGACGCCCGTCCACGACCACACGGTGTGGGGTCTTGTGGGCATGCTGCGCGGCGCCGAGCGCTGCCGGCGCTTCGAGCGGGTGGCGGATCGCACCCTTCACGCTACGGGCGAAGAGCAGGTGCTGAAGCCGGGCGACATCGAGGCCGTGTCGCCCCGCGTCGGGGACATCCACACCGTCGCCAACGACCTCGCGGACCGGCCCTCCATCAGCATCCACGTATACGGCGCCAACATCGGCGCGGTGCGGCGGCACGTGTTCGACCTGGATACGGGTGCCATGAAGGATTTCGTGTCGGGCTACTCGGCTGCGACAGTGCCCAACCTGTGGGACCGCTCGGCCGCGGTGCGCGCCGCCCTTTCATGAGCACGGGCGGCGTCGCCACCGTCTGGCTCGATCGGCCGGAGAAGGGCAACGCGCTCTCGGCCGAGGCCGTGGCGGCACTGCACGCCGCGGTCGATGCGGCCATTGCCGATGAATCCGCGCACACGCTCGTGATCCGAGGCCGGGGAAGGCACTTCTGCACCGGCTTCGATCTTTCCGACCTCGAGAACGAGACGGATGCAAGCCTGCGCGACCGCTTCGTGGCGCTCGAAAGGTTGCTGCAGGCCGTGTGGCACGCGCCGATGCGTACGGTCGCCATTGCCACCGGGCGCGCGTGGGGCGCGGGCGCCGACCTCTTCGCGTCGTGCGACATCCGCGCGGCCACGCCCGATGTGACGCTGCGCTTTCCGGGATCGGCCTTCGGCATCGTGCTGGGCACGCGACGGCTCGTCGAGTTGATCGGGTGGGACCGGGCACGGCCGCTGGTGACGGAGGGCGCGACGATGGATGCCGTGGCGGCGCGCGCCGCGGAGCTGGTGACCGACATCGTGGAGGGTGACGCCGCGGACGAATGGCTTGCCACGCGCTGGGGGCCGCCGGTGGCAGACCGGGTGACGCTCGCGGCAATCCGGGAGGCGACGCGGCTGGACCATCGTGTGGCTGACCTCGCCACGCTTGACCAGTCGGCTTCGCGTCCCGGGTTGGTCACGAGAATCCGAAAATACCGGCAGGGACTGACACGAGCTCGGGAGTAGCACGGCCCCGTCGATTTAACTTCCGTACTCGCACTTGCGATCAGAGGCGCCATCGCGAGGACGGAAACAATGGCCATCAATGAGCAAACAATGCACCCGGCGAATGGGAGACAGCGATGCGCTGTTCGACGACCATTGTCATTCACAATTCGCGAATAGCGAACGTTTATATCAACCTATTGTATTAAAACAAATAATCACATATATTCGCCATTTGCAAATGGCGAATTGAGGCCGCGGTGTACCGCTCCAAGACAAACCCTCAAGTGGTTTTGCGACCGCAGGACTTGGTCGTATTGTTGCGCCTGTCGCTGGAGTCGGGCCTCTCGCCGACCTACGCCACCTTGGGCAGCGAACTCGGACTGACGGCTTCCGAAGTGCATGCCGGGCTGGAGCGCGCGGCCATTGCGCAATTGGCGCGCAAGGACAAGGGCGGCAAGGCAACGGTGGTGCGCCAAGCGCTGCGCTCCTTCATCGAGCACGGAGCAAGGTATGCGTTCCCGGCCACCCGCGGAGAACTGACGCGCGGCCTTCCGACCGGCTATGCAGCGCCACCGCTGCGCGAGCGAATCGTGCAACCCAGCGAACCGCCGCCGGTCTGGCCCCACAAGCTCGGAACCGTGCGAGGCGCGGCGTTTTTTCCGCTTTACCCCACCGTGCCGGAGGCCGCGGCGCGCAGTCCCGCACTCTACGAACTGCTCGCGCTGTTCGACGCGGTCCGCGGCGGAAGTGCCCGCGAGCGTGCCATCGCGCTGCAATTGCTCGACGAGCGGCTGGCCCGGTGAATCCGAACGATCCCAACGTCACGATGATGGAACTGGTCGCCGAGCGACTTGGCGAGGGCCTGCGGCACCAACTGGTCTTTGTCGGCGGCGCTGTCGCCGGCTTGCTGGTAACCGACCCGGGGCAGCCGGCGATTCGTCCGACCGAGGATGTCGACCTCATTGTCCATGCCGCAGCGCGGGCCGATTACCAGCGGATCGAGGCGGATTTGCGCAAGCGGGGTTTTGTCAACGACATCGCTGCCGATGCGCCGATCTGCCGGTGGCGGGTGGGGGAGGTCACCGTCGATGTGATGCCGACGCTCGATGACATCCTCGGCTTCACGAACCGCTGGTACCCAATGGCGCTCGCCACCGCGCATGCGGCACCATTGCCCAGCGGCACCACCATCCGGCTGGTGACCGCGCCTGTCTTCATCGCCACCAAGTTCGAGGCCTTCGATGGCCGCGGCAAGGGCGACTACCTGTTCAGCCACGACCTTGGTGACCTGATTGCGGTGGTCGATGGTCGCGACGAGCTGCTCGAAGAATGCAGGCACATAGCATTCGAGCTGAAGGACTACCTGCGGACGCGCTTCCGCGGCCTGCTGGCGTCAAGGGCCTTTGCCGATGCCCTTGCCGGGCATTTGCCTGGCGATGCCGCGAGTCAGAGTCGCCTGCCCGACCTCGAAGCAAAGCTGCTGCGACTGGGCCAACTGGAATAGACAATGAACGGCGCCACCCGGGTCCAGACACGCTGGAACTGCTGCAACGTCCTGCGCAAGCGCAGGGCGCGCGCTCACCGAGTGACGATGATCCTGCCGATCATTCCCGCGTCGAAATGCCCGGGAACCAGGCATCCGAAGTGGAATTCCCCGGGCTTCGTGAAGGTCCAGACGATCTCCAAGCTCTTCCCCGGCGCCACGTGCGCCATGTAGGGCTCGTCATGCTCCATGGTGGGGTGCTTCTTCATCATCTCGCCATGCGCCTTGAGCTCCTCGAGCGTGCCGATAACCATCTCGTGCATCGCCTTGCCGTTGTTCTTCACGACGAAGCGCACGGTCTCGCCCTGCTTCACTCTCACCTCGGCGGGCGTGAAGCGCATGGCGTCGCTCATGCCGATGGTGATCGTGCGCGCGGCCCTGGCCGGGTCGCCTTGGCGGCCCCAGGGGTGCTCGTCCGCGGAGATCGGCTTCGGCACGGCGGGCTTCGCATGGGGCTCGTTGCCGTGCGCCAGGGACATTGCCGGCAGCAGCCCGAGGACGGCGGCGGCGAGGAAGGGAAGGGTCTTCACGCAATCTCCTGGGGATGGGTATCGGGCGGGGCGGTCACCGCGGCCGCACGTCGAGCACGGCCATCATGCCGGCGTCCTCGTGCTCGAGGATGTGGCAGTGGACCATGCGCTTGCCGGGGAGTTCCTGGCGCACGAGGACGGTCGCCGTCGTGCCGGCGGGCACGTCCACGGTGTCCAGCCAGGCCTCGTACGGGGCCGGCGTGACCTGCCCGCGGGACTCGCGGCTCAGCAGCCGGAACTGCGTACCGTGGATGTGCATGGGGTGGTCCATGAAGGTGTCGTTCACGAATGCCCACGCTTCCGCGTCGCCGGCCGTGGAGACGAGATCGACCCGGTTCATGTCGAACGTCCGGCCGTTGATGAGGAAAGCCCCGCCCATCATGCCCATGCCGCCGGCCTGGGTGAGCACGAGACGCTTCGTGGCGACGGGCGCGGGCCGCGGCGGAAGGGGCCGCAGGGAGGCGGGCAGCGTCACGGGCGGCAGGGGCGCTTCCCCGGTCGTCGCGAGCGTGAGCAGGTCCTCGGCCGCGTAAGTTCCCATTCCCATGGTGTCGGCGACGTGGCGCAGCGCGCGCAGCGTGAAGCGTGCGTTGGGCTGCGCGCTCCCCGTGACGACGAGCTCGACCCTCTGCGCCGGCGCCACCAGCACCTCGCCGAGCGGCCCCACGGGCGCGGCGAGCAGGCCGCCATCGGTGCCGACCAGCGTGAAGCTGTGCCCGTCCAGCGCGAGCCGCAGGTAGCGCCCGCTGGTGGCGTTGAGGATGCGCCAGCGCTGGGTGGCGCCCGGCCTGACCGTGTGCACCGGCAGCCGCCCCCCGTTCACTAGCAGCATCCCGCCCTGCCCGCCGAACATGAAGTCCATGGGGCTCGCCACGCCGACCTGCGCGTTGCCGTCCATGCGCAGGCCCGTCACGAAGAGCGTCACTTCCGGAAGGCTGGCGAGGGGATCGTCCGCGGCGCGGACGATAAAGGGGGCGGCGAGCCCGCGCGCCACCTGCTCCGCCGTGAGGCCGTGCGCGTGCGGGTGGTACCAGTAGGTGCCGGCCGAGCCCGCCGGCAGCGTGAACTCGTAGATGCGCGACGCCCCCGGCCGCACCGGATCCATGGGATTGCCGTCCTGGTCCGCCGGCACCGGCAGGCCGTGCCAGTGGAGGGTGGAATCCTGCGGGAGTCCGTTGTCGAAGGCGATGCGCACGCGGTCGCCCTCGCGAGCCTCGATCACCGGGCCCGGAAAGGAACCGTTGTACAGCCACAGCGCCGTGGCGCGACCGGAGACGAGCTCCACGCTCGCCGGACGGGCCGCGAGACCCGCCGAGAACTGCCCGGCGGCCGCGCTGGCGTTGGCAAGCGACGCAAGGGTCTTGAGGGACTGTCCTTCGGCAAGGCCGCCGCCGGGCGCTGTGCCCGGGCCCATCATGCCGTGGTCACCACCGCCCCCGCCGCCGCAGCCGGCCAGCACGGCGCCGCCCGCGAGGGTGCCGAGAAAGTCCCGTCTCTTCATGGCAAGCCTCCTTTCAGGCGTCGCAGGCGGGGTGCCGGTCGGGCACCGCCGCCCGGTCACCCTGATCTCACTTCGCCTTCTCGATCGACATCACGATGTAGTCGCCGCCGGACTGGACCACGTTGAACTTCACCTTGTCGTTCACCGCCACCTTGTCGAGAAGGGCGGGGTCCTTGACCTTGAACACCATGGTCATCGGCGCCATGCCGATGCTCTTGATCTCGCCGTGCTTGATGGTGACCTTGCCGGCGGCCTTGTCGATCTTGCGGACCTCGCCGTCGGCGAGGTCCTTGGCGGCAGCCTGCGCCACCTGAACGGGCGTCGGGGCGTGGTGCGCGTGCTGGGCCACGGCGGCGGCGGCGAAGGTGGCGAGGGCGAGGGTGAGGGCGATGCGCTTCATCAGTCAGCTCCTTGGGGTTGGGGTTGGAGGGAAGGGGGGGCGGCGGCGCGCTCGAGCCGCCGGGCCTCGCGCCGCCGCATGAGCAGCCACGCGGCAGGCACGACGAACATGGAGATGAGCGGGGCTGTCACCATGCCGCCGATCATGGGGGCGGCGATGCGGCTCATGATCTCCGAGCCTGTGCCGGTGTCCCAGAGGATGGGCGCGAGGCCGATGACGGTCGTGGCCACCGTCATGGCCTTCGGCCGCACGCGCAGCACGGCGCCCTCGCGGACCGCGTCGACGAGATCGGCCACGCTCACGCGGCCCTCGGCCACCCGCGCCTCCCACGCCATCTTGAGGTAGACGAGCATCACGATGCCGAACTCGGCCGTCACCCCCGCCAGCCCGATGAAGCCGACCGCGGTCGCGACCGACACCTCGTGCCCGAGCGCGTGCAGCAGCCACACGCCGCCCACGAGCGAGAAGGGGAGCGTGGCCATGATGAGGAGGGCCTCGTCCATGCGCCGGAAGGTGAGGTAGAGCATCACGAAGATGATCATCAGCATCGCGGGCACCACGAGCGCGAGCCGCTTCTGCGCCCGCTCGAGGTACTCGAACTGCCCGCTCCAGGCCACCGAGTAGCCCGGCGGCAGCGTGACCTGCTCGCCCACGGCGCGCTGCATGTCGTGCACGACGGAGCGCAGGTCCCGGCCGCGGATGTCCACGTACACCCACCCCGACGGGCGCGCGCCCTCGCTGCGGATCATGGGCGCGCCGTCGGTGATGCGCACCCCCGCCACGTCGGAGAGCCGGATCTGCGCGCCGCGCTCGGTGACGACCGGCAGGCTGCGCAGGCCCTCGAGCGAGTCGCGCATCTCGCGCGGGTAGCGCACGTTGATGGGAAAGCGCTGCAGGCCCTCGATGGTCTCGCCGATGTTCTCGCCCCCGATGGCGGCCGACACGAGGGACTGCACGTCGGCCACGTTGAGCCCGTAGCGCGCCGCGCGGTCGCGGTCGACGTCGATGTCGATGTAGCGGCCCCCGGTGAGCCGCTCGGCGAGCGCCGAGCTGACGCCGGGAATGTCCTTCACCGCGCGCTCGATCTCGCCCGCCACGCGCTCGATCTCGGCCAGGCTCTCGCCGGAGACCTTGACGCCCACGGGGCTCTTGATGCCGGTGGCCAGCATGTCGATGCGGTTGCGGATGGGCGGCACCCAGATGTTGGCGAGCCCGGGAACCTTCACCGTGCGGTCCAGCTCCTCCACGAGCTTGTCCATGGTCATGCCGGGGCGCCACTGGTCCCGGGGCTTGAGCTGGATGGTGGTCTCGAACATCTCCAGCGGCGCCGGGTCCGTGGCCGTCTCGGCGCGGCCCGCCTTGCCGAAGACGCGCGCGACTTCCGGAACGCTCTTGATGAGGCGGTCGGTCTGCTGCAGCAGCTCGGAGGCCTTGCCCGCCGAGAGCCCCGGCAGCGCCGAAGGCATGTAGAGGATGTCGCCCTCGTCCAGCGGCGGCATGAACTCGCCGCCCAGCTTCGAGGCCGGCCACCAGGTCGCCAGCGCGAGCACCGCCGCGCCGGCGATCGTGAGGACCGGATGGCGCACGACCGCGTCCAGCAGCGGGCGGTAGACCGCGATGAGGAAGCGGTTCACGGGGTTCCGCTCCTCGGCGGGAATGCGGCCGCGGATGAAGTAGCCCATGAGCACCGGCACCAGCGTCACCGCCAGCCCCGCAGCGGCGGCCATCGCGTAGGTCTTGGTGAAGGCGAGCGGCGAGAAGAGACGGCCCTCCTGCGCTTGCAGCGCGAACACCGGAATGAAGGAGATGGTCACGATGAGGAGCGAGGAGAAGAGCGCGGGGCCCACCTCGACCGACGCGTCCCCGATGAGCCTCCAGCGCTCGTCGCCCTCGATCTCGCGGCCGGGATTGTCCTTCTGCCAGGCCTCAAGCTTGCGGTGGGCGTTCTCCACCAACACCACGGCGGCGTCCACCATCTCGCCGATGGCGATGGCGATGCCCCCCAGCGAGACGATGTTGGCGGTGATGCCCTGGTAGTGCATCACGATGAACGCGGTCGTCACCCCCAGCGGCAGGGAGATGATGGAGACGAAGGCCGAGCGCCAGTGGAACAGGAACACGATGCAGATGATCGCCACCACCACGAACTGCTCGACGAGCGTGTTCTTCACGGTCGCCACCGAGCGCTTGATGAGGTCCGAGCGGTCGTAGACCGGAACCACCTCGACCCCGGGCGGGAGGCTGCGCTTCAGGCTCTCGAGCTTTGCCTTCACCGCGTCGATGGTCTCCAGCGCGTTCTTGCCCGAGCGCATCACGATGATGCCGCCGGCCACCTCGCCCTCGCCGTCCAGCTCGGCGATGCCGCGGCGCATCTCCGGGCCCAGCTGCACGCGCGCGACGTCGCCCAGCCGGACCGAGACGCCGGCCTCGGTCGTGACGACCGGGATGCGCCGGAAGTCCTCGAGCGTCCGCAGGTAGCCGCTCGCGCGCACCATGTATTCGGCCTCGCCGAGCTCCAGCACCGACCCGCCGACCTCCTGGTTCGCGCGCCCGATGGCCTCGATCACCTTGGCGTGGGTGATGCCCACCGCGCGCAGCCGCGCCGGGTCCAGCACGATCTGGTACTGCCGCACCATGCCGCCGACGGTCGCCACTTCCGCGACGTTGGGGACGCTCTTCAGCTCGAAGCGAAGCAGCCAGTCCTGGATGGCGCGCAGCTGCGCGAGGTCGGTCTTGCCGGTGCGGTCGACCAGCGCGTACTGGTAGATCCAGCCCACGCCGGTCGCATCGGGCCCGATGGCGGAGCGCGCCCCGGGCGGCAGGCGCCCCTGGACCTGGTTCAGGTACTCCAGCACGCGCGAGCGCGCCCAGTAGAGGTCCGTGCCGTCCTCGAAGATGATGTAGACGAACGAGTCCCCGAAGAAGGAGAAGCCGCGCACGATCTTCGCCCCCGGCACCGACATCATGGTGGTGGTGAGGGGGTAGGTGACCTGGTTCTCGACGATCTGCGGCGCCTGGCCCGGGTAGGTCGTGCGGATGATGACCTGCGTGTCGGATAGGTCGGGAATCGCGTCGAGCGGCGTGTGCAGCGTCGCCCACACGCCCCACGCCGCCAGCCCCAGCGAGGCGAGGATGACGAGGAAGCGGTTGGCGATCGACCAGAGGATGAGCCTCGCGATCATTTCGCGGACCCCTTCGGCGCGATCTTCGTGACGACCGGCATGCCGTCCTTGTCGAGCGTGAAGGTGAGCCTGACCTCCTGGCCCTCCTTGGCGCCGGCCGGCACGCCACCCTGCATCGGGATGAACTCCATGGTCATGGCGCCCCACTTCAGCTCGGGGACCGGCGCGTGCGTGATGGTCCAGGTGTCCTTGCCGAACTTCTCCAGCTTGGCGTCGGCCTGGTACTCCTTCGCGGCGTCGCCCATGCGCGTGCCCGTCGCCTTGAGGCTCGCCTCGGAGTCGATGAGGAACTGGCCGGAGACGACCACGCGCGTGCCCGCCTCGAGGCCCTTGAGAACCTCGGTCCGCCCGCCCTGCTCGCGGCCGGCCTCGACCTCGACGGGCTCGAAGCGCCCCTCGCCGCGGTCGACGACGATGACGGTGCGCTTGCCGGTCGGGATGACGGCCTCGCTCGGCACCAGCACCGACTCGCGCGAGGCGGCGGGCGCGATGGCGAGCGTGGCGTACATGCCGGGCTTGAGTTTCCCGCCGGTGTTGGCGAGCTCGACGCGCGCGCGCACCGTGCGGCTCGCGGCGACGACGTCGGGCAGCACGGCATTGATGCGGCCCGCGAATTTCTCCCCGGGATAGGCCGGGACGGTCGCCGTCAGCGGCGCGCCCGGCACGATCGCCCCCGCCTGCGCCTCGGGGACGTCCACGTTCACCCACACAGTGGAGAGCCCGTTGATGCGGAAGAGCATGCCGCCCGGCATGAGCGTCATGCCCTCGCGCGCCCCGAGCTCGCCCACCACGCCGTCCACCGGCGAGGCGATGGTCACGCGCGGCTGCGGGGCGCCCTGGCGCTCCACCTCGGCCACCTGTTCCTCCACCATGCCCAGCAGGAGCAGCCGGTTGCGCGCGGCCCTCGCGAGGTCCTGCGACCCGGGCGCTTCGCTGCGGCGCAGGGCCAGGTACTCCTCCTGTGCTCCCGCCCATTCAGGCACGAAGAGCTGCGCCAGCGGCTGGCTCCTGCGCACGGCGTCCAGCGGCGCGCGCACGAAGAGCTTCTCGATGTAGCCCGGCGTGCGCGACTGCACCACGGTGACGGCGCGCTCGTCGAAGGCCACGGTGCCCACCGCCTCGACGGTGACGGCGAGCCGGCCCTTCTCGGCGACGGCCGTGCGCACGCCGAGGTTCTGCACCACCCGCGGGCTCACCTTCACGCCGCCGGCGTCGTCGCCCTCGTCCGCGTAGACCGGCATGAGGTCCATGTCCATGAAGGGCGAGCGGCCCGGCTTGTCGAACTTCTGCTGCGGGTACATGGGGTCGTGCCAGTACAGGACCTTGCGGCCGTTGTGCATCTTCGCGTCGGATGTCCCCGCCGCCGGCGTGGCCGGTGCCGGTGCCCCGTGCTGCGAGCGCTGCGCGTACCAGTAACCGCCGTAGCCGCCGGCCGCGAGGAGAGCCGCGCCGACGGCGGCCGCGAGGATAGTGCGGTTCATTTCGGATTCCTTTCGGGAAGCAGGTAGGCAAGCTGCGCCCAGGCGCGGGCGGCTTCGGCACGGACGTTGAGGGCCACGAGGCGGGATTCGAGGAGCATGCGGCGGGCCTCCAGCACGGCGTTGAGGTCGGCGCGGCCGCCCTCGTAGGCGGCAAGCGTCGTGCGCGCGCGCTCTTCCGCCAGGGGGACGATTTCCTTCTCGTTGCGCTCGACGCGGGCACGGGCGATGTCGTAGTCGACGAGGGCGGCGCGCACCTCCGCCTCGTAGCGCCGGCGCGCCTCCTCGGCCTGCGCGCGCGCCTGCTCCGCCTGCTTCGCCTTCGCCAACGCAGCTGGCTCCTGCCGGCTGCCCGCGAAGGCGGGCAGGTCCATCCGGAACATGAGCGTCACCATGTCCGTGTAGGCCGAGCCGCGGATGCCGTAGGAAAGCTCGAGGCTGTAGTCGGGCTTGGTGGCGACGGCCGCAAGCTTCGCCTCGGCCACCGCGGCCGCGGTCATGGGCGCGAACATCGCGAGCTGCGGGTGGTTCTCGACGTCGGTGGTCAGCGCGGCGACATTGCCGGGCAGCGTGGTGATGTCCGGATCTCCCGACGGGGGGCGCCGGGCGTCATCGCCCAGCCAGCGGGCGAGGCGGGCCTCGGCGCGCCGGGCCATGCGCTCGATCTCGAGCCGGCGGTCGCCCAGTGCGGCGCGCTGCGAGCGGGCCATCACGGGATCGGCGGCGCCGGCCTTGCCCGCCGCCAGCTGCGCCGTCGCGCCGGCGAGTTGCAGGTCGGCTTCCGCGACCAGCCCGTCGACCAGCGCCAGCGAGCGGACCGCGTAGAGCCGGTCGAACCACGCCATGGCCACCTCGCGGCGCAGCTCGCTCGCCTGCATCGCGACCAGCGCGGACTCCCGCCGCGCCTCGGCGCGGGCGCGCTCGCCCATGAGCTCGCGCTTCTCGCCGCGCACGAAGTCCTGCATGACGCCGATGCGGCGCATGGTCATGCCGTCGGCGGTGAGGCTCCACCGGTCCGGGCCCTCGACGGGCGCGTTCTCGATCCCGACGATGAGCTTGGGGTCGGGGTTCTGGTCGGCCGTGGCGGCGAGCGAGGTGCTGGCCTCCGCGGCCGCGCGCTGCGCCGCCAGCTGGGCGGAGCGCGCCTCGGCGAGCTTCAGGGCCTCGCCGAGGGTGAGGGGGGGCTCCGCCGCGAGGGCGGAAACCGGAATGAGTAGCGCGGCGACGAGGCGCGCGAGGCGGCGGGGAATGGACGGATGCATCGGACCTCCGAAGGCAATGGACGCCGGCCGCGAACGCCGCGGTCCGGGGACATCACCGGGGGATCAGATGCGCAGGACGCCGAACAGGATGGCGGGGGGCGGTGGTGCGGCAACCGGCGCGAGGCACCGTGCCGGCACGGCCGAAGCGGAGGCTGCGGGAGAGACGGGATCGACGCGGAGGAAGGGGCCGTTCAGGCCGACGACCGGCACGTCCGGGGCGCCGTTGTCCGCCGAGGCCTTGCCGTACTGGCAGTGCTCCGCGCACACGTTGCCGCCGTCGGCCGGCGGGTTCTGCGATTCGCCGCCGCCGCAATGATCGTTGTGAGCGATCACTTGCGCCGCATCTCCCGCCTGGTGCAGGGCGCAGAGGTGCGCCGACGCCGCGACCTGCGCGAAAACCAGCGCCAGGAAGGTGAAGAGGGCGGCGAAAGCGCGGCTGCGTCGGGTCATGGAGCGGAAGTTTGCCCTGAATCGGGCATGCGACTGGTTGATACACCGCAACCGCGGAAAGGTTCCCGGCGCGGTGTCTGACACCACCTCAGCGACGGGCCAGCCAGTCGACGGCCAGGGTGGCCAGCGTCTTCACCCCCAGCTTGAGGCAGGCCTCGTCGACGTAGAAGCGCGGGCTGTGGTTGGGGGCGACGGTGCGAAGGTCCCGGTCGGGGGGCGTGCAGCCCACGAAGTAGAAGAAGCCCGGCACCGCTTTCTGGTAGCAGGAGAAGTCCTCGGCCCCGCAGACCTTGTCCACCACCTTCACGTTCGGCGCACCGGCGACGCGTTCGAGCACGGGCACGGACCACTCGGTGAGGCCCGGGTGGTTCACCGTCACGTCGTAGCCCCGGTGGATGTGGACGTGCGCCCCGGCGCCGCCCGCGGCCGCGATCATCTCCGTGATGCGCTTCACGTGCGCGTGGATCTCGTCGCGCTGCCCCTCGTCGAAGGTGCGGATGGTGCCCTCGAGCCTCGCCTCGTCGGGGATGATGTTGTTGCGCACGCCCGACTGGAACATGCCCACGGTGACCACCGAGGGCTCCTTCGTGATGTTCATGTTGCGGGCGACGATGGTCTGCAGCCCCATCACCACCTGCGACCCGATCACGATGGGATCGACGCCCCGCCAGGGCTGTGCCGCGTGCGTCTGCGTGCCGCGGATGAAGAGGCGGAAAAGGTCGGCCGAGGCCATCAGCGGCCCCGAGCGGTAGCCGATGGTGCCCGTGGCGTGGATGGCGGTGACGTGCAGCCCGAAGACGGCCTCCACCTTCGGGTTGTCGAGGCAGCCCTCCTCCACCATGAGCTTGGCGCCCCCCTCCTCGCCGACGGGCGGCATCTCTTCGGCGGGCTGGAAGAGGAAGACGACGGTGCCGGGTATCTCCGCGCGCATGCCCGCCAGGACCTCCGCCACGCCCATGAGAATGGCGGTGTGGGCATCGTGGCCGCAGGCGTGCATCACGCCGCACGGCTGGCCGTTCCACTCGGCCGTGACCTGGCTCGCGAAGGGGACATCCACCTCCTCCTTCACCGGCAGCGCGTCCATGTCCGCCCGCAACGCCACCACAGGGCCGGGCCTGCCGCCCGCGAGAACGCCCACCACGCCGGTCACCGCGACCTTCTCGCGCACCTCGTCGAAGCCGAGCGCCCGCAGGTGCTTCGCGACGATGGCGGCGGTTCGCACCTCGCGGTTGCCGAGCTCCGGGTGCTCGTGGAAATCACGGCGCCACGCGACGACCTTGGGGTCCACACGGTCGGCGGCGGCGGCGATGGCGGCATCGAAGCGGAAGGGGGTGTCGGGGGCGTTCACGGGCGCGGCCTCTCGGGAGAAGTTTGTCGGGCATTGTAAGTCCGGCCAGGGCCCGCCGCCGTCTATAATCCGCGCCATGGAACACCTCACGCCCAAGCAGGCCCACCAGTACCTCGCCGACAACCCCGACGCGGTCTTCGTCGACGTGCGCAGCGAGATGGAGTACATGTTCGTCGGCCACCCGGTGGGCGCGATGATGGTGCCGTGGTACGACGGCGCCGACTGGGAGAAGAACCCGCACTTCGTCGGGCAGGTGAAGAAGATCGCCGGCGCCAACTTCCAGCACCGCCCGGTGGTGCTCATCTGCCGCAGCGGCAACCGCACGATCGAGGCCGGCGAGGAGCTCGAGCGCCACGGCTTCCGGCACGTCTTCAACGTGCTGCACGGGTTCGAGGGCGACCTCGACGAGAACCACCACCGCAACGCGAAGAACGGCTGGCGCGTCGACGGGCTGCCCTGGCAGCAGTACTGATGGGGACGCAACCCTCTTCCCTCCGCGCGCCTTGATCTCTCGCGCCCGGGAGATGGGAAAGGGTTGCGTCCCCGTTTCCCCCGATGCCACCGCGCACTGAGGAAGAGAAAAGGGGGTTGCCTCCCCGTTTCCCGCCCGCCGCCCTCGCCTGGCTGGTCTGGGGTCTGGGCGCGGCGCTCTACCTCGTCGCCTTCTACCAGCGCGTCGCCCCCGCGGTGCTCGTGCAGGAGCTCTCGCGGGAGTTCTCCCTCAGCGGCGCGGGCCTCGGCAACCTCTCGGCGTTCTACTTCTACGGCTACGTGGCGATGCAGATCCCGACGGGGCTCATCGCCGATCGCTGGGGGCCGCGCAAGCTGTTGACGGCGGGCGCGGCGATCACCGCCCTCGGCACCCTCCTCTTCGCAGTCGCCCCGACGTCGTGGGTGGCCAACGCGGGTCGCCTTGCCGTCGGCGCGGCGGCCGGCGTCGCGTTCGTGGCGATGCTCAAGCTCGCCAGCCACTGGATGCCCGCGCGCCAGTTCGCGCTGGCGAGCGGCGTGGCGCTCTTCGTCGGCGTCATGGGGGCGACGCTCGCGGGCGCGCCGCTGCGCGTGGCGACGGATGCGTTCGGGTGGCGCGCCGTGATGGTGGCGAGCGCGCTCGTGACCGCCGTCGTGGCGGTGGCCATCTGGATCGTCGCGCGCGATGACCCCGCCGAGCGGGGCTACGACTCGCATTTCGGCCACGACGCCCCGGGCGCGGACGGCGCGTCGGTGTGGGCGGACCTCAGGGTCGTCCTCGGCTATCGCAACACCTGGCTGCTCTACTTCATTCCCGGCGCCTTCTCGGGAATCATCCTGATGTTCGCCGGCCTGTGGGGCGTGCCCTTCCTGACGACCCATTACGGATACAGCACGGCGGAGGCAGCGTCGCTCGCGTCGCTGGTACTCATCGCCTGGAGCGCGGCAAGCATCGTTTATGGGCCGCTCTCGCAGCGGCTCGGCCAGCGCAGGCTCCCCTACGTCGCGGGACTGCTCGCGACCATGGCCCTCTGGGCGCTGATCGTGTGGGTGCCGGGCTGGAGCCGCCCGGCGTTGGTGGCGCTGCTCGTCGCCCTGGGCATGGCCGCGAGCGCCTTCATCCTCACCTTCCCGTTCGCCAAGGAGTCCGTGCCCGCCCGCTTCGCCGGCACCGTCTCCGGCATCGCCAACATGGGCGTGATGACCGGCGGCATGGTGATGCAGCCGGTGGTGGGGTGGGTGCTGGACCGCCATTGGACGTATGCCCTCACGCCCGGCGGCGCGCGCCTCTACGATCTCGCTGCCTATCAGCGCGCGTTCTCGCTGCTTTTCGTCTGGGGCGCCGTCTCGATGGTGCTGCTCGTGCTCACGCGCGAGACCCACTGCCGGCAATCCACCTGACGCGTACCTGATACGTACCAGGTACGTACCTGGTACCGGTCAGGTCGAGGGCGCCGCCCGCTCAGCTTGCGCCAGATCCAGCCGCCGGGCGCACCGGGCGGCTGCCGGAAAGCCGCCAGCAGGCGAACCCGGCGAACATCATCGCCGCCATCGCCACCGCCATCCAGCGCGTGTCGTGAAAGACCGCCGGCGCGACGACGCCCGCCGTCAGGGTGTTCACCATCCCGGAAACGAAGCCCTGCAGCGAGGCCGCCATCCCGCGCCGCGTCGGGAAGAGGTCGAGGGTGGTGAGCGAGATCGTCGGCATCGCCATCGCGGAGCCGATCGCGTAGAAGAAGATCGGCATGACCGCCCACGGCAGCGCCGGCGGAAAGGCCAGGGCGTACGCGAGGTTCGCCGCCGCCGAGACGCCCATGAAGACGTAGGCTCGGCGAAGCGTCTGCGCGCGCGAGAGCCTGCCCGCCGCCCGGCCCGAGAGCTGCGACCCCACGAGGATGCCGGCGATGGAGGGGATGAAGAGCCACGAATACTCGGTGGGCCCCAGGCCCAGGTGCGTGGACAGGAAGGCGGGCGCCGACAGGATGTACAGGAAGAAGGCGTTGAAGTTGAAGCCCACCGCGAGCGACAGGAACAGGAAGCGCCGGCTCGCGCCCACCTCTCGGTAGCCGTGCATCAGCGCGACCGGATGGAAAGGGTGGCGGTGCTCGGGGGGCAGCGTCTCCCGCAGGAGCTTCGCGCCCGCCGCGGCCAGCACGACGCCCACCGCGGCGAGGAACCAGAAGATGGACTGCCATCCGAAAGTGGCGAAGAGGACTCCGCCTACGACCGGCGCCACGACCGGCGCCAGGCTGAAGAAGAGGGTGACCAGCGACATCAGCCGCTGCGCGTCCTCCTCGCCGTAGAGGTCGCGGATCATCGCCCGGCCGACCACGATGCCCGCCCCCGTGGAGACGCCCTGCAGCATGCGCCACCCGATGAGCGCCTGGACGGTGGAGGCCAGCGCCGCGCCCACGGAGGCCAGCGTGAACACGACGAGGGCGACGACGATCACCGGCTTGCGCCCGAAGCTGTCGGACAAGGCGCCGTGGAACAGGAACATGACGCCGAAGGCGAGCAGGTAGGCCGAGAGCGTCTGCTGCATCTCGATCGGCGTGGCGCCGAGGGCCTGCTGCATCCCGCCGAAGGCCGGCAGGTAGGTGTCGACTGCAAAGGGCCCCAGGGTCGCGAGCGCCCCCAGCAGGGCCGCGAAGGCGATGCGGAATCCCCTTTCGTGGCGGTTGGCGAGACTCATCGGCGATCATTCTATCCGCCGGGATGGACGACTACCTTTCCAAGCCGCTCAAGGCGGCGGAACTGTACCGGGTGCTGGAGAAATACGCGCCGGCCTGAGCGCGGGCGCCTGCGGGCGGTACTGCAGCGCCTCGGCCACGTGCGCCTCGCGAAGCCGGGCCGCCCCGTCGAGATCGGCGATCGTGCGCGCGACCTTGAGGACGCGATGGAAGGCGCGCGCGGAGAGCGCGAGCCGCGCCGCCGCGCTGCGCAACACCTGCTGCGCAGCGGGCTCGCAATGGCACTGCCGCTCGATCTCGCCACCCGCGAGTCGCGCGTTGGGCCGGCCCTGCCGCTCCAGCTGCACTTCGCGGGCGCGGGCGACCCGCGCACGGACTGCGGCGGAATCCTCGCCATCGCCGGCGCGGTCCAGATCGTCCTCGTGCAGCGCCGGCACCTCCACGTGCAGGTCGATCCGGTCGAGGAGGGGGCCGGAGAGACGGCCGCGGTAGCGCGCAATCCGCTCGGGCGTGCAGGCGCAGGTGCCGCGGTAGTGGCCGAGGTAGCCGCACGGGCAGGGATTCATCGCCGCCACCAGCTGGAAGCGGGCCGGGAAGTCCGCCTGCCGCGCGGCGCGCGAGATCGTGATGCGTCCGCTCTCCAGCGGCTCGCGCAGCACCTCCAGCACGTGGCGGTCGAACTCCGGCAGCTCGTCGAGGAAGAGCACGCCGTGGTGGGCGAGGGAGATCTCGCCGGGGCGTGGCGGCGAGCCGCCGCCGACGAGCGCCACCGCCGAGGCCGTGTGGTGGGGCGAGCGCCACTCGCGCACGCCGAAGCGCGCGGCGTCGAAGCCGCGCGTGGAGAGGCTCTGGATGGCGGCGGACTCCAAGGCGTCGTCCTCGTCCATCGGCGGCAGGATTCCCGGCAGGCGCTGCGCGAGCATGGTCTTGCCGGTGCCCGGCGGACCGGAGAAGAGGAGGCTGTGCGCGCCCGCGGCGGCGACCTCCAGCGCCCGCCGCGCCTGCGCCTGCCCCTTCACGTCGGCGAGGTCCGGCCAGCGGGCGGCGCCAGCACGTGCCGCCCCCTCGAGGCGATCGAGCCGCTCGCGTCCCGCGAGGTGGGCGCAAACCGCGAGAAGCGAGGCGGCAGGGTAGACGAGGGCGCCGGGCACGAGGGCCGCCTCGCTGGCGGACGATTCCGGCAGCACGAAGGCTCGGCCGTCGCGGTGCGCGGCGAGCGTCATGGCGAGCGCGCCGCGGATCGGCCGCAACTCGCCCGAGAGGGCCAGCTCGCCGGCGAACTCGAGTCCCTCGAGAGCCTGCGCGGGCAGCTGCGCCGTCGCCGCGAGGATTCCCAGCGCGATGGGCAGGTCGAAGCGGCCGCTCTCCTTGGGCAGGTCGGCGGGCGACAGGTTGACCGTGATGCGCCGCTGCGGGAACTCGAAGCGGGCGGTCGCGAGCGCGGCACGAACGCGATCGCGGGCCTCCTTCACCTCGGTCTCGGGCAGGCCCACGACGTGGAACGCGGGCAGCCCGTTGCCCACGTGCGCCTCGACGCGCACGAGCGGGGCCTGCATGCCCGCGAGACCGCGGGTGAGTACGACGGCGAGCGACACCAGCACTGCCTCCCTGGATGCGCCGCGCCGGGGGATTCGCGGGCGGACGCCGACAACCCCTTAACCGCGCAACGGATGTTTGCGTTGACCCGGCGGCAAGGGACCCCGGACGCCCAGGCCGCCATCCCGCGATTGCCTGCCGCGAATGCTGTCGTTATGCTCGCCGCGTTTCGCGCGCGGATGAGGGAAACATGGCGGTCCTGCGTTGGAGTGTTTTCTTGGCGCCATTGCTGGCGGCGACCCTCTGGACGGGCGCTGCCTTGGCACAGGCCTTCGCGGTGAGTCCCACGTACAAGGGACTCTTCTCATCCTCCGATCCGACGATGACGTTCCTGTTCGAGGCCCCGGAGGCCAAGGCGACGCTGGTGTTCGTCCCCGGCGGCGAGGGCCATCACGGCATTCACGCCAAATCGAAGGCGAGGCACGCGTACTTCTCGTTCTACCCATTCAACGTGATGCTGCGAGGCCTGAGCGATCCCGGTGCCACCTCGGGGCGCTTCAACGTCGTCATCTTCGACAGTCCGGAGCGCCTGCTGACCACCAGCCACTGGTCCGCCGCACGAGAGGGGACCGCCCACCTCTCCCGCGTGGAGGACGTGGTCCGCTTCTACCGGGACAGGCTCGGCAAGCCCGTCTGGGTGATGGGGCACAGCATGGGCAGCATCAGCGTCACGGAGCTCTACAAGCGGCTGCAGGACGGCAAGCGGCAGGATCTCGTGGCTGGACTGATCCTGAGCGCGCCGGTGGGCGGTACCTCGCTGGATTACAGGACGACGCGGCTGCCCGTCCTGGTCCTGTGCCACGAGCGCGACGGGTGCGCGAGCACCCCACCCGAACACGCGCGGACGATGGCCGCGAAGCTCCGCGAGAGCGGAAACTTGGCGGCCCGGCTGTCCACCATCTCGGGTGGCGGTTCGGGTGGCGACCCATGCTTCTCGGGCTTCCATATGTACGAGGGCGCGGAGCCCGACGCCGCCAGGGCGATCGACGAATACATGGGCCGGAACATCGCGCCAGCTCCAGTCAATCAACCACCACCGGAGGAGAGGAAATGATGATGCGACCGCTGCTCTTGCTGATGCTCGCCTGCGCCCAGGCCCACGCCCAGTCGAAGCCCGTCACCGAGTTCCCCGCCGGCGCTGCGCCCCTCTCTGCGCAAGCCCTGAAGGAGCGCTTCACGGGAGCCCGCTATGCGTTCACCGGCGCCAACGGCGCCGAGATCACGCTCCAGTTCCGCGAAACGGACGCGACGATCGGATCGCCCCGCGGAAGCGACACGGGCCCCTGGACGATCGAGGGCTCGGCGATCTGCTTCAAGCTGACCAAGTTTCCGAGCGGCTGCAACGAAGTCCGGCTCGTCGGCACCGACCTTTACTGGGAGCGAAACAGCAACGGCGAGGTGGTGAAGCTCTACCGGCCCTGAGATCCGGGCGGCGCGAGGGGCTCGGCGCCCTTGCGGCGGAACGGAGCGAGGCGCTTCAGCGGCCGGCCGCGGACTGCGCCTCGAGCGCGGCGACCTTTGCTTCCAGCTCGGCAAGGCGTGCGCGGGCGCGGGCAAGAACTTCCGACTGCACGTCGAATTCCTCGCGCGTGACGAGGTCGAGCCGCGCGAAAGCCGTCGCGAGGACGGCCCGCGCGTTCTTCTCGAAATCGCGCGCCGGGTTGGAGGCGGCCGCCTCGGCGATGCGGGCGGCGATTTCGCCCAGGAGCTTTTCGTTCATGACCATTGTTCCCCGCAGAGCCGGTCGGGTGACCGGCATGGCAGGTATTGTCTCAAAACGTGCCGGTCGGGGCGCCGGGGTATTCCTGCTTCGTCGCGAACGCCTTGCCGTTCACGAGAAGCTGGATGTTGGCGGGGCCGGTGACGGGCAGCCGGTAGGCCACGCGAACGCTGCGTGAGGCGCCCGGCGCGAGCCGGGGCAGAGCGTACTCCACCGTGTGGTAGTCGCCCTTCAGCCCGCCGACGTTGCTGCCGGTATGGCCGGATACCACCTTCATCCCGGTCGCGAGCCAGTTGTCCGGCGCGGATGTCGGGTATTGGAAGCGCAGGAGGGCGCCCTTGGGAATGGTGCGCCCCGTCCGGTTGACGATCGTCAGCAAGGGCGCGATCGGATAGTTGTCCTCGCCGAGCGCGAAGCCGCCCAGCTCGACGCCGAGGTCCACGGCCTCGACGGGCATCGGGTCCACCGCGAGCCGCGTCGTGGTCGGCACCGCCGAACGGAAGACGTCCGCAAGCAGACGGGTGAGCGTCGAGCCCGGCACGAACTGCCCTGCGCCGCCCGCGAGCGGCGTGCGCGTCGCGTCCCAGTCGTAATCCCCGGCGAGCTCCCAGATCATGACGCCGCCGATGCCCTTGCGCGCCACCCAGTCGGCCTTCGCCCGCACGGATTCCTCGTCCTCCGTGGTGAGGAACACCCGCTTCGGCGCGTTCCACAGCCAGGTGGCCGCCAGCGTCGGGTCGAAGTGGCGGTCGTAACGGCCCATCAGGTCAGATGCCGACAGCTGGTATCTGGGAAGATAGTCGCCGGCGATGCTGCCCGCGAGGTTCTTCGCGTGCCAGAGCGGGTTGCCGCCCGCATCCTCCGCCCGGCCCTCCGCGTCGGGCGAGGACCACAGGTTGTCGATCCCTGCCGCACCCAGTCCGCACGGCGCGGTCGTACCCGGCGGGCACACGAAGCTGCGCGCGATGCCCCAAAGGCCGCGGTCGCCGCCGACGACGTCGCGCCAGCCCCGGGTGTAGTAGGGCAGGCCGATGTTGATGCGCGTGGGCGGCATCGCGCCACGGTAATAGTGGTATGCCCAGTCGACGTTGAGGGAGCCGATGCCGCGGTACTGGGCATCCTGGTAGACGTAGGCGTTCAGGAGCTCGGCGTCCCGCCCGTCGTCGAACAGCGGTGCCTGCGGCCCCACGAACTCGTTCCACGCGCCGTGCAGGTCGTAGCTCATGACGTTCACGAAATCGAGGTGGCGCAGTGCCGGGTACGCCTCCATGCCGCGCAGCAGGTAGGACGACGCCGGCACGGCCGCGGTGAGCAGGTAGTACTTCCCATCCTGGACCGCGGCTGCATCCAGCCGCGCGCGCAACACGCGCATCAGCTCGCGGTATCCCGCCTGCAGGCCGGCCGCGCGCGCCGATGAAAAGGCCGCGTCGAGGGGATTGCCCGCCCCCGGCATGGTGGTCGGGTACTCGTAGTCGATGTCCACCCCGTCGAAACCGTACTTGCGCAGGAACGCCACCACCGAGTCGGCGAAAGTCGCGATGCCCGCGGCGTTCACCGTCCCGTCGGCGTTCACCGTCACCCCATAGAAGCCGCCGCTCGCCACGCGCGCGCCGTCCACGCCGATATAGCCGCCGGTCTCGGCCCAGCCGCCCACCGACACAAGGGTCTTAACGCCGGCATGCAGCCGCTTGAACTTGCCGAGCAGGTTGAAATGGCCCTTGTACGGGAGCGCCGGGTCCATCTCGGCGCCGGCGACACCCGGCCACTCCATGTCCGTGGCCACGTTGCCGGCGGCGGTCTCGTTCACCGAGATGCGATTGTCGGGGCCTACGTGGGCGAACGCGTAGTTGACGTGCGAGAGATGGGCCCAGGGGATGTCGCTCGGCAGGTATCGCTGGCGGCCGTCCGCGCCGGTACGCCAGCTGGTGAAGTAGCCCACCGTGCGGCGCTGCAGACCGTTGGCCAGCTTTTCCCGGCCCGAGGCCTCGTAGGCCAGGCAATAGGGGACGCCGGATACCCCGGAGGCGGCCATGCCCTCCGGCCGGCACGCGTTATCCGGGCTGATCGTCACGGTCATGGCGCCATCGCAGGCGCCCTGGTCGGCCCAGACGTCCCACTGGCCGGAGCGCGTCGGGTCCTCTCCCTGCGTCCACCACTTGTTCTGGTACAGGTGGCCCGCCCAGGTGACGGAGAACCCGGGGGTCGCGTACACCGTGGCGGGATCCCAGGCGGCAATGCCGGCGCACGAGACGGCGTTTGCCGACCCCGGCAGCAGCGCGGCCAGCAGGATGCCCGCGACGAACACCGCCGACGCGAGGCGGCGGTGCGCGCGATCGCCGGCGCCGGGCGCGGGCGGGGTTCGGTTGGCGGAATCCATGCAAAGACTCCTGGGTCGGGCATTGCGGGCGAAGCACCACGCCGGCGGGAATTGGTTCGGTCGGCATTCGCATGATGCCTCATTCTGCAGGGACCCGGATTGGCGCGCTGGGGTCGCGTGGATGTTCTCGCTGCCCTTCGTTGCCGACGTGTTTCCGGGATGCAGGGGTTTCGTGAAGTGTTTCGGAGGCGCTCCGCCCAGGGGACTGCCACGCCGGTCACGCACCAACATGGTGCAACCCCGCGACACCCCGCGTCGCGCCGGTGCGCCGGAAGCGGGGCGAGAAATAAAACCTCTGAAAAACAAAGGCTTAAAACAAAAATTGGCATGGCACGGCTTCTGCTACATCCCTATCCGAACCCTTTTCTTTCATCCCACTTCTTTCCTCTACAGAAGGATCGCGACATGAAGAACCTGCGCACTGCCATCGTCCTCGCCGGGATCACGGGCGCCACCCTCGCCGCACCCCTCGCGCTTGCCCAGGCCCCGGCCCCCGCCGCCACGCCGGAACACACGCTGACCGGCAACGTGGGCGTGTTCAGCGAGTACCTCTTCCGCGGCATCGCACAGACCGCCGGCAAGCCGGCGCTGCAGGGCGGCTTCGACTACGCCCACGCGAGCGGCTTCTACCTCGGCACCTGGGCCTCCAACGCGAGCTGGCTGCAGGACTTCGGGGCGTACCAGCGCTCGAGCCTGGAGTGGGACTTCTACGGCGGCTACAAGAACAGCTTCGCGGAGGACTGGACCTACGACGTGGGCCTCCTCTACTACTACTACCCGGGCACCGCCAACCCCGGCATCACCAAGGCCGACACCTTCGAGGGCTACGTCGGCATCGGCTGGAAATGGGCGAGCGCCAAGCTCAGCTACAACTTCGACAACTACTTCGGCGCCAAGCCCATCGGCAAGGACACCGACGGTACCTGGTACCTCGACTTGTCCGCCGCCTATCCCGTCGGCGATTCCGGCCTGAGCCTCGTCGCCCACTACGGGATCCTCGACGTCAAGAACGACGGCAGCGGCAGCACGAAGGCGAGCTACGAGGACTGGAAGCTCGGCGTGGCCTACACCATCCCCGAGGGCTTCATGAAGGGCGCGGAGATCGGCGCCTACTACTCGGGCAACAACGCCGAGAAGGCCTTTTACACCGACCTCACCGGCTACGACACCTCCAAGGACCGCGGCGTCATCTACTTCAAGAAGACGTTCTGACCGCGGCAGCGCCCTACGGGCGCACACGCCATCACGAGGACACCATGAAACTAGTCACCGCCATCATCAAGCCGTTCAAGCTGGACGAAGTCCGGGAGGCCCTCTCGGCCATCGGCGTCCAGGGCATCACCGTCACCGAGGTGAAGGGCTTCGGGCGCCAGAAGGGCCACACCGAGCTCTACCGGGGCGCGGAATACGTCGTCGACTTCCTGCCCAAGGTGAAGATCGAGGCCGCCATCAAGAGCGAGCTCCTCGACCAGGTGATCGAGGCGATCGAGAAGAGCGCCAACACCGGGAAGATCGGCGACGGGAAGATCTTCGTCTTCGACCTCGAGCAGGTCGTGCGCATCCGCACCGGCGAGACCGGCGCGGAAGCCCTCTAGGACACCCAGGGAGCCATCCATGAAACGCCTACTCAGCCTCATCGCGATCTCCGCGGCGCTTGCCTTCGGCGGCAACGCGCTGGCCCAGGAGAAGAAGGCCGACGCGCCCGCCGCAGCCCCCGCTGCAGCGGCCTCGGCCGATGCGAAACCCGCCGAACCCGCCCCGGCGGTTCCCGGCGCACCGGCCGCGGCCGCTCCCGCGGCCGCCCCTGCCGCGGCCCCGGCGCCCACGCCCAACAAGGGCGACGTAGCCTGGCTGCTCACCTCCACCGCGCTCGTCCTCCTCATGAGCGTGCCGGCCCTGGCGCTCTTCTACGGCGGCATGGTCCGCTCGAAGAACATGCTGTCGGTGCTGATGCAGGTGTTCGTCGTCTTCTCGCTGATCGTGGTGCTTTGGTGCGTCTACGGCTACTCGCTCGCGTTCACCGAGGGCAACGCCTACATCGGCGGGCTGGACCGGCTGTTCCTGAACGGAACGTTCGACGCCGCCAAGGGCGAGTTCGCGATGGCCGCGACATTCTCGAAGAACACGCCCATCCCGGAGCTGCTCTTCGTGGCCTTCCAGGCGACCTTCGCGGCCATCACCTGCGCGCTGATCCTCGGCGCCTTCGCCGAGCGCGTGAAGTTCTCCGCCGTGCTGCTGTTCATGGTGATCTGGTTCACCTTCGCCTACGCGCCCATCGCGCACATGGTGTGGTTCTGGGCGGGCCCCGACGCCTACACGGACCCGAAGCTCGTCGACGGACTGAACGCCAAGGCCGGCCTGATCTGGCAGTGGGGCGCCCTCGACTTCGCCGGCGGCACCGTGGTGCACATCAACGCGGGCGTGGCCGGCCTCATCGGCGCCTACCTGGTGGGCAGGCGCGTGGGCTTCGGCAAGGAGAAGATGACGCCGCACAACCTGCCCATGACCATGATCGGCGCCTCGCTGCTGTGGTTCGGCTGGTTCGGCTTCAACGCGGGCTCGGCGCTCGAGGCCAACAACTTCGCCGTGCTCGCCTTCATGAACACGTTCCTCGCCACCGCGTGCGCCGTGCTGTCCTGGATCTTCTTCGAGTGGATGTTCAAGGGCAAGCCCTCGATGCTCGGCGCCGCGTCCGGCGCCGTGGCGGGCCTCGTGGCGATCACCCCCGCGGCGGGCAACGTCGGCATCCCGGGCGCCTTCGCCATCGGCCTCATCGCGGGCGCCGTCTGCCTGTGGGGCGTGTCGGGCCTCAAGAAGATGTTGAAGGTCGACGATTCGCTGGACGTCTTCGGCGTGCACGCCCTCGGCGGCATCCTCGGCGCGATCCTCACCGGCGTCTTCAACTCGCCCGCCCTCGGCGGCCCCGGCTTCACCGCCGACTGGGTCACCGGCACGGTCATCAAGGCGGCAGACTACTCGATCGTGTCGCAGGTCATCACGCAGGCGAAGGCCGTCGGCGTCACCGTGATCTGGACGGGCATCGTCGCCTTCATCGCCTACAAGATCGCCGACCTCGTGATCGGGCTGCGCGTGCCCGAGGAAGAGGAGCGGGAAGGCCTGGACATCACCGCCCACGGCGAGTCCGCCTACAACTGAGTTCCAAGAGAGGCCGATTTCAACGGGCACTTCGGTGCCCGTTCTTTTTTGGCCGGCGTGGTAGCATCACCGCGCCCCTCCGGAACCCCGCCCGATCTTGAATCCCCAGCGCCTCCGCATCGCCACCCGCGAGAGCCGTCTCGCGATGTGGCAGACCGAGCACGTCGCCGCGCGCCTCGCCGAGAGCCACCCTGGCCTTTCCGTGGAGATCGTCGGCATGACCACCAAGGGCGACCGCATCCTCGACCGGCCGCTGGCGCAGGTCGGCGGCAAGGGCCTCTTCATCAAGGAGCTCGAGGTCGCGCTCGCCGCCGGCGAGGCCGACATCGCCGTGCACTCCATGAAGGACGTGCCGATGGAGCTTCCCGAGGGCTTCGCCATGCTGCCGTTCGGCGTGCGGGAGGACGCGCGCGACGCGTTCGTCTCGGTCCGCCACGCCCGCCTCGCCGATCTCCCGCCCGGCGCGGTCGTGGGCACCTCCAGCCTGCGGCGCGAGTGCCAGCTGCGGCGCGCCTTCCCCGCCCTCGTCATCAGGCCCCTGCGCGGCAACGTGAACACGCGGCTCGCGAAGCTCGATGCGGGCGAGTACGACGCCATCATCCTCGCTGCCGCGGGCCTGAAGCGCCTGGGTTTCGGCGAGCGCATCCGCGAGCTGCTGCCGATGTCGCTCGCGCTTCCCGCCATCGGCCAGGGCGTGCTCGCCATCGAGTACCCGGCCGCGCGCGCCGACCTCGCGCGGCTTCTCGCGCCCTTCGTCGACGCATCGGCGCTCGCCGCCAGCACGGCGGAACGGGCGCTGGGGCGGGTCGTGGAGGGCAGCTGCGAAGTCCCGCTCGGCGCCCACGCCACGGTCGCCGGCGCGGACCTCGCGCTGGAGGGTTTCCTCGGCCTTCCGGACGGCACGCGCCTGGTTCGCGAACGCGTGGAAGGCGCCGTGGCGGACGCCGCCGCGCTGGGCCGGTCGCTCGGCGAGAGGATCCTCGCCCGCGGCGGGCGCGACGTGCTGGCGGCGCTGACGCAGCCGAAGCCGTGAGCGCGGCCGGTCCCCTGGCCGGCCTGGGCGTCGCCCTCACGCGCCCGCGCCCGCAGTGCGAGGCCCTCGCCGCGGCGCTGGAGGCCGAGGGTGCGCGGGTGTTCATCTTCCCCGCGCTCGACATCGTTCCCGTTGCCCTCCCCGACGCGAGCCGCGAGGCGCTGCGCTCGCTTCCCCGCGCCGCCCTCGCCATCTTCGTGAGCGCCAATGCCGCCGAACACGGGCTGGCCGCCGCCGGAGGCGGGGGGCCGTGGCCCCCGTCCGTGACGGTCGCCGGCATCGGGGAAGCCACGGCCGCGGCCTTGCGGCGCGCCGGGATCGCGAACGTCGTTGCGCCGGCCGCCGGCTTCGACAGCGAGTCCCTCCTCGCCTGCCCCGAGCTGCAGTCGGTCGGCGGCAAGCGGATCCTCATCTTCCGCGGCGTCGGCGGGCGCGAGCACCTGCGCGACACGCTCGAGTCGCGCGGCGCGTCCGTCGCCTATGTCGAGTGCTACCGTCGCGAGCGCCCGGCGACGGATCCGGCGCCCCTGCGCGCCGCGCTCGCGCGCGGCGAGATCGGCGCGGTGCATGCAATGAGCGCCGAAACAGTGGACAATTTCCTCGCGCTCGCCGGCCAGGGCGCGAACTGGTCCGGCGTGGCGCTCGTGGTGCCCCACCCGGCCATCGCCCGCCATGCGAGCGCGGCCGCCTTCGGGCGCACGGTGGTGGCGGGGCCCGGAACGCGGGGCCTCGTCGATGCGTTGCTGAGCTTGCGAAGGACCGCATGAGTTCCCCGTTTCCCGAACCGCCCGCGATTCCCCCGCCGAGGTCGGCCCGCGCCGGCGCCGGGTCCGACACGGCCGCGCGCTGGATCGCGGGGATCGCCGCCGCCGTCGCGCTGGTCGGCGCGGGACTCGCCTGGAACGCCCACCAGTCGCTCGCCACGCTCACGCAGTCCGCCGGCGGCCGGCTCGCCGACCTGGGCACCGAGCTCGCGCAATCCAAGGCCTCGCTCGCGCAGGTTCAGGTGGCGCTGAAGGATGCGCAGGCGCGCATCGCCGAGCTGGAGACGCGCGTGGTCGACGCCCAGGAGAACCGCGTCGCCGTCGAGGAGATGTACCGCGAGCTCTCGCGCAGCGCCGACGACCGCATGCTCGCCGAAGTGGAGCAGCTGCTCATCCTCGCGAGCCAGCAGCTGCAGCTCGCCGGAAACGTGAAGGGCGCGCTCATCGCCCTGCAGGCCGCCGACCAGCGCCTCGCGCGCGCGGACAAGCTGCAGGTGGCGAACCTGCGGCGCGCGCTCAACGCCGACATGGACCGCCTGAAGGCGCTGCCCCTGGTGGACACAGTGGGCATCGCGGTGAAGCTCGACGCGCTCGTCCAGCAGGCGGACACGCTGCCGCTGCCGGTCTCCGAATCGGCCGCGACGCCGCGCGCCGCCACCCGCGCCAGGGCGCCGGAGGAGCCGGCCTACGCGCGCGTGGCGCGCGACTTCTGGGAGGAGATGAAGGGCCTGGTCCGCATCCGCGAGATCTCCGCGTCCGAGGCGGCGCTCCTCACGCCGGCCCAGGCCTACTTCCTGCGCGAGAACCTCAAGCTCAGGCTGCTGGCCGCGCGCGTGGCGCTGCTCGCGCGCGACGAAGCCTCGTTCCGGGACGACATCCGGGCCTCGCAGGCCTGGATCGGCAAGTACTTCGACACGAAGGCGCGGCCCAACGCGAACGCGCTGGCGACGCTGAAGCAGCTGGCCGACAGCCCCGTCTCCATCAGCCCGCCCGACATCAACGCGAGCCTCGCCGCGGTGCGTTCGGCGCGGGCGGCGCGCGAGAAGCGCTAGGCCCGCCGTGCGCTTCGCGATCTGGACCGCCCTGCTCGCCATCGTCGCGGTGGGCATCGCCCTCGTCTTCCGGCAGTCCGACGGCTACGTCGTGATCGTGTCGGCCCCCTGGCGCATCGAGCTGTCGCTGAACCTCCTCGTGGTTCTGGTCTTCGCCGCCTACCTCGCCTTCCACCTGCTCGCGCGCCTGGTCGAGGCGCTGGTCGCGATTCCGGCCCGGGTGCGCCAATACCGCGCCGAACGCGGCCGCATCCGCATCCGCCAGGCACTCAACGACGCGCTGCTCGCCTTCTTCCAGGGCCGGTACGCCAGCGCGGAGCGGTCCGCGACCGTGGCCATGGAGGGCGACGAGGTGCGCGGCATCGCCGCCATCATCGCCGCCCGCAGCGCCCACGAGCTGGGACGATTCACCGAGCGCGAGCAGTTCCTGGACCAGGCCAAGGGCGCGGCACCCGAGGTCGACCAGGCGCGCCTCACCACGCTCGCAGACCTGCTCCTCTCGCAGGGCAAGCACGAGGAGGCGCTCGGCCTGCTGAAGGACCTGTCGGGCCGCGATTCGCGCAACGTCCGGCTGCTGCGCATGCGCCACGCCGCGGAGACGGCGCTGCGGCGCTGGGACGACGTCCTCGCCTCGACCGCGGCGCTGGCGAGGCTGGGCGGCCTGTCGGAGGCCGAGGCGGCTGCGTCACGGCGTGCGGCGCACCTCGGCAACCTCAACCGCAAGGCGCAGGACGCACCGGCGCTCGCCACCTACTGGAAGCAGCTGCCGCCGGAGCTGCGCGCCGACCCCGCGATCGCCGCCACCGCCGCGCGCTTTCACCTGGCGCTCGGGGGCACCGCGGAGGCGCAGGCCATCGTCGAAGCGGCGCTGGAGAGCGCCTGGGACGCGGGGCTCGTCACGCTCTACGCGCAATGCGCCGGCACGACCGCCCTGCCCCTCATCGAGCGCGGCGAGAAGTGGCTGCGCGCCCACGCCCGCGACCCGGTCTTGCTGCTCACGCTGGGGCGCCTGTGCATGCAGCAGGAGCTCTGGGGAAAGGCGCAAAGCTACATCGAGGCGAGCCTCGCGCTGCAGCCGTCGCTCGAGGGCCACATGGCCCTCGCGGCGCTGATGGAGCGGCTCGGGAAGACCCAGGAGGCGGGCCGCCACTTCCGCAAGGGCGCGGAACTCGCCGGCTAGCCCGGAGCCCACACACCACGACTCCCGCAGGGGAACCCCCATGAATCGCGACTATTCCGCCCTCGAGCACCTGCCCCTCGCCGCCGGCGCCAAGGTGGCCCTGCCCCCGCCGCCGCCGCGGCTCACGCTGGAGTCCCCCGCCATCGACGCCATGACGGACCTGCGCAAGGTCGCGGCCAGCACGGTCGCCACCGACCGCACCATCGAGGACTGCAACGCCCTGATGGTGGCGCGCGGCATCCGCCTGCTCTTCGTCGAGGACGCGCAGGCCCGCGTGCTGGGCGTCATCACGGCCACAGACCTGCTCGGGGAGAAGCCCGTGCGCTTCATGCAGGAGCGGGGGCTGCGCCGCTACGAGATCCTCGTTTCCGACCTCATGACGCCCGCCCCGGCCCTCGAGGCGCTGGATCTGCAAGCCGTTTCGCACGCGCAGGTGGGGCACATCGTCGCGACGCTCAAGCAGGCCGTCCGCCAGCACACCTTCGTCACCGACGAGGGCGGCAGGCGCATCTGCGGCCTCTTCTCGGCAACGCACATCGCCCGCCGGCTCGGGATCGAGGTCAGCACCCACGAGGTCGCGGCGAGCTTTGCCCAGATCGAGGCCGCGCTCGCCCGTTGAGCGGTGCCCCGCGGGGCTATCCCGGTTGCGGGGTCGGCGGCGCGGAGGTGAAAGCGTCGCAGTAGAACTCGTCTTCCGGCAGGCCGCGCCCCTCGACGAAGGTCTTGCGCGCGATGTCGGTCATCGCCGGCGCGCCGCAGGCGTACACCTGGTAGCCCGCGAGGCTGGGGAAGTCGTCGAGGACGGCCTGGTGGACGAGGCCGGTCCGACCCGGCCACCCGTCCGCCGGCCCCGGGTCCGAGAGCACGGGGATGAACGTGAAGTTCGCGTGCTCGCGCTGCCACTGCGCCGGCAGCTCGGGCATGTAGAGATCGGCCCGTGCCCGCGCCCCCCAGTAGAGGACCATCTGCCGGTCGATGCCCTTGTGGAAGGCGTGCTCGACCACGGCCTTGATGGGCGCGAAGCCGGTGCCGCCGGCGACGAGGATCATCGGCTTGTCGGAGTCCTCGCGCAGGTAGAACGACCCCAGCGGCCCCTCGAAGCGGACGATGGCGCGCTCCTTCATCTCGTCGAACACGTACCGCGAGAAGGTGCCGCCGGGCGTGCGCCGGACGTGCAGCTGGATGTGCGTGTCGTCGTGCGGGGCGTTGGCCATGGAATAGCTGCGCCGGATGCCGCCCTTCATCAGGATGTCGACATACTGGCCGGCGAGGAACTGCAGGCGCTCGGCCGCCGGTAGCTTGAGGTAGAGGATGGCGACGTCCTCGGCGGGCTTCTCGATCCGCTCCACGCGCGCGGGCAGCGTGCGCACGGCGAGGTCCTTCAACCCGGCAAGCTCGCGGATCTCCAGCACGATGTCCGTCAGCGGCCGCGTGCAGCAGGTGAGGGCCTTGCCGGCGGCCTTTTCGGCGTCGTTGATGGCCCGGTCCTGGTGTTCGCCGTAGGCGAGGTCCCCCGAGCGCAGGGTGCCCTTGCAGGCACCGCACGCGCCGTTGCGGCAGCCGTAGGGCAGGCCGATGCCGGCGCGCGTGGCCGCCTCGAGGAGTGTCTCGCCGGGATTGACGGTGAAGGTGCGGCCGCTCGGCTCGAGGCGCACCTGGCGCGCGGCCGGGCTCGGGATATCTGGCACGGGAAAGCCTTCCGGAAGAGGTTCAGGGACGCGCACCCCGCAGGGCACGCGCCGGACAAACCGCGGATTTTACCCGACGGCCGGGCGCCTAGCGCTCGCGTCGGTACTGGCCGTCGATCACGCGCGGCCCGCCACGGGCGTGGATGGCCTCGGGAAGGGCACGCGGCAGCAGGAGCAGCGTGAGGGCGATGAAGTCGGAGATGACGCCGGGAAAGATGAGCAGGAAGCCCGCCAGCACCGTGCGCGCGCTGTCGACGAAGGCGGCGATGGAGAACTGCCCGGCGGCGAGCGCCGCCCCGAGCCGGGCCACCAGGGCGAACCGGGCTTCCTTGAGGAGGGCCACGCCCGCGATCGCCGCGACCACCAGCCAACCCAGCACCCACCACCCGTGGACCTCCGCCAGGCGCACCAGCACGGCGAATTCCAGCAGCGGGAAACCCATTAAGATTGCGAGTAGCAGGAACCTCATCCGCCTTCACCCCTGTCGTCCGGCCATGCAACGCCCGGACATCTTTCCGTGACCGTCATCGCCATACTCACTAACCTACCCGACTCCGAGTCGGCTTTCAATCTCGCGCGCGCTCTCGTGCAGCGGCGCCTTGCGGCCTGCGTGAACGTTCTCGCGCCCGCGACGTCGTTCTACCGGTGGGAAGGCCGCGAGGAGCAGGCGGCGGAGGTGCCCGTGCTCATCAAGTCCACCCGGGAACGCTGGCCGGCGCTCGAGTCCGCGATCCGGGAACTCCACCCCTATTCGACGCCGGAAATCATCGCGCTGCCGGTCGTCGCCGGGCTCGAGAGCTACCTCGGGTGGGTGGAGGCCGAATGCCGGCCCTCGCCCGGGCTGCCGGCGCCATGAAGGCAGCCGCGGCCGTCTTGGGCGCCGGGTTGTTCGCGCTCGCCCACGGGGCGCCCGCGGCGCCGTCCGACGATCTGCTCGAGCCCGATCAGGCTTTCCGTCCCACCGCCCGTCTTCTCATGGGGCCGCCGCGCGGCACTGTGCCAGCCTTGCCGGCCGCGATCCAGGTCGAGTACCGGATCGCGCAGGGCTACTACCTTTACCGGGACCGCCTGCGCTTCGATGTACAGCCGCCGGGACTGCCGGTGATGCCCGCCGAGTTCCCGCCGGCCACGGCGATGGACGACCCCTTCATCGGCAAGACCTTCATCTACCGGGAAAAAGTGACGATCACGCTGCCTTTTTCGGCGAACGTCGCCAATCCTGGGGCATATCGCGTACGCATCACGGCCCAGGGCTGCGCCGAAGAGCGTTTCTGCTACTCGCCCTTCCGCCAGGAAGTGCCCATCGTCGGGACGGCCCCTTCGCCGTGAAGGGCTGGCTCCCCTTCGCGGGAATCGCCGTCCTTGCCACCCTTGCAGGCACGTCCCTCTTTCTCGCCGGCCGGGAATCCGCGGCGCCGGAACCCGCCCCGGGTGCGGTGGAAGTGACACCCGCGGCCCTGCTCGCCGCCCGGTTCGTCGACGCGGAGGGTCGGCCGCAGTCCCTCGCACCCTTGGCGGGAAACGTCGTCATCCTCAATTTCTGGGCCACGTGGTGCGCGCCCTGCCGGGAGGAGATGCCCGGATTCGTGAGGCTGCAGACGCGGTGGGCAGACCGCGGCGTTCGCTTCGTCGGCATTGCCAACGACGAATCCGAAAAGGTTGCCGCGTTCGGCCGTGAGCTGGGCATCAACTATCCGCTCTGGGTGGGCGGCACCGAGGTGATGGACCTTTCGCGGCGCCTGGGCAACCGCCTCGGCGTACTCCCCCATTCCGTCATCCTCGACCCTCAGGGGAAAGTGCTGGAAACCCGGATCGGCCCGTATGCCGAGTCCGCGCTTGAATCCCGCCTAGCCGAAATAGTGGTCAAAAGTCCTTAAAATTCGCGAAGCTCGGCTAAGTCCCGCGAAAAGCAAATCCACTGCCGCCGTGGCCCTCGCCACAAGCATCCGTTGTGCCGAGTCAAAAAGCATGCCGAAGGCCAATGGCGCGAATGTCAGCCATCGTCGGCGAAAACTGGACATCGGACGCCGCGATCCGGCAGACTGGCACCCTCATGGCGTCGATCCTGGTCCTGCACGGACCCAACCTCAACCTGCTCGGCACCCGCGAGCCCGACCATTACGGCCGGACGACGCTCGCGGAAATCGACGCACGCCTGTCGGCGCTCGCGAAGTCTGCCGGCATCACGGTCGAGACCTTCCAGAGCAACGCCGAGGCCCCCCTCATCGAACGCATTCATGCCGCAAAAGGCGGCGAATGTGCATTCATCATCATCAATCCCGCCGCCTACACGCACACCAGCATCGCGCTGCGCGACGCCTTGGCCGCTGTGGGAATCCCGTTCATCGAGGTTCACCTGTCGAACGTGCATGCCCGCGAACCCTTCCGGAAGCATTCGTACTTTTCGGATCTCGCGGTGGGCGTCATCTCCGGGCTGGGGGCGCAGGGCTATGAACTCGCCCTGCAGGCGGCACTGGCCCGAATCGGCGGCGGACCTGCAGCCTAGACCGGAGCCCTTGCGATGGACCTGCGAAAGCTGAAGAAGCTCATCGACCTGGTGCAGGAATCGGGGATCGGCGAACTCGAGATCACCGAAGGCGAGGAACGGGTGCGCATCAGCCGAAGCCCGCCGAACACGCCGATGGTCATGGCCACCCACGCGCCCTTGGGGATGGTGCCGCAGGCCGCCCCTGCCGAGGCGGCGCCCGCCCCGCCGCCACCGGCGGAGCCCACCGGGCACACCCTCAAGTCCCCCATGGTCGGCACCTTCTACCGGTCGCCCTCGCCGGGCGCGCCGTCGTTCGTCGAGGTCGGCCAGGCCGTGGCCAAGGGGCAGACCCTCTGCATCATCGAGGCGATGAAGCTCCTCAACGAGATCGAGAGCGACGCCGCCGGCACCGTCAAGGCCATCCTCGTGGAGAACGGCCAGCCCGTCGAATACGGCCAGCCGCTCTTCGTCATCGAGTAGCGCCGGCGGGCCATGTTCGAGAAGATCCTCATCGCCAACCGCGGCGAGATCGCGCTTCGCATCCAGCGCGCCTGTCGGGAGATGGGCATCAAGACGGTGGCGATTCATTCCGAGGCCGACGCCGACGCGAAGTACGTCATGCTGGCCGACGAGTCGGTGTGCATCGGCCCGCCGCCGTCGCGCGACAGCTACCTCAACATCCCCGCGATCATCAGCGCCGCCGAGGTCACCGACGCCCAGGCGATCCACCCCGGCTACGGGTTCCTCTCGGAAAACGCGGACTTCGCCGAGCGCGTCGAGAACTCCGGCTTCGTGTTCATCGGACCCACGGCGGCTTCCATCCGCACCATGGGGGACAAGGTGGCCGCCAAGGCCGCCATGAAGCGCGTGGGCATTCCCTGCGTGCCGGGCTCCGACGGGCCGCTGCCGGAGGACCCCAAGGAGATCCGGCGAATCGCCGCGCTGGTGGGCTACCCGGTCATCATCAAGGCCGCCGGCGGCGGCGGCGGGCGCGGCATGCGCGTGGTGCACACCGAGGCCGCCCTCATCAACGCCGTCAACACGACCCGCACGGAGGCCCAGAACGCCTTCGGCAATCCCACGGTGTACCTGGAGAAGTTCCTCGAGAACCCGCGCCACATCGAGATCCAGGTGCTCGCCGACCAGCACCGCGGCGCCATCTTCCTCGGCGAGCGCGACTGTTCGATGCAGCGGCGCCACCAGAAGATCATCGAGGAGGCGCCCGCGCCGGGCGTGAAGCCGCGCCTCATCGACCGCATCGGCGAGCGCTGCGCGGACGCCTGCCGCAAGCTCGGCTACCGCGGAGCCGGCACCTTCGAGTTCCTGTACGAGAACGACGAGTTCTTCTTCATCGAGATGAACACGCGCGTGCAGGTGGAGCACCCCGTCACCGAGATGATCACCGGCATCGACATCGTCCAGGAGCAGATCCGCGTCGCCGCCGGCCTGAAGCTGCGCCACCGCCAGCGTGACATCGTCAAGCGCGGGCATGCCATCGAGTGCCGGATCAACGCCGAAAACCCGGTGACCTTCGTGCCCTCCCCGGGGCGCATCACCCAGTACCACACCCCCGGCGGGCCGGGCATCCGCTACGACTCGCACGCCTACAACAACTACTACGTGCCGCCGCACTACGACTCGCTGGTGGGCAAGCTCATCGCGCACGGCGACACGCGCGAGCAGGCCATCGCGCGCATGCGCATCGCCCTGTCCGAGATGGTCATCGAGGGGATCCAGACCAACATCGCGCTGCACCAGGAGCTCATGAACGATGCGGCCTTCATCCGCGGCGGCATGAGCATCCACTATCTCGAGGGCAAGATGGCCGCCCTCAAGCAGATCCAGGCGGAAGGCTGAGGACGCCCCGCCGATGGCCTGGCGCCGCCTGAGCGTGGTCGTCGCCGGCAGCGGGGCCGCGGGCCTTGCCGAGGCCCTCGAGGCAGCGGGCGCGGTGTGCACGGAGCTCGCCGACGCCGACGCGGGCACCGGGAGCGAAAGCGCGATCTTCGCCGAGCCCGGGGCCGACGCCGGGGTCTGGCCGCGCTGCCGCCTCGTGGCGCTCTTTCCCGAGGGCGCCGACGTCAAGGCGCTTCTCGGCGCGGCACTGGCGTCGAGCGGCGCCGACGCCCCCGGCCCGCCCGTCATCGACCTCCTGCACGACACCGACTGGGTCCGCGAGACGCAACGCCAGTTCGAGCCCATCCGCGCCGGGAAGCGGCTCTGGATCGTGCCCACTTGGCACGCCCCCCCGGACGAAAGCGCCCTGAACCTGGTGATGGACCCCGGCGCCGCGTTCGGCACGGGCAGCCACCCGACGACGCGCCTGGTCCTCGGCTGGCTCGAGCGCGAGGTGCGCGGCGGCGAGTCCGTGCTGGACTACGGATGCGGCTCCGGCATCCTCGCCATCGCCGCCCTGAAACTCGGCGCGGGGCGCGCCACCGCCGTGGACATCGACCCCTTGGCCCTGGAGGCGGCCCGCTATAATGCCTCGGCCAACCACGTCGCGCTCGACGTGCGCGCCGCCGACGCGCCGCTCGTGCAGGACGCGGACATCACCGTGGCCAACATCCTCGCCAACCCTCTGCGCATGCTGGCGCCGCTGCTCGCAGCCCACACCCGCCCCGGCGGCCGCCTCGCCATTTCCGGAATCCTCGCCGCGCAGGCCGCCGAGGTGCTCGAGGCATACCGGCCGTTCTTCACCCTGGCGCAGGCCGGTGCCGAAGGCGAATGGGTGTGCCTCGCCGGAACGCGGCACGCGGCGCCCCGGCCACCCTAGCCGCCCATGCTCGTCACCACCTGCAAGCATTGCGGGGCGCGCTTCCGGGTCCTGCCGGGGCAGCTGAACCAGCGCCAGGGGCAGGTGCGCTGCGGCGAGTGCCTGAAGGTCTTCAACGGGTTCGAGTCGCTCAAGGGCTACCGGGTCGACGACTCCGGGCTGCAGCTGGCCTATCCGCAGCAGGAAGCGGAGCCCGCTTCCGTCCCGGAACGGGAAGCGCCCGGCGACGCGGCGGCGGTGCCCGAAGCCGCGGAGGCCGCCGCCATGGAAGCGCCCGCGCCCCCCGCGCCGGAAGCCGAGGCAGAGGCTGAACCCGAGGTGAGCGCCGCACCCGCCGAGGACCGTACAGCCGCGCCGGCGGTCGAGAGCCCGGTCGTGGCGGCAGCGGCGCCTTTCGAGGCCTTCGTGCCGGCAGCCCCCCCGCGACCGGCACGCGCCTGGACCTTCGGCATTGCGCTGCTCGTCCTCACGCTGGGCCTTCAGCTCGCCTTCGCGTACCGCGCGGAGCTCGCCCGGCAATATCCGCCGCTTCGCCCGGCCCTGGAGTCCGCCTGCGAGCCGATCGGATGCACGGTCGCCTGGGCCAACGACGAGGCGGCCCTCAAGCTCGAGGAATCCGAGCTGGTCGAAGTGCCGGGCAAGCCGGGACAAATCGCCCTCCTCGCCCGCATCCGCAACCTCTCGTCGGCGCCGCAGCAGTTTCCGCACGTGGAGCTCACGCTCTCCGACTTGTCGGGACAGACGGCGATCCGAAAGGTGCTTCGCCCGACGGACTACCTCGGGCGTCCCCCGGCGCCAGGGGAGGTGATGGCCGCCGGCTCGGAGACCCAGCTGAGCCTGCGCTTCGACACGGGCAACGCCAAGCCGACCGGCTACGAGTTGCTGCTGTTCTACCCGTGAGCGGGCCCTGCCGAGACGCCCAAGGGCCGTAGGTGAGCGCTTCCTCGCCGGTATAATCACGCCATTCCCCGAGGCTTTCCCATGTCGATACTGGTCTGCGGCTCGATTGCCTACGACACCATCATGGTGTTTCGCGATCAATTCAAGAATCACATCCTCCCGGACCAGATCCACATCCTCAACGTGGCCTTCCTGGTCCCCGACATGCGGCGCGAGTACGGCGGCTGCGCCGGCAACATCGCCTACAGCCTGAAGCTGCTGGGCGAGGACCCGCTGATCATGGCGACAGTCGGGCACGACTTCGACCCGTACGAGCGGCGCCTGCAGGGGCTGGACCTGTCGCTGAAGCACGTCCGGCGGCTGGACGAGCAGTTCACCGCGCAGGCCTTCATCACCACCGACATCGACGACAACCAGATCACCGCCTTCCACCCCGGGGCCATGTCGGAGTCGCACCGGAACCGGATAGGCGAGGCCGACGGCGTGCGCCTTGCCATCGTTTCGCCCGACGGCCGGCAGGGGATGGTCGAGCACGCGCGCGACCTCGCCCGCGCGCGCATCCCCTACGTGCTCGACCCGGGGCAGGGTCTACCGATGTTTTCCGGCTCCGACCTCCTGGAGATGCTCGCGGGCGCCCGCTGCCTGACGGTGAACGACTACGAGGCGCGCCTGGTCGAACAGAAGACCGGCAAGACGGTCCTGGAACTCGCCGAGGCGGTGGAAGCGGTGATCGTGACGCGGGGGGCCGAAGGCGCGGACATCGTGACCCGGGGACAACTGCTCGAGGTCCCCGCCGTCAAGGCCGACAGCTTGGTGGACCCCACCGGCTGCGGCGATGCGTTTCGAGCGGGATTGTTGTACGGAATCGTCCGGGGCTGGGAATGGGGCAGGTGCGCGCGCCTTGCTTCGTTGATGGGTTCGATCAAGATCGCCCATCGCGGCGGGCAGAACCACCGTCCGGCCCGCGAGGAGATCGAGCGGCGCTACCAGGCGGCGTTTGGCGAGCAGCTCCCGTAGAGCAAGGGCCAAGGCGAGGAGGGCCACACGATGCAGATCAGGACATGGGCGGTCGCGCTTGCCGCGGCCGCGGTGATGGGTGCCGGGGGCTGCGCCGCGCCGGGCCGCGGCAGTGCCGACTACCGGGGCTACCAGGCCGGAATGGAGCAATCGGTCCGGTTCGGGGTGGTGGAGGGCGTGCGCCCGGTTCGCATCGAGGGTGCACAGAGCGGCGTCGGAACGGCCACCGGCGCCGTGCTGGGCGGGCTCGCGGGCAATACGGTCGGCAAGGGGTACGGCTCGACCGCCGCCGCCGTTGCCGGCGCCGTGCTCGGCGGCATCATCGGCTCCACCATCGAGCAGGACGCGACCCGGGGCGAAGGCATCGAGATCACCGTCCTGCTCGATGGCGGAACGTACATCGCCGTCGCGCAGGGGGCCGACGAGCTCTTCCGCATCGGGGACCGCGTGCGCGTTCTTTCCGGGCAAGGCATCACGCGCGTGTCGCACTAACCGAAGGCGCTCGCGCCCCCCGATTGAGCCACACCCCCACGCCCCGGTTGCTGCGCGCCATCCGCTGGGTGCGACTGTTCCTCCATCTGGGCACGGGCTTCGTCATCCTGCGCTTTGCCTGGCCGCGCGCCGATGCGCGGCGCCGCCACGCCCTCGCCATCCGCTGGTCGCGAGACCTGCTTTCCCTTCTCGCCATCCGGGTGAGGCGGAGCGGCCGCGCGCCCCCGAGCGGCGGCGGCGCGATGATCGCCGGCAACCACGTCTCGTGGGCCGACATCTTCGTGATCGGATCCGTGCGGCACACGCGCTTCATCGCGAAGAGCGAGATCCGCGATTGGCCCCTGGCCGGCTGGCTCGCCGAGAAATCGGGAACGATCTTCATCCGGCGGGCGCGCCGCCATGACACGGCGCGGATCAACGCGCTCGTGCACGAGGCGCTCGCGGGCGGCGAATGCGTGGCCCTGTTCCCCGAAGGCACGACGACGGAAGGCGACCGCCTGCTCAAGTTCCACAGCTCGCTGTTCGAGGCGGCCGTGGCCAACGGGGCGCGCGTCTTTCCGGCGGCCATCCGCTACGAGCGCCCCGACGGCGCGCCGCTGCCCGCGCTGGCCTACGTGGGCGACCTCACCTTCGCGCAGTCCCTGGGCCTCGTGATCGCCACACGCGAGACCGTCGTGCGTCTCGCGTTCGCCGAACCGATCGAGACGCAGGGGTTCACGCGACAGTCGGTGGCCGCGGAGGCGCACCGGCGCGTCGCTAGTCTTCTTGGCCTGCCGATTCCGGGCAGCGCACCTGGAACACCTGCCGGTCCTGCAGGCGGATCGCCGTAAGGGCGCGACCCCAGACGCAGCCGCTGTCGAGCGAGAGGACGGTCGGCCGCAGCTTGAGGCCCACGACCGACCAGTGCCCGCACACGACCTGGTGCGTGGCGTGGGCGCGCGCCGGGAGGTCGAACCAAGGAGTGCGGCCGCCGTGCGTCTCGCCGGGCTCCCCGTGGTAGGAGAGGTCCATCACGCCATCGCGCGTGCAGACGCGCATGCGGGTCATGGCGTTGACGATGACCCGCAACCGGTCGTGGCCCGTGAGCGAGTCGTCCCAGCGTACGGGCTCGTTGCCGTAGAGCCGCTGCAGGAACTTGCGCCAGCCCGGCCCCTGCAGCTCCGCCTCGACCTCGCCCGCCAGCTCGCGCGCCTTCGCGATGCTCCATTCGGGCAGCAGTCCCGCGTGCACCATCGCGTAGGGACCCTCGACATGCATGAGCGGGCGGTGGCGCAGCCAATCGACCAGGTCGCCGCGGTCCTGGGCCGCCACCACATCCTGGAGCGTGTCGCGGGGTCGGGCCTTCTGGATTCCTTCGGCGACGCACAGCGTGTGAAAGTCGTGGTTGCCGAGCACGGTCACGGCCAGCGAGCCCAGCGACTTCACGTAACGCAGGCAGCCCAGCGAATCCGGGCCGCGGTTGGCGAGGTCGCCCACGAACCAGAGCCGGTCCCGCGACGGGTCGAGGGGCAGCGAATCGACCAGGCGCTCGAGCGGCTCGAGGCATCCCTGCAGGTCCCCGATCGCGTAGATGGCCATGGGTGCGGAAACGAAAAAGGGCGACCGCGATCGCCCTTGTTCCCTCGGGTTGCGTTCCGGTCGCCTACTTCGCGGCGGCCACCATGTAGTCGACGGCGGCCTTCACGTCGGCGTCGGCCAGCGCGGGATTGCCCCCCTTCGGCGGCATCGCCCCCTTGCCCTTGAGCACGCTCGCGTAGAGGGCGTCGTTGCCGGCCTTGATGCGCGGCGCCCAGGCGGCCTTGTCGCCCAGCTTGGGGGCGTTCGCCGCACCCGTGGCGTGGCAGGCCATGCAGGCGGTGTCATACGTCTTCTTGCCGTCGGGCTTGCCGCCGGCCGCGGCCGGCGCCGGCGCGGCGGCCACCGCGGCCACTTTCGGCGCTTCCGCGCCCGACGCAACCGGCGCCGCGCCTTCGACCTGGAGCCTGGCCACCGGGGCAATGCGCTTGGCGAGCGCCTCCGGCGTCATGGCCGCGCTGCCCTCGAGCGAACGACCGCTGTAGGCCCCGACGGCAAACCGTGTGAGCATGATGATTCCCACGATGAGCGCGACGGTGCCGATGCTGATCCAGATGGCCAGTTGCACCGCGTTCGTTTCTTCCTTGACCTCGGCGGCGGGGGCGGGGGTGGGCTTGGCCATGGGTTCCTCGGGTGTCGCTTGGGCTGGTATGGGGGCTGCGGAAGGCCGCGATTATAGCGTGCAGGACGCGCGGCGGACCAAGGTCCGCGTTGGACGGGGGGGACGATGTCCTCTAGAATTCGCTACCCACGCGCCCGTAGCTCAGTTGGATAGAGTACTGCCCTCCGAAGGCAGGGGTCGCACGTTCGAATCGTGTCGGGCGCGCCAGATGCCTTGCCATTGCCACCGCCCGGTGGCGATCGCGACTATGCCGCCCGGGCCCCCGGGATGGCCTTGAGCTTCGGCCGGACCTGCGACTGGAATTCCGGCACCCACTTCTTCAGATCGCGGCGCACCTCGGCGTCGACGGAAATGCGATCCTGGGAGAGCCAGGCCAGCAGGTCCTCGAGCCAATCGCCAGGCTCGGCGTCGCGTGCCTTGGCGATGCGCAGCTTGGGGTGGGGCGTGGGCCGGGTGTGCTCGTCGTCCGCCAGCAGCTCCTCGAAGAGCTTCTCGCCGGGACGAAGCCCCGTGTAGACGATCTTGATGTCATCCTCCGAAAGCTCGGAGAGCCGGATCATGTCGCGGGCGAGATCCACGATCTTCACGGGCTCGCCCATGTCCATGACGAAGATCTCCCCGCCCAGGCCCATGCAGCCCGCCTGGAGGACGAGCTGCGCGGCCTCGGGAATGGACATGAAGTAGCGGACCATCTCGGGATGCGTCACCGTGACCGGCCCGCCCCGGTCGATCTGCTCCTGGAACTTGGGGATCACGCTGCCGGCGCTGCCCAGGACGTTTCCGAACCGCACCATCTCGAAGCGCGTCGGGCTGCCCGCCTGAAGCGCCTGGCACACCATCTCCGCGAGCCGCTTCGTCGCGCCCATCACGTTGGTCGGGTTGACGGCCTTGTCCGTGGACACGAAGACGAACTTCTTCACGCCGTAGTCGATCGCCGCTCGGGCGACGACGTAGGTGCCGTGAACGTTGTTCTGCACCGCCTCCCAGGAGTTCAGTTCCTCCATCAGCGGCACGTGCTTGTAGGCGGCGGCGTGGAAAACGATGGACGGCGAATACTGGTGCATGACCTGGCCGACGCGCCTGACGCTCTTCACGTCGCCGACGACGCTCGCCACCGGCATCTCCGGGAACGCCTCGCGCAGCTCCCCGTCGACCTTGTACATCGCGTATTCGTTCTGCTCGAACAGCACGAGCATGGACGGCTGGTAAGCGGCGATCTGGCGGCAGAGCTCCGACCCGATCGACCCGCCCGCGCCGGTGATCATCACCACCTTGCCGGTGAGCAGCTCGTGCAGGCCGGCATCGTCGAGGGTCACGGGCTCGCGCTTCATCAGGTCCTCCACCGCGACCCGGCGCATCTTCGGGGGCGCGAGCCTCGCCCCGGCGACATTGTTCAGCGAGGGCACGGTGAGCACCGACACCTTCGCGCGCTTGCAGGTCTCGATCACGCGGCGGCGAACGGTGTAGGGCACCGAAGGCATCGCGATGATGGCGTGGCGGAGCTTCATGCGCGCGGCGAGCCTCGGCAGCTCCTCGAGCGGCCCCATGACGCGCACGCCCTGCAGCAGCCGGCCGCGCTTCTGCTCGTCGTCGTCGAGGAGGCCGACCACGCGCCACTCCTGGCTTCGGGAAAGCTCCTTGAGCAGGCCGACCGCGGCATCGCCGGCGCCGAGGATGACGACGGGCGCGCCCTGCTCGCCGCCGCGACCATAGAGAGACCACTCCTTGAACGACCGCAGGGCCATGCGCGAGCAGCCCATGATCGCGACGAGGATGAGGGGGTACAGCGCAAACTCGCGGTAGCCGAGCGCGTCGCCCAACCCGACGACGTAGAGCGTTCCCGCGACTGCAACCGTTCCCGCCAGCACCGCGAAGATGATCCGCTGCACGTCCGGAAGGCTGGTGTAGCGCCAGATGCCCTGGTAGACGCCGAACAGGTAGCTTACCAACGCCTGAAGGGGGGCGGCGACGACGAGCGCCACGCCGACATCGCCACCCGCCACGGGGAAGGCGCTACCGCGCAGCAGCATGAAAGCCAACGCCCAACTCAAGGCCATCGCCACGCCATCGTGGACGAGCGCGACGAGCGCATGGGAATCCAGCTGGAAGGACTTCATGGCTTCGGTCAGCGAGGGGAGCCGGGCATTCTGATCGACATTGTTGTTGTTCGGGGCGGGCACATGAACACGCCCGGACCGGCGCGCCGACTCACGCTTTCCGCCGCGGATGACGGCTGTCGATTCGCGCGGCCAAGGCGCCGTAGGCCACGACCCACGTGAGGAGTATAGCGCTTCGCACCGCGACAGGCCCTTCCCGGGCAATCAAGGCGCTCGCGGATGCCGCAGCCATGAGCAGCCAGGCCAGAACGGCAAGGCGCTTGTGGCTCCACCCGCCGAGGACGAGCCGCTGGTAATAGTGGCTGCGATGGGCCCGCCAGACGGGCTCGCGCGCGGCCAATCGGCGCAACAGCGTGGCGGTGGCATCGACAATGAACGGCGAGAAAACCAGGAGCGGAAACCACGCCGGCCACGCGCCACGCACCACCCCGAGCCAGCCCATCGCCGCAGCGAAAAAGCCGAGGGGCACGGACCCCGCGTCCCCCATGAAGACGCGTGCCGGCGGAAAGTTGAAAAGCAGGAAGCCCAGGCTCGCGGCGGCAAGGACCGCGGCAAGCATCGCCACATCGGGCGCACCCCCGCGAGCGGCAGCGACGCTGAAGGCGGCGAACCCGATGGTGGACATGCCACCGGCCAATCCGTCGGCGCCGTCCATGAAATTGAAGAGATTTGCCATCCACGCGACGGCAAGGCCGGCGAGCACGGCAACGGCCACGCCGGCGGCCGAGGCAAGGTCGGCAGGCGGGACGATGACGAAAGCAGCACCGGCAGCGGCAGTGAAATGGCAGGCAAGGCGCAGGGCGACAGGCAGGCTGCGTGCGTCGTCGACGGCCGACACGACCGCCAGGCCGGCCGCGATGGCCACGATCCACCCGATTTCGCCGGGCACGAGGATTGCGGCCACCGGCAGCGCCCCGGCAAGTAGGCCCAACCCGCCTACGCGTGGCGTCGGCTCGGCGTGCAGACTGCGTTCGTTGGGAAGATCCGCCAGCATGCCGGCCAAGGGACTGCGGCGAAGAATCGCAATGGCAACGACAGCCATCCCGAAGGCGATCAAGAGGCCCGCGACGCTCACGCGAATCCCCGCGCCGGAAGGCACGTCGCCAAGCCTTTCTCCAGCGTCATCCGCGGCACCCATCCCAGTTCCTTCACGAGCGGCGTCGGGTCCACTTCCAGCGACCGCGTGAGGCGCCGAATCCGGGAACCCTGTCCCGCGAGCGCAGCCATCGCTTCGAGCAGGCCGGGGGTCACCGAGAAAAGCCTCCGGGGCCGGCCGAGCGCGCACCGCATGCGCTCGACCAGTTCGGGCGTGGAGACCGGCGCTGGATGCGCTGCCAGGAGGGTGCGCCCTGGGGCGGCCGGGTGCGTGGCAGCCAGGACAAGCGCGCTCGCCAGGTCATCGACGTGCACGAGGCTGCGCCGGTTGCGGATGCCGGACAGCGGAAGCCACAACCCGGAATCCGCCAATCCAAGGAGCGCGCGGAAGTTTCCGACTGCGCCGGGACCGTATGCAAGCGGAATGCGCACCACAACGACCGGCAATCCACTTCGCCCGCTCATCTCGCGCAGGCACTCCTCGGCGCGCCACTTCGACCGCGCGTACGCGTCCTCGGGCCGGGCCGGATCGTCTTCGCGGAGCGGCCTGTCACCGCTCTCTTCGCCGAACACCTTCACGGTGCTGGCAAGAACGACCCGGACAGCGCCGCCGGCGATTGCCGACTCCGCGAGGGCGCGGGTCTTTTCGACGTTGTCCACATCGTAGGCGGCTTCCGGCGCATTCGGATCGTGCACACGGGCCGCAAGGTGGATCACCGTCGCCCCTCGGAAGTCGGTGCGCCCCAACGCCTCCCGCCAATGCGCGCGACCGAGTGACAGCCGCTCGAAGGTGCCCAGGGCGCGGGCAAGCGCTGAACCCACGAAGCCCGACGCCCCGGTGAGTACCGTGCGATCTGGACGCGGGATCGCGGGGAGCAAGATGAGGACCCAAAATCAAACGGGCATCCCGAGAGATGCCCGTTTGCCTGACGGACGCTGTTGGATCGGTTAAGGGCAGTTGGCGGCAACGGTTGCGGTGACAGTCGTGACCGTCGCGCCATCGGTGATCGCGATGCTCGCCGTCGTCGGGTATACCACCGCGCCGTCGCCGCTGGCGGCGCGCTGCACGACGAGCACGTTGCCAGCCATCTGGGCGTTGACTCTCGGGTGGTTGGAAACCACCTGGAAGGAGCCCACGCCGCCGATGACGACTGCCTGCGTCGAGTTGAGCGTGCAGGTAAGCGCCGGGAGCGGCACTGGCGCGACGGTGATCGGGATCGAGGTCGTGCCGACCTCCGACTTCACGTCGAGCGTCGCCCTGCGGCCCTGCGCGTCGGTGACGATCAAGGTGCCGGAAGGACACTGGTTCACGGGCGCCCCCTGGCCCACCGAGACGGTGAACTTGGCGCCGTTGCTCGTGAGCGTGAGCGGAACGACCGAGACCCCCACCGGTGGCGTGATCGTGTACGGCGGCGTGCCGTCGTAGACGTACTGGTCGGACGAACCCCAGCCGCAGGCACCGGTGCTCGAGCCGGTAAAGGTGATGGCCGTCCCCGGAACCAGGGTGATGGAACCGGTCGGCGCTTGTCCGGAAATGAGGAACGCGATATCGGCCGTCACTCCCGTGGTCACGTCGGTAACCTTGAAGGTTGCGATCTGGGAAGGCGCGCCAATCCCGACGCGCATCCTGATCAGGGCACGTCCCGTCGTGTCCGTACGGACGCGAATCCTGTCGACAAGCTGTGGCGTGGTGCCCGGGGGTTCCGGCACGAAGCTGAAGTCCCCGCGCACGCGGTCGAACTGCATTTCCCGGTTCCCGTACAACGCCCCTTGGGAAACGGGTGCGTAGCTGAGCACGGTGTCCGTGCCCGAACAGGCCTGCACTGGTCCCGAGGCGCCCACGGCGCACGTGTTCGAGTAAGACGCGCCGTAGCCGGTGAAGAAGTTCTGCAGGATGGAGTACGAACCTGAAACCGTAACACCCAAACCGTCCCTGACCGAGATGTTCACCGTGCGCCGGGGAACCTCGGCCGGGTCAAGTCCTGGGTCGACGACGCCCGGGTTGTTCGCGACGATGTCGATCGTATTCGATTCCGTTGTGTAGTTCAGAGCGACGATGGTCTGCTCGCTGGACGTCACGAGGTAGGGCTTTCGGCCTCCCGTGATGTTCAACGTGTAAGGCACGCCTGCGTAGATGCTGCTCGCGGTGGGACTGATGGCAAGCGCCCCCGCCGTTGCAGGAGAACTGGAAGCACCGCCCCCCCCGCAAGAGGCAAGCAATGTCGCGCACGCAGCCACGAACGCGATGGAGAACTTCGAAGGGAGGTTGCGCAGCGCGGCGAGAGTCACGATCTTTCCCCTTTTTTGGGACCCGCAGGTCAGAATTCGTAAAAAATTAGCGGGTTATAGAACTTTATTAAAGCGCAACTTGCAGTTGCTTGCAAGCGAAATCATGGCACGTACGCCGATGGTATTCGCATTTGCGGGGCGATGTCCCCCCGCCCCGTTTCCCGGTGCCGGGCGCGCCGCACTCACGGACACGTTCCCGCGGCAGCCCCGATCAGGTTGACCGTCACCGTCCGGACGGTTTGCCCATCGGTCACGAAAACAGTTCCGGTCGTTGTCCCTGCCGGCACCGTCGTGGCGGGCTTCCTGAAAACGGTCACGGTGCTCCCGTCCTTGTCGACCCCAAGGTAGCCGGAGCCGGAAGCGGCCGAGTAAGTCCCGAGGCCCCCGGCCACGATCACGCTGGCCCGGTCGGTGCAGGACGTGAGGACGATGCCGTCCGCGGGCGCCACGATCAGCGGCGGTGTCACGGTGGCCGTTCCCAGCACGTTCGTGACATTGATGGATACCGTCGCGCCGTTGGCGTCCACCACCGCGACCGGCGAGCCGGCGGTGCACTGTCCCGACGCGACAACCGAAAAGGAGCCCCCGCTCGTGATGACGGTCGTCGGGCTGATGGCCACCGTCCCCGGCTGTGAAATGGTGTACGGCGGGCGTCCCCCGAACACGATCACATCCGCGCGAATGCCGCTGGCGCAGCTGGCGGTATCAGGCCCGGTAAAGGCGATCGTGGTCGGCTGCGCGTCAAGAGGCGCGTTGCTGGCGGGCGCGATCGTGAAGCTGGTGCGCTGGTAGGCGCCGGTGGCCAAATCGGTGATCTGCAGCAAGGCCGTCTGGGCATTCGCGTCGGCCTGAACCCGGATGCGCATCCGGGCCACGCCCAACTCGTCCGTCGTCGTCGTGCCGGAGGTTGCCGTCACCTCCGGCTGAACACCCGACGCCGACGTGATGATGCGGAAGGCGCCGGAAGCCGCCTCGAACCTTACCCCGCGCGCAGCCAGCGGAACACCCCCCTGCGAAATCGTCACCTTGACCTCCGCATCTCCCCCGGAACAAACGGCCGCGCCGCACGCCGCGGACTGCGTCGATGTCGGCGTGATGGTCACATTGTTGCCGACCGTTCCCGGCTTCACCGTCACGGTCGCCGTCACGGGCGTCGCGCTTCCGGTGTCGCGGGCGGTCAGGGTGACGACCGTATCGCTCGCCACCGGGTTGGGAATGAGCGTGACCGAGCGCCCCGTAACACCCCCGCTCACCTGCAATATCGCCTGGTTGCTGGAGGCGACGATGTAAGACCCGGTTCCTCCCGAGAGGATGAATGTCGTCGGCAGGCCCGAATACATCACGGCCGCGTCCGGGAGGATCGTGATCGATGCGGCGTCCACGACAGGGGAGGTCGGCGCGGACACGCCGCCCCCGCACGCCGCCAGCATCGACGCGGCTGCGGCCGCAAGGAGCCGGGCGACCCGGGATGAGGTGCTGAATAGCGCGTTGGACAAGGGCGGATTTCCTCTTCTCGACGTTGCCGTCGGGCACGGGAGTTTTCTCGATTCTACTCACTTGGCCCTTGGCGAGCGCGAATCGTGCCCTTCCGCCCCCGGCAGGACCAGCGAAAATCGCTGCTCCATCTTGGTGCAATTGCGGTAGGGGCAATCGCGGCGGTGAGCCGGTCCGGTTTGCGCCGGTCCGGTTTCTTGCGGCGCACTATCCCGCTCGCTATCATGCAAGGTTCCCACACGATAGGCTGCCAATGGGGC
>Ga0114939_10000173_pt1 | contig 54747 bp, 51 predicted proteins | sample AshMeaCrysSpring_FD_87196 | JGI IMG/M metagenome (GOLD analysis project Ga0114939, IMG submission 87196) | Groundwater microbial communities from Big Spring, Nevada to study Microbial Dark Matter (Phase II) - Ash Meadows Crystal Spring | ecosystem: Environmental > Aquatic > Deep subsurface >...
CGTCGGCTCGTCCTGCGGGATGCCGAGCACGTCGCGTCCCACGTACGACCAGCTGCCGTCGTTCTGGTCGAAGCCGATGCGCACCTCGGCCTCGTTGATGTCGGAGACCTCGCGGAACTCCAGCCCGACGCCCAGGCCCTTCCACTGGCCGAAGGCGTCCCGGACGGCCTGCAACTGGGTCTCGGCCCCCTGCAGCCCCCGGGTGGAACGGCGGTTGCGGCCGCCGACCTGACGGTCGGCGCTGTAGAGGTAGTACTTGAGCACCGTCCCGTTCACCCACTTGGACCGGCCCATGACGATAAGCGACGCCCGCCGCGGGTTGAGGTCGGCCCGCAGGTCGGGCACCGACTGCGGCTTGACGTCGCAGTAGGCCCAGCCGCCCGCCGGTACCGCGGGGGCCACCGCGTCGGCCTTCGTCGGTGCCTTCTTCGCGGGTGCCTTCTTCGAGCCACCGGATGCGCGGGCCATGGCTACCTCCTCGCCTCACCGGCGAGTATGGACCTGGCCGCGGCCCGCCGGAAGGCGTTAGAGGCGGTTTTGTATCCGCCGCATCTCCCTGTCCACCTCGTCGGTCGAGATCGGCCGGCGGGACACTCCCCACCAGTTGAGCACCACGCCGATGCCCCACCCGAGGGTCACCCAGATGGGCCAGGGATAGCTGCCGAACCCGGAGGTGAGCGCCCAGACGCCCCACAGGAAGGCGTTCACCACCAGGTAGGCGACCAGGTGGCCCTGGAAGTCCCGGCGGTCCTTGACGCGCCGGAAGGCCAGGTCGCGCAGGCCCTGCTCGTCATCGGTCGGGAGCAGAGGCGTACTCATCGTCACGTCCTCCTTCGCATGCGTCGCTCCAGTTGCGACACTCGGCGCGGCACGCGGTCGCGGCCATGGTCCAAGGACCCGCAGCGACCTCCTTGCACGCCCTCTCCCCCACCCCTATCGTTCGCACGCAAACGACTCGGAGGTCAGTATGGGTCACTTCGACGAGCAAGCCCTCGAGGACGCGGCTGCGCGCCTCACCCAGGAGGGCATCGATGTCCTACGCATCGGCTACTCCGACATGCTGGGCACCGAACGCGGCCGTGACCTGCTCGTCAACCGGCTGGCCCGCACGGCCGCCGACGGCGTCGCCTTCTGCCGGTCGGTGTACGGCACCACCCCGGGCGGCGACGTGGTCGACATCGAGGGCGGCATCAGCGCGGGCCTGCCCGACGTGCTGGCCTTCCCCGACCTCGACACCATTCACGCGGTGCCATGGGAGCCGGGCGTGGCGCACGCGATCGCCGACGTCTACAACCCCGACGGCTCCCTGTCGCAGGAGAGCCCCCGCAACGTGCTGCGCCGGGTGGTCGAGCAGTTCGCCGACCTCGGCATGCTGCCGATGGCCGGCCCCGAGCTGGAGTTCTTCCTGCTCGATCGCGACCCCTCGGCGCCGCACGGCTGGTCCCGGTACGGCGAGGCCACCGGCAACGTCTACGTGTCCGGGCTGAAGGGCGACCCGGAGAACACGCTGCTGCGGGCGCTGCGGCACCTGTCCAACTACGGCCTGGACGTGGTTGCCTCCAACCACGAGTTCGCCAGCGGCCAGTTCGAGATCAACCTGTGGCACTCCGAGGCCCTCGACGCCGCCGACCGGGCCTTCCGGTTCAAGACGGCCGTCCAGGAGACCTCGCGCCAGATCGGCAAGCTCGCCACCTTCATGGCCAAGCCGTTCAACGACGAGGGCGGCTCGGGCTTCCACATCCACTTCTCCACCTGGAGCCTGGACGGGCGGACGCCGCTGTTCGACGGCCCCGAGGAGCAGTACGGCCTGTCGAAGGTAGCCCAGTCGGCCATCGCCGGTGTCCTCGCCCACGCCCCGGCGCTGGCCGCGCTGCAGAACCCGACGATCAACTCCTACAAGCGGTTCGGCCCCGACACGCTGGCACCCTGGCTGGTGGACTGGGGTCTGGACAATCGCAGCGCGATGGTGCGCATCCCACCCGAGCGCGGCCGCGCAGCCCGGATGGAGCTGCGCCTCGGCGACGCGTCCGCGAACCCCTACCTGGCCGTCGCGAGCCTGCTGGCGGCCGCGTACCTCGGCATCCGGGACGGGCTGACGCCGCCGGACCCGCTGGAGGGATACGGCTACGACGTGACGAAGGCCGACCGGCTGCCGGTGAACCTGTCCTCCGCCCTCAACGCCCTGGAGGCCGATACCGACCTGGCCGACGCGCTGGGCCCCGTGTTCGTGCAGGCGTTCCTCGCCTACAAGCGACACGAGGTAGAGCGTTACCAGCACTACGTCACCGACTGGGAATTCAACGAGTACGCCTACCACCTGTAGAGGGAGGGCCCACCGCTCATGCAGCCGACACCGGTGCCGCTGGACAAGATCGACCTCGCCGATCTCGACGTGTTCGAGCGCAACGAGGCGTGGGGGATGTTCGACACCCTGCGCGCGCACGCGCCCGTGCACTGGAACGACGAGCACGACGGCGGGGCGGGGTTCTGGTCGATCACTCGCTACGCCGACATCCTGGCGGTCGACAAGGACCCCGAGACGTTCACCTCGACCAAGTTCGTCAACCTCGAGGAGCCGCCGAGTGAGTACCAGGACCTGCGGCGGTCGATGCTCGAGACCGACGGGCCGCGTCACCAGGCCCTACGCAAGCTGCTGCTGCGCGACTTCAGCCCCGCCACGTTGCGCCGGTACGAGGACTTCCTGCGCGGCCTGGCCCAGCTCACCGTCGACACCGCGCTGCAGTCCGAGGAGTTCGACTTCGTCGACGCGATCGCGGCCGACTACCCCATCGCCGTGCTGGCTCGTCTGCTCGACGTGCCGGAGGACTTCACCCCGCAGCTGATCTCGTGGGGCAACGAGATCGTCGGGGCGACCGACCCCGACTACGCCCGGGTGCTCATCACCAGCCCGGAGGCCGAGCAGTACAAGCACCTTCCGTTCCGCTCGCCGGCATCCATGGAGATCTTCGAGTACGGCCGGCAGCTGGCCGCGCAGCGCAAGGACGGTGACGGCGAGGACCTGGTCAGCAAGCTCGTCAACCGCATCCCCGAGGACGGGGTGCCGCTGACACCCACCGACTTCGACAACTACTTCCTGCTGCTGGTCGTGGCCGGCAACGAGACGACCCGGCAGGCGATCAGCCACGCGATGAAGGCGCTGATGGAACGCCCCGACCAGTGGCAGTACTTCCTCGAGCACCCCGACAAGAGCGCGGTGTCGGTCGAGGAGCTCGTGCGGTTCGCGTCCCCCGTCTACCACTTCCGGCGCACGGCGACCAAGGACGTGCAGATGCACGACCAGACGATCAAGGCAGGTGACAAGGTCGTCATGTGGTTCGCCTCGGCCAACCGGGACGACTCCGTGTTCACCGCCCCCTACGAGCTCGACCTGAGCCGGTTCCCGAACGACCACATGACCTTCGGCAAGGGTCCGCACACCTGCCTGGGCGCGAACCTGGCCCGGATGGAGATCCGGATCATGTTCGAGACCTTGCTGCCCCGGCTCGCGGCGATGGAGCAGACCGGGGACATCGTCCGGGTGCGCAGCAACTTCGTGAACGGCATCAAGCGGTTCCCCGTCAAGGCCACCCTGCGCTGACCCCATGGCCACCACCACGCTGCGTGAGGCCGAGGGGGACCTCGTCGTCGAGTCCGCGATGACCGTCGCGGACGGGGTCGTCGCGCTGACGCTAGCCGACCCGAACGGGCAGCCGCTCCCGCCGTGGACTCCCGGGGCCCACGTCGACCTGATCATGGGCCCGGACCTGGTGCGCCAGTATTCGCTGTGCGGCAGCCCGTCGGACTCCCGCACGATCCGGATCGGCGTGCTGCGCGAGCCGCACAGCCGCGGCGGGTCGGCTTACGTGCACGACCGGCTCTCCCCCGGGACGACCGTGCGGGTTCGGGGGCCTCGCAACCACTTCCCGCTCGTGGCGTCCCCGCGCTACCTCTTCGTGGCCGGGGGGATCGGCATCACGCCCTTGCTGCCGATGATGGCCGAGGCGACGGCGGCCGGGGCGCAGTGGTCGCTGCTGTACGGCGGTCGCACCCGTTCGTCGATGGCCTTCACCGACGAGCTCGAGCGCTACGGCGATCAGGTGAGGCTCGCCCCGCAGGACGAGGTGGGGCTGCTCGACCTGGACGCACTGCTCGGCACCCCTCAGCCGGACACCCGGGTGTACTGCTGCGGGCCCGAGCCGCTGCTGGCAGCGGTGGAGGCGCGCTGCGCGGGGTGGCCCGCGGGCACGCTGCACCTGGAACGCTTCGCCGCCAAGCCGGTCTCGGCGCCGGCAGGTGCGGAGCACGCGTTCGAGGTGGAGCTGGCCCAGACGGGCGTCACCCTCACGGTGCCGGCAGACCGGTCCATCTTCGATGTGGTGCAGGAGGCCGGGGTGAGCATCATCGGCTCGTGCCTCGAGGGCATCTGCGGCACCTGCGAGACCTTCATCGTCTCCGGCGAGGTCGACCACCGGGACTCGGTGCTCAGCGACGAGGAGCACGAGGCCAACGAGACGATGATGATCTGCGTCTCCCGGTGCCGGGGCGACCGGCTGGTGCTGGACCTCTAGAGCAGGAGGCCGTCTGTGATGTCGCGAGGCCGCACCAAGGACGTGCTCACCGACTGCTGGTACGCGGTGGCGCCTGCCGCCGACGTCGGCACCGACCTGATGGCGACGCGGGTGGCCGGACGACCGGTGGTGCTGGGCCGGACTGCGTCGGGGGCGCTGCTGGCGCTGGAGGACCGCTGCGCCCACCGGCCGTACCCGCTGTCTGCCGGCCGGGTCGTGGGCGAGACGGTCGTGTGCGGGCTGTGCGGGTTCGGCTACGGCGGCGACGGGGCCTGTGTGAGCGTGCCCACCCAGCCGCACGTGCCCCGAGGTGCGCGGGTGGACGCCTTCCCGGTCGTCCAACGGCACGGGCTGGTCTGGGTGTGGGTGGGCACGCCGGGCCGCTCCGGCCTGGCCCGGGTCCCGGACCTGCCCTGGCTGGACGACGACGCGTGGGCCGACACGGGCGGGGTCCTGGATGTCGCCGCCGGCGTCCTGCTGCTGCTGGAGTCCTTCGCCGACGTCACCCAGGTGCCCGTGGTGGCCCCCGACATCTCCCCCGTCGTCCTGCAGGCGGCCCCACCGCCCCTGGAGGTCGTGGTCACCGAGACGACGGTGGCGCTGTCCCGGCAGTTCCCACCGGGACCGCTGCCGGCCTGGCAGGCTGCTGCGCTCGACCTGCCCGGCGAGCAGCGCCTGCCGCACGACCAACGCGGGCTGTTCCTGTCACCGGCAGCCTGGGTCGACCACTGGGACGTGACCCTGCCCGGCGGCAGCCAGGCCCGGATGCGCTTCACCCAGCTGGTGACGCCGGTGGACGGCACGCACACCCGGCTGCTGTGGCGGGTGAGCCGCGACTTCGCCGTCGCCGACGAGGCGGTCTCCGAGCGGTTCTCCGTGATGTTCGCCGACTACTACCGCCGGGTGGCCGCAGCCCTGCAGACCCAGCAGCGCGTCCTCGACACCGACGGGCCGGGCCGCGAGGTGAACGTCAGCGCCGACGCGGCCGCCCTGAAGGTGCGCGCCATCGTCCGCCAGCTGCTGACCGAGCAACCCTCCTGACTCCTCGCCCACCCATCGCCCCCTGCGGAACGATCACGTTTGGCACGGACACGCCCACGTTGCACGGCCGATCTGCCTTGCACAGCGGGGCTCTGCCGGGCAAGGTGCCGGCAGCACCTGCACGACGCCGCACCTGGCGCGGCGTCGCGTGCTTGAGGTGGCCACGGGGACGGCGTCAGCGGCGGACGCGTTTCGGCCAGTCACCGCCCATGGCGGTCGACAGCACCTCGTCGCTCTCGGTCGGCTGCGCCCCGACGTCGTCGCGGATCGGCACCGGCCCGCTCACGATGTGGTTGGTGAGCCGGCCCAGGCCCTCCACCTCGACCTCCACCACGTCACCCGGGTAGACGGTGCGCGAGTTCGCGGGCGTGCCCGACAGCAGCACGTCACCGGGCAGCAGGGTGATCGTGCGGGCGATGTCGGCGACGAGGTAGTGCATGTCCCACTCCATCTCGTCGGTGCTCGCCTCCTGCTTGACCTCGCCGTTGACGATCGTCCGGATCGTCTTGCCGGCGAAGTCCCAGTCGTCGACGAGCCCCGGCCCGAGCGGGCAGAGCGTGTCCGACCCCTTGACCCGCAGCATCGACCCGGCGTCGGTGTCGCGGAAGTCGTGCAGCCCGTAGTCGTTGGCCACCGTGTACCCGGCGATGTACGCCCCGGCGTCGGCCGGCGAGACGTTTCGGCAGGTCCTGCCGATCACGATCGCGATCTCGCCCTCGTAGTTCAGCCACCGGCACCGCTCGGGCCGCACCACGGCGCCATTGTGGGCGTTGAGCGACGTCGTCGGCTTGTGGAAGTACGTCGGCGAGGCCGGCAGCGTCGTGCCGAACTCGTCCACCCGGCTGCGGTAGTTCAGGTGCACCGCCACGATCTTGGACGGCACCACGGGTGGCAGGTGCAGCGCGTCGTCGACGCCCACGGTACGTCCGTCCGCGGCGAGCAGGGTGTCACCGTCGCGGACGACCTGCACGGTGGCGCCGTCGAGCAGGATCCGCCGATACTCCGTCATCGCGCCCGCTGCCCGGCTGTCAACCCGCGGCCGGAAGGTCGGGCCCGGCCTGCTGGCGCCGGTAGTCCGGGTCGTCCGGGGTGCGTCTGGGCCGGGGGAAGCCGCCCTCGGGCGCGTCGAACCAGAGGTGCACCTGGCCGGTGCCGATCGAGTTCTCGTACTGCCCGTACATCCGCGCCCGTGCGGTGCAGGCCTGCTCGCCGATCGCCCCAGCCATCATCAGGTAGTGGGCGAACATCGCCTCCGGCCGGTACGGCATGAACTCCGGCATCCTCGCCAGCACCTGGGCGTGGTCGCCGGCCTCGAACCAGGCGATCCGGTCCAGGTCGGCGGCGTAGGCCTCGGGCGTGCGGATGTGGACGGGGTCGCTCGCCTCGTGGTCGCGCAGCTCGCGCAGCTTCCAGAACGTGTGCGACAGGGCACCCGAGGCGAGCAGCACCACCCGCCGGTCGGTCTGCGCGATCGCGTCGCCGAGGGCGCGGCCGACCCGCAGGAAGTCCTCCATCTCCCCGGTCTGCACGGTGCTGACGCTGACCCAGCGCTTGTCCAGCCCCTCGCCGAGGAACTTCCACAGGTTCACGGTGGCGTAGTACAGCGGCAGGTACGGGTCATCGATCGGAGTGATCCAGGTGCTGTGCACCGGCCCGGCCGCGGCCATGGCGTTCGCCAGCTCGGGGTCGCCGCGCCAGTCGAACGGGATGCGGCACATGCCTCGGGGAAGCTCCTCAGCGGTGAACAGGCCCGCACGTCGGTCCTGCGCGGTCACGACCGTCTCAACCGTGGTGAACCAGTGCGAGTCGAGGACGACGACCGTGTCGTAGTCGAGCGTCTCGAAGACCTCCGACCTCAACCGGTGCAGCGCCGGCACCAGCGAGATCTCCTTGCCCTCGTTGAGCTCGAGGCGCACCTGCTCGGGCAGCATGATCGTCGGGACGTGGGCCAGCAGGCCCGCGGCCACCACCTCACCCATGGCTGTCTTCCTCTCTCAGGCGGTCGTGGGGTCGGTGCTCCACCCCCGCGGGGCGAACACGGTGTTCTTGATGTCGCAGTAGAAGTCGAACGAGTGCAGGCCGCCTTCGCGGCCGATGCCGGACTGCCCGTTGCCGCCGAACGGCGCGCCGAGGTCGCGGACGAAGAAGCAGTTCACCCACACCGTGCCGGCACGCAGCCGGCTGCTGACCCGCTCGGCCCGGTCGAGGTCGCCGGTGACGAGAGTGGCTGCCAACCCGAAGCGGGTGTCGTTGGCCATGGCCACGGCCTCGTCCTCGGTGCGGAACGTCTGGACGGTGAGCACCGGGCCGAACACCTCCTCGGTGACGACCTCCTGGCCCGGCCGCACCCCGCCGAGGATCGTGGGAGCGTAGAAGAGGCCGCCGAGCTCGGCGTTCGGGCCGCCACCCAGCAGCACCCGGGCACCGTCGGCCTTCGCCCGCTGGACGAACCCGTCCACCCGCTCGAAGTGCGGACGGCTCACCAGGCAGGAGATGTCGGTCGCCGGGTCGCGCGGGTCGCCCTGGACCACCTGCCGGGCCCGTGCCAGCACCGCGTCGACGAAGGCGGGCGACAGCGACTCCTCGACCAGGATCCGGAACGCGCCCAGGCACACCTGGCCGGCGTTGTCGAACTGCTCGACGGCCAGCGACACGGCCAGGTCGAGGTCGGCGTCGGCGAAGACGACCAGCGGCGACTTGCCACCCAGCTCGAACGACAGCGGGACGATGTTGGGCGCGGTGGCCGCGGCGATGAGGCCCGCGGTGGGGACCGAGCCGGTGAACGACATCCGCCGCACACCGGGGTGACCGGCCAGCGCCGCCCCGGCATCCGGCCCCAGCCCCTGCACCACGTTGAACACCCCCGGCGGCAGCCCCGCCTCGGCGGTGATGTCGGCGAGCAGGGACGCGGTGAGCGGTGCCCACTCCGGCGGCTTGGCCACCACCGTGTTGCCGGCCGCCAGCGCCGGCCCGATCCGCCAGGTCGCCAGCATCAGCGGGGCGTTCCACGGCGTGATGATGGCGGTGACGCCGGCGGGGTCCCAGGTGATGCGCTCGCGGTGGCCGCGGATCTCCCGGTCCGGGTGAGCCAGGTCGCGCAACATGTCGGCGAAGAAGCGGAAGTTCAGCGCCACCCGCGGCATCACGCCGCGCAGGTGCGAGCGCAGCAACGACCCGTTGTCGCGGGTCTCCACGTGGGCCAGCTCGTCTGCCCGCGCGTCCACCCCGTCGGCGACCCGGTGCAGCACGTCGGCACGTTCGTCGCGGGGCATGGTCGCCCACGCCGGGAAGGCGTCCTGCGCAGCCGTGACGGCCGCGGCCACCTCGTCCTGGCCGCCGGCTGCGACCTGCGCCAGCGGCTGCTCGTCGATGGGTGAGATGTCGGTGAACGTGGACGGCGAGGCGACCCGGCGGCCCCCGATCCAGTGCCGGGTGTCGACCGGCACGCCCTCCACCGCCGCGGTGTCAGCCATGGCTCGCCCCGGGGTCGGTCCCGGGTCCGTCGTGCAGCAGGCGGCCGCCGTCCCAGACGACGCCGACCTGGCGGTAGTAGGCGCCGATGTACTCCTGCGGGGTCAGTGCGCTCAGCTCCTCGGTCGGGGAGTCGAACACGGCGAAGTGGTCGATCGTGGCGGCGAAGGCAGGACCACCCTCGGCTTGCGCGGCACCGGTGGCCACGATCTCGTCCAGCCTCAGGGCTGCCGGGTCGTCGATGGCGCGCACGAACCGGTTGTGGGCCATGGGGTGAGCGTTCACGAAGCCGTTGGTGGGTGACTCGCCGGTGAGGGTGACACGCGCCTCGGCCAGCCGACGGTCCGCCGCTGCCACCGAGGCGCCGAACTGCCCGCCCGGCGCCAGCCGTGGCGCCGGGCCGAACGGGTGTGGCCGGGTCAGGTGGATCGACCCGAGCTTCTTCGGGTAGCCCTGGTGCAACCCCCGGGCGATGGCGAAGTCGGTGTCGACCCAGATGAAGACGCACCGGCTGAACACCTCGCCGTGGTAGGAGCACCGGACGACGACGAACGCCTCCTTGTACTGCCCCAACACCGGGTCCAGCAGCGCTGCCTTGTCGGCCGCGCACGACTGCCAGTCGGCCCAGATGAAGGCGACGGCCCCGGGGTCCTCCGGGGCCGGTTCGAGGGGGGCCGGCAGCAGGTCGGCCACCCGTGCCGGATCGACCCGGTACTCGATGGTCAGCAGGTCGCCGGAGTAGTACCACGGTGGCGACGGCAGCAGCGCCGCCTGGCCCGTCGCGGTGCGAGGGCCGAAGAAGCCGAGCTGTCCGGACACGCTGACCTCCGGCGATCGTTTGGGGCCGAACGTAGGTTAGGGGTGCCTCAGTTGAGCGTCAAGGCGAGTGGACGGCGTCGTTCGCGCCCGCATACCCTCGCAGTTCCCATGGCCGCACAGCGCCCCACCATCGCCGTCCCGGCGCGGTTCTCCGCCTCGGCCTCGGCCCTGCGCTACCGGGCCGAGGTGACCGCCCGCGCCCTGGTGGAAGCGGTCTTCCGCGCCGGCGGCGAGCCGGTCGTGGTGCACCCGCACGCCCCGGACGGCGTCCCCGACGTTGCGGCGGTGGCTGCTCGCCTGGGCCGCTTCGACGCCGTGCTGCTGCCCGGCGGGGGCGACCTGGCACCGCACTGGTACGGCGGGCCGGGGCACGAGTCGATCTACGACGTCGACGCCGAGCAGGACGCGTTCGACCTGGCCGTCGCCCGATGGGCGCTGGACGGCGGCGTCCCGCTGCTGGCGGTCTGCCGGGGCACCCAGGTGGTCAATGTCGCCCAGGGCGGCACGATCGTCACGGACATGCCGTCCCACCACCGGCACGTGGTCAGCGACCTCGTCCTCGACCCCGGCACCGGGGTCGCGGCTGCGCTCGGGGCCACGCACGTGGAGATCTCCTGCTACCACCACCAGGCGGTCGACCGGATCGGGACCGGACTCGTCGCCACCGCGCAGGCCCCGGACGGCGTGATCGAGGCGCTCGAGCGCGCCGAGCCCGGCACCGGCTGGTTTCTCGGCGTCCAGTGGCACCCCGAGGACACCGCCGCCGACGACCCGGCGCAGCAGGCGCTGTTCGACACGCTCGTGCAGCACGCCCGGGAGAGCTGACGTGCGGGTGCTGTTCGTCGAGCACGACCACGTGTCGCCGCCGGGGCCCGTTGCCGAACGGTTCGCAGACCACGGCTTCGACGTGGCCGAGCTGCTCGTCGTGCCCGGCGAGCGGTTCCACGACCCCAACGTCGACATGACCTTCCCCGATCCCACCGGCTACGACGCGATCGTGCCCATGGGTGCCCCGTGGTCGGCGTACGCGCACGAGACGATCGGCGCCTGGGTGGTGCCCGAGATCGAGTTCCTGCGGACGGCCGACGCCGCCGGCGTGCCCGTCCTCGGCATCTGCTTCGGTGGCCAGCTGCTCGCGGCCGCACACGGGGGCGCCGTCGGCCCCTCCCCGCACCCGGAGGTGGGCTGGACGGTGGTGCACAGCGACGACGAGGCACTGGTGCCGAGCGGGCCCTGGTTCCAGTGGCACTACGACCGCTGGGCGCTGCCCCCAGGCGCCCGGGAGCTTGCCCGTAACGCCGCCGCGTCCCAGGCGTTCGTGCTGCGCCGCAACCTGGCCCTGCAGTTCCACCCCGAGCTCACCACCGACATGCTGCTCGGCTGGTACGTCAACGGCGGACGGGCCAAGGCGGCCGAGCGGGGACTGGACCCCGACGTGCTCGTCGCGCACACGCGGGCTCTCGAGCCAGCCGCCCGCCGGCGCGCCGACGTCCTGGTCGACGCCTTCCTCGAGCAGGTGACCCGGGCCTGATCTACGCCCCGGGTTCGAGCACCTCGAGGTCGGCGTCGGTCTGCTCGAGGGTGAGTACGAGGGACCGCAGCGCCCCGGTCATGGTCCGCATCCGGTGCGGCGAGAGGGCAGCCACCACCCGGGTCTCCTCGGCGTTGAACTCCGGGTAGAGACGCTCCATCAGCGCGACGCCGGCCGACGTCAGCGACAGCCGCACCCTGCGCCGGTCCTGCGGGTCGACCGCTCGGTCCACCCACCCCCTCGCCTCCAGCGTCTTGACCACCCCGGTGAGGGTCGCCTTCGAGATCCCCACGCTCTCGGCCACGTGGCGGGTCTCCTCACCGTCCCACACCCAGACGACCCAGAGCACCACGAAGCCGGTCCAGGTGAGGCCGTACGGGCGCAGCACGGTCTGGGTGAGGTGGTTGCGCACGGCGTTGGCGGCCCGATACAGGCTGGACAGAGCGTCGGCCGCCGGCATGTCCAGCGGCAGCCTGCCCACCCGGGCCTGGACGGCGCGCTCGGTCTCGGCCAGGGTCCGCCGGTCGGGCACCGACGCAGCCTAGGCGACCCGACGTGCCGCGATCAGGACACCAGGTCCTTGACTGCGTCCTCGTTCTCCTCGCTGCGGCGCAGCAGGCCCACCAGGATCCCGACCACGAGCATGACGAACGGCAGCAGCACCAACGTCCAGCCGATGGCGTTGAGCCCCCAGGCCTGGGCCGCGGGGTCGACCCCCTCGGCCACCGTCCCGGCCAGCAGACCGAACCGCGACATGAGCAGGTACAGGCCCACGACGAGCCCGACGAAAGCCAAGCCCGGGGCCACGAGCGTATGCCAGATGCGCCGGTCGACGTCGCTGCGCCGGAAGTAGACGATGACCGCGACGCACACGAGTGCCTCCACCAGGACGATGGCCACGACCGCCAGCCCGGAGAACCAGAAGAACATGTTGACGACCGGGTCGCGGTCGGTGACGGCGAAGAGCACGATGACGGCGCCGGCGACGACGGAGGTGGCGATCGACGCCACCGACGGGGCGCCGCGTCCGTTCACCCGGTCCAGGCTCGTGGGCAGCACCGCAGCCCGGCCCATCGAGTAGAAGTACCGTGCCGCCGAGTTCTGGAACGCCAGCAGGCCCGCGAACAGGCTGCTGAGCACCAGCCACTGCATGGTGGTGGACACGAACGTGCCGGCCCAGGCCCCGAGCCAGTCCCCGACGAAGGTCTCGGCGACGGAGAAGACGACCGCGGCGGGGTCGGCCAGCGGGATCTCGTCCACCGTGGTCAGCTCCACCACCCGGTCGATCACCGCCGAGGAGCCCAGGGCCGTGACGATCGCGAAGGTGACGAAGGCGAACAGCGCGGTGATCAGCAGCACTGCGGTGTAGGTGGCTCTCGGGACGGTGCGCTTCGGGTCCTTCGACTCCTCGCCGTAGATGGCGCTCGCCTCGAACCCGATGTAGGACGCGAACGCGAACGCCAGGGCGATCCCGGCCGAGCCCGCGAGCCCGCCCACGAGGATGTTCCCCGGGGCGAAGGACGCGGCCACGTCGACGCCGTCGGGTCCGCCGACGACGAAGACCGCGATCGCCATCACGAGCAGGGCGCTGACCTCGAGGATCATGAAGACCCCGAGCACCTTGGCACCGACGTCGACGCGCAGCAGCGACAGCAGCGTGACCAGGGCCCAGGCGATGAGGCACCAGGCCCACCACGGCAGGTCGAGCCCGAACTGCGCGTTCATCTGGCCGGACATCAGCGCCCCGAAGAAGCCGTAGACGGCCAGCTGGATGGCGATGTAGGCGACGAGGGACACGAAGGCCGTGCCGACACCCACGGTGACACCGAGCCCTCGACCCACGTAGGCGAAGAAGGCGCCGGTGTTGGTGACGTGCTGGCTCATGGTCGCGTAGCCCACGCTGAACAGCAGCAGGGTGACCCCGACCGCCAGGTACGCGCCGGAGACGGCAGCGCCGTTGCCCAGCACGATCGCGACCGGAGCCGCCCCGGTCATGCCCACCAGGGGTGCAGCGGCGGCGACGACGAAGAAGACGATCCCGGCGACGCCGAGGGTGTTGCGCTTGAGGGTGGTGTCCGGGGTTTCGGGGGGCGCAGGCTGCAGGTGGGTCACGGGCTCGCCTCTCCGTGGGGCGGAATCGTCAGGGGACTAACGAGTCCTGGTGGCGGCTGAGACTATCGACGCGGAACAGCCTGTCAAGCACCTTGCCCGACTCGGGAACGCCGTGCCGTGGAGGGTCCGATGAGCCGAGGCCGCCGCCGTCCTCCGGCGTCGTTGGAGGGTTGCAGCCGGCCACGGCGATCGTTGGAGGAATGCGGGCGGGCGAGGCGATCGTTGGAGGATTGCAGCCGTCGACGCCCCTGGTTGGAAGGTTGTGCAGGCGGTCTTCGTCGTCGTTGGAAGGTTGTGGCTGCCATAGCCACCACAACCTTCCAACGACGCGGTGATGACCATCGGACCCGACGGCTACCGGGCCGAGGAAGCAGACCAGCTCGGCCACCTCGCGGGAGGAGCCCAACCGACCCAGCGGGTGCAGCGCGGCCACCCCCGCCACCACCTCCTGCGGTGCGTTGGCGAGCAGCGGGGTGTCGATGAAGCCTGGCCCCACCGCGTTGACCCGGATGCCGTCGCCCGCATGGTCGAGCGCCGCCGCGCGGCGGTGCGCAAGCGCCGCCTTACCGGCGAAGTCGTCTCTCATGCTGCGCTCCCTCCCGCCGACGGTGCGTCCCCGCCACTGGGGTAGACCCACGCGGGTCGGTACCGGCGTAGCGTGCGGATTGGGAGGCGTCTTGTGATCGACCTGCACTGCCACCTGCTGCCGGGGCTGGACGACGGCGCCGTCGACCTCGCCGACGCGGTCGAGATGGCGCGCCAGGCCGTACCGGCGGGCATCACCCGGATCTGCGCGACGCCGCACATCCGGCACGACCACGACGTGCGCATCTACGAGCTCACCGACAGGGTCGCGCTGGTCGACGACGAGGTTGCCGCTGCCGGCCTGGAGGTGCGCGTCCTCGTCGGCGGGGAGGTCGCCGAGACGATCGTGGAGCACCTCACCGACGACGAGCTGCACGCGGTGTCCCTTGGTGGCGGCGGCCGGTGGATCCTGCTCGAGCCTGCACCCGGGCCGCTGTCGGACGGGCTGGACGCGGCCGTGCAGCAGCTGCAGGAGCGTGGGTTCCGTAGCCTCATCGCCCACCCGGAGCGGCACCTCGGCCACGACATGGTGGAGCGGCTGGCCACCCTCGTGCGTGGCGGAGCCCTCGTCCAGGTGACGGCGGCAACGCTGGCCGAGTACCCGGCATCGGTGGGGATGCACCTGCTCGCCGAGGCCGGCGTCGTGCACGTCCTGGGCAGCGACGCGCACTCGTCGCGGGCCGGCCGCCCGGTGGACCTGCGGGCAGGACGGGCCGTGCTGGCCGGAATCCCCTCGCTGCGACCGCACCTGCACTGGATGCTGTCCGAGGCGCCGGAAGCGATGGTCGCCGGTCTCGACATCGATGCGCCCTTCAGCCCCTGATCGGACGCGTCGTCGCCGGGTCAGCGCAGCTCGACCAGCGAGGTGAGCGCGGCAACCTCGGCGGCGTCCACCGGGACGGACCACCGGCGGTAGTAGGCCGCCCCAGCGGCGACAGCCGTGCGCAACGCGTCCAGCCACGGGCGGCCGGCAGCCAGTCCGGCGGCCAGGGCCCCGGTGAGCGAGTCGCCGCAGCCGGCGGGGTCACCTCCGGTCAGCTCCGGCGGCACGAGCTCGGTCACCGTCCCCTCCGGCCGCACCGCCAGCACCGTCCCGGCGCCTCGGGTGACCACGACGGTGCGAGCCCCGAGGTCGACCAGCCGGGCCAGGGCGGTGCGGCGCTGGTCCGGGGTGGCGACGGGCCCGGCGACGGACTCGGCGAGCTCCCAGTCGTTGAGCTTGACCACGTCCGGATGGGCCGCCAGAGCCGCGTCGAGGCGGGGGCTGGACAGATCGACCACCACCTGGGCTCCGGCGGCCCGGGCACCGGTGACCAGCCGTGGGTAGGCTTCCAGCGGAAGCAGGTCACCGGGCATGGGGTTGCCCACCACGACGACGTCGGCCTCCCGTGCGGCGGCATCGGCGGCGGCCAGCAGCGCGTCGACGTCGGCGGCGGACGGGCCGTCAGCCCAGGCCACTGCGAGCACGTCGGTCCGGAGACGACGCCGGTCCGACACGTAGCAGCCGGTGCCGCCACCGCTGGGCACCAGGCGCAGGTGGACACCGTCCTCGGCCATGAGCACCGGCAGCAGTCGCCCGAGGTGCCCTCCGGCGAGCCCGCACAGCGTCGTCCGGGCAGCGAGCCGGGCGGCCATCCGGGCCACCCACACGCCCTGGCCCGCGGCGTCCACCGTGACGTCGTCACCGCAGCCGTCCGTCCTGGTGCGCACCGTGACCTCGAGCAGCGGATGCGACGCGACGACGAGCACGCGTCCGCTGCCGGTCACCGCCTGCCACCCCCTCGTCCGGCAGCCTGTGCCGCCGCCGGACGGTCCGGGAGGGGACTTCGGCCCGTGGCCGCCGGCGCAGCCCGGTCGGATCGTGCGGGGATGGATGCCCCCACGGTGGCGGTCGTGCTCTCCGGGGCGGCGGCCCGCGGCGCCTTCCAGGCCGGCGCACTCGCCGAGCTCGTGCCGGCCCTGCACGCTCGCGGACTGGCGCCGCGGATCTGGTTGGGCACCAGCGCCGGCAGCATCAACGCAGCCCTGTGGGCCGGTTCGGTGCACCTGGGGCCCGAGCAGGCGGCCGAGGCGGTGCTCGCCCAGTGGCGCGCCAGCAGCGACGACGACGTGTTCCGGCCGATCCCGTTGAGCGCTCCCCGCACGGTGCTGCAGTTCTCCGCCGGCTTCGCCCTCGGGGTCGGCACCGGGACGACGAGCCTGCTCGACACGACTCCGCTGCATCGTCGCACCCAGAGCACCTTCCCGACCGAGCAGCTGCGGGCCAACGTGTGCGACGGGGTGGTGGCCGCCGTAGGGGCGGTGGCCACCCGGATGCCCACCGAAGCCGAGGCAGCCGTGGGCTCGGGACGCAGCGTCCTGTTCCTCGACGAGCACGAGCCGACCACGTACGGCGGTGACCCGGAGCGGGCGCTGGACGTGGTGCGCGGACCGGTCCGGCCCGAGCACGTGCTGGCCTCCTCGGCGATCCCGGTGGCCTTTCCCGCGGTCCGGGTCAGCGCGCCGTCGACCGCGGCCGGCTGGTACCTCGACGGCGGCGTGCGGCTCAACACCCCGTTGCACCCGGCCGTGCACCTCGGAGCCGACCGGGTGGTCGTCGTCTCCGCGACCGGGACGACTCCCGGGCCAGCCCCGGAGCCCGACCCCGGGAGCCGACCCCGAGACGTGGCGGACGCCGCTGCTCAGGTCCTCACCGCCGTCCTGGCCGACCACACCATGGAGGACCTGCTGACGCTGCGCCGTATCAACCGGCTGGTGTCCAGTGCGCAGGCCCACGGCGTCCGGTTGGCACGGGCCGGCCGAGGCAGCTACCGACGGGTCGAGACCCTTGTCGTCTCGCCGCGGCCGGGAGAGATGGGACGGCTGGCCGCCGAGGTGTTCGCCGAGCGGACGAGCGGACTCGGCGGGCTCCGGGAGATCGACAACCGGCTGGTGGGCCGGTTCATCCGCGGCGCAGGCGACGGCGTGGGGCGCCGCGAGCTGCTCAGCTACCTGTTCTTCGACGAGGAGTACTTCGCCCGCAGCATCGACCTGGGCCGGGCCCACGCCCGCGTCGCGCTGGAGCAGGGCTGGCGGTCCTGAGCCCCCGCCGGGACGTCAGTGGTGGGGTGCGGACGAGGTGTGCTCGGCGTGCTCGCCCGGGACGTGGCAGTGGTCGGTCGGGCTCGGGGGCACGTCCAGGGACGGGTTGCGGTCGAAGAACCCGAACGGCTTGAGCCAGAACGACACGGTGTCCACCGGCATGATCGGCCACTCCTCGGGCCGGGTGATGTGGTGGATGCCGAACACGTACCAGAGCACGACGTCGGTGTCCTCCAGCGGCTCGTCGTCGGCGGTCCATCGGGTCAGCCCCTGGTCGTCCACGCTCTGTGTCGGGTAGTCCCCGCACGGCCATCGCTGGTCGTCGTGGTGGGCGGTGACCCACAGCTGGTGGCCCACGACCGGGAAGCGCCGGTACTGGGGGCTGTCGGGGTCCATCAGCGCCGGGAAGCATGCGCCGGGCACCAGCTTGTACCCGACCTGCGAGCCCGACGCGTTGGTCTTGGAGGGGTTGACCACCTTCCAGCCCCGCTGCTTCCCCCAGTCGAAGTCCCGGCCCGACTCGGCCTCGCTGCGCACCGGCGTCGCCCTCGTGCCCAGGCCGAGGCCGAGCGGGTTGGAATCGTCGGTCGGGAACGCGAACGAGTCGACCTCCAGCACGGTGTTGTCGGTGCCGTCCACGTCGAGGTCGAGTCGGGCGACGAGGAAGTGCTGGTGGAACGGGGCGTAGGTGCCCATGTCGACGGTGGTGCCGTAGGGCGAGGAGGTCTGCCCCGCTGGGATCGGGGTCGTGACCATGATGCCGGTGGCGCGGACCTCCAGCTCGATGTTGCCGTCCTGGTAGAAGCGCCAGTACACGAGGTACTCGTAGTTGGCCACGGTGACGTGGCAGGACACGACCATCCGTCGCTGCCGACGCACCGTCGCGCCGGTCAGGCCGTCCACGTGCTTCCACAGGATCGCGTTGTCCTCTTCGTGCAGGCACACCGCGTTGGTGATCGTGTACGGCTCCCCCGCCGAGTCGGTGAGCACTGCGTCGATGTAGCGGATCTCGCCGAGGCAGTCGCAGCCGAGCTCGAGCGAGGTGGTCATGTACCCCAGCCCCCACTCGCCGATGTCGAACGCGGTGCGGCGCACGTGGTCGACGGTCGGGTCACGGTAGGGGACGATCATCTCGGCCAGCGACATCCGGTAGGCCACCGGCCGGCCGTCGAAGGTGAGCTGGTGGACGGTGGGGCCCTCGCGGTAGTTGAAGCCCAGCCGCATCTCCCAGTTCTGCCAACGCAGCACCTGCCCGTCGACCTCGAAGCCGATGCCCTCGGGTTGGACGATCTCGAGCGGTTTGACCTCGCGCAGGGTCTGGCCGGGCACGAGCGCCGGCTCGTACTCCCCCATCACCGGTCGCGGCTGCACGGTGAAGGAGTCCTCGATCTCCAGCAGCTCCATCGTGTTCATGTCCACCACCAGGTGCAAGCCGCTCACCGGGTTGGCGTACGGGTTCGCGCCGGGCTCCTTGCGCCACCAGATGTCGCACCAGCCGAGCCGCCGGTCGACCCACTGCGGCGGCATGATCCCCCGGCCGTAGGTCCACACGTCGATGAGGACCAGGTCCAGGTCGGTGATGCCGCGGGCGGCCAGGGCCGCCTGCACGTCCGGGTGCGCGCGCATCGCCACGTCGCACTCGTGCCACTCGTCGACGGTGAAGTTGGGGGTGACGCCAGGGACGTCCACGAACGACTCCACCGTCGCCGGGTCGGCGACGAGGTCGACGACCACCTCCGACGTGAGGTTGGTGCCCCGGTCCCAGACGACGGCGCGGGACCGCCGGCCGAGAGCGCTCAGGTCCTCCCCCGCCGCCTGCGCTGCCAGCAGGACGGCCTTCGGCGGCTCCACCAGCTCGATGGAGGCGAACCGGATGCCGTCGCCGACGCTGTCGTGCCCGCGGACCGCGGCCGCGGTGCGCCGGAACTCCTCGGCGGTCAGGGGTTCCAGAGGGTGCACAGGCATGGGGTCAGTCCTCGAGGATGAGGGCGGGGGTGTCGTGGACGAGGGTCGCGCCGCGGAAGAACGCCGGGTCCTTCGCCCGCCGGGCGAGCATGAACCCGACGCCGAGCAGGATCAGGCCGAGGCCGAGGATGAGCACGAGGCCGACCCCGCCGATGGAGGCGCCGCTGCCGTAGTCGGGCGAGGCGCTGTCGCGCAGCGTGATCGCGAAGACCAGCAGCAGGCCGAGGCCCCCCAGCAGCGGGAAGAGGAACTTGAACACCACGCTGGCAGCGTCGACGAACAGCTCCTTGCGGAAGTACCAGATGCACGCGAACGCCGTCAGCCCGTAGTAGAAGCAGATCATGATGCCGAGCGCGTAGATGGTGTCGAGCAGCACGTTCTCGCTGGTGAAGGTGAGCACGGCGTAGAAGACCCCGGCACCGACCCCGGCGGCGACGGTGGCGTAGGAGGGGGTGAGGTAGCGCGGGTGGACCGCGGCGAAGCGCTGCGGGAACGCTCGGTAGGTGCCCATCGCCAGCATCGTGCGCGACGTCGGGAGGAAGGTGGTGATGAGGCTCGCGGTGCTCGAGGCCAGAACAGCCAGGAACAGCAGCAGGTTCCACGGCTCGCCCATCACCGGGGCGGCCAGGGCGCCGAACACGTTGTCGGAGATGTCGGGGTTGGCCAGGCCCAGCCCCTGCTCGCCGGTGCCGGCGTACATCTGGGTCGCGGTCGCGACGAGGAGGTAGGTGAGCAGGATCGACGTGACGCACAGCAGGGCGGCCCGACCGGGGACCTTGTCGGAGTCAACACTCTCCTCGTTGACCGTCAGGCTGGTGTCCCACCCCCAGAACGCGAAGATCGACCCGGACAGCCCGGCGATGAAGGCCGACAGCGTCAGCCCCTGCGGGCTGAACCACGACCAGGTGAAGTCCTCCCCCGTCGGCGACTCCCCGTGCCGCGCGATCGCAAGCACCGCGAACACCACCAGCACCGCCATCTGGAACCCGACGAGCACGAACTGCACCCGCTCGGTGGTGGTGATACCCCGGTAGGCCACGAACGTGGCGATGGCCAGGAACAGCAGGCAGGTGAGCACGTTGACGGTCTTGTTCTGCCACAGGTCGCTGATGGTCGCGCTGTTCGCCAGGTCGCCGACGAACTGGTAGAAGAACTGGACCGCCACCCCCGCCAGGTTGGACAGCACGATGACGGTGGCCAGCACCGCGGCCCAGCCGCCCAGCCAGCCGATGTAGGGGCCGAACGCCTTGGTCGTCCAGGTGAAGGAGGTGCCGCAGTCCGGGGCCACCTTGTTGAGCTCCCGATAGGCGTAGGCGGCGAAGAACATCGGCAGGAAGCCGGCGATGATCACGACGGCCATCTGCGAGCCCGCCTCGGCGACCAGCAGCCCGATGGTGGCGGTCAAGGCGTAGGCGGGTGCCACCGATGAGATCGACAGCACGGTGCTTCCGAGCAGGCCCACGGCGTTGCGCGACAGGCCCTTGTCCTGCAGATCGGCCTCGAGCGCGTGATGCGGGTCGTGCGCCTCGATGGACATCGAACCCCACCTCGTTCCTCGACAGTCTGCCGCGGCGGCCGCGGTGTGGGCAGGCTAGACCCGTAGGGTGCGGTAGCAGGGGGATTACCAGCGAATGGCGGGAGGACGTCTCGTGACCCAACAGCCGGTTGTGGTGGGGATCGACGGCTCGACGGACAGCATGACGGCGCTGCGGTGGGCGGCGGCGGTCGCAGCGGCGCAGCATGCGCCCCTCACCGTGGTGCACGCGGTGCCGAACGAGGAAGGGGACGTGGTCATCAGCACATCACCGGAGGATGCCGGCGAGGTGCTCGCCGCGGCCGCCGCCGAGGTCGCCGCCACGCATCCCGACGTGACCGCCAGCCTCGTCCAACACCCCGGCTCGCCGGTGGAGGCACTCCTGGACCTCGGTGCGGAGGCTGCCGTGGTCGTCGTCGGCTCGCGCGGCCTCGGCGGCTTCGCCGGCTTGCTGCTCGGCTCGACGCCGATGCAGGTGGTGCCGCACGCCCGGTGCCCGGTCGTCGTGGTCCGCCCGACTCCTGAGCCGCGGTTGAGCGGCGAGGTGGTTGTCGGCTACGACGGCAGCCCGGCGGCGGCAGCAGCCGCCGCCTTCGGCTTCTGGCACGCGGCGGCCACGGAGGCGGCCGTGCGTGTGGTCGAGGTCGGCCGACACGTCGAGCACACCGGGGAGGTGGACGTGGACGCGCTGCCGCTCGGCTCGCCGGAGGCGACGTTCTGGGCTCCCGTCCGGGTGGTTGCCGAGGAGTACCCAACCGTGCCCGTCCGCTACGAGAGCGTCGAAGGCCGCCCCGCGCGAGCACTGGTGGAGCGTGGTGAGGGTTGCGTGCTGCTCGTCCTGGGCACCCGCGGCCTCGGCGGCTTCCGCGGGCTGCTGCAGGGATCGGTGAGCCAGCAGGTGCTGCACCACGCGACCGGTCCCGTGGCCATGGTCCGCCTGGCCCACGAGGAGGAGTGACCGACGCGGACCGGTCGTCGGTGCACTCGCCCGATCAGGCGAACACGAGTACGCCGTCGTCCAGCCGACCCCAGCGCAGCGCCACCAGGTCGGCCGGGTAGCTCTGCCGCAGCCGCCACGGGTATCGGGAGCCCTGCCGGGGCAGGGTCGCCCGGGACCGGTCGACGTAGCCGGCCTTCAGGTCGATGAGCGGTCGGTCGGTGCCCGGGTCGAGGGGCGGCGCCGGGACGACGCTGCGGTAGCCGTGCTGGCGCAGGTGCCTGAGCAGGCGCACCACGAACGCGTCGACGAGGTCGGCCTTCAGCGTCCACGAAGCGTTGGTGTAGCCGACGACGAACGCCATGTTCGGCACGCCGTCGAGCATCATGCCTTTGTAGACGTGGTGCTCGGGCAGCACCACCGGACGGTCGTCCACGACCAGGCGGACACCGCCCATCGGCTGCAGGGTGAACCCCGTCGCGGTGACGACGAGGTCGGCCCCCAGCAGGGCACCGGAGCCGAGCCGGATGCCTGCTGGCTCGAACCGCTCGATGGTGTCGGTGACGATCGTGGCCGCCCCAGCCCGCACTGCCTCGAACAGATCACCGTCGCTGACCACGCACAGCCGCTGGTCCCACGGCTCGTAGCGGGGCGTCAGGTGGGTGAAGTCGTAGTCCGGCGGCAGCAACGGCTCCTGGGCCCGGCGCAGCAGCCGGCGCACGAGCGCGGGCCGGCGCCGGCTCAGCGCGTAGAACCCCTGCGAGGCGAGCACGTTCTTCCACCGCAGCACCGGGTAGGCCGCCCGGGCCGGAAGCAGACGCAGCACCGCAGCGGCCACCGGGTCCCGGGCCGGCAGCGGGGTGAGGTGCGTCGGTGAGCGCTGCAGCATCGTGACGTGGCCGGCGCTGCGGGCCAGTGCCGGGACCAGGGTCACGGCGGTCGCGCCACTCCCGACCACCACGACCTCGCGATCGGTGAGGTCGAGGTCGGCCGGCCAGTGCTGCGGGTGGACGATCGGGCCGGCGAAGTCGCCCAGGCCCGGCCAGTCCGGGGTGTAGCCGGAGTCGTAGCGGTAGTAGCCGGCGCAGAGCAGCAGGAAGTCGCAGCTCAGCGCCACCGGACCGGCATCGGTGGCCAGGCTCACGCGCCAGCGTGCGTCCGCACTCGACCAGCGGGCCTCCTCCACCCGGTGCCCGTAGCGGATCAGCCGGTCCACGCCGTATCGCTGCGCGGTCCGGTCCAGGTAGCGCAGGATGGACGCGCCGTCGGCGACGGACACCGGGTCGGTCCACGGCTCGAAGGAATAACCCATCGTGAACATGTCGGAGTCCGACCGGATCCCCGGGTAGCGGAACAGGTCCCAGGTGCCGCCGAGGCGGTGCCGCGCCTCCACCACGGCGACCGACTCCTCGGGAAGGTCGCGGCGCAGCCGGCAGGCGGCCCCGATGCCGGACAGACCGGCGCCGACCACGAGGACCTCGACGTGCCCAGCACGAGCATCGGGTCGTGCGGTCACCGGTGGGCGTCCTCCAGCCGCCTCAGCACGGCGTCGACCAACCGGTGGGCGGCCGCGGGGCCGGCCTTGTCGAGGTAGAGGTGGGGCTCGACGGCCTCCAGCTCGAGCAGCACCGGCTGGCCGTCAGGCCCGGCGAGCAGGTCCACCCGCATCTGCAGCGGGGTGGTGCCGAAACGCTCGCGCAGGAACGCCAGGACACCGTCCACCACGTCGAGCTCGGCTGTCGTCGCGCCGGCAGGGTCGGCGCGCACCAGGTCGGGGTCGTACATCGCCTCCGCCGCACCCAGCGCATCGGCGCGCAACGGGGCCTCCTCGTCGGGCGCCAGCACGCTGCGCTTGCGCAGGACGTGGCTGAGGAGTCCGTCGACCACGACGACCGCCGTCTCGCCCCGGTGCTCGACGGCGTTCAGGAACGGCTGGACCATGGCGGTACGCCCGGACGCGGCGATGCGTGCGACGAGCGCCCGCGCCTGGTCGTGGTGGGCCGGTGCGAACCGGCCGGTGTCGCGTCCACCCGCCGACACGCTCGGCTTCACCACCACCTCGCCGAGCAGCGCCGGCACCGGATCGCCCGGGGCCACGTAGACGGTCGGGACCGTGGGCAGTCCCGCCTCGGCGAGGTCGGCGAGGTAGTGCTTGTCCGAGTTCCAGGCGAGCAGGTCCGGTTGGTTCTCGACGTCTGCGCCACCCTGCGCCAGCCGCTCCAGCCACCCGAGCCACGCGTCGAACCTCGCGGTGTAGTCCCAGGTGCTGCGCACCCAGACGAGGTCGGCGGTGGTCCAGGCGACGTCGGGGTCGGTCCAGGCGTGCGCCCGCGCGTCCACCCCCCGCTGCGCCAGTAGCTGCAGCAGCAGGGGGTCGTCGGTGAGCGTGCTGTGCCGGCCCTCGAAGCTGGCCACGACAACGCTACCGAGGGCCGCCGACGGTGGCACGCCCGGCGCCGCTCGGTGACGCCTCAGGAGCAGCCGAGGCCGTCTGCGATCTGGCCGACCGCGCTCTTCAGCGTCTCGCTGGCGCTGGCCACCGCCTGGCCTGCCGCGCCGATGGTGTCGGACCCGGAGACACTGTCGATGGCGCTGGAGATGGCCTCGCCGCCCGCCTGAAGGGCTGCCTGGTCGGCCGCCTTGAGGTCGGTGGCGGCCTCCTCGAGCCCGGCGACGGCGTCGTCGAGCTGCTGCTGGGCCTGCTTGGCCTCGTCCACGGTGGAGTCGGCGTCGAGCCCTGCCACCCCCTCGAGGGCGCTTTGCACCGACGTGATCGCGTCGCACGCCTGGCTCTCGGCGTCGGCCTGGGTCGGGGTGTCGGTGCCGCAGCCGGACAGGCCCAGCACCGCCAGGCCTGCCGCGGTCGCCAGGGTCAGGGTCCGCATGGTTCGCATCGCTTCTTCTCCTCGTGTCGCCTCACGTGTCGGTGGATGGTCGCACAGCAGGCGCGGCGGCTCGGCACCAGGCCAACTGACGGCGACCCGGACGTGGGGCAGGATCTGCGCCGCCTCGTCGGACAGGTCCGTGACCACGGTGCGCACGCCCTGCTGGGACACCTCGGACGCCAGGTCCCGCAGCACCTGCGCGCCGGTCACGGCCCCGGCCTTCGCGGCCACCAGCGCAGCCGTCGCGGAGTCGGCCCCGTCTGCACCGGCAGGCCGAGGATGGTCGGGTAGCCCAGTGACCCGGGGGGGGAGGGTGACGGGCGAGTCCGCTCGCGGGCATACGGTCGGCGCCAACAGCCAGCGACGAGCCCGCGAGGTGCCCATGACCGAGTCTGACGAGTCCACCCCGACGGTACCGAGCCAGCGCGCGGGCAAGCAGATGCGCAAGGTGGTGCCGCGCGCCTCGCACGGCGGCTGGGACCGTCGCGACGAGCACCGCGACCCGGTGTACATCCTGCAGCAGCAGGCGACCACGCGGGTGCCCGACCTGGTGCCCATCCGCTACGCCCGGATGCTGGCCTCGCCGTTCGCGTTCTACCGCGGAGCAGCGGCGATCATGGCCGCCGACCTGGCCGCCACCCCGACCACGGGCCTGACCGTCCAGCTGTGCGGGGACGCCCACCTGGCGAACTTCGGCGGCTTCTCCTCCCCCGAGCGCGCGCTGCTGTTCGACCTCAACGACTTCGACGAGACCCTGCCTGGTCCCTTCGAGTGGGACCTCAAGCGACTCGTCGCCAGCTTCACGGTGGCGGGCAGGTACCGCGGCTTCTCGGCCGGGCAGCGCCGCACCTTCGTGGTCAAGATCGCCGACTCGTACCGGCGGGCCATGCTGGAGTTCGCCGAGATGTCGCGTCTGCAAGTGTGGTACTCGCGGATGGACGCCGGGCAGCTGGAGCGGAAGCTCGGGCAGACGGCCGACGCACGTGCCCGGGCACGGCTGCGCAAGACTGTCGCGAAGGCGCAGCAGCGCACCGGTAAGGCCGCGTTCTCCCGCTACACCGAGGTGGGCCCGGACGGGCAGCTGCGCCCGATCAATCAGCCGCCGCTGGTCGTCCCGGTCGAGAACCTCTTCCCACCCGAGGAGCTCGAGGGGGTGCGCGACGTCGTGCGACAGGCGATGAGCAGCTACCACGCCTCGCTGGCCGACGACCGCCGGCACCTCATCGACGGCTACCGGACGATCGGTCTGGCCCGCAAGGTCGTCGGTGTCGGCAGCGTCGGCACCCGCTGCTGGATCGTGCTGATGGTGGCCCGGGACGACCCGCTGGACGACATGGTGATGCAGGTGAAGGAGGCCAACGCCTCGGTGCTCGAGCCGTACCTGGGTGCCAGCACCTACTCCAACCACGGCCGGCGCGTGGTCGAGGGCCAGCGGCTCATGCAGGCGGCGTCGGACACCCTGCTCGGCTGGCAGCACGTCGTGCGACCGGACGGCGAGGAACGCGACTTCTACATGCGGCAGATGTGGGACGGCAAGGTCTCGGTCGACCTGGACGGGCTGGTCGCGCGCGGCTTCCTGGCCTACGCGGAGATATGCGGCTGGACCCTGGCCCGGGCGCACGCCCGATCGGGCGACCGGAAGGCCATCGCCGGCTACCTCGGCGGCGGCGTCACCTTCGCTGACGCCCTGGCCACCTTCGCCGAGCAGTACGCCGACCAGAACGAGGCCGACTACGCCCGGCTGCAGCAGGCGGCCGCCGCCGGCGAGGTCCCGGTCGCCACCGAGGGCTACTGACCGCTCGGCGCTCCACCCCCCGCCCGGGCTCACGATGCTCGTGCGCGCATCCTGAGCCCGGGCGGGCGTACGGTGGGACCTGACCCGGCGCCCCGCCGTCAGGACGGAAGCCGGTTGCGCCCGTAGCGCTCATGGCTGGACACCCAGTCCCCGGCGAGGACGGCGGCCGACAGCGACACCTCCCCGGCGAGCACCACGGCGGCGCAGATCTCGGCGAACCGCAGAGCGCGGCCGGGACCCGCGCAGCCGAGCAGCCGCAGGCACTCCTGCTGCGTGGCAAGCCCGGTGCCGCCGCCGACGGTGGCGACGATGAGGGCCGGCAGGGTGATCGACCAGTAGTAGCCGCCGGAGTCCAGCAGCTGCGAGTAGACGATGCCGGCATGCGACTCGGCGACGTTGGCCACGTCCTGGCCGGTGGCGACGAACAGGGCGGCCAGGCCGTTGGCGGCCTGGGCGCCGTTGTTGGCCGAACCGGCCATGAACCCGCCGGTCTGGCTGTACTGGCGGGCCCGGAACAGTTCGGCTGCGCTGACGCCCAGGTGCCGCTCCAACAGCGGGCCCGGCAGGGTGGCCTCGGCGACCACCCGCTTGCCCCGGGTGCGCAGCATGTTCATCTGCGAGTGCTTCTTGTCGGTGTCGATGGCGCCGGAGAGCACGAAGCGCGGGTGCGCCGGGTGGTGCGCTCGGATCCACTCGCAGGCCGCCAGCGTGGCCCGGCCCACCATGTTCTGCCCGGCGGCGTCACCGGTGGAGTAGTTCAGGCGCAGGTAGCGCAGCGGGCCCACCGCGTACTGCTCGATGTCGAGCAGGTGGCCCACCGCGGTGGTGGACTCCGCCGCGGCGGCCACCTCAGGCAGGTGCCGCTGCAGCCACGCGCCGAGGTCACGCGCCTCCCGGGCGTCGGCGCAGACGAACACCGGGGCCCGCTGCATCCGGTCGTCCACCACCGTGGTGCGCACCCCGCCGGCCTCGGTCAGCACCCGCATCCCACGGTTGTAGGAGGCGACCAGCGTGCCTTCCGTGGTCGCAAGCGGCACGTACACCTCGTCCTGCACGTGCTCGCCGTCGATGCGCAGCGGGCCGGCCAGCCCGATCGGCACCTGCGCGACCCCGAGGAAGTTCTCGATGTTGCCGGGCAACGTCGCCGGGTCGAGCGAGTACGAGCCGACGTGCTCGAGAGCCACCCCGGCCACGTCGCGGACGAAGTCGCGTCGGGCGGCCGCCATCGTCTCGGTGTGGTCGTTCTCGCGGTCGCGCGGTACCGACCGCCGGGCGGCGCGTGGCTCGGTCATGTCTCGAGCCTGCCACCCGGGGCCGGCGCCGGGAGTGGCAGAGTCGGCACATGCAGACTCATCGCTACGGGTTGAAGGTCACCACCGAGGCGACGGTCGAGGAGGCCGAGGCCGCCATCCGGGAGGCGCTGGCCGCCGAGGGCTTCGGGGTGCTCACCGAGATCGACCTGGCGGCCACGCTGCAGGCGAAGATGGGGCTGGATCTGCCGCCCTACCGCATCCTCGGTGCCTGCCGTCCGCCGTTGGCCGCCCAGGCGGTGTCGGCGGAGCCCGACATCGGGCTGCTGCTGCCGTGCAACGTCGTGGTCTACGCCGAGGACGACCACACCGTGGTGGCAGCGCTCGATCCGATCATGATGATGGACGTCACCGGGAACGCGACCCTGCACGAGGTGGCCCGCGACGCCCGCGGCCGGCTCGAACGGGCCCTTGCGACCGTCGGTTCCTGACCTGCGTGCGTTGCGGCCCGACGCCGCCGCGCCCGGTCTGCGGCTCCAGACCGCGTCGGCCGTCCCGGCCTGGTTCACAGGGGGTTCAGAGGCGCCAGCGCTTGGGTAGGCGGCGCATGACGAAGACGGCGATGGCCACCCCGATCGAGACGTAGATGAGGTTGTTGACCAGGTCGATGTTCTCCTCGACGACCTGCCACTGGGTGCCCAGCGCCATCCCGGCGCCGATGAGCAAGCCGTTCCAGATGGCCGACCCGACAGTGGTCATGAGCACGAACCGGCCCAGCGGCATGCCCGCGGCGCCTGCGGGCAGTGAGACCAGGCTGCGCACCCCGGGGATGAGCCTCCCGACGAGCACAGCGATCTCGCCGCGGCGGGCGAACCACTCCTCGGCCCGGTCGACGTCGTCGACGTCGATGAGCGGCACCGCCAGCATGGCCCGGCGGGTCCGGTCCCGGCCGAAGGCCCGGGCCACCCCGTAGAGGATCAGGGCGCCGAGCACCGACCCAACGGTGGCCAGCACGAACGTGAGTGGCCCGTTGAGCTGGCCAAGGGTGACCAGCGCCCCGGCGGCGGGCAGCACCACCTCGCTGGGGATCGGGGGCACCAGCGACTCGAGCAGCACCAGTGCGGCCACACCGACCTCGCCGAGGCGGTCGATCGTCTCGAGCACGAACCCGAGCAGCCCGGCGTCCTCGGTGGCGAAGGAGTCGGCTGCCGGCACCGCGTCAGGGTGTCACAGCCGGCCGGGGTCGACGGTTCGAGGGGCCGAGGCGTCCGGCCCGTCCGCCGGGACCTGCTCGAGACCGGCCAGGGTGTACACGTAGCCGACCCCCGGCGTCGTCGAGCGGCAGGTCGCCGCGGTGCCCAGCGGGACCAACCGCTCGCGCACCGCCACGCGCAGCGACGGCTCGCCCGCCAGCAGGACCTCGGTGGTGTCGTCGTCCAGCCGGCGCGAGGAGAGCGGCAGCAGGTCGCCCAGGCCGTCGCGCGACGGCGAACACTCGCGCACCAGCGCCTGGGCCGCCTGTTCGGTCCGGTTGAGCGCGCTGCGGCCACGCAGCAGACCGGGCAGCACCCGGCCCGACTCGTGGGCGTCGAGCAGCGCCGCAACGTCCGCGGCCTCCACCCGGCCGTAGCACAGCCCGTGCGGCAGGAGCACCACCGAGGCCGCGAAGCGGTCGCCCCCCAGGTGCGAGCACTCCCACACCCGTTCGGGCCAGTGGACCTCCAAGGCCGCCGCGACCGGCCGTCCCCGCACGGCGCAGCACACGTCGTGTCGTGCGTGCGTGCAGACCAGCGCGACAGGGTCAGCCGGCCCCGGGCCCTCCCCTGGGTGCTCGGCCGGGTCCCAGTCGGCCACGAGCACCTCGCGCAGGTCGTCGGTCACCGACCAGCGCAGGGCCTCATGGCCCGGGCGGGCGTCCGCGACGGCCCAGCGCAGCGGACCCGGTCGGCGCGGGTGGCGGCCGGGTCGGCGAACCAGTGCCACTCGGGCGCCCAGGGCCTCGGCACGGGCCGCCAGGCCACGAGCCAGGGCCGGCTCCAGGGCGTCCAGCGCACGCGCCGGCCACGGCCCCGGGTGCTCGAGCAGCAGCCAGCGCAGCGCCGGCGGGGCGGTCGCGACCATGGCGTCACCCCGGGCCCGGGCGGCGTCCGAGCAGCGGAAGGCCGTCGCCTCCGGCCCGCTCACCCCGACGCGGCGGTGGCGGGGTCGGGCACCAGCACCCCCTCGCGCAGCAGCCGGGCCACCAGCCCTGCGGCGTCGCCCGGGAGGTCCGACACCCGGCAGGTTTCCCCCTCGAGCAGCCGCCGCACCGCGGGCAGCTCCTCCGGGCTCACGGCCAGCCGTCGGTCGGCGAGTACCAGAACGCAGCCTCCCGCGGCGTCGGGCTCGACCCGCTGCCCGAGGTGTCGGCGCAGCCGCACGACGGTGGTCGGCGTCACCACTGCCGCTGCGCTCGCCTGCGCGACCGGCGACACCGGTTCGGGGCGCTGCCGCGCGCTGCGAGCGTCGTGCAGCGCCTGCGCCGCGGTGACGAGGTCGACCTGCTGCAGGCCGCGCACCAGCCGGTCACGCACCCCCGCCAGCACGTCGGTCGCGCCCGGTCCGGTGGGATCCCAGCCTGCCGGCAGCGAGGCCCGGCCCACCTGCGAGCCGAGCGAGTCCAGCAGCGTCCGAGCCACGTCGCGCTCCGTGGTCGGGTGGATCCCGAAGGTGAGGTGGACGGTCGTGCCACCCAGAGCGCTGGCCGCGTGCACGAAGCCACGGGGCAGGTACAGGCAGTCGCCTGGCTCGAGCACCACGTCGAGCAGCGGCGGCTCATCCGCTCGCGCCTGGACGAGCGAACGACGCTGCTCCCACGGCTCGTCGGGCAGGGCGTCGGGCAGCACCGGCGCGTGCACCACCCACCGCTTGCGCCCGTGCACCTGCAGCACGAACACGTCGTGGGTGTCGTAGTGGGGGGCGAAGCCCTGCGACTGCGGCGGGGTCACGTACGCGTTGACCTGCACCGGGTGGCCCAGCTCGGCGGCCAGGTCGGCGGCCAGCGACCCGACCGGCGGCCAGGTGCGGTGCAGCCCCTGCAGCACCACGGTGCTGCCGTCGGCGAGCAGGCCCAGCACCGCGTCGTCGCGCACCTGGTCCCCGACGGTCGCGCCGGCGCCCCCCGACCCGGTGAAGCGCGCCGGGGCCACGACGCGGCCGTCCTTGGCCACGCGGACGAAGGGGGTGCGCAGCCCACGGCGGCTGAGCAGCTCGTCCACCGCCTGCACGGAGAACACCTCACCGGCTCCGGGCAGGTCGGCGGCCCGGGAGAGCCAGGCCTGCCTGGACCAGACCTGGTCGGCGAACCGGCTCGCGGGCAGGGAGCAGAGGCGGTCCAGGGCCGTCAGGGACGGTTCCCCCACCGCCCTGCCGAGCGCGTCAGCCGTCACGCGCCGCCATCGGCGCCACCGTCGGCGCCACCGTCCTGGCCGGCACCGCCGTCCGCGGCTCCGTCGGCACCGCCGTCCTGGCCGGCACCGCCATCCGCAGCCCCGTCGGCACCGCCGTCCTGGCCGGCACCGCCGTCCGCAGCCCCGTCGGCACCGCCGTCCTGGCCGGCACCGCCGTCCGCAGCCTGCCGGGTCAGCTCGTCGTTCTCGTCGACCATGAGGGTTCCCTTCTTGTCCGGATGACGTCCCAGTCTCGGGCCAGCGTGTGGTCACCGCCACCGGTCGGGCGGTCAGCCCCCTTCCGGATGCGGGTGCGCCACATGCTGGCGCACCTTCTGCCGCACCTCCCGCATGGCCACGACCTCCCAGACGACCAGCGCGCCGAGCACGAGGGCGAGCACGGCCAGGTCGGCCAGGGCCCCGAGGGGAGCGAGGGCGAACGCGAGCACGGCCAGCAGCGCGGCGACCGTGAGTCGCGGGACGCTCCACGATCGGGCCAGCCGGCGCCGGAACAGGGCATGGGCCAGCAGGTACAGCGCCGGGCCGAGGAACAGGCCGAGCCGGGCCCAGGTGGGCAGCGGGTAGTCGAAGCCGTGCGCGGCGGTGTCAGCCGTGTAGGCCATCACCTTCTTCATCCCGACAGCGGCCCAGACGATGCCGACCAGCATGGGGAAGTGCAGGTAGGTGTAGCCGTCACGGGCGATCCGGGTGCGCCCGTCACCCTCGGCGCGGTCGAACATCCGCTCTGCGGCCAAGGCGGTGACGTCGAAGTAGATCCACCACAGGCACACGACCACAGCCAAGCCGAAGGCGCTCGCCAACAGGATCGCCGCGGTCACCGGCAGCTCGGCCACGCCGACGCCGATGGCCACGATCGACTCGCCCAACGCGATGATGATGATCAGCCCATGCCGCTCGGCGAAGTGCCCGGGTGAGCGCACCACCCAGCCACGAGACCCGGCCAGGTACACCCCGACGTAGTCAGCGACCAGCGCCGCCGCCCACAGCAGCGTCTGGGTGGCACCGCCCTGCAGAGCGCCGGACACAAGCAGGACGGTGGGCAGCACGCCTGCCAGCGCCAACCGGGAGACCTGGCGGCGCAGCCCCGCGTCGTGCCCCGCCGCGACCCAGTACACGGCCACGTGCACGAGCCGGGTGAGCACGTAGGCGGCGGCGAACACCAGCGCCGAGGACAGGCCCTCCCCGGAGGCGTCCCACGCGGTGGGGATCGCCAGGCCCATCGCGAACACCAGCCCCATCGCGACGATCAGCCCGGCGCGCACCACCCCGACGTCGGCCCGGGCCACGTTGCCCAGCCAGGTGAAGGCCGTCCATGCCCACCACAGCAGGCCGAGCAGCACCAGGCCGCGGGCGGCCCCCTCCGGCGTCAGGTTGCCCGCCACGAGAGCGCTGATCTGGGTCAGCGCGAAGACGAACACCAGGTCGAAGAACAGCTCCAGCGTGGTGACCCGGTCGTGCTCGGCAACCGGTCGCACGCTGCGGTGCAGCGCCGTCTTCTTGCCCACCCACGCACCCTAGTCGACACGCGGACCCCCCGGACGGGAAGCGGCGGGGGCTCCTGCGGGTTGCCCGCGCCGGGCCCGGCCGGGCAGGCTCAGGCTCAGGTGTGGGAGTCGGGAGCCGGATGCGTCCCATCGTGCTGGTCGACCCGACCCCCGACGAGTCCGCGCGAGCCGCCGCCGTCCGGCTGCGCCTCCTGCTCGTGGAGTCGCAGCGTCGGCACGGCACGGCGGCCGCGGCGCTCTCGGGTGGCTCGGCCGCTCTGGCGCCGCTGTCCGCTCCGGCGCTGCGACGGGGCGCCGCTGACCTCGACCCCCGGCTCCTGGACCTGTGGTGGGCCGACGAGCGGCACGTCCCCGGGGAGCACCCGCATCGCAACGACACCGCAGCCATCGCCGCGCTCGGCGAGCTGTGCCCACCGCCCGACCGACTGCACCGGGTGGCTGGGACGGACGTGTCGCTGGAGCAGGCGGCCGCCGACTACGACTGCGCGTTCAGCACCTGGGTGGCGGCCTGCGTCGGCACCGGTCGGCCGCCCCTCGACGTCGCGCTGCTCGGTGTCGGCCCGGACGGGCACGTCGCGTCGCTGTTCCCCGGGCGGCCCGAGGCGGACGCCACCGCCTTCGCCGTGGCCGTGGCCGACGCCCCGAAGCCACCGCCGGCCCGAGTGTCCCTCACGCTGCGGGCCCTGGAGCTGGCCGACGAGGTGTGGCTGCTCGCGAACGGACGGGCGAAGGCCCCGGCGGTGGCTGCCGCGGTGGCCGGCGACCCGTCGCTGCCGGCCAGCCGGGTCCGGGGACGGCTGCGCACCCGCTGGTTCCTCGACGCCGACGCCGCCGCCGACCTCTCGCCCGGGGTGATCGCGGACCAGCCGGAGCCCTGAGGGCCGGACACCTCAGGACAGGTGCTCGGGCACGTGCCAGTGGTGCCCGCGCAGCACCTCGTCGGCCGCCGCCGGCCCCCAGGTGCCCGGCTCGTAGGGCTGCACCGGGCCGGGCTCGTCCAGCGCGGGCTGCACCACCCGCCAGGCCTGCTCGACGCCGTCCTGGCGGGCGAAGCGCCGCCGCTCCCCCACCAGGGCGTCGGCGAGCAGCCGCTCGTAGGCCTCCTGGCGATCCCCGCCCTCGTCCCGGTAGTCCACGTCGAGGTCCACCGGCCGGCTCAGCAGCGCCGGACCCGGCCGCTTGGCGTGCACGGTGAGCGTCACCCCGTCGTTGGGCGCCAGGCGGAACCGGACGAGGTTGCCGTGCGGCTCCTCCGGGCCGTCGGCGAACAGCAGCCGCGGAGGTCGGCGCAGCTCCACGACCGCCTCGAGCGCCGTCCCGGGCATCCGCTTGCCGGTGCGGACGAAGAACGGCACACCGGCCCACCGCCAGGACTCGATCTCCAGCCGGCAGGCGGCGAAGGTCTCGGTGGTCGACCCGGCCGCCACCCCGGGCTCGGCGTGGTAGCCGCGGTACTGCCCCCGCACCAGCGTCGTGCAGTCCAGCGGACGCATCGCCTTGAGCACCTTCACCTTCTCCTCCAGCAGCGCATCGGCGTCGGCGCTGGCCGGTGGCTCCATCGCCAGCAGGGTGACCACCTCGAGCAGGTGGTTCTGCAGCACGTCGCGCACCGCGCCGGTGCCGTCGTAGAACGCTCCGCGGCCCTCCATGCCCAGGCTCTCGGCCATGGTCACCTGCACGGCCTCGACGTAGTTCCGGTTCCACACCGGCTCGAGGATGCTGTTGGCGAACCGGAAGACGAGCAGGTCCTCGACCGTCTCCTTGGCCAGGAAGTGGTCGATGCGGAACACCGCCGACTCCTCGACGTGCTCGTGCAGGGTGGCACTCAGTGAACGGGCGCCGGCGAGGTCGCGTCCGAACGGCTTCTCCACCACCAGCCTGGCCCGCGGCGACAGCCCCGCCACGGCGAGCCCGTCGGCGACGGTGGCGAAGAGGTCGGGCGGTACGGCCAGGTAGAACACCGTCAGCCGGCTGCCCAGCCCCTCCAGCGTGGCGGCCAGGTCGGCGAAGGTTGACGGGTGCTCGTAGCGGCCGCCGACCAGGCGCACCCGCTGGACGAGGCGGGCCAGCACCGCGGGGTCGGCCTCGGGGACGAAGGACGTGACAGCGTCGGCGACGCGGCGGCGGAAGGCGTCCTCGGACTCCCCGGACCGCGCGACCCCCACCACGGGCACCGCGAGGTCACCGCGCGCCTGCATCCGGTACAGCGCCGGGAAGATCTTGCGCCGGGCCAGGTCGCCGGTGGCCCCGAAGATCACCAGAGCGTCGGCGCGCGTCGCCCCGGCCTGGTCGCTCACTGCGCGTCCTCCCGCCGCTCACCGTGGCCACCGAAGGCCCACCGCATCGCCGAGAGCACCCGCTGCGCGACGTGGCCGTCGTCGCGGGAGGCGAACCGCTGGTACAGGGCCGCCGAGATCACCGGGGTGGGCACGCCCAGGTCGACGCCGGCCTGAACCGTCCAGCGTCCCTCGCCCGAGTCCGACACCTGGCCGGCGAACCCGGCGAGCCCTGGGTCGGCGGCAAGCTGCGCCGCGGTCAGGTCCAGCAGCCATGACGAGACGACGCTCCCCCGGCGCCACACCTCGGTGATGGCGGCCAGGTCGAGCTCGTAGCGGTAGGCCTCCGGGTGTGCCAGCGGCGCGGTCTCGGCGTCGGCGGCCCGGGCGGTCGAGCCGGCACCGGCGCCGGCGAGCAGCGCCAGCCCCTCGGCGTAGGCGGCCATCAGCCCGTACTCGATGCCGTTGTGCACCATCTTGACGAAGTGGCCGGCACCGGACGGGCCGCAGTGCAGCCAACCGCGCTCCTCCGGGGCCGGCTGGCCGTCGCGGCCCGGGGTGCGGGGGGCTGCCTGCACGCCCGGCGCCAGCACGTCCAACACCGGCGCCAGCAGCGCCACGGCCCGGTCGCTGCCCCCGACCATGACGCAGAAGCCGCGCTCCAGCCCGGCAACGCCGCCCGAGGTGCCGACGTCGACGTAGTCGACGCCCAGCTCGGCGAAGCGCTGCGACCGGGCCAGGTCGTCGGTCCAGCGGCTGTTGCCGCCGTCGACCACCACGTCGCCGGGCTCGAGCAGCCCCTCGAGCTGAACGACCAGCGGCCCGACCGCGTCCGCGGGCACCATGACCCACACCAGCCGGGGCCGTTCCAGCGAGGCGACGAGGTCGGCGAGCGTGTGCACCCCCGGCACGCCCTGCGCGACGAGCCGGTCCACCGCCTGCGGCACAACGTCGCACACGGTGCAGCCCACCCCGGCGCGGGTCAGCCGCCGGGCGAGGTTCGCCCCCATCCGTCCGGCTCCGACCATCCCGACCTGCATCCGCGCCTCCACCTCGCCACGACCCGCCCCCGGCTGATCCTGCCCCGCCCGACCCTGCCTGGCGACGCCGTTGCCGCCGGGGCCGACAATCGACGCCATGACCACGACCAGACGGGACGGTCGGCGCGAGATCACCAGCCCGGTCGACCTCTGCACCGCGGACGGTTCCCTCGACGAGGCCGCCGTCGGCTGGAGCCGGCGCCCGCTGCACCGCAGCAACCTGCGCGGGCGCGGGCGAAACAAGCGCTGGGAGTACTGGTGCGTGACGACCCCGGACGTGGTGCTCGGGCTCACCGTCAGCGACCTCGACTACGCCGCCCTCTGCTCGATCTGGGCCCTCGACACGCGCGACCCAGCACGCCTGCACGAGGCTGGAGCCACCCGGCTGCTGCCGCTGCGGCGCATCCGGATGCCCGAGCGGTGCGGCGACGGACCGGTCGGCATCGAGCACAACGGCTTCGCGATCACCCTGACACCGACGACCGACGGCGTGCACCTGTCCGCCCGCAGCCCCGAGGTCTGCGCCGAGGTGACCGTGACCCGGCCGCGGGGCCATGAGGCGCTCGGCGTGGTGGTGCCGTGGAGCCGGCGCCGCTTCCAGCACACCGTCAAGCAGAACACGCTGCCGGCCCGGGGAGAGGTGCGACTGGGCGAGCGCACCATCGCCGTCGACGGCCCCGACGCCTGGGCCACCCTCGACCACGGCCGCGGCCGCTGGCCTTACCGCGTCACCTGGAACTGGGGGGCCGGCAGCGGGACGGTGAAGCATGCCGGGCGCGAGCGCGTGCTGGGCATCCAGGTGGGCGGCGCCTGGACCGACGGGACGGGCAGCACCGAGAACGCGCTCACCCTCGACGGCCGTCTGCACCCGGTGCACGAAGACCTGCGCTGGCACTACGACCCCGACGACTGGCTGGCCCCGTGGCGGGTGGGTGCCCCCTCCGGCGTGCTGGACCTCGAGCTCCGACCGTTCTTCGACCGGGCCGAGTGCACCCAGCTCGGCGTGCTGTTCAACGACACCCACCAGTGCTTCGGCACCTGGCACGGCACCGTCTGCCTGGACGGCACGGTGCTCGACGTCGAGGGCATCCGCGGCTGGGCCGAGCAGGTGCGCAACCGCTGGTGACCGCGCTGCGCCTGACCATCCGGGTCACGCCACGAGCCGCCCGTCCAGGGGTGGGCGGCAGGCACGGCGACGCCTTGGTCGTGCGGGTCGCCGAGCCGGCGCTGGACGGCCGGGCCACCGAGGCGGCCCTGACCGCCCTGCGCCACGCGTTCGCGGTGCCCCGCCGGGCCGTGCGACTGGTCAGCGGCGCCACCAGCCGGACCAAGGTGGTGGAGGTCGACGGCGCCGACCCCGACGTGCTGCAGCGGCTGCTCGACGCCCCCGGTCCGTCGGCCCGGCACTGACCTATCGTCGGCAGGTGACGACCTCGACCCGGCACCCCGCCGACAGCCATGACCTGATCCGGGTGCACGGCGCCCGGGAGAACAACTTGCGCAACGTCAGCGTCGACCTGCCCAAGCGTCGACTGACGGTGTTCACCGGGGTGTCGGGGTCGGGCAAGTCGTCGCTGGTGTTCGCCACCATCGCGGCGGAGTCGCAACGGCTGATCAACGAGACCTACAGCACCTTCGTGCAGGGCTTCATGCCGACGCTGGCCCGTCCCGAAGTCGACGTGCTCGACGGCCTGACCACGGCCATCATCGTGGACCAGGAGCGGATGGGCGCCAACGCCCGCTCCACCGTGGGCACCGCCACCGACGCCAACGCCATGCTGCGGGTGCTGTTCAGCCGGCTGGGCCGCCCGCACATCGGGCCGCCCAACGCCTTCTCGTTCAACGTGCCGTCGGTGCGGGCGAGCGGGGCCATCACCGTCGACCGCGGCCCGGGCCGCACCACGACCGAGAAGGCGTCCTTCACCCGGCTGGGCGGCATGTGCCCGCGCTGCGAGGGGATGGGCTCGGTCAACGACGTCGACCTGACCGCGCTGTACGACGACACCAAGTCCCTGGACGAGGGTGCCCTGACCGTGCCCGGCTACAGCATGGACGGCTGGTACGGCCGCATCTACCGCGGCAGCGGGTTCGTCGACCCGGCCAAGCCGATCCGCGACTACACCGAGCGCGAGCTGCACGACCTGCTGTACCGACAACCCACCAAGATCAAGGTGGACGGCATCAACCTCACCTACGAGGGGCTGATCCCCCGCATCCAGAAGTCGTTCCTGTCCAAGGACCTCGATGCGATGCAGCCGCACATCCGGGCTTTCGTCGAGCGGGCGGTCACCTTCACCACCTGCCCCGACTGCCACGGCACCCGGCTGACCGAGGCGGCCCGCTCATCGCGGATCGAGGGCATCAACATCGCCGAGGCGTCTGCCATGCAGATCAGCGACCTCGCCGTGTGGGTGCGCGGCCTGGCCGAGCCGTCCGTCGAGCCGCTGCTGGCGACGCTGCGTCACACGCTGGACTCCTTCGTCGAGATCGGGCTGGGGTACCTGTCCCTGGACCGCCCGTCCGGGACGCTGTCGGGCGGGGAGGCGCAGCGCACCAAGATGATCCGCCACCTGGGCTCGTCGCTGACCGACGTGACCTACGTCTTCGACGAACCCACGATCGGGATGCACCCCCACGACGTCGTCCGGATGAACGAACTGCTGCTGCGGCTGCGCGACCGGGGCAACACCGTGCTCGTCGTGGAGCACAAGCCCCAGGCCATCGCCATCGCCGACCACGTGGTCGACCTCGGCCCCGGCGCCGGGACGGCCGGCGGCGAGGTGGTGTTCGAAGGCACTGTGGCGGGACTGCGCTCCAGCGGCACCCTCACCGGCCGCCACCTGGACGACCGGGCGGCGCTCAAGGCCTCGGTGCGCGCGCCGACGGGGGTCCTGCCGGTGCGCGGCGCCAGCACCAACAACCTGCGCGACGTCGACGTCGACATCCCGCTCGGCGTGCTGGTCGTGGTCACCGGGGTGGCCGGGTCGGGCAAGAGCTCGCTCGTGGACGGGTCGGTGTCACCCCTCGACGGGGTGGTGACCGTCGACCAAGCCCCGATCCGCGGCTCGCGGCGCAGCAACCCGGCGACCTACACCGGCGCACTGGAGCCGATTCGCAAGGCCTTCGCGAAGGCCAACGGGGTCAAGCCTGCGCTGTTCAGCGCGAACTCGCAGGGGGCGTGCCCCACCTGCAACGGTGCCGGGGTCACCTACACCGACCTGGTGATGATGGCCGGCGTCACCACGATCTGCGAGGACTGCGAGGGCCGGCGATTCGACGCCACCGTGCTCGAGTACCGGCTCGGCGGGCACAGCATCGCCGACGTGCTCGACCTGCCGGTGGCCGACGCCGCCGACGTCTTCGGCCACGGCGCGGCGCGCACGCCGTCCGCGGAAAGGATCCTGCGGCGCATGGTCGACGTCGGCCTCGGCTACCTGCGACTCGGTCAGCCCCTGACCACCCTGTCCGGCGGCGAGCGCCAACGACTCAAGCTCGCCACCCGGATGGGCACCGACGCGAGCGTGTACGTGCTGGACGAGCCCACCACCGGCCTGCACCTTGCCGACGTGGCCCAGCTGCTGGGGCTGCTGGACCGGCTGGTCGACGACGGGACGTCGGTGGTCGTGATCGAGCACCACCTGGCGGTGATGGCACACGCGGACTGGATCATCGACCTGGGGCCGGGCGCCGGGCACGATGGCGGACGGGTCGTGTTCGAGGGCCCGCCCGGCGACCTCGTGGCCGCTCCGACGACGATCACCGGGGAGCACCTGGCGGCCTACGTCGGCTGAGGCGCGCCCGGCCCGAGCGCGACGTGTCATGCGAACAGGTTCGGTGGGGGTCCGCCCCACCGCGGGGCGGCGCGTGAGAGAGTGCCCCACGCAACCCACTCAGGAGCGATACGGAGGCACCATGACGGCCACGGCCACCCCCCTCACCTGGCCCGCGCACGACCCCGGGACCCATCGCTGGCTCCCCACCTCGTCCGCCCCGATCGCCCCCGAGCGCGTGCAGGCGCTGCTCGCTGCGGAGTGGGAGCGGTTCACCTCGTCCACCGCTGCCTCCGGTGAGCACAACGTCCGGGCCAGCGCGACCCTGCCGCTGGGGGTCACTTCCTCGTTCCAGCACTGGGAGCCCTACCCGATCTCCATCCAGTCGGCCCGGGGCGCGTGGCTCACCGACGTCGACGGCCGCCGGCTGCTCGACCTGTCCATGGGCTTCGGCGCCATGCTGGTCGGCCACCTCAACCCGGTCGTGGTCGAGCACGTCGAACGCGCGCTGCGCGAGACCGGCACCCTGTTCGTCACCCCGTCGCCGCAGGCGACGGAGATGAGCGAGCGGTTCTGCCGGCGCTTCTCCCTCGACATGCTCCGGTTCACCAACTCCGGCACCGAGTCGCTCATGTACGCCATCCGGGTGGCCCGCGCCTACACCCAGCGCAAGGCCATCGTGAAGATCGAGGGCGGCTACCACGGGGGCTACGACGGCCTGCAGGTGTCGGTGAAGCCTGCGCTGGCCGACATCGGCCCGGCCGACGACCCCATCGGGGACGTGCCGTTCGACGTGGAGGCCGGCACGGTGTACGTGGTCGCCTACAACGACCTGCCGATGCTCGAGCGCATCCTCTCCGCCCACGGCTCCGAGGTCGCCGCCATGGTGGTCGAGCCGGTGATCGAGAACCTCGCGATCGTGGTGCCCGACGAGGGGTACCTGGCCGGGGTGCGCGCGCTCTGTGACGCCCATGGCGTGGTGCTGATCTTCGACGAGGTCAAGACCGGGCTCACCGCCGGCCCGGCAGGGGCCGCTCAGCGCCTCGGCGTCCAGCCCGACCTCATCACGCTGGCCAAGAGCATCGGTGGCGGCTTGCCGCTGGCGGCGTTCGGCGGCAAGCGCGACATCATGGAGGTGGTCGTGGACGGCCGGATGGCGCACTTCGGCACCTACAACGGCAGCCCGCTGGTGATGGCCGCCGCGCGCGCCGTCGACGAGATCTGCACCCAGGAGGCCCTCGACGAGGCCGAGGCGCGCAACGTCCAGGCCATGACAACAATCGCAGGCGTGATCGAGGAGTACGAGCTGCCCGCGCACACCGTCGGGCTCGGCGTGAAGGGCTGCATCACCTGGTCGACCACGCCGGTGCGCAACTACCGGGACTACAAGGCCACCGACTTCGGCCTGGCCGAGCTGTCCTGGCTGTGGGGCGTCAACCGCAGCGTCCTCACCCCGCCCGGCCTGGACGAGCAGTGGCTGGTCTCCCTCGCCCACACCGACGAGGACATGGGCTACCTGATCGACGACTTCACCGCGCTGGCCCGGGCGCTGCGCGGCTGACCCGCCCGCTGAGCGCGCGCGTCGCCATGGCGGGCGAGCGGTGGCGGGGCACGACCGTGGGGGTGAGCGATGGACGGCTCGCAGGAACCGGTCCTGGTGGCCGACAGGCTGGTGCGCCGGTTCGGTGACCTGACAGCGGTGGACGGGGTGAGCCTGTCGATCGCGCCTGGAGAGACCTACGGCCTGCTCGGACCCAACGGTGCCGGCAAGACCACCACCATCTCGATGATCTGCGGGCTGCTCGAGGCCGACGCCGGCTCGGTGACGGTGCAGGGACAGCCGATGACCACCGGCAGCACCGGCGTCAAGAGCGCCCTCGGGCTGGTGCCACAGGACGTCGCGCTCTACCCGGACCTGTCCGCCCGGGACAACCTGCGCTTCTTCGGCAAGCTGCAGGGACTCAGCGGACGCGTCCTGGACGCGCGCATCGCCGAGGTCCTCGAGGTGGTGGGCCTGTCCGAACGGGCCAAGGACCGGGTGGAGACCTACTCGGGCGGGATGAAGCGACGGGCGAACATCGCCGCGGGGCTGCTGCACCAGCCTCAGCTGCTGGTGCTGGACGAACCGACGGTCGGGGTGGACCCGCAGAGCCGCAACGCCATCCTCGAGTCGATCGACGAGCTGGGCGGGAAGGGCCTTGCCGTGCTGTACACGACGCACTACATGGAGGAGGCCGAGCGGCTGTGTGACCGGATCGGCATCATCGACGAGGGCCGGCTGGTGGCCGAGGGCACCCGCGACGCACTGGTGGCGATGGTCGGTGCCGACACCACCGTCACCCTCACCGCCACGCCCAGCGAGGGCGTGGACGCCGCGGCGGCGATGGCGACCTGGGCGCAGCGCTGCCGGGCGCTGGACGGGGTCGAGGACGTGCAGGCCACCAAGGCCACGCTCGACCTCGTCACCCGCGAGGGGTCGGTGTTGGTGGCGGCTGCGGTGATGGCCGCCGACGACCTCCCCCTGGCCGTGACCGCTGTCGAGGTGAACGAGCCGAACCTGGAGACGGTGTTCCTGCACCTCACCGGCAAGGCGCTGCGCGACTGATGGCCGCGTCGTCCACCGCGCCGGCGCCGCCGCGGCCCGGCCGGCCGCCGGTCCCACCGACGTGGCGGCAGGCACTGCGCATCGCCGGCAACGACCTGCGCCGCCGCGTGCGGGACCGGTCGCTGCTCATCATGAGCGTCCTTGCCCCGATCGTGCTCGGGATGATCGTCGGCTTCGCCTTCGGGGGTGGGTTCTCCTTCTCGGCCACCATCGGTGTCGCCGACGAGGACGGCAGCAGGGTGTCGCGGCAGATATCGCAGGCGCTGATCAGCGAGGTCACCTCCGACGGTGTCGACACCGGCAGCAGCGCCAGCGGTGCCGATGCCCCCGAGGTCGGCCTGGAGCTCGAGCCGGTGGAGCCGGACGGTGTGCGCGAGCTGGTGGAGGACGGGACCGTCGACGCCGTCATCGTCCTGCCTGCCGGTCTGGGGGACGCGGTGCAGGCCGGCTCGCCGGTCACCCTCGGTGTGGTCGGCCACCCGGGCCGAACCTTGTCCGCTGCGATCGCGCAGGCCGTCGCCGACAGCATCGCAGCCCAGATCGCCGCGACCCGGCTGGCCGTCGCGGCCGCGGTGGTCAGCGGGCAGCAGTCCGGTCAGCCCGTGGACCCGGCACAGGTGGCCGCCGACGCACGTGACCTGGCCAGTCCGTTGCAGGTGCAGCCCACCGACGTGCGCAGCACCTTCTCGGTGATCGGCTACTTCGCCCCCGCGATGGCCATGCTGTTCCTGTTCTTCACCCTCGGCGCCGGCGCCCGTTCGGTGATCAGCGAGCGGAACGAGGGCACCCTGCAACGGGTCCGCGCCGCTCCGGTCACCTCCGGGGCGGTGCTGCTGGGCAAGACCCTTGCCGTGCTGGTCCAGGGCCTGCTCAGCGTCTTCACCATCTGGGCGGTCACGTCGCTCGCCTTCGGCGTGGACTGGGGCGACCCGCTGGGCGTGGCGGCTGTGCTCGCCGCCGTGGTCGTCTCGATCGCCGGAATCGCTCTGCTCATCACCGGCCTGGCCCGCACCGAGAACCAGGCCGACGGTCTCACCACGATCATCGCCCTGGCCCTGGCGGTGCTCGGCGGCTCGTTCTTCTTCGGCGGCGCCGGCGCAGTCGCCGCCCTCAAGCCGTTCACGCCGAACGGACGAGCCCTGCTCGCCCTGACCGAGCTGTCCGCCGGCGAGGCCACCCTGTTCGACGTGCTCCCCTCGGTGCTCGGCCTGCTCGCCGTCGGCCTGCTCACCGGCGCCGTCGGACTGGTCGCGCTGCGCCGGAAGGTGGCGTTGTGAACCCGCGGGTGAGCGCCGTGGAGCAGATCGCCCGCACCGAGCTGCGCCGCTACGTCCAGGACCGCGTCGCCATCTTCACCCTCGTGCTCATGCCGCTGCTCATCGTCTTCCTCATCGGGTCGGCCTACGGGTCGGCGTCCACCGTCTTCGTCGTCGGTGTCGTCGACGCCGACGACACCGACTCCTCGGCCGATCTCGTCGCCGCCCTGGAGGCGAGCAACACCGTCGCGACACGGGACTACTCCGATGAGGCGGACCTGCGACGCGACATCCGACTCGGCGACGTGGCCGGCGGGCTCCTGATCCCGGCTGGGTACGGGCGCGACGTCGCTGCCGGCTCTGCCGTGGCGCTGCCCGTGGTCACCCTGCAGGCCGACCAGGGCAGCACGGCCGTCGTCGCCGCTGTCACCGGTGCCCTCGCCGGCGAAGGTGCGGTGCTGGCGGCGGCCCGCTTCGTCGCCGGTGACGGGTCCGTCGATCCCGAGTCGGCCGTTCAGGTCGCGCGGGCCGTCGCACCGTCGGTGGACCTACCGGAGATCGACGTGCAGACGGTGGGGACGATCCGGCCCGAGGACGAGAACGCCTTCACCCGGGCGGTGTTCAGCCAGCTCGTCCTGTTCGTCTTCGTCAACGGGATGGTCGCCGCCTGGGCGCTGGTACAGACGCGTCAGCTGGGGATCGGGCGTCGCGCCATGGCCGCGCCGATCGGAGCGGGCGCGTTCGTCAGCGGTGTCGCCGGCAGCCGGGTAGCCCTCGGGCTGCTGCAGTCGGCGCTGCTGCTGGTCGCAGGTGTGCTGGTGTTCGGGGTGACGTGGGGCAGCTGGCCGGCCATCGCCCTCCTTGTCCTGGTCTGGGCGGTGGTCTCGGCCGGCGCCGGGATGCTGCTGGGCGCCCTGGCCCGAACCCCCGAGCAGGCCATCGCGATCGCCGTCCCGGCGTCCATCGCGCTGGCCATGCTGGGCGGAACGATGTGGTCCCTGGAGTTCGTCGGACCGGTGATGCGGGTGATCGGCCACCTGACCCCGCATGCCTGGGCGATGGACGCCTGGACGGCCATCGTGAACGACGGTGCCGGCGTGACCGGCATCGCCACCGAGCTCGCCGTACTGACCGCCATCGCCGTCGTGCTGATGGCGGTCAGCGCCCGGGCCCTGCGCCGCACCCTGACCCACGGTGGTTGACAGCCCGGTGTCCCCGCTGCACCGACCGCACGCGTCGGGACCGACGGCCACCACCGCCGTCCTCGGTCAGGAAGGGCTGGCACCCTCGCCGTCCGGCAGCTCGCCGAGGCGGGCCAGAGCAGCCGATCCGGCCACGGCGACGACCATGCCGGCCACGGCGACGGCCTCGTACCCAGGCCGCACGGTGTCGCCGAGGAAGGCCAGACCGACCAGCGACGGGATCACCGTCTCGGCCACCACCATCGCGGCTGTGGCGGCGGTGACGGACCCGCGCTGCAGCGCGGTCGCCAGCGCCAGCAGCGACACCGCCCCGGCGGCGACCAGGGCGTAGGCAGCCGGGTCGGTCAGCAGCCCACCGATCGAGATGGGGTCGGCGAGCATCCGGGTCGCGATCCCGACCAGCCCGAACCCCAACCCCGCCATGGCACCGAGCGCCGTCACCCCCAACCGGCCGGGGATCGTCGCCGCGCCGACGCACAGACCGACGAGCACGAGCACGGCGACCAGCGGCAGCCACCGTTCGGCAGTGGTGAGGACCACGTCCTGGTCGGCCCCGGCCGACAGCCCCACGGCCACCAGGCCGACGGTGACCGCCACGACACCCAGCCACTCCCCCCGTGACAGCGGCAGCCGCAGCCACAGCGCGGCTGCCACGGCGGTGACGGCCAGCGCGCCCGCGGTGAACGCCTCCACCACGAACAGCGGCAGCGTCTGCAGCGCGAGGACGGTGAGGACGAAGCCGGCCCCGTCGAGCCCCAGCCCCACCAGGTACGGCAACGAGCCCAGCAGCCGGACGATCAGCCCGGGGTCCAGCCCGGAGGAGCTGGGGGTGCTGCGGGCGCCGACCGACTGCAGCACCGTCGCCAGGCCATACGCCACAGCGATGCCCACGGCAGCCACCAGCGCCCAACCCACACCGCAACCTACTGGCAGGCGGGCGGTCCTTGCCGAGGCATCACCGACGCGACCGCCGGAACCGAAGCGGCGGGGGCGACGTCGAAGGGACATGAGCCCTCGGATGCGCCTGCCCGGGGTGGTGGTCGCGATCGGGCTGCTGGCTGCACTCGCGGGGTGTGGCGGCGCCGGCAGCAAGCCACCGCCTGCTGATACGGGTGACCCGTTGACCGTGGAGCAGCTGCTGGCACGGTCGGCCGACACCCCGGTCGCGGTGGCCGGCCTGCTGCACGTCGAGCAGGGCGTCACCCGCCTGTGCGCGGCGATCCTGGAGAGCTATCCGCCGCAGTGCGGGGAGCCGTCCGCCGAGCTGGTCGGGCTCGACCTGTCCACCGTGCCCGGCACCACGACCGCCGGCGGCGTCACCTGGAAGGAGGGCGTCGTGCTCACCGTCGAGCGCGCCGCGGACGGGCGTTTCGCCGTCGTCCGCGTCGTGCCGACCTGACCCGGCCCGCGCCGCCGGTGCCCACTCGTTGACACCTCCAGCACGGCGGCGGAGACTGCGACGACCTGGCTTCCCTCGCAGCTCTCGCTCGACCCGACCGGGAGGACCGCCATGGTCACCAGAGCATCGTTGCCGAAGGATCCGACCGGTCGTGAGGACGAGGACGTCGTCGGCTGGGTCTTCTCGACCCGCCTCTACGACGGAGCCACCCGCCGCGTCACCGCGACCCGACTGCCCCGGGAAGCGTTCGGGGAGGCCGAACCCGAGCGCAAGCGCGTCCGCGAACCGGCACCACAGGCCGCGCGTGACCCCGTGCATCCGCTGCTGCGGCGCTGGCTGGACGAGCGCGACCCGGCAGATCAGGAGGAGCTGCTGGTGGTGACCCGGGAGACGGTGCCGATCCCCCGGTTCCCTGAGCCCGCGCTGGACGAGCCCCGCGACTCCGGGCGCAACCGCGAGCTGCTGGCCCGCAGCCAGCGGCTCGTCGACGAGATCGCGCAGCGCAGGGCGCAGGGGGGACGGGCCCTGGCCGAGCGCGTGGCGGCCGTGGGCGGCAAGGTGCTGGAGGAGTTCTGGCTCATCAGCGGCGCCGTGGTGACCATGCCCCTCGACGGGGTCCGACGACTCGCCGACTCCGAGGACGTCATCTCGATCGAGCCGCGCCACACCGGCGAGGAGCCACCGCAGGACGATGTGGCGGACGCCCGCAGCCGGATCGACAGCGACCCCTACTTCGACCTGGGCCAGACCGGGGGCTGGATCGGGCTGCTCGACACCGGTGCCCGCTTCACCCACACCCTGCTGTCCAACCCGTCGAACGTCGACTTTCGCCGCGACTGCGTCAACGGCGGGGCCGACTGCAACACCGGCACCGGGCTCGACCCGAACGACACGTCCTGGAACCACGGCACCTGCTCTGCGGCGATCCTGGTCGGCAACTCCAACCAGGGCGAGGACTACCGCGGCGTCACCGGCATCACCCTGGACAGCTGGCAGATCTACACCGGTGCCGGCCTGGACGTCGCCGCGGCCATCCGCGGCTTCCAACGGGCGGTCGCCGTCCTCGACCGGGTGATCGTCGCCGAGATACAAGGCCGGGGCGACCACCTCAGCGCCCTCGCCCAGGCCGCGGACGCGGCCTTCGACGCCGGTGCGGTGGTCATCGCTGCCAACGGCAACTTCGGCCCTAACGCCTCCACCGTCCGCTGCCCCGCCAACGCCCACCGCGTCATCGGTGTCGGCGACGTCGACGTGCAGACCCTGGACCAGATCGACTCCCAGGGCCGCGGCCCCACCGCGGACAGCCGGTTCAAGCCCGACATCCAGGCACCGACCAACACCGAGACCGCCAGCAACGCCTCCGACACCGCCCGTAAGGTCTTCACCGGCACGTCCGGGGCGACCCCGTACGCCGCCGGAGCCGCAGCCCTGCTGCGCAACTGGCTGCGCGGCGGCAGCGGCAGCATCGACCCCGGCCAGGTGTACGCCCAGCTCATCCTGTCGGGGCAGGACCCGTACCCGTTCGACAACACCGTCGGCGCCGGGCTCGTCCGCCTGCCGACCAACGGCTGGGCCCGCTGGGGCAAGGTGGCTGTCGCGGACAAGGCGACCATCGACATCCCGTTCAGCGTCACCAGCGGGACCGCGCACACCCTCGATGCCGCCCTGTGGTGGCCCGAGTGGGGCGTGCGAGTGCTGTTCGTCGAGCTCGACCCGCACAACGACATCGACCTGGCCATCGTCGACCCGGCCGGGTCGGTGCGGGCGTCCAGCATCTCCGTCAACAGCGTCTTCGAGCGCGCCCGGGTGGCCGGACCGATCAGCAAGGGCACCTGGACGATCCGCGTCACCGGCTTCAAGGTGCCGACCGGGCCCCAAACGGTGTACTGGGCGGCGCATGTGCGGCTGTGAGCCGGTCTTCGCCGACCGTGACTGGTACCGGGCCCGGCCCGAACGGACCGAACGTTTCGACGGCACGCTCGAACCGCGGGCGACAGTCCTCGGGCCGGCCACCCGTGGTGGCCTCGACTACACCCTGGTCAGCGCGGACGGACGGTGGCCCGTGTACGCCGCCGGGGCCGAGGACGTCCTCGGGCCCCACCTGGGCCGGCCCGTCACCGTCGAGGCCAAGGTCGTTGCCGTCGACGGCACGGACGAGCTGTGGATCGCCTCGATCCGGACGTCCCCGGGATGACCGCGGCTCCCGGTCTGCTTCCTCCACACAGGGGCGTGGGTGCCACCATCGGTCCTCGCCCGTGACGGACTCAGGTGCCCTGGGAGGTGCCGTGAACGAACCACCCCGTCGGGTGAACTACGTCGCCGGGCGGCTGCTCACCGCCGCAGACCTGGAAGCAGACCAGGCCTACCACCGGCGGATGCGCTACCTCACCAACCGCCTGCACGGCTACGGGGTGGCGACCGGGCTCGACGTCACCCTGGCCGGTGGCCAGGTCGAGGTGGGTCCCGGGGTGGCCATCGACCCCCTCGGCCGCGAGCTGGTGCTCACCGAGCCGGCTCGCGTCCCGCTGGGACCGGCACGCGGTGGCCGTGCCGGCAGGGTGCTGGTGCTGGTACTGCTGTGGGGTGAGGACGAGGAGACCCCGGTACCGGTCCCGGGCGAGGCGACGGCGGCGTCCTGGGTCGTCGAGCGTCCGCGCCTGCTGCTCCTCCCGCTGGACGAGCAGCCGGGCGAGGCGGTGACCCTGGCGCGCCTGCACGGCGGCCGTCGTGACATCACCCTCGACGTGTCGGTCCGCCGCCGCTGGGGACGGTGCGAGCACGACTGAGTCCGGTCACCGCGGCGGACCGGCGTTGCCGCGGCGATGCTCGAAGACCAGCGTGGTCTCGGTGTGTGCGACCGCCGGGTCGGTGGTGAGGTGGTCGAGCACCCAGTCGCGAAGGGCACCGGAGGACGCCACTGCGACGTGCAGCAGGTAGTCCTCCGCTCCGGAGACATGGAAGGTCTGCACCACCTCGGCAAGGGCGGGGACTCGCCGCGAGAAGGCCTCGATCTGGGCCCGGTCGTGCGCGCGCAGCCGGACGGCCACCAGCGCTTCCACCGGACGCCCCACCGCGGCCAGGTCGACCTCGGCGTGCACCCCGCGCACGACCCCCCGCTCCACCAGGGCACGCGTGCGCGCGTGGGCTGTCGAGGGCGCGACTCCCAACCGGGCGGCGAGCCGGTTGTTGGCGATACGACCGTCGCGCTCGAGCTCGGCCAGCAGCCGACGATCCACGGCGTCCAGCGTCCCGGCGCCGTCGGGTCGAACGTCCTTCGTCACGCGCACCTCCGCCGACAACGGTGCCGATGATTCTTCACCCTATCGACCACATCGGCTCCGGCTATTCGGATGTCATTGATTGCGCTCGAACCTCGTCCCATCCTCGGACCATCGTCTGCCCGTCGGGAGGTTGCCATGACGACACCGTCCACCCGATCCCTGGACACGGTCGCGGTGCACGCCGGTCGGGAGGACTGCGCCGACCTCGGCGTCCACGCCCCACCCATCGACCTGTCCAGCACCGCGCCGCTGCCCTCGATCGAGGCCGGCGGTCAGGCCTACGAGCAGCTGGCCGCCGGCGGCCTTCCCCGGCCCGGCGACAGCACCGTGTACCGCCGGCTGTGGAACCCGACGGTCGCCCGCTTCGAGACCGGGGTGGCCGCCCTGGAGTGCGCGCCGCAGGCGGTCGCGTTCGCCTCCGGGATGGCCGCGCTGTCGGCGTGCCTTCTCGCCGCCGTCACCGAGGGCCGTCCGCACGTGGTCGCCGTGCGACCCCTCTACGGCGGCAGCGACCACCTGCTGGCCACTGGGCTGCTGGGCACGTCCACGACCTGGACGACGCCGGACGGCGTGGCCCGGGCGCTGCGCCCCGGCACCGGGCTCGTGGTGCTGGAGACCCCCGCCAACCCCACGCTCGACCTGGTCGACATCGGGGCGGTGGTGGCCGCGGCCGGTGACGTGCCGGTGCTGGTCGACAACACCTTCGCCACCCCGGTGCTCCAGCAGCCGCTGCGCCACGGGGCCGCCCTGGTGCTGCACAGCGCGACGAAGTTCCTCGGCGGGCACGGGGACGCGCTGGGCGGGGTGGTTGCCACCGACGCCGTGCGGGCCGCAGCTCTGCGCCGGGTGCGGGCGATCACCGGCGGGCTGCTCGACCCGTGGAGCGCCTACCTGCTGCATCGAGGCCTGCCAACCCTGCCCGTCCGGGTGCGCGCCCAGCAGGCGACGGCGCAGAAGCTGGCCGTCGGAGTGGCCGGGCATCCCGCCGTCGCGCGGGTGCTGCACCCGTCGCTGCCCGGGCTGGACCCCCACGGGCTGGTCGGGCGGCAGATGTCCGGTCCGGGCTCGGTGCTGGCGATCGAGATGGCCGACGGCTTCGCCGCCGCCTCCTCCGTGGTGGAGGCGCTGCAGGTGGCCACGCACGCGGTATCGCTAGGTGGGGTCGACACCCTGGTCCAGCATCCCGCGGCGCTCACCCACCGACCCGTCGCAGCGTCGGCCCGTCCGGCCGCCGGCCTGCTGCGGATCTCGGTGGGGCTGGAGGACCCCGAAGACCTGCTCGCCGACCTGCGGGCTGCGCTGGACGCCAGCGCGGCACCGACCGGCTGCGCCAGGATGCGCGCGTGAGCCCGGACGAGTCGACGCTGGACCGGGTCCAGCGGCGGGTGCTGTGGCTGGCGGTGCGCATGGTGGACGTCGCCAACCGTGAGCGCTCCACCGAGGACGGGGTCAAGGTCGGCGGGCACCAGGCGTCCTCGGCGTCCCTCGTGACGGTGATGACTGCGCTGTGGTTCGCCCATCTCGACCGCCATGACCGGGTGGCGGTCAAGCCGCACGCCTCGCCGGTGTTCCACGCGATCCAGTACCTGCTCGGCAACCTCGAGCGCTCCTACCTCACCCGGCTGCGTGCCTACGGAGGCCTGCAGTCCTACCCTTCGCGCACCAAGGACCCCGACGGCGTCGACTTCTCCACCGGGTCGGTGGGCCTCGGTGCTGCCGCACCGCTGTTCGCGGCCGTCACCCGCCGCTACGTCGACGCACACTTCGGTGCTCGTCCCTCCTCGCGCTTCGTGGCGCTGCTCGGCGACGCCGAGCTCGACGAGGGCAACGTCTGGGAGGCGGTGGCCGACCCCGCCACCGAGGGCCTCGGTCAGGTGCTGTGGGTGGTGGACGTGAACCGGCAGTCCCTCGACCGGGTCGTCCCGGGCGTACGCGTCAACCAGTGGATGGCGCAGTTCCGCGCCGCCGGGTGGCAGGTGCTCGAGGTGAAGTACGGGCGCCGCCTGCACGCCGCCTTCGCCAGGCCGGGTGGGCAGGCTCTGCGCTCCTGGCTGGATGCCATGCCCAACGAGCAGTACCAGTCGCTGTTCGCCCTCGACGGCTCGGCTGTGCGCGAGCGCTTCCTGGACGGCGCCCCCGACGCTGCCGCCGCCGGAGTCGCCGACGTGGACGACGCCGACCTCAAGCCGCTCGTCACCGACCTCGGCGGGCACGACCTGCAGGCCCTGCTCGACGCCTTCGCCCAGGCCGACGACGACAAGCAGCGGCCGACGGTGGTGTTCGCCTACACCGTCAAGGGGTGGGGGCTCCCGCTCGCCGGCGACCCGCGCAACCACTCGGCCCTGCTCTCCCCCGCCCAGGTGGACGACCTGCGCACCGCCGTCGGGCTGACCGTCCCGACGGAGTGGGACCGGTTCGACCCGGCCTCCCCGGAGGGGGTGCTGGCGGGCCGACGCCGCGAGCAGCTGGCCCGTCCGCCCAGCCTGCCGGCGCTGGCCGTGGACGTCCCGACCGAGACGGCCTCGGCCGGCCGCGCGAGGTCGTCGACCCAGGAGGTGTTCGGCCGGGTCCTGGTCGGGCTCTCCCGGCACGACCAGGTCGGCCGGTTCCTCGTCACCACCGCTCCGGACGTGGCCACCTCGACCAACCTTGCCGGCTTCATCAACCGCCGCGGGGTGTTCAGCCCCGAACCACGCCGGGCCTGGAACGTCGACCCCGTGCTCTCCTGGGCCGAGGGCCCCGATGGCCAGCACATCGAGCTCGGCATCTCGGAGATGAACCTGTTCCTGCTGCTCGGCCAGCTCGGCCTGGCGTGGGACGGGTCCGACCAGCCGCTGCTGCCGGTGGGCACCGTCTACGACCCGTTCGTCCTCCGTGGCCTCGACGCGCTGGTGTACTCGGTGTACTCCGGTGCCCGGTTCGTCGTGGCGGGCACGCCGTCCGGGATCACGCTGGCCCCCGAGGGTGGGGCGCACCAGTCGACGATCACCGCCTCCGTCGGGCTGGAGCTGCCTGGGCTCACGCTCATCGAGCCCGCCTACGGCACTGCCCTGGACTGGCTGCTCTGCGACGCGCTCGGACGAATCGCCGCCGGCCCGGCGCCGACGACGACGGCTGCACCGGCGGAGGCGGGGGCCTACTACCTGCGCCTGAGCACCCGACCCATCGACCAGGGACCGTTCGACGGGGCCCGGGCCCGGCTCGGTGACGCCGTGCTGCGCCGGCAGGTGCTCTCCGGCGCCTACCGGCTCGTCGATGCCTGGACGGCCTACGCCTCGCTGCGGGAGGCGCGTGCGAACGGCACCGCGGTGCCGGTCGTGCAGCTGGCCGCCTCCGGGCCCGTCCTACCCGAGGTGGTGGAGGCCGCCGAGGAGCTGGCGGACGAGGGCGTGGCCGCCCACGTCGTCGACGTCACCTCGCTCGACCGGTTGTACGCGGCGTGGCAGCGCACCCTGCGCCAAGGGGTGCGGACGGGAACCGTCCCCTCGGTGCCGGGTGCGCTGCGGGTCGCGTTCACCGAGCGCGCCCCGGTCGTGACGGTGCACGACGCGTCCTCGCACGCGATGGCCTGGGTGGGCTCGGCGCTGGGCGTCCCCGCCGTCCCCCTCGGGGTGGATGCGTTCGGGCAGTCAGGCACGGTCCGCGACCTCTACCAGGCCCACGACCTCACCTCTGGCGCCATCGTGAACGCGGCGATGGCGGCACTGGGCCTGGCCGGCTGAGCGCGGCGCGCGCACCGGCCCTGAACTGAGCACGTCACGCCCGATGCGCGCCTGGCTGCACCGCCGCGCAGGACACTCCTGCATCGAGCATGGCGGTGACCCCGGCGTGTGTTCCCAGGGCCGTCGCTGGCGTGCTCCGCGTGAGGCAGCCGCCAGTGTCAACCGCCGCCGCGGCCGTAGGGGACATCGTTGCCACCTTCGGAGTACTGGGGGACCGCAGGATCACCCGGCGGATTCACCGGCCGGGTGTTGACACGCAGCGCCGCACCACACCTCGAGCACGTGCGGCGCAGATCCGTGGCGCCGGCAACGTCGGGTGGCACCACCCAGTCGTGCCGCCCGATCAGACAGCGGACATCGCGCATCGCCTCCTCCGTCCCGAAAAGGAGGTCGTCGGCTCAGGCTCCTCGTGCCGGCTACCGCTGTCAACGGGGCACCGGCCGAAGCCGCTCAACCTCCTCGATCCCAGGCTCTGAGACGTAGGTCGGCCGCACAGCCCCCGCGGACCCCAGGCGGTCCCGCGCCACGTCGACATCCCGGCAGGGGCGGGACTCGGTGAGCTGGCCTACGCCTGGCTCTCCAGGCGTGCCTTCAGTCGCTGGTAGCTCACCGGCACCAGCCGGGCCGCCTGCCGGCGCGCGACGAGCGGTACGAGCAGATGGCCGATCCCATGCGGCTCCAGTTCCAGCACCGACGTGAGCCGCGACCCGGTGGTGCCGGCGAGCGGCTCCACGGTGATCACGAGACGCGATCGGATCGGCCCGTCTACCCCCCGTGCGGCCCACACCAACGGTGGCCTGCATTCGGTGACCTCGTGTGTCATCGCCTGATGGCTGCGGCCGATCCGCCGCACCACCGTGAACACGGAGCCGACCCCGGGCGACAGGTCGCCTTCCCGCCGGGCCGTCACGACGTCGTCCTGCCACTCCGAGAAGTGCGCGGGTTCGGTGGCGTAGGCGAACACCACCTCCACTGGCCGGGAGATCTCGATCACCGTCTTGATGGGTGGCATCTGGTCGCCTCGCTGACACGACGAAAGACCCGGGTTCAACCCCTCCCACCCTGTTGCACTGCCTCCCCCGGGTCAACCCTGCCCGCGGCCCCCGGGGCCGTATCTGCCTGTGCCGCAGCGTCAGCCGCCGCAAGTGGCGGCGCGAGGCGAGCTCGAACGGAGCGGCGTCGAGTTGGTGTCGCGTGCCCGTGGCTACCCTGGGCGTGGCCGGTAGAGAGGTGCGCCCATGTCCCGACGTGTCGCCGCTGTGCTCGTGCTGCTGTGCCTGGCAGCAGGCGCCGGGCTGCTGGCCTACTCGGTCGTCGTCGAGTTCCCCCGAGGCCTGATCGCGCTCGGTGTGCTGGTGCTGGCGGCCCTGGCCGCGTGGCAGGGCCTGATCCGCACCGGCTCTCCTCGTGTTGTGCGATGGGTCGTCGCCGGGTTGCTGCTGGCAGCCGCGATGGCGGTGGTGCTCGTCGATGGGATCCGTCCGGCGGGGCTGCTGGGCGTGCTTCTTGTCGCGCTGAGCGCTCTGGCCGCGAAGCGGGCGTTCGCTGTGCACCTGCGCCTGCCGGGTGCGCCGCGGCCGACACAGGCGGTGGTGGTGTACAACGTCAAGTCCGGCGGGGGCAAGGCGGTCAGCAGCGACCTGGCGGAGCAGGCGATCCGGCGGGGCA
>Ga0114939_10000174_pt1 | contig 54738 bp, 36 predicted proteins | sample AshMeaCrysSpring_FD_87196 | JGI IMG/M metagenome (GOLD analysis project Ga0114939, IMG submission 87196) | Groundwater microbial communities from Big Spring, Nevada to study Microbial Dark Matter (Phase II) - Ash Meadows Crystal Spring | ecosystem: Environmental > Aquatic > Deep subsurface >...
TCGCGCTGGGCCACCCGCTGGGCTGCACAGGCTGCAAGCTTACTATACAGCTTACCCACGACATGAAGCGCCTGGACAAAAAATATGGTATGGTAACGGCCTGCGTAGGTGGCGGGCAGGGTATTGCCGGCATTATAGAAAGGCTGTAAATCAATATAACACGATTTTTTGCAGAGAACCCTATTCTGGGTGTGGAACAAGCTGTTAGAATGAGTTGGCTGACTTTAGGCATCCGCTAGCCATAGAAGCAATCATATTTCCAAATTTTCTTAACAACTTATTGCATTAAGTTATTTCCAGCCTTATTTTCATGGCCTAAAAATTAACACCCATGAAGAAAATGCTGTTCGCGATGGCAGGTGGGGCTATTTTGCTGCTTGCATCGTGTGCCAAGGTAGACCTGCAGGAAGAGCAGGACCTCTCATTTGAAGCGGGCATTGAAGGCCGCTGTGCTGCCGATGCAGTACTGAAGCGCCAGATATCTGAGGACCCCGAGCGCCTGAAGCGCCTGGAGGAATTTGACCGTTTTGCGGAGGAGTATACAAAGAACCGTACTCGTTATCGTCTTGCTGCGGACGGTTATATTGAAATACCCGTAGTGGTGAATGTGCTTTATCGCACCGCCTCCGAAAATGTATCGCAGGCTCGTATTGATGCGCAGTTAGCTGTGTTGAATGCTGACTTTGCAGCTGCCAATTCTGATTTCAACAAGGTGCCTGCAGACTTCACCAGCGTAGCAGGAGGTGCCAAAATTCGTTTCGTGCCAGCTGGCGTGGTGCGCAAAGCCACCAACAAAACCAGTTGGCGCACCAACGATGACATGAAGAAAAGCACGAAAGGTGGAATAAACCCCACCAATCCTGCCGAAAACCTGAATATTTGGGTTTGTACGCTAAGTAATGGTATTTTAGGATATGCCCAGTTTCCCGGAGGACCCGCCAGCACCGATGGCGTTGTTATTCTGGGTTCGGCGTTTGGTACCAGCGCTACCGGCGCTACTGCCGCCCCTTACAACGAAGGCCGCACCGCCACGCACGAAGTAGGCCACTACCTCAACTTGCGCCATATTTGGGGTGATGCTACCTGCGGAACTGACTTTGTGGACGATACGCCTACTCATAATACAGCCAACTATGGCTGTCCAGCCGCCGGCCACAAGAGTACCTGCACCGGCACTCCGGTGGAAATGACCATGAACTATATGGACTACACCGATGACAAGTGCATGTATATGTTTACAAAACTTCAGGTAAGCCGCATGATGTCGGTTTTTGCAGCAGGCAAGCCACGTGCCTCCATGGGGGATTAATAACGATAAGTCAACCAATTTGCAAGGACACCCTGGCTAGCCGCCGGGGTGTTTTTTTGCACATACCCAAAAAGCAGCAGGGGCTCTGCTTCCGCAAAACCCCTGCATGATTTGTATATCCGAAAAGCTTGCTAACCTGATCAGATCCCGATCGCCATTGTGATCAACCGGTTAACTTCTCAACTTTTCAACTCATCACCTTAATTACAGCGTCTTCAGCACATCATTCATGCTGCGCACGGCATCGGCGCTCTTGGCAAAGGCAGCCTGCTCCTCTTCGTTCAGTTCCACATCTACGATCTTTTCCCAGCCGTTGCGTCCAATTACCGCGGGCACGCCAAGGCAAATGTCGGTTTGCCCATACTCACCGTCGAGGTACACACAGCAGGTTTGGAGTTTCTTTTCATCACGCAAAATGGCTTCTACCAGCATGGCTCCGGCTGCACCGGGCGCATACCATGCACTGGTACCAATGAGCTTGGTAAGCGTGGCGCCGCCTACCATGGTATCGGCCACTACTTGCTGCTGCTTTTCGGCGCTCAGGAAGCTGGTAACGGGTACGCTGTTCCAGGTGGCATGGCGAATGAGGGGTATCATGGTGGTATCGCCGTGGCCACCAATTACAATGGCGTTCAGGTCGGCGGGGCTGCAGCCCAGGTGCTGGCTTAGCTGGTAGCGGAAGCGGCTGCTATCGAGCGTACCGCCCATGCCTATAATGCGGTGCTTTGGCAGGCCGGTAGACTGCAGCGCCAGGTAGGTCATCGTGTCCATGGGATTGCTGATCACAATAATGATTGCATCGGGGCTGTATTTCAAAATATTTTCGGCCACGCCTTTTACAATGCCGGCGTTGGTGCCTATCAGTTCTTCGCGGGTCATGCCGGGCTTGCGGGGTATACCGCTGGTAATAACCACCACATCGCTGCCGGCCGTTTTGCTGTAGTCGTTGGTGCTGCCGGTTATTTTGGTATCAAAACCCAGCAGTTGGGCCGTTTGCATCATGTCCTGGGCTTTGCCTTCGGCAAGGCCTTCTTTAATGTCGAGCAGTACAAGCTTGTGGCACAGTTCGCGGCGGGCAATATTGTCGGCACAGGTGGCGCCTACAGCGCCGGCGCCTACTACGGTTACTTTCATGGTAAATGCGTGATTTTTATAATAGTTATTAAGAAAAAGTTTGTGCTGCAAAAGTACGCGGCTGCGCTATGGCTAAGCATGACTTTTCGCATTTTGCAGGTTGGTGTTTCCTGAAATTGCCGCAAACGATGCCGCATGCTAGAACTGGTGCTCACCACTGGCTAAAGCTTCGCAGCTTACCTGCTGTTTAAATGACGTCATACTGCTACATTCGGCATTCAGATTTAAATTGAAACTTTTATGAGAAAATTGCTCCTTAAAGTTATGCTGCCATGCCTGCTATTATCGGTACATGTGCATGCGCAAAAACCTGATTCGCTCCTGGTGGCTGCCATTATTAAAGAAGCTACCGACAATTCGCAACTGCAAGCCCTTGCGCATGAACTGCTCGATGGCATAGGGCCGCGGCTGGTAGGCTCGCCCAAAATGCAACAGGCCCACGACTGGGCAGTGGCCAAATACAGTAGTTGGGGAATAAGTGCCCGCAACGAAAAATGGGGCGAATGGCGTGGATGGGAGCGTGGCATAACGCATATAGACATGGTGGCGCCCTGGGTAAAATCGCTGGAAGGCACCCAACTGGCATGGAGCCCTTCTACCGGAGGCAAATTGGTAACTGCCGATGTAATCATACTGCCCGATGTGACCGACTCCATGGCCTTTCAGCAATGGCTGCCCAATGCCAAAGGCAAGTTTGTAATGATCAGTATGCAGCAGCCCACTGGCCGGCCCGATTACAACTGGGAAGAGCATGCCACCAAAGAGTCGTTTGAAAAAATGAAGAAAGAACGTAGCGCCATGCAGGATGCCTGGGCAAAGCGCTTGCGCAAAACGGGTCTTAGCAGTAAAGACCTGGCCCTGGCGCTGGAAAAGGCCGGTGCCGCCGGCATAGTGGCATCGCTGTGGAGCAACGGCTTTGGCGTAAACAAAATATTTAGCGCTAATACCAAAAAGATACCAACTGTAGATATAGCGCTGGAAGATTATGGCCTGCTGTATCGCCTGGCCGAAAGTGGCCGCACCCCCAAATTGAGTGTGCGTGCCGACAGCAGGGAAACGGGCATGCAACACACCTACAACACAGTTGCCGAAATAAAGGGTACAGAAAAGCCCAATGAATATGTAATGCTCAGCGCCCACTTCGACAGTTGGGATGGGGCCACCGGGGCCACCGACAACGGAACAGGTACCCTGGTAATGCTGGAGGCGATGCGCATTTTGAAAAAGGTATATCCCAACCCAAGGCGCACCATTTTGGTAGGCCACTGGGGCAGCGAAGAGCAGGGCCTCAACGGCAGCCGCGCTTTTGTAGAAGACCACCCCGAAATTGTGGCTAACCTGCAGGCCCTATTTAACCAGGACAACGGCACCGGCCGACTGGGCAACCTGAATGGCGCAGGCTTTTTGCACAGCTACGACTACCTGATGCGCTGGATGGCTGCCGTGCCTGCCGTGTACAAAGACGGTGTGGAAACACGCTTCCCGGGCAGCCCTGCAGGCGGCGGAAGCGACAATGCCTCGTTTGTAGCAGCAGGAGCGCCCGCATTCAATATCAGCAGCAGAAGCTGGAGCTATGGAAACTACACCTGGCATACCAACCGCGATACCTACGACAAAATAGTGTGGGACGATGTGCGCAGCAACGCCATTACCGCCGCCATACTGGTGTACATGGCCTGCGAGGAGCCCGGCCGTACCCCCCGCGACAAATCGGTTCTTCCCGCTAACCCCCGAACAGGGCAGCCGGGTCAATGGCCCGAGCCACGCAAAGCTACGCGAAAGGGTGGCGTGGACTAACGTGCTTTACTGCCATGTATACAGGCAGCCAACCGTTGAACATCTTTGCATAGAGCGCCCGGCGGTTGGCTGCTTTTCTTTGAGCCTGCGTTGCGTCAACCATGATTGATGCAGTTACTGTTTATCCAATGCCTGCAAAGGCTAAAATAACAACGTACACGAGAATGAAAGCCGCCATACACACCCGCTACGGACCGCCCGAAGTAGTTTCTGTTCGGGATGTTCCTGTGCCACAACCAAAGGACGATGAAATTCTGGTGCGGGTGCATGCCGCTACCGTAAACCGCACCGACTGTGGGTTCAGGAGTGCTGAATATGTCATTAGCAGGTTCTTTAGTGGGCTGCTGCGGCCAAAGCAGCAAACCCTGGGCAACGAGTTTGCCGGAGAAGTGGCAACAGTGGGCAAGCAGGTAACGGGCTTCAAGCCCGGCGATCGCGTATTTGGATACAACGATGCGCGGTTTGGCGCTCATGCGCAGTACATGATTATGCGACAAGACGACCCCGTGGTGCATATGCCCGAGCATCTAACATACCAAGATGCTGCCCCCATTTGCGAAGGCGCCCACTATGCCCTGTGCGATATCAGGGCAGCTAAAGTAAGCGCCGGGCAGCATGTGCTGGTGTACGGCGCTACAGGGGCCATTGGTTCGGCAGCGGTGCAACTGTTGAAAGAGGCCGGGGCATGGGTGACGGCCGTATGCGCCACCCCGCATGTAGAACTAATAAAAGGCCTTGGAGCCGATGAAGTGGTAGATTATACCCGGCAGGACTACACGGCTACCGACCTCCGGTACGACTGGGTGTTTGACGCCGTAGGCAAAACATCATTTAGCAAATGCAAGCCTGTGCTAAAACCCATGGGCATTTACATTTCAACAGAGTTGGGCACATATGGCAGCAACATTTGGCTGGCCCTGCTTACACTGCTGTTTGGCGGTAAAAAAGTGCTGTTCCCTTTACCTTCCATAAGTAAAGATGATGTGCTGTATTTGCGCAGCCTGGTAGAACATGAAAAGTTTAAACCGCTGATTGACCGTTGCTATCCGCTGCATGAAATTGTAGAGGCCTACCGATATGTAGAAAGCCGGCAAAAGGTGGGGAATGTGGTTGTTGTGGTGGATTGATGGAAAGGTGTTGAATAATTCACATTTGGCTATCCGCCATTTGAAACAGATTGTGCTAACTGTAGTTTGAGGTATGCAAACATGTAAATAATTAAAAAAATGAATGTGTAATATAGTAGTGACTGGTATGCTTGTATGCGTATCATCATGATAGATTGATCAATTTCAAAACCTCACTTGCACTTCCTCGCAACCTCCAAGATAAAAATTCGTTATTCCTTATTTCTTATTCACGCAACCTCAACCTTATCCTCAACCTCAACCTTCTTTCCTCAAAATCTCCAGCGGTGGCTTGCTTACTACTTCGCGGCTATTAAGAAGTCCTATCAGCAAGGTGAGCCCCGTTATGATGCCAAAGGCAGCGAGCAAGGGCAAGGGCTGCGGCATAAATATGGTGTTGAAGGTGTAGGTAGCCAATGCCCAACTTGCCAGCAGGGCCATGAGTATGCCTGTAAAGGCAGCAAGGCTGCCCAGCAGCAAATACTCCACTGTATTAATACCAGCTATATGCCGGCGACTTGCGCCCAGGGTACGCAGCAGCACGCTTTCTTGTATGCGCTGGTACTTGCTTATGATAACCGAACCAATCAGTACTACAAGGCCGGTTATGATGCTGAAGAAGGCCATGAAACTAATGACAAAGCCCACCTTGCCCAGTATGTCGTCCACTGTTTTAAGCACCAGGTTCAGGTCAATAATAGATACGTTGGGAAATTGGCTTACCATCGTTTGCTGAAAACGTGCCGACTGTGTGGCGTTTTCAAAGCGGGTTAGCTGCACAAAAAACTTGGGGGCGGCTTCCAGCACACCAGTTGGAAACAATACAATAAAGTTGGTACTTACCCGCTGGTAGTCCACCTTGCGCAGGCTGCCCACATAAGTTGTTATCAGTGCTCCTTGCACATTCCACACCATGGCATCGCCCAGTTCAAGTTTCAGGGCACTTGCTACACCCTGGTCTACCGATATAAAAATGCTGTCGCCGGGGCGCTGTACTTTGCCGTGCCAATTGCCGGCGGTCAGGGTTTCGCTGTCGGTCAGGGTGTCGCGGTAGGTGACGCGGTATTCGCGGTTGAGCAGGCCGCGGCTGCGGCGGCTGGTGCTGTCGGCCTTCAACTCGGAGGCGGTGCGTCCGTTTATGCCATGCAGCCGCATGGTAACGATAGGTACGGTGCCCATCAGCGGCAATCCCTGCTCCGCTGAAAGGCGTTGTATAGGCTCCACCTGCGTATCTTGTATATCGAAAATCACCATGTTGGGCCGGGTGGCTGCCGCGCTGCTGAATTTTACTTTGTTGAGCAGCAACTGCCGGCTTAAAACAAGCGTGGTAATGAGGGCTGTACCCAAGCCAATGGTGACTACCAAAATGAGGGTTTGATTGTGCGGTCGGTACAGGTTGCTGAGGCCGTGGCGCCAAATGAACGGACCGCCCAGCGGCAGTACGTGGCGTACCAGCCATATAATGAGTTGGGCAAAAGCTGCCAGCAACCCGAATGCCAGGGCTATAGCCATGGTGAAGTACAACCCGTTTTTGAAGCTGCCCAGTTGCATGCGTGCAAAGGCCACCATAAACAGCGCGACGCCGGCAAAGGCCAGGTAGCGCCAGGGGTCGCGCACTACAGGCTCGTACGAGGCACGTATGGCCTTTAGCGGCGATACCCGCCGTATGCCCAACAGCGGAAACAGGGCAAACAACAATGCCGCTATCAACCCCGTAGCTATGCCTTGCCCAATAGCCGCCCAGCTAAGCGCCGGCGACACGCTTACCGGAAGCAGGCCGGCAAATACTTTGGGCAGTACAAACTGCACGGCCGTGCCCAGCACGGCGCCCAGGGCCGATCCTGCCAGCGCCATCAGGGCTATTTGTACCAGGTAGATACCCATGCCGGTACGCCCGCTGGCACCCAGGCAGCGCAGCAAGGCTACCATTTCCACTTTTTCTTTTGCATAAATATGCACCGAGCTTGCCACGCCAATGCAGCCCAGCAGCAGGGCAATAAAAGCGGTGAGATTCAGGAAGCGTGCCATATCGCTATAGGCTTCGCCTACCTCTTGCTTGCGCTCTTCTACATCATCATAGCGCAGTTCTTCTTTGTCCAGCAGGGGTTTCAGGGTATTTTCGTAAAAAGCGGCATCAAAGCCTTGAGGATATTTTACGTGTATCCGGTAGGAAACGCGACTGCCTTTTTGCAGTAGTCCCGTTTGCTGCATCAGGCTGTAGGGTATAAACACCGGCGCTGCCACCGAAGCTGCAATGCCGCTTTGTCCCGGCACCTGCAGTAAACGGCCGGCAAGGGCAAAATGCAAGGAGCCTACAGCAATGCTATCACCGGGGCGGGCTTTGTACTGCAGCATCAAGGTGTTTTCGGCAAGGGCCTGCCGTTGGTTCAGAAAAATGGTTGCTGCGCCCGCGGGGTCCGTTTCCAGTTGCCCGTAAAAAGGAAAGCCGGGTTCGATAGCCCTTACGTTTACAAGCCGTGTGCCTGCCTGTGGTAAAAATTGCACCATGCTGGCAAAGCTTATTTCGCGGCTTATGGTAGCGCCCATTGAGTCGAGCAGGTGTGTAATATGCTCCGGCACGGGCTGCCGTCCTTCAATTTCCAGGTCGGCGCCCAACAGGGTTTTGGCCTCCGTTTCTATTTGGCGTTGCAGGTTGTAGCCAAAACTTTGAATGGCTACCAGCGCGGCAATACCCAATACAATACTGCTGGTAAAAAGCAACAGGCGGCCGCGGTTTTTGCGGCTGTCGCGCCAGGCCATCAGCAGCAGCCAGCGCAGGCTCATGCGGCAGGGTTTTGAGGTGGGGCAATCTGGTCGGCTACCAGGGCACCGCCTTTCATATGCAGCACACGCCCGCATTGAGCGGCCAGTTCCAGGTTGTGCGTTACCAGCACCAGGGTAGTGCCCTGTTGGGCGTTGAGGCTAAACAGCATTTGCTCTATGGTGGTGCCGGTTTCATTGTCGAGGTTGCCCGTAGGCTCGTCGGCAAACAAAATCTGAGGCTCGTTGGCAAAGGCTCGGGCCAGCGATACCCGTTGCTGTTCGCCTCCCGACAGTTGGGATGGGTAATGGCTGTGGCGGTTTGTAAGGCCCACCATATCCAGCAGGGCCATGGCACGCTTCCGAATGCCATTTTGCCGGCGCAGTTCCATGGGCACCATCACGTTTTCCAGCGCAGTAAGCGTGGACAGCAGGTTGAAACTCTGAAACACGAAGCCCACGTGGCGGTTGCGAACGTCCGCACGCTCGTCTTCGCCCAGGTTGTCGAGGGCAATACCGTTGAGTACTACCGAGCCTGATGTGGCACGATCCAGGCCGGCACAAAGGCCAAGCAAGGTGGTTTTGCCGCTGCCCGAGGGGCCTACAATGGCGCAGGTGGCGCCGGGCTCCACCACAAACGACACATGGTCGAGTACAGTAAGCTGCCGGCCACCTGAAGGGTATATTTTAGTGAGGTTGTTTACGCTTAGCACGGTTTAAATGTTAAAATTTATTATTATGTATAGCGCTGGTTAATATGTACTAAGGTAGTCGTGCCTGTGTGCTTTGGGTCAAAAACCCTTTGCGTTTCTTCGCGTCTTACCGTCTTTGTGGTTTAAATATCCATTTAGCAAGGCTTGTTTTTTCCTTTTGCCGGTAGCAACTTAAGTACAACTTTGCAAATGGCGTATTGTTTATGCGTATCAGTAAAAAATGCAAAGAACAATGAAGGCAAAAACAGGTGTTGGTATCAGGGCTTTCACAAAGATAGCAGCATGGTCATTGCTTTTGTCGTGCGGTGACGGCGGTGGCAATAAAGAGGCACAGAATAAAGAACAGGGGCCGCCAACTCAGGAAGTGAAGGCGGACAAAAAGTACATCATCTTTTTTGGCAACAGCCTCACCGCCGGCTTTGGGGTAGAACCCGATGAAGCCTTTCCGGCACTTATACAGCAGCGGCTTGAGTCGCTGGGCCTGCCTTATACTGTGGTAAATGCCGGTGTAAGTGGCGAAACTACGGCTACCGGTAACAGCCGCGTGGCCTGGGTGCTGGCACAGCAGCCGGTACATGTGTTTTTGCTGGAATTGGGGGGAAACGATGGCCTGCGCGGCATTCCGGTAACCGAAACAAAGAAGAACCTGCTATCCATTATTGAGCAGGTGCGCAGAATTCATCCTGATGCCACCATCATATTGGCTGGCATGATGGTGCCGCCCAACATGGGGCCTGCCTACAGCAAGGCATTTTTGGAACTGTACCCGTCAGTAGCCAAAGAAGGCAACGTAAAATTGATTCCCTTTCTGCTTAAAAATGTAGGCGGCGAAGACTCGCTTAACCAGGCCGACGGTATCCATCCCACACCTGCAGGGCATAAAGTGGTAAGGGATAATGTGTGGGAAGTATTAGAAACAGTGGTGCGGTAGATGCACACTAAACTCATCAGCAAGATTATAAAGGGCGCTTCTAAAAACCTCACAGGAAGGCATAGCGCAGCACCAATGGGTTTTGGATATGCCCTAAAGTGCGCTGCTGTTTCTTTTCTCCAGTTCCAGCAGCAGTTCATCCACCTTTAGATGCAGGCGCATGATTTCGGCCTGCGCTTTCAAGTTTACCTGGTATTCTATTTCGGCACGAACCCGGTCGTTTTCTGCCTGCCGCCTTTGGCTGGTAAGTACCAAAATGGTAAGCAAAAATGAACTAAGGGTAAGCACAAAGCCGAGAAAGAAAAATGTGGGCGGTGTATCAACCATGTTTACTGTGTCATGGTGTTGCAGGTGATAAAAAAGTTGTCCGCAAATCCACAACAACAAGAACACGACCGCTACAGCCAGAAACCGGCTGCTGGTAACAAACAGCGCTGCCTTATCTACAAGCTGCTGAAACCTGTGGGGCTGACGTAGAGGTGGCAGTTCGGCTGGCACACCCTCGCGCAGGTTGTAGTTTGTTTTTCTCAAACGATCAACCAGCACAGCAAGCAACGTGCGGGTAAATCCGGTGTGTTTTTCCAAAAAAATATAAAACGAGTGCCGATCGAAGGTTAAAACGGACGTTGGCTTCACGGTGCGCGCCGTGGCCGTGTGTGGTCCGCCATCAAGCAGCGATAGTTCGCCAAAGAAATCACCTTCTCCCAGTGTAGTAATGGTCTCCTCTTTGCCACTCTTGTTGGTAAAACTGATAGATACTTCGCCTTCATCAATAATATATAGTTTGTCGCCGGGTTCATCCATCCAAAAAATGGTGGTGTTTGCACTGTAGTTTTCTTGGCCCATTACCGAAGCTAATTCGTTCAGTTCCAGTGGGCTGAGTGTTGCAAACAAAGGAACCTCTCTGAGTTGCTCGGTTTTCATACTATTTTTTATTATGAAAGAAACACTTGTTTAGCAGCTCCTGTTTTATTTTGTTTGCCACATGGGCAATTGATTAGAGTTGCATGAATTTTGAATATGTTCCTGGTCTATTCGTATTGGAGCATCACGTGTGTGAGGCAGGTCTTTTTTATGCATAAGGTGCGCAACCGGCTGCAGCATATAATATGTTGGTAATGGTGGTGCGGCGCCAAAAATCCGCTTGCAGTACTTTTTTGGCTGCAGTAATAACTTAAGAATTCATTATGCAAGCAAAACTGATATGGCGTCAAGCATAAATGCTCCAACAGGCTTTGGAATAGCAGGCCTGACGCAAATAGCCACTGAATCTTTACGCACCGTTTTTTAACCCCTTTACCAGGTACATATCCAGTTCCCCCAGGTTTTTTACAATTATCTTGCCTCGGTAGGCGCACTCTACCTGGTCTTTAACCTTATCGTATACATCCTGCGAAATATTGATTTCGCCCGGAGGACAGGCACTTTCCATACGGCTGGCAATATTTACCGTGCTGCCCCAAATATCGTATGCATACTTTTTACGCCCAACCACACCGGCTACCAACGGGCCGAGGTGTATGCCAATACGCACTTCCCACACAGGTTTGCCCTGCTGCAACTGGCTTTCGTTCCATCCTTTCAAAAACTCAACCATATCCAAAGCGGCTTTCACCATAATGAAGGTGTGGTTAGGCAACGGCGAAGGAATATTGCCGGCGCACATGTAGGCATCGCCAATAGTTTTTATTTTTTCGAGGCAATGCTTTTCTATGATGTTGTCAAAAGCGGTAAAACACCTGTTCAATTCTTCTACCACATAGCTTGGAGTCATTTTATCGGCTATGGTGGTAAACTGCACAATGTCGGTAAACAATACCGATACTTCATCGTAATGGTTAGGCTGCGTTTTACCTGCGGTCTTTAGCTCGTTTGCAATTTCTTTGGGTAGTATATTGAGAAGCAAAGCTTCGTTTTGGGCAATCTGGCCATCAAGAATTCTGTTGATCTTCAGCTTTTGCAAATAACCCCTGTAAATGATGAGTGCACCCAGCAGTAAAATAACCACCGTGATGGTTATGCCGGTTCGGGCCTGTTTTTCGTTGCGTAGTTTTTCATCCTGCAGTTTAAGTTCGGCCTCTTTCTTTTCGAGCTCAAAATCGAATTGCAGCTGATTGAGTTGCTTTTTCGATTCAATATTATAGAGGGTATCTTTCAGGTTGGTGTTGAGGGTTTGGTAGCGAAATGCATTTGAATAATCACCTTGGCGAGCATAGACAGCGGCCAGGGACTGATAAACAAATCTGAGTTCGGGCTTTACATCATCCATGTTTTCAGCAAGCTGCTTTGCCTTATTGTAGTATTCAATAGCTTTCGGCAGGTTGTTGGTTTTTTCGTAATAACCTGCCGTGCTGCGATATGTGCGGCTCAGTTCCAGGTTGTCGGCAAATTTTTGGGCATTTTCTACGGCAAGGTTCAGGTATTCAAGCGCTTTTTCAAAGTTGCCGGCCCTCAGGTTGAGTTTTCCCAAACCGTTGTAAGCAAACGAAGCGGCATGTTCGGTGCCGGCAGCAGCTACAGCCTGTTGGTAAAACTGAATAGCTTTTTCATCGTTGCGCAGGTCGTAATAAATTTCGCCTATGTTGCCTGTTACCACCGAAAGGCGGTACATGTCGCCCTTGGTTTTAATCATGGGTAGCACCTTGAGCAGGTAATCAAGGGCTACAGGATCTTTCTTGTTGTAATAGGTGCTGCCAATATTGCTCAGGGCATTTATCATTCGCGGCGTGTCGTTTATCTTTTCGGCAATTTTCAGCGAGCGCAGGTTGTAATCCAGCGCCTGTGCATCGGCGCCCTGGTTCAGGTACACCGCGCCAATATTGCTTAGCATGTTTGCCATAGCCCCCTGGTCGCCTGCTTTTTCAAAAGCCTCAAAAGAGCGGGTCCAGTACTCAAGGGTTTGCAGGTAGTTTCCCTTTCGGTAGTATACCATGCCAATATTCTTCAGGGCCTGGGCTTCGCCCGCAGGGTACTTAACGGTGTTGGCTTTTTGGATGGCTTGTTCGGCAAGGCGAATGGCGCCAGCGGAGTCGGTGCCTATCAGCGCCTTACTCTTTTCCACCAACGTATCAACCTCTGCATTGCCGGCAGAAGGGGCTGCCTGACCAAAGGTAGTTCCAACGAGTGTGTAGCATAAAACCCAGCAAAGAAGTAAAAGCCGCATATTATTCTTATTTGGCGGGGCAAAAAAAAGGAGAAAAGGAACGGACCCTTTTCTCCTTCTTTAGCCCGCTGCTAATATGATTACATTTTCACAAACTTAAGCGTTTTGACGCCGGAAATTGTATTCGCTTTCAAGAAATACATGCCTTTGGGCAATGCAGAAATGTTTGTTTCATAAAATCGCTCACTCAGCTTGCGTGTGGTAGTGGGTTGCATCTTGCCGGCGGTGCTCATCACCTGTATGCCGCTGATGTGTGTTGGCTCGGACTCCAGCACATAACGGATGGTGTTTTGCGCCGGGTTGGGGAAGATGGTGTTTACCGCAACCGGGTAATTACCGTCCGTTTCTTTTACCGCAGCCTGTGGGGCTGTTTCAGAAGCCTGGGCCACGGTAATGGCATCAGCCGGTACGATAGTGAGCGTGCCATTTTGCAGGGTTACATCGTAGTTGGGATTGCTAAACGAGCAGCCCGACAAGATGATGGGGTAATCACCAGTAGGCGATGTGGGAGTAGCTGTGGTGGTCACCTGCAGCGAAGATGCGCCAGCCACATTATCTACCACTACATAGGCAAAGGTGGCTTCCTCGTTGTTGTGTATGGAGTTGGAAGCATCTGCGCAGCTATTCTGTTGCTCCATGATTTGTGTGATGGGATATACACCCGGCTGAGTTGGTGCTGTAAACGTTATGTTGATCGTAGACTGCCAGCGTACGTTGGCCTTGAGCGTGTAGCAGGTAGTAAACACGTTTGCCGTGCCAGCCAGGTTGGCCATACCAATGCGCAACAGCCAGGTACAACTTGGGCAGGTGGGGTTGGGGTTGTTGAACCTGCTATCGCGGTTGCCCGTAATGGTGATTGTTTGTCCCGGACTTGCCTGGAACACGTTGGTTGTAGTACCATTGAAAGCCAGGTTGCTGTACACCGTGGTCCTTTGCGAGGTATTGTCTACAATGGCAAGGGGTGAAGGCACCGTAAGGCTGCTGGCGCAAATGCTGGTTGCCAAATCACCATTTACCAGGCCAATGTATTCCACCTCAAGAGCAGGAATAACAGAACCCTGGGTAATGGTTTGATCTTTAGCCTTGATAGTGAGCGGCGCACGGGTTACGCTAAACAAGCCGTTTTCGTAAATGATATCATAGTTAAGGCTCTGAACATTCGGATCAATAGTAAGTGTGATGGGATACACACCAACCACTGTACTTGCAACTACACCCGTTTGCGGTACAGGCAGTGCAAAATCGGGCTGTTCGTTAAACGCCAGGCCGAACAGTTCAACCTCCAGTGCAGGATTGGCCGAGCCGTATACCTTGTTTACATCTTTGGCTTTTACAATAACCGGCGTTTTAGATACCGTCATATTGCCAAGGCCATAGGTAACCTCCAGGTTATCGTTGAGCAGGGCTGCAGGAATGATTTTGTGCACACCTGTGCCAGTAGCGTTCAAGCCAGTAACCATAGGCAGTGCATACATGTTCCCGATGTTACCACTTTGCAGATCCACATCATTTTGATCTACAATTAACATGGTGCCGGCATTGTTGTTGTCGCCACTGATGTCGATATTATTTACCACCGGCAGCAACTGACCGTTTACAATGGGTGTAAGCTGGTCATTGGTATAAACGTATGGATCATCTACGCCATTTACGATTACCTGCAGTTGTCCGTTGGCTATGCTATAACTGTCAGCCTCGGTGGCCACGCCATTTACAACGGCCAAAAGTTGACCATTGACAAATGCTTCTGTTGGACTTGCGGCATTCACAATGGGCGTTAGCTGTTCATTCACCACAGCCTGCAGTTGGTCGTTTTTAAACACTACAAACGTGAGTTGACCATTTACCACAGCCATCAGCTGGCCATTTACCATGCTAAGCAACTGGCCATTAACTATGCTTTGCAGCTGGCCATTAGGTATGGGTATTTGCGTTGAGTTTACAACAGCTACCAGCTGGCCGTTTACAAGCGAAACATTGTTTACAACTACTCCTTCTCCATTTACAATGGGGGTAAGCTGGCTGTTTACGATGGGGGTGAGCTGGCCATTTACAATAGGTGTAAGCTGGCCATTTACAATAACCTGCAACTGCCCGTTTATCAGCGACACGTCACTTAATTCCACAGGCTGCAGTGTGCCATTAACCATGGCCTGCAACTGTGTTTTTACGATGGGTGTCAATTGCTCGTTTATGATAGGCACAAGCTGCCCGTCAATTGTACCAAAACCTTCTACAACTTGATACACATCATTTACCAGGGCGTATAGCTGTCCATTGATAAGAGCAACCAGCTGACCGTTGATGATGGGCTGCAGCTGTTCGTTTACCATGCTAACCAACTGACCATTGATGATGGGCACCAATTGGCCGTTTATTACCGCCTGCAACTGGCCATTTACCACGGCTACCAGCTGGCCATTTATATCGACCAACTGGCCGTTTACCACGGGCATCAATTGGTCGTTCACTAAAGCTAAAGCTACCAGTTCGCCATCCTGCACCGACATTGTAAATACTACCTCTGTTCCGTTGATCTCAGCAGTCTGCCGTGCGTTGGTAACTTTTGTCCAAACCCCGCTTATGAGGGCCTGTAACTGACCGTTGAGGAAGGTGATGTCCTGGGCAGTTTCATATACACCGTTTACCATGGCCTCCAGCTCGCTGTTTACTGCGGCCTGCAACTGGCCATTCACCACGCCCTGCAATTGTCCGTTTATAATGGGCACCAATGGGTCGTTTGTCACCGCTACCCTGGCCGAACCCTTCATAAATTCTTTAAGATTGAGCAGGGCACGCGGGAAGGCATTGTTGTACGATGGTACTAATGGCGACTGCGCAGGATTGGTTTTATAGTTGGCCATTGAGGCTGCCGCAATATCTACCAGGAAGCGCTGATTGCCCAATGCACTGATGTCGAGGTTTCCGGCGATGGGTTTCAGTACTCCGTTTTCATACTGCAGTTTCCTTGCGCTCAGCAGCGACTGGAAGCTTGCTACCATGGCCTTGTTTTCAAAGTCGGCGAGGGTTACACCAAGCGCATTGCCTTCAAAACCGTTCAATAGTGCTACACCGTTTTCGGGTATATACTGGCGGTGTATGTTCCTGATTTCGGCCAGCAAATCTGCATCGCCGGCAAACTCAGTAGGAAGCTCGTAAGTGTAATCTATTCCCTCAGGGAACTGCCCGTACTGAATAGTGATATCCTTAGGCGTAACCTTTACCGGCAGTTTTTCGATGGTGAGGGTACCGCGCACAAAGCTTAACTCAACCAAGCTGAGTAATTCGTTGTTTGGATCTATAGGGTCGCGTTTGCGCACAATGATGCTATAGTTGCCTGCCTTGCTTTCGCGGTTGGCAAGGGTTGTAAATACCAGGTCTTCATCGCGCACCGTTAGCTGCTCTCGGGTAAACAACTTGGTTTGCTCTATAGGAATTCCGTTTACAAATACTTCCGCATCAAACGGTGGATTTTCCTGCTTGTATTTCCTGGTTTTGTTTAAGGCCTTTACCTGCACATTAATGGTATTGCCTCCAAAGAAGAACAGGGGCTTGGAAAGGCCGCCATCGATTTTGCTGGGGCTCTTGAATGGGTTATTGACACGGAAAGGCAGGTTAATGCCATTGAGCGCAGGCACCTCGGCAGTTGCCACCGTGCCATCTGCTGAAATTTCGGCAGGATAGTCTTTTACTCCCACCCTGATTGTTGCATCTGGCATAAAATATTTGCCTGTGATTTTTACTGTAAATGGCTGCGTACCATTTTCCGCCCCAGCTACCACAGCCGTCAGTGTTTCGGCAATTGGTTTGGGATTGGCTATAACCAGTGCTGCCTTATCGGCCTGGGTAAAACCATTGCCGCCAATAAATGAAAAATCGGGGCTGCCAAGGTATTCGAACTTACCGGCGGTGCTTATCAACTGTTGGCGTATTTCAGCCGGTGTTACAGTTTCCTGCAGGTTAAACTTCTTGCGTCCTTCTATGAGCAGGGCGCCTACAGCAGCCACGTGTGGTGCGGCAGCCGAAGTGCCAAAGAAGTTAGGGTAGGTATCGCCATCATAGAAAGTGGCGCCACCCAGGGTAACGGTGGTGTTTACACCGTTGGGGCCAACGATATCGGGCTTATTGCGCGTGGGAAATGTACGAGCGCCAAGTTCATCAATTTTTAGTGTACCGGTACCACCACGGCTGGAGAAGCTTGCCACATCGGGCCAGTTGGGGTTAATGTTGGGGAACTTGTCGTACAGCATGGCCCCAACCGAAACAGCGCCGTTTGCATTGGCATGCCCAACTATGGTAGAAGGATTGGGTAATTTAAAGTCGGCGATGGTAGCGCTGCCGCGGAATATTACATATTTAAAGCGCACATTGGCTGTACCGGAAGCCCGTACCACGATCAGCTTGGCCGTGGTTTCTTCCGATACGGTGAAGGGGCACACTTCAAAGGGATCTTTGAAAATATTGCTGCGGTTGAAGCCAAACAATTGGAATCCGTTGGGATTGGCTATGTACAGGTCAAGATCGGTTTGGCCGCCTACTTCGCCCAGCGAATGGAATCCATCGTCCCACTGCAGCACAATGGTATAGCTACCCGGCTTCAGTTGCAGGGTTTGGTAAATATCGGCTGAGTTAGGTCCAAACTGGTGTATTTGGGCGCCTGCTTCCAGTGGGAAGCTGGTATTAGGCACTCCTCTAAACACATCTTCATGCGATTTTTCGCCAAAGTTGCCCGCAGATGTAAAGTATGAAACGCCCTGACCCACCACTTCGTCTACTGTATTGGCCACGATGCCATCGCGCAGGAAGGGCTCGGTGATGTAGGTGATATCATCCACAATTACGTCGCATTTGCCACCAGGCAATGCAGGATCAGCCAGTTGCTTAATACCATTGGCAAAATCGCCTGCCGACATAAAGCCGGTGCGGAAGGCTAGCTTACTCATAGGCGCTATATCGTGTACTATTTGCAGCATGGCTCTGCCTTCGTCGCTGCCACCGCTTCTGCCAAATTCGGCTGCCACCTGCACAGGCTCCAGGTTTTCGTTGGGCTCGCCAATTGGATCCGTTTGCGGGCCGGGCAGGTCGCCTTCATTCACGTTTTGTGGGGCGTCTCCTTTTTTATTATAGCTGTCCGATATTACACCCACTTTTACGCCGGTGCCCTGCAAGCCCCAGCCCTGCCGTACAAAGTCGGAGCGCATGGTTTTGTCGCCCTGGGTAGTGGTGCCACCGCGGTTGGTAAGCGGCGGAAAGAGGGGCCTTACATATTCAATTACGTCGTCCATGTTATTAAGACCGGTAAGCTTGCTGATGGGGTAACTACCTGTAATCACAAACTCATGTGGGCCATTATCAATCAGGTTGGTCATGCCCGAGTCTACCAGTCGCTTCGCAAGGGCAAGGTCTTTTCTGGTTTTGCTTACTACCTCTATGTACACTTTGTTTCTGTCGGCATCGTCAAAAATGTAGATCTCATTTTCGGGAATGCTGGAAATGGGGCCAAAGTTGCGCACCAGCGAGGTGAGTTCGGCGCCGATAATATTGTTTGGTGGGTCTACCTTGCCATTATTTGGGGGTGGGTAATAAGGGTTTACATAAGAAATGGCATCATCTGGGGGGGCCTGGTAGGTAAGCCTCAGGTTTTGCGCCGTTTGTACGCTTCTGTTGCTCCACAGGGCACCAATAATATGCGGAGTGCTTGAGCTCTTAAGGCCCCGGATAGTAATGCTGCCATTTGGCGCCCACACGTTGCCCAGCCACACAAAATTGCCGGAGGTAAGGGTAGAGGGGGCGCTAACATCAAATGCGGCCACAGTGCCACCGGTGCCATGTACCTCGGTAAAAATGCGCGATTTAGTACCGCCGGCAGGTACCTGTACAGAACGCACACTAAGCGCGCCCATGGTGGCGTTTCCTATCACAAAAATGTTGATGGTACCTTGGGTTGTATTTTTCAGGTCGAATATGAACGTGTTTTCGCCCTGGTTAGCTATAGCATCGAATATATAATTGCCAGGGCCACTGAAGGTAATAGTGGCTTTTCCATTGAGCAACATCCTCCCGTATTTGCCGGGCTGCAGGGTAGCGGTAGCGCCTACATTGGGTGTGCCGACTGTGTTGCCAAGGTTGGCAAGGGCAGGCAGGGTAGGTGAGGCGGGGAAGGTAAGGTTGGTGGAAAAACCACCCTGGGGTACCGGCCCGCTGTAGTTGGTGCTGGTGGGGGGGGGTACTGCCACCGTGCCGGTTACCATGGCCGGCTGGTCCACCGTTCCTAGTTTAAGACTTACCCGGCCATTGGCACGGATGCTGCCATTTATCACTACCGGGCTACGGCCCTCCAAGGTAAGCAGGGATGTTTGCCCCGATAGGTTGGCCGCCAGTACAGATCCGTTAACCGTGGTACGGCCCCGCATCAAAATGGTGTTGCCGCTGTACAAATCACCCGTATAGGTGTTTAGATCGGCAAGATCGAGATATTGGTTGGAGCCAATGTTGCCGGTGATTGTAGTATTGGTGTTAATGAAAACACCCTGGCCGCTGCTCAAAGAGGCAGGCGCTGCACTACCCCCCCAAATGGCAAAATCGGTGAGCTTCAGTTTGGTAGCCGATGATATTTGGCCAAAAACTACGATGGGAAGGCAAAACAGCGCGATCAACGCTTTTTTGAGCGATAACTGTGTGAACATGTACTTCATACTAGGTTTTTTTGAATATGCAATGGATTGACCTGTTGGTAAGATGAAAAATTTTATTGGTTCAGAAGGATAATTTTTGGGTTGCCTAAGCGTTTACAAGCCAAACCTTAGCTTGGCAGTAACAACGGAGATTAGCTTCTGGAATTTCCGGAAATGGTTTGCCCAACCTATTAAATATCCGTTCTGTTGCCTGTGTTAAGGCAAACAAAAATTGATAAATCCGGTATTTCAGTGCCACAAATACGGGCACCATCCAAGTGTGTTGTAGCATGGTTTTCAACGCATTAGCTAATCGGGAGGGTTAAGATAATAAAAGATTCCGCATTTGCAATAGGTAATTGATTCATGCGCACAAAAACCAGACTTCCAACTACCCGGTCGCAACCAATTTGATGGGAATGGTTACAACAATTTTTCTTCAACATTCGTGTTTTGGCAAACCCAAACAGATTAAGAAATGGTTAAGAACACACGCCAGTTATGGTATGCATTCTGGGCAAATATCAAGATTTGAATTATAAAAGGAACATTAATCTTTTGCGCTAATGAGACACAGCCTTGTATTTGCTAAATAATTTATCCAATTGCGAAAGTGTTGAAAAGGCAGTCAATCATTTTCTGTACGCTTCCCGGCACCTTGGCAGGCAACTCTTGTTGCATGCAAACTGGCTAAGGCAATAAGGGAATACGCCTCTTTTATATTTATGTAGACCTCATGCACTATTTTGTGCGTATTTGGTGCATACAAATATTCCAGCGTTGAACATACGGGTTGAGGTTATAGCGGGTCTAAAGAACCACGGCTTTTATCACCTGCGTTTTATTACCATCGGTTATATGCAGCAAATACACGCCGGGTGCAGGTGGTTGTACATGTAGCACACCAAGTTCGGGCGTCAACCCACACTGCGATGCAATCATCTGCCCGGCGGCGTTCGTCCAGCGCAGGCAGATAGGCTTGGTCAAGGTGCCATCAAACTGCAGGGCAACTGATGACCGTATGGGATTGGGGTATAGCCGGGCGATCCATTCGGTGGCTCCAAAAACCAGGGTGCGTACAGGCGAGAATGTTGTTTTACCATCGGTATCGGCTTGCTGCAGCCGGTAATAACGTATGCCGGATTTACGGGGTTCCTTGTCGGTAAAGGAATAGGCAGCCTGTGGTGTATTTGCTGCGGCAACGGTAGCCAGGGTACGCCAGGGCCCGGCAGGGGCTGAGGCAGTTTGTACCAGGTAATGGCGCAGGTTGTGCTCGCCGGTAGTGGTCCATTGCAGCAGGGCATCGGGCCCGGTGCGGGTGGCCTCAAAGCGCAGAGAGGTGAGGGGCAGGGCGCCACTTGCCAGCGGGCCATCGCTAAGCCAGAACTCGGAGAAATTTGACACGCCAAACTCAACGTAGTACCCATTGTCGTAGGGTACCAGCTTGCGCTCCAGCGTACCGATAAATGTGTTTTGGCCATTGGTGTTGTTGGCAAGGCTGCCGTCTTCGTTACCAAAATTTTCATCGGTATACTTGGGCACCCCCAAAGCCGTAACGTCGGCCGGATTGCTGCAGGTGCCACAACCGGTGGCGGTGCGCAGGGCGTTTACCTCGGCATCAGTAAAATAAAAACGTACCCGGGTGCTGCCATTAGTAAGGCGGTTGGCAGGCTTTAAAACCAGGTTGCGGTTGCCGTAGTAGCGGTTGTTGGCACTGCGGATGGCGCCACTGTTCCAGAATGTTTGTACGGTGGTACTGCCCAGGTTGTTGTCCTCGGGTAAAATGGTAGCCAGTACATTGCCTGCATCCAACACATGCACAGGTTGCGTTCCGCCGATGCTGGTAGTAATCAGGTTGCTGTTGGCGCCGGTGGGGGCTATGCCAAATGCCTTGCTGAAAATATGGATATCGTCGATGGCGAGTCCTTCGCGGGTTACGCCTTCATCGCTGTTGAGTACAAAACGCAGTTGCAGCGAACCGGCTGTTGCCGGTAGCGGCATGGTAGCCACATGCCACCAGGTTTGGTTTTGTTTGGTCCACACGTTTTGCACTACATCGTACCAGTTGGTGCCCTGTCCGTTGGCCCCTAGTTTGGTCCATGTTTTGCCATCGGTGCTGTATTCTACCCAGGCGGCATCGCAAATAGAACCAAACGGTGTGCAATCTTCCAGGTCGTAAGCCATCATAAAGCTGAGAGTTGGATTGGCTACGCCGGCAAGGTTAAAGCAAGGACTATACAAATAGCTTGTTTCCTGGTCGTTGTAATTGCCGGCCAGGGTGGTCTTCCAGGCATTGAGGCCGCTTGCAGCCGACTTTATTTTCAGCGAAGCCGGCGTGCCCAACTGCCAGCTGCTTGCTGTGCCTGCGGCATACCAGCTGCCATCGCTGCTTTCAAAATCTTGCAGGTAGGGGAAGGAGCCGATCACCGGCTGATTGCGCACCGAAATACTGAGGCCGTTGTTGTCGGGTACATTATCACCAGCGGCCAGTACTTCGGCTTCTATGGTGTGGGGGCCCGTGCCGCTCAGCAGGGCAGGAGTGCCAAAGGTAACGGGGGTGGTGGTATTGCCAGCTAGCAACGGCAGGTTCTGGCTTACCCACGGCCCCCCATTGACGCGATATCGTACGGTGAGGTTGGTCATATCGGTTGCCACCGAGTTACGCACTCTTATAGTAACTGCTGTTCCGGCCGAATTATCGCAGGCAAATACCGAAGGATCGGTTATTTCCAGCAATTGTGCGTCATTTTGCGCCAGGTATAGGCGTATATCGTCAAAGCTGTAGCCGCCAAAATGGGTGTTGTCGGCCATGGCAACGGGGGCGTATTGACCAAAGCGAACCTGTGTGCTGGCAGTGAATGCCTGACCGTATTTGGCCAGGCTGTCGCTTAGTTCTATCGAGAGGGTTTTGTTCCAAATGCCCGGGGAAGGCAGCTGGTTATGATGCAGGTTGTACACGGGTATCCAGGGCTGTGTATCGCTGCCGCGTACCCATACATGGTTTGCACTGTCGGTTTTTTGCTCGTTGCCATGATGCTTGTAGGCAAAGTCGAGGCGAAGTTCCTGCATGCTGCCGGCAAATGTTGCCAGGTTGAAGGTGCCGGTAAGATAATTTGTTGGTTTGTTGGTTTCAAAGGCTTTGGATACATCGAGTGTAATGGCGCGGTTGCCGCTGCGGGGGGTATTGGTTGGTACGGTAGTGCGCAGGCGGCTGCGAACCGTAGTAGGCAGGTAATCCCAGCGGCTGAGGCCGGCAAGGCCGGTGGCAGGTGTGTTGAGCGTGGCGTTGTTGGCGTTGTCAAACCCATCGGCAAATGGCATGTCAATAGGGGCGTTGGCCAACTGCGCAATGGTGCTGATGACTGTGTCGTTAGCTGCCAGCGGATCGCTACTTGACGTATTTACCACCCATGCCTTCAGGGTGTAGGTGCCCGGCGCCGCAAAGTTGTTGCCGCCAAAACTGTGGAGCACCGCTGCCCCGGCCGCAAGGGGTGCCGAAGCAATTATTTCGGCCGGCGTACCGCCGTTTACAGAAAGCAAAACTTTGTAGCTGCTTACTGGCTCATTGTCCAGGTTTTTCACCCGCACGGTTACTTCGGTAGCGGCGGTAAGTGATGTAGAGGTAAACTGCCTGCCGCTGAGGGGCGATACAATGCTGTCGAGCCGCAGGTCGCCATTGCTGATGCTACCCGAGCAGCTGCCTGTATTGGGTCGGTAGGCCAGGGCCGTTTGCTGCGTACCCTGCACACCATTTTTTACGGCACGCACGGCTACAAAGTAGGTGCTGTCTTTGCTGAGGCCGGCAAAGGTGTAGCTGTATGTTTTGGTTGGGTTGGCGTCGTCTGCAGTCACATTTGCTATTTTCAGCATTTGCGTACCCTGCTTCATCACCAGGTCGTAACTTTCTATACCGGCAACTCCTGTCCAGTTTAGCTTCAGGTATCCTTCGCATTGTTCGGCATTGGATGCCGGGCTAAAAGCAGGTGCAGGTAGCAGCGAAAATGCCTGTGATGTGGCCGATATACCCGAACCCGGCCGTGATACCCTTACACGAACCTGTGTGGTGGGAAAAGCATCGGCTGGTGGCGTCCAGGTATAAAGGCGGGTGGCAGCCGGCACATCGCTTGCGAGCGTGCTCCAGGTGCTGCCGTTGTTGGTGGAATATTCCAGCAGGTAGTTGGCGCCTGGTGTAGCATAATCTTCCCAGGCCAGCACCACATTGCCGCTGTACGTTTCGCCGCCGGCAGGCACCTGCAGGTCAATGCCCGTGGGCAAAAAGTCGTAGGCCAGGTATGCGGTTTGCGGGCCGGCCGGTACATCAAAGCCACGCAGGCGCAGGATATAAGTGCCGGGTTGGGGATTCGCAATTACCACTTGCTCACTGTTGTTGATTCGGTCGGTGCCCGGCTGCGCAGGCTGGGCAACGGCCGCCGGATTGGCGTTGAGCACCAGCGGCAATTGCGTCTGTCCACCAGGGGTTATCACTTCCAGGTCAAGGTCATTTACCAGTGTTTTGGCAGTAAGGGGGCTTGCAGCGGGATCATGCCAATAGAGCATCACTTTAAGGGTACTTGTGCCTGCCGGTACTGAAATGGTGATTTCCTGCGTGCTGCCCTGGGCTACCTGCCTTTCGGCATACCGGTTCCCTTCCAGCATAAGTAGGCTACGCTGCAGGTTCATGAAGCCATAGCCCCAGCGGTAGTCGGGGCCGGGGGTGCCGCGGTCGCTGGCGCCGTTCAGCAGCAGCGCCTTCAAGAGGGCGCCAGGCGGGTTGGCATTTGCGTTGAGCTGCCGGTAGCGCTGGTACAGCAGGGCGAGGCCGCCGGCAACGGCCGGGCTGCTCATGCTGGTGCCTATTTCGTTGTAGTAGGCGTTGGATGGGTATTGGGCGTCGGTGCTTAGTACGTTGGTGCCCTGCGCGGTTATCTCGGGTTTGAGCCTGCCATCGCGCACGGGGCCGGCACTGCTGCTGCCAAATATGTTTTGTCCGTCGGCATTGGCTACGGTAATCACGTTTTTAGCGCTTTGGTAGCCGCCCAGCACGGTTTGGTAGCCCGGCGGAAAGGGGCTGCACACATCACCACCGCTGTTGCCGGCTGCAAATACATGCAGCAGTTGCGGGTAGTCGAAGCCCTGCTGGTCCAGCTGTTGGGCATACAGGTCGTACTGGCCCGTGTAGCCACAATCGCCCACTACTGCGCCGTAGCTATTGTTGGTTACTACCATGTTATACAGCGCAGTGTAGTCGGCAGCATTGAGCCACACGCCGCTAAACCACTGTGCCAGCAGGGTAGCCTGCGGTGCAAAGCCTGCCCGTTCGGGACTGAGGATGCCGCCACCAAGTACGGTACCGCTTACATGGGCGCCATGGCGGTACAGCCTGCCAGCCGTTACGCCGCTTACGGCGGGCGTGTGGTCTATCAAGCGGTCCATTACATCGGGGTGGTTTATGGGGTAGCTGTCGTCGCCCACGCCTACGGTTATGCCTTCGCCACGCAGGGCGCGGCCGGCCGGGGCAGCATTGTTGAGCAGGGGTGCGGCGGCAAAATAGCGGCTGCGGTCGTTAATAGGTTGGTCGGGCGGGTTGATGGGCTGCACATAGGTAACAAAAGGTAGTGCTGCCAGGCGGGAAATATCGCCCGGGCGTACTTCTACCTGCCACAGGGCGGGCGATTGTGTAATTGGCTTGGTTACTGAAAAGCCGGCCTGCTTCAGCCAGGCCTGCGCGGTTACTTCTCCGGCGGTTAGTTCGGTTTCCACTACCAGGCTGATGGTTCCGTTGGCGTTGCGCGCCCAGGCGGGAGCCTGGTTGCCTGTCAGCAGGCGGCTGGTTTTGGCTTCTGGCGGAGCAACGGCTATGGCAGTAATGTTGTGGGCCTGCAACCAGGCAGCGGTTGGCTGCTGTGGAGAGCTAACCCACCAGGTTTGCCCATCGAGGCGGTGGCCCAGCAACACGCCTTCGCGTTGCCAGGCTTCGCGCTGTGCGGCATCAAACCGGCCAAAGCGTGCAATAAAGAAATAGCGGTTGCCCTGCCTGCCCGCCTGCGCATCGGGGCGCAATGCCGCCAACCGGCTCGCCTCGGTAAGGGGCAGGTTGCCCGTGCTCAGTTGAATGCTTTGCTGCGCCACGGCGGTACCAGTGGCGGCTACAATCAAAAACAGCGCCCACACGGCGCCGCTTGTCAGGCAGGTTTTTACCTTTTGCATATAGCCATATTGCCGGGGCTTAGTTCATCCCCTTGATTTTATATTTGCCTTTCTTTTCGGGCTTTTCGCCGCTCAGCAACCGTTCGGCGCCCATATTGGCGCTTGTGCTGGTGCAGCCCCGTTTGTTTTTACTGCTACCGCCACAGGCGCTCAGCAAAAAAGCGGCCACACACACTGCCGTTAACCTCGTTATCATCCGCTTGTTCATAGTTTCAAATTTCCGCTTCGGGCGAAGCTACAATGTTATCTTCAAAAGCTTCGGGCAGGCTTTGCCTGAACCAACCCGCATACATGACATAATTATTGGCGATCCGGTTTATTTCGCCATGGATAAGTTCTTGTGAAATATCCTTCACTTTTTTGGCAGGCACCCCGGCAAAGATGCTGCCGGCGGGTACATGGGTGCCTTCCAGCACCACCGCCCCGGCTGCAATTATGCTGTTGCTTTCCACCACGGCACCGTCCATCACTATGGCGCCCATGCCTACCAGCACATTGTCGTGCAGGGTGCAGCCGTGCACCAGGGCGTTGTGGCCAATGCTCACATTGTTGCCTATGGTTGTCGGAAATTTCTGGTAGGTACAATGGATGCAGGCGCCGTCCTGCACGTTTACCTTGCTACCCAGGCGTATGTAGTTTACATCGCCGCGCACCACCGCATTGAACCAGAAGGTGCATTGGTCGCCGGTTATTACATCACCCACCAGGGTGGCGTTGGGGGCTACAAAGCAGCCTTCGCCCAGTTGGGGTGTTTTACCAAGTACGGGGATGATCATTGGGGTGTCATTTTATTAATAATTTTCCGAAGTCAAAATTCGGGTAAAATTGGCGCAAGGCAGGTAATCGTTTAAGCCCCTTTCTGTCAGACGCGCAGCTTCTGGCAGAAAGGGCATTTAGCGCCGCTCAAATCCTAAACCTCGGGTCTGCCAGAAGCCGCTCCGTGCCTCCGCGCCGTCTTGCAGAACGGAAGGCCGATTCGTTCCACGGCCTCGTCTGACCAATTTGGACCTGGCCAGCACACCCCATTTGCCAGCATACACTATCTTCGTAAACATCAATCGCCGCAACATGAGTACCATTCAAATAGAGCAGACGTCAACTTTTGCCAGGCTGGTAGACAGGCTGCGCTTCAAAAGTGAGGATGAGCTGAAACTGCTCTACCTGGAATTGTTTGGCAATGAAATTGGTGATGCATGGGAGAAGGCAACGCAGGGTGGAAACCTGGAAAAGGTGACTGACGATGAGGTGGTGAAAGCTGTTCAGAAGAAACGTTACCCGCATGCCGATGATAAGAATCGTGATTGATGCTAACGTTTGGATCCGTTTTGCACGAAGCAAGAATATTCAACCACTACGTTCCCGCCTGATAAAGTATCAAATGGTTCCTGTGGCAAACAACTATCTATTGTTGGAAATTTTTGATGCTTTGGTTGATAATGGTTGGATGCCATTGGAACAAGCTCAAAACGTTGTGGAATTGGTAACCGCAATTTGCCTGATTCAAACCGAACACGCTATTTTCCGGTTAAGCATAGATCCTGAAGACAATTACCTGATTGACCTGGCAACACAGTATCACTGCAAGTACATTATCAGTGATGATTCTATGCTTGCCAGGGTGCCGCTTTTACCAATTCCGGTTCGTTCTTCAAATTGGTTTTTAGAAACATTACCGATATAATGGCTTCTGATTGTGTGTTAAATTACTAACCATGCCAGCATTTTGAATGGACGTTTCCTGTTTTGCGTATTCTTAATGATGCTTTTATTCCCAACCATCATGAGCATTGCCATCAATTGATGTTTTGGCAAGCTTAAGATGTCGTTTTAATCCAACAATTTTTATTTCCGATCGTCTTTTAAGCTTCTAACTCCAGATTGGGATTAAATACAGGCAGCTTCTGCCAACGCCAGATTACCCACCTTTGCTCATCATGACCAACCGCCAACTTTTTTTGCAACACATAGCCCAAACAAGCCCCGCCCCCATCGGGCTGGAAATAGTGCGGGCCGATGGTATGCACCTGTACGATACTGCAGGCAGGCCGTACCTCGACCTCATCAGCGGCTTCAGCGTAATGAATATAGGCCATGGTAATGCAGCGGTGCGGGAGGCTATCAAAAAACAGGTGGACGACTATATGCACCTGATGGTGTACGGTGAAATCATTGAAACACCGCAAGTGCAGTACGCAAAGAGGCTCGCAGAATTTTTGCCCCCAAGCCTCAACTGCGTGTACTTTACCAATAGCGGCGCCGAAGCCACCGAGGGCGCTATGAAGCTGGCCAAACGCCTTACCGGCCGCAGCCGTATCGTAGCTTTCAATGATGCTTATCATGGCAGTACACAGGGTGCCCTCAGCATCATGGGTGGCGAGTACTGGCGCAATGCCTACCGCCCGTTGCTGCCCGATGTGGTGCATGTGGATTTTAATGCGCAGGCGGCTCTGGATGCTATTACCTGCTACACGGCTTGCGTGGTGATGGAAGTGGTGCAGGCTGAGGCGGGCGCCAAACCTGCCGATAGGGATTGGCTGCAAGCCCTTCGGCAAAAATGCACCGAAATGGGCGTGCTGCTGGTGTTTGACGAAATACAAACCAGTTTTGGACGCACCGGCACCCTATGGGCCTTTGAGCAGTATGGCGTGGTGCCCGATATCCTGCTGCTGGGCAAGGCCTTGGGCGGCGGACTACCTATAGGCGCTTTCATCTCTTCTTATCAAAACATGCAGGCATTAACGGCCAATCCTGTGCTGGGGCATATTACCACCTTTGGCGGTCACCCGGTGTGTTGTGCGGCAGGGTTGGCGGGGTTTGAGGAATTGCTGAAGATGACAGATGACGGGGAAAAGATGACAGATGACAGTAAGAAGATGACAGAGAGTAAGGGTGAGGTTAAGGCTGAGGTTAAGAGGATAGAGGTTAAGGTTGAGGTTGAGGGGGGAGAGACTGAGGTAAAGGTTGAGGGTGAAGGTGAGGAGGGAGAATATGAAACTAAGAAGGCAGAGCTTGGGGCCGGAATAACAGAAAGAGAAGATGCTAAAATGATGTTGTATAGCTCAAACTCGAACGAATTGCAACCCGTCATCTGTCACCTGTCATCTGTTATCTCGAAATCTGCCCGCTTCCGTTCCCTGTTAAAACATCCTGCCATCAAAGCCATCCACGGCAGGGGCTTGCTGTTGGCAGTGGAGTTTGAAAGTGCGGTGCAATGCCAGCGCATTTGCCATGCTTGCGTGCAGGCGGGTATGGTTACCGATTGGTTTTTGTTTGCGCCCAACTGCCTACGGGTGGCGCCACCATTAATCATCACAGAGCAGCAGATTGAAGATGCTTGCAAAAGGCTGCTCGAAGTAATTGATCGCATTGCTTCTCAAAGCTGATTTTTGCACATCCGGTCAAATAAACCAAACCCTTTGCCGTGGCGGTTGTTCTCTTTTCCACCATGCCACTACCCACGGTAAATATTGTTTGGTTTAAACGCGACCTGCGGCTGCACGACCATGAGCCCTTGGCAGCGGCCATTGCTACCAGTCTGCCGCTGGTGCTGTTGTACGCTTTTGAGCCTGCCTTGATGCGGCAGCCCGACTATGCGCCGCGCCATGCCCGTTTTGTATGGCAAAGCCTGCAGTATATGCAACAGGCGCTTGCCTGTGCGGGAGGGATTTGCATAGTACATGCCAATGTGCCTGATGTTTTCGATACGCTTCGCAACCACTATTGCATTAAAGGACTTTATAGTCACCAGGAAACAGGCAACAATGCAACTTTCAGCCGCGATAAGGCCGTAAAGCAGTGGTGTCGCTACCATGGCATAGCCTGGCACGAGTGGAGCGACCGCGGCATACAGCGCGGACTGGCGCGGCGCAATGCCTGGCCACAACAGTGGTACCAGGCTATGGAGCAGCCTGTAGCACAGGTGCAGTTGTCTCGGGCTGGTTTTGTGCCTCTTCCAGAATCGATGCCACATGTGCGCAGTTTTGAACAACTGTTTCCGGGCGAAGATTCGGGTACGTTATTTCAACCCGGCGATACGAAATATGGAAATAAATACCTATATAGTTTTCTCGAAAGCCGGGGCGCCAATTACCAGCGGCACATCAGCAAGCCGCTGCTTAGCCGTACTGGCTGCAGCCGCTTGTCGCCCTACCTGGCTTATGGCTGCCTGAGCCTGAAAGAAGTGCTGCAGCAAACCAACAAACGCATGGAAGAGGCCCCACAGCTGAGGCGCCCACTCGGTTTTTTTGCGCAGCGGCTGCGGTGGCACAGTCATTTTGTACAAAAGCTGGAAAGCCGCCCCAGCCTGGAGTTTGAAGATACCAACCCCGGCTTTGCACACCTGCGCACAGCGGTAAACGACGAGTTGCTTCAAGCGTGGACGGAAGGCAAAACGGGTTACCCGCTGGTGGATGCCTGTATGGAATGTCTGCGTCAAACAGGGTACGTCAACTTCAGGATGCGAGCCATGCTGGTGAGCTTTCTTACCCATCACCTGTGGCAGCCCTGGCAGGCAGGTGTGCATCACCTGGCACACATGTTTCTCGATTATGAACCCGGTATTCACTACACGCAATTTCAGATGCAGGCCGGTGTAACAGGCATTAACACTATACGCATTTACAACCCGGTAAAGCAAAGCGAAGACCACGATGCGGATGGTGCTTTTATAAAGCAATGGCTGCCGCAACTGAAAGATGTGCCTGTGCCGCTGGTACATACACCCTGGAAAATGACGGCCATGGAGCAACAGCAGTACGGCTGCGGTATTGATAGCGACTATCCAACGCCCGTTGTAAACCTCGAAGAGGCAGCACGTCATGCCCGGGAACAGCTGTGGCGGGCAAGGGGAACCAGAGCCGTAAAGGACCATGTACCATCTATTTTGTCAGCTCTTTCGGGAAGGGGAAGTGCCGATGAAGCGGGAGCATGAATTGGACTTACATAAGCAACAAGCCGGCTAAAATGGACAAGTTTCAGAGCCCAGAATCTGCCAGGCATAGCTGGTATAACTGCAAAAGAAATCGGGCTACACCCTGGTGCAGCCCGATTATATATTGGGTGAATAATTCCTTTTATGGTTTTCTTTTTGCCCTGTCGAACTGCGACAGCAGGTCGGCTTTTCCGTCTTTATTGATGCGCCATGTTTCCATAAGGTACACAGTATCTTTGGTGCCATCGTCTTTGGTATTTATCTCCTTGGCCCATACCAGCACCCAGTTTTCTTTTTTGTCGGTACTGTACACCGGTATCACGGCATCCACCGTGTCTATTACGGAGGTGTATTGGGCGCGGGCTCTTTTCCATCTTGCCATCAGGCTGTCTGCACCCCGTATCACCGAATTGTCGCTTTGGTAGGCAACAATGCTGTCGGCTACCCAGTTCTTCATGTTCTCCAGTTTGTTCTCTTCCCAGTCCTTCCAGCTACCCTGCAAAATAGTGGCCGAATATGCCGGGTTGCCTATTTCGAAGGAGGATGAATAGCTGGGTGTGTAGGGTAGTGAAACAGTTGCTTTTTCATCAGCCTTTTTTTCTTCGCCGGCTGGTGTGCCGCAGGCTGTAAGTAACAGCAGGGCTGAAACCGAGGCTGCAAGTGTCATTGTTTTTTTCATGAATTATTGATTTTTGTTAATGAATAAATGCCGGGTAAGATAGCTTTATTAAACTGCCGCAGAGGATTTATTATGATAGCCCGGGTGTTTTGGGTCTGCGGGGTAGTGATAGCAAACGGAAATAGCTACGGCTTGTGCCGGGCAAATGAGCAAGAGGATATCAAACCGGGCACCTAACCTAAATTGAGCCATGCCAACAACTTATGCGATTATGAAGCACCTTTGCAGGTATGGTAAAAGTTGGTAATTATAACACCCTTACGGTGTTGCGCGAAGTGCCCATGGGGGTTTGCCTGGATGATGGGGGCGATGGCATCCTGCTGCCTACGCGTTTTGTACCCCCGGGCACCAAAGTGGGGCAAAAAGTGCGGGTATTTGTGCACCACGACAGCGAAGACCGGCTGATAGCCACCACGCAGCAGGCCAAAGGCCGCGTAGGCGACTTTGTGAAACTGCAGGTGGTGAGCACTACGGGCCATGGCGCCTTCCTGGACAACGGGCTGATGAAAGACCTGTTTGTACCCCGCAGTAAAATGCGCGGCGACATGCGGCCCGGCACCTGGCACCTGGTGTATATATACCTCGACGAGCGCACCGGCCGCATGGCCGCCACCGAAAAGTTTGACCACCTGCTGGCCAACGATATGCTGAGCGTGAAAGAACTGGACCAGGTAGACCTGACGACCTACCGGCAAACCAACCTGGGCTGGGAAATGATCATCGACAACCGGCACATAGGCCTGCTGCACCACAACGAGGTGTACCGGCCCATGCAGGTGGGCGACAGGTTTAAGGGTTTCATTAAAAAGATCTATCCCGAAACCAACAAGATAGACGTGGCTGCCGGCCGACCGGGCTACAAGCGGGTGGAAGATGAATTGGAAAAGATATTACGCCTGCTGGCAGAAAACAAAGGTCATTTGCCTTATAACGACAAAAGCGATCCCGATGCCATCTACAACTTCTTTGCCATGAGCAAAAAGACCTTTAAGATGGCCATCGGCATCCTGTACAAGCAGCGCAAGATTTCATTAGAAGAAGGTGGGATACGCCTGGTGCAAGAATAAAGAGGCATTGAACATTCATTCAATTTCCTTTCCTGCTGGCATACATGCTTCATAGGAGTTAGCTATCATTTTTTTTATTACTACTCTGTTTTGGCTATCCTTGCTTCACTGGTTAAGGCCGGGTAAAGTATTTGGCCGTTCATTGCATACCTGAAGTTTGAGCAATACATTTAGGCTTCAAACTGTCAGCTATGAAAAAGAACATTGTCCTTATGACCTGCCTTCTTTTAACAGGAAGCTTGTTAGCACAAAACACAGGTATTGGAACCAATACGCCTTACTCGCGGCTGCACCTAAATGGAACAGCCTGGTTTCAGGGCGACAATACGCCATTATCGGCCTCGGCCGGCTCGGGCATTGCTATTGGTTTAAGCGCTGGTGCTACCGGGGGTTACATTTTTGCATTTAATTATTCCACGTTTACCCCACGCAATATTTGGTTGCAATCTCCCGGAGGAAGTGTGCTGATTGGTTCAACTACTGCCTTTCCTGGAGGCAAACTTGATGTAAATGGCACAGGATCTAGAGCTATTTATGCAAGCACCACTTCTGGTGAGGCATTTTACGGCTCTACCAGCGGGGGAAATGGCATTGTAGGGATTAGTGCCTCCGCATTGGGTATGTATGCAGTTAGCAATGCATCCAACAATGGTGGCCTGTTGGCCGAAGGTGGATTTATTGGGATTCAGGGCACTAACAAAGGAAGCGATGTCAACAGGCAGGCTGTACGAGGTGAAAACAGTGGTGCTGCGGGTGGTTATGCCGGCTTGTTTAATGGTGGCAGCACCTGGGTTGCCGGCACGCTGTTCAAAAATGCCGGCGCTTTTCTTATTGATCACCCGGTAGATCCTGAAAGCAAATTTCTGATACACAGCTTTGTTGAAAGCCCCGATATGAAGAATATCTATGATGGCATTGCCACCACGAACGCTAGCGGTCTGGCTGTAGTTACATTACCCGATTGGTTTGAGGCACTCAACATGGACTACCGGTATCAGCTCACTTGTATTGGCGAGTTTGCCGAAGCCATTGTACAAAATGAAATCAGTGGTAATATTTTCACTATTAAAACCAATAAGCCCAACGTGAAAGTAAGCTGGCAGGTTACCGGTATCCGAAACGATCCTTATGCCCGCGAAAATCGGCTAAGCATAGAAAAGCCCAAGCTACCCGATGAGGTAGGCAAATACATTTTTCCACAAGGCTATGGCAAATCGGATGCCTTTTTGCTGGATATATTAAAGCCTACAAACCTGGCTGGTAAGGCAGCGCCTTCACCTAAAATCCAATAGCTGCTTTTTCCCTCAAAAGAAAGTTCCTGCGGTAGGCAAGGAGCGTGCAAGGGATACTGGCGCCAAAAGTGTTTTATAAAAGTTTAATGCGATGTAAGTATCTGTATTCATTGCAAGTTGATGATTATTAACTCGTAGTTGATTGCAAAGCAATTTCGCCTGGGAATAATATCAGTCATCTTTAGGCATCTTTTTTTGCCTCGCATACCAAACATTAACGAGCCAGGCGGCCGCAATGGCGTACCACCAGATTACTTTGTACCAGGGCAGCACGCCCGTGCCTACCAATTGATTTACTGTAACCATGATGGTGCCTATGATGATGGCGCCTGTGATGAGCCTGCCGAACCCGGTTTCGTAAAAGCTTGTATTGCCTATTTGCCCACCTGGCTGCAAGGCAGGATTGCTATTGTAGCGCTCTTGCTGCACAACAAGTGCCGCTTGGAAAGCCTGCAAATCATCTGGCGCATTTCTGGAAGCCGAAATCTGAAGGTTGGCCCCACGTGCAAGCCTCAGCACCACAAACTGCTGACCGCTGCGTGCATCATAATTGAGCGAGAAGTTACGGATGTTGGAAAGGGGTATGATGATCTCTTTGCGCGGGTAGAAGATGTTGGTGCGCATAAGTTCCATTTTCAGTCCATCGTCGGTGGTTGTTATCACAGCCTCCAGGCTCAGGTGCTTGCGGATAAGCCATAGCAGCAGCACCACCGAAAGGGCCATGCAACCCATAATGCCTGTCAGCAGTAGGGTGGTGTTCAACTTTTCCAACCTGAGCACGGCAAATACAAAACTGAACATGGGCGCCAGGGGCACCACAATGAGCGCCCAGATAAGCAGGTTCATTTTTCCGAAGATGACCGTAAAACGTTGGTGCATGACGCCGGTTGTTGATTTCTACGCCGGAAGATAGGCTAAGCGAACATGTGTAATGGCAGAAATAAGTGGATGCTCGTAAAACAGGCACAGGCGCATGTTAGTCTTTCATCATCTCATGGTAGACATTTCCATAAAAAATTGGGGAGAGCTTTTTAGAGATAGTAGACAACCCGAGGTGCTTTATTAAGAATAGCATTATACCAAAAATATATACGTAACGATGAGTCAGCTTGTCAGTGATTGCTTTCCATAAGACACAAGATTTGAAGCTTCAATTCCTTGGAGCAATAAAGCTTTATAAGCTCCAATAGGAGGATCATAGACTATTTTATATGAGTTGGCGGTTTCATGGCAAAAATGTCAGCTCAACTATTTCCTGATAAGTGAATGTATGCAGCAAAATATTTTGCAGCGGGATGCAGATGTGCAACAAGCAATGTTTTGCAGTGGAGCTGAGTTTACGCTTACAGCAAGATTACCGTTACTCTTCCGCTATCGAGCAGCCTGCTTACAGGGGTAAGGCATGCGCCGGGCGGATCGAGGCAATGCTCGTGGTAAACCTCCACTGTAATAATCTGATTCTCGTTTACCTTAAAATAGCATCTGCCCCTGGGATTGAATTCGTTGGTATTGATCCTCCTGGCAACAGTATTGCCAATCTTTATAATTACTGCGCCATTACGGATTTCATTTGGATTGAATCCTCCTCCTGTTCTTGCCCAGTTTACCTCGTATTCCACCAAAGCTATCCCGTTTTTCCTTGCCGTGAATTGATCGTTGGTTACATCGGCAATGGTTAGATTAGCATTGTCAAATGCTATTGCATTATTCTGTTCAAATACATCGTCGAGGAAGTTTATTTTGGTACTAAGGCCATGTGGAATGTTTTGGTTTGAACCTGTTGGCAAAATCATTTCTGCGCCTATTGTAGGATAACCCCATTTCCCAAGCCCTTCGGAATTTGAGTTAATAAGTGCAGCACCGGTATAGGTGCTTTTTGTCTGGTTGAATTTAAGTCCACTTGTGTTGATTCTAAGCACCTCAACATTATCGGAAACGATGCGCAGCCAATCCTTGCTGTTACTGCTAACAATATCCAACTGCGCAAGGGGTGCAGTACGGTTGATGCCCACATTCCCTTCATTGGAAATGCTAAGTCGTTCGGCAATTGCAGATATACCTCCTGTAAAAGAGTAGCCTGTAAAAAAGCCCATGCGTGCCTGGCTGGAAGAAGTGCCAATGGTTTGAATAATGCCGGTAGTGTAGTTGGAACCGCCAAAAGAAAGCCCACTGCGTACATCATTTGCAACCGCCAGCGTATTGCGCAGCACCAGCTGGGTATTGCTGTTTGCCGACAAGGTAAGTGGAATGCCGGTAACGGGAGCAGCACCAATACCCACGTTGCCAAAGAAATGCCCTTTGCCGGTAAATTCGGTTACATCCTCGGCCCAAAAGCGGATGCGTCGGTTATCAGTGCCTGTGCCACCGCCTACAAAGTCAATGGTATTTGCCGTAAAAAGGCCATAACCGATGCGCCCTGCATTGGTTTCTTTGCCGGCAATGCCAAAGCCAAGGTCGAGTGAATTATTGCCGGTAATGCGCAGTCCTGTAGAGCGCACAACGCCTGCTACATCCAGCCTGTCCTGGGGGGTGATGGTGCCAATACCCATGTTTTGGGCAAAAGCTGCATGCAGGGTGGTGACTAGTATTAATAAAAAAGGCGTTTTCTTCATTTCAATGTGAAGCATTTGTATGGATGAATTCAATTTGACCGATCCGAAGCAGCTGCGAATGTATTTGAAGTGAGCGCAATTTATCAGATCACCTAAACTCGAGCTAATGATTAATTACCACCAGATAATTGTTCTGCCATTTCCACCGCTCGAGCCCCATGATGTGGGAAAGGCGGCATCATTATTGCTGCTGTAAGGGCCTCCTCCTCCTCCGGAGCCATAGGTTCCAGTGGAAGGGTGGGTTTCGATTCTCAGGCTTGTTCCAAGATTCGAACAAAATTGGGAATACCATACGCCACCCGTTCCCCCGGTTGTATTGCTTATTGGCGAGTCGCCACCATCTCCTCCGCCAAACTGATCAAACGAGCAACTTGCCTCACTGATTGCAAAACGTCTGCGTGGTTTGCCACTTTGGCCCGCTTCGCAACGAAATCCTAAAAGCACAGGGGTGGCCTGTGGATTGTAAACAACGCTTACTGCTGATTTACCCACATCATACCTGCCAGCGCCAAATCCCCCCGAAGTTTGAAATACGGTAGAGGAAAGTGTAACGGTACTGGCATTGCCATTTGATGCTGCATCATTGGTGCCAACTGCCGGGGCTCCACCAGTACCATTGTTTATTGATATGCTTACAACGCCTGATACATCAAGTAGATAAGCTGAGTATGTGCCACTGCCACCGCCACCACCTGATGACCCACCACCACCAGCCCCCCACTGTTCTACCAAGATTTCTGTAACGCCGGCAGGTATGTTAAAGGTTTGTGCACCTGTAGCAGTTATCACTCTGGAAAATTTATAGCCCTGGTTGAGCGAGCTCCACGAAGGATTGCCCGATTGGGAAAGTACCAGCACATTTCCTGCCTTGCCTGCATCGGAATTTAATTTCAGTTTACCCGTCAGGTTCATGTCGCCCGCCACCGTCAGTTTATCGTTCAGGGCAGATGAAGTGCCGATTCCAACATTGCCATCGCCCCTTACCGTCATAAAGAGTGAATTGCCATCATACGATGAAATGCTTAGGTTATTCTGATCGGCGCCGGCACCAAAACTGGAACCCCTTAAGGCAAGGCCGGAGGCGGGTCTGTTCACATTGGCAAACAACAAGGCCCCCGCTGCATTGGTTGCCGAATCGAGCATGCCTATGGAAAACGGCGTTCCTCCGCGACCATTCACCTGTAGTTTTCCTAAAGTGTTGGACGCAACGCTAAGGCCTACGTTACCCAGAAAACTGGCTCCACCAGTGAACGATGTCCCTCCTTCGGCCCAAAACCGGATGCGCCTGTCGCCAGGGTTGGTACCGCCCCCAATAAAATCAACCGTGTTTGCCGTAAATAGCCCATATCCAATGCGCCCAGCATTAGTTTCTTTGCCGGCTACGCCAAAGCCCAGGTCGAGCGAATTGTTGCCGGCAAGGCGCAATCCATTACTACGTATTGACCCCGCTACATCAAGCCTGTCCTGGGGGTTGGTAGTGCCAATACCAACATTTTGTGCAAGGATGCCATCTGCTCCAAAAGCCATTCCTAGTGCGACGAGTAAAATCTTTTTCACGGTCTTATTGCTTTAGTTTTTTTAATTCTAATTTCAGGGCATCTATATCTGCCTGCTGTTTGTGCAATGATTGGGCCTGGGTGTTTATTATTGCCTGCTGCTCTTGAAAGGCTTTTATCAGTACCGGTATCAGTTCGCTGTACTTCATACCCATAGCGCTTCCATCCTCTGGTATTACTACCGCTTCCGGTATTAGTTTCAGCACATCCTGTGCCAACAAACCTACTTCTTTATTGCCATCAGGCGCTTCTTTCCAGTTGTATTGTACGGGGTGCAGTTGCATTACTTCGTTTAGCCCGTAAGGCGAGGGTTGAATATTGGTTTTAAGATTGGCATCGCTGGTTTGTATGGTACCGGTGGCGCTCCAAACCTGGCTCCATCGGCGGCCGCTTTCACCCAGAGTAAAGGCATTGTCGGCATCGGGTATTACTTTGCCAGCAAACCTGCTTCCACCTTCGGCCCAAAACTTTATCTGACGATTGTTTGCACCGGTGCCGCCACCTATAAAGTCAACAGCATCAGTAGTAAACAGTGCGTAGCCAATGCGACCTGCGTTGGTTTCTTTGCCGGGCACATCCTGCCCAAGGTAGATGCCGCTTGCGCCGCCGGAACCAGCAATACGTACCGGACCGGTAAATGTGCTGCCTCCCTCGGCCCAGAACTTTATAGCCCGGTTGGCGGTACTTGTGCCTGCTCCATACATATCCAAGGTGTTTGGCGTGATAATGGCGTAGCCAATACGACCCGCGTTTGCCTCTTTCAGAAAGACGCCAAATCCGATTTCCAGACCAGTATTTGTGCCGGCGCCGCTTAGTTTGAGTTCGTCCCGCACAAAAGTCCTCGCATTCAGCAGCAGGCTATCCATCGAAAAGTCGCCGTATATGAGAGCATCTCTGCCAGAAGGACTGGTGGCATTGTTTATGACTAGTTTATTCGAAGCAGATATGGGGAGGCTGCCGCCGGCATTGCTGCCAATAAAGACATTAGAAGAGCCTGTTCCATTGGGAATACCTGTGTTTTGCCCAACAGCTACGTTATCACTACCATTGCTGGATTTTAGAGACTCAAAGCCCAGGGCTACATTATTGTGGCCAAGAGTGTTTTCCCATAATGCTCTTCTTCCAAGAGCAGTATTTTTATTGCCACTAATATTAGCTCGGAGTGATAAGTCCCCAACAGCAGTGTTTTCGCTGCCAGTTTCATTAAGGGTAAGAGTTGTGTTTCCAATAGCAGTATTGTAAACTCCTGTATTATTAAAACCAAAGGTTTTGCCTGCAAGCGCAAAATGACCCAATGCCACATTATAGCTGCCGGTGCCATTATAATGTACCATGGCAGCATGACCAATTGCAATGCAATTTGTTGAACTACTGTGGAATCCTAAAATTCTATTACCTATAAATATGTTATTTTCTCCGGAGGTATGGTATTTTGCAGTTTCAAAGCCAATATAAATATTTTCATGATCGAATTCATTGCTGCTTCCTGCGTCTGCTCCAATGATGGTATTTCTACGTCCACTTTTTATTTTCTTGCCAGCCTCAGTCCCAATAATTGTATTTTGAATTCCGTTTGTAATACCTGTACCTGCATATGCTCCCACAAAGGTGTTTGATTCTGAAGATGTACCATTGCTACCAGAAAATGCGCCAATGAAGGTATTCAATGAGCCTGTGCTATTGTTCAATCCGCTTTTGGTGCCAATAAATGTATTGGCATAACTAATGTTTGCTGCACTTACCAGTGTTCCATTATAGAAGCCGGCACTATCCCCAATCGCCACATTCGCTTTTCCTCCATTGTTATTGTAAAGCGCATTCCTGCCAATGGCCACTGTTCCATCCGCTGCCGTATCGGAGTACAATGCCTGGTAGCCGATGGCTACACTACCGCTACCTCTTTTATTGAAAACCAAAGTGCTAGCTCCAACAGCTGTATTGAACTGGCCCTCGTTGGGAAGGCGTGGAGTTTCCGGAACGGCATTGTAAAGCAGTGACTCAAAGCCAACGGCCGTGTTGCCATTACCTGCAACATTGTACCTTAATGCATCTCTGCCAATAGCTACATTGCCGGAGCCAGCCGTGTCAAAGTCCAACGCAGCATAGCCTACTGCTACATTGCTACTTCCTGTCCTGTTGTTGGCGCCAGATAAATTTCCAATAAAAGTATTGAACGTTCCTGTAGCGTTATAGCGACCGCTGAATCGGCCTACAGCTACATTGTTATGTCCGGCAGTATTCGAGGTCAAGGCATCAGCCCCAATCGCCATGTTGTAAACCCCGTTGAAATTAGACTTCAAAGTATTTGTTCCAATAGCGATGTTGGCCTCACCTGTAGTATTACTAAACAGCGCAATATCTCCAATAGCAATATTGTTATTGCCAGTTGATCCGTAGGTAAAGAACCCTGCGCCACGGCCTAAGTTGACATTGTTTCTTACGCCAAGGCCCCCGGCATGCAGTCCGTTCAAGCCAAACATCAACGGCGCATTATCCCTGGTGCCCAGGTAATTCACCCCAAACACCATTCCGCTATTTCCTGTAGTACTCCAACCGCCTCCCGGCCCAGTAGCATTCTGCAGCCACACCCATGCTCCGCCAAAGCGATAATAAAAGCCCACACTATCGGGCCCTGTTTGAAAAACGAGCAATCCATCGGCCGGTGTGGCAATGGCGTTGCGCTGTACCTTGGTCATTCGGGGCAGTAAGAAGCCACGGGTGGTGGAGTTCACCTCAAGTTGGGCGCTGGGGGCAGGGGTGGCGGTGCCAATACCAATAGACTCGGAAAAAGCGGTTGCGCCAAATACAATGGCTGCAGAAAGGAAAAGGATTTGTTTGACCATCTTGTAAACATTGAATGGAAACTGTTGAATGAAATGCCGCCATGAATTCAATACTGATAAATTTTCACAGGGCTGCTTTTTTTACAAACACCCCGCTCCACTTACCGTAAAATAGAAACTGCAGGTTTTGCACAACTCATTGTTACACATGGGCAGTATTTCTAATTTGTAACTACCGGCGGTTGCAAAAGAAACAAGCGAGGTGGTGAAACTGAAAGGCTCGTAGGTGCGTACCAAAGTGCTGCCGCGGGTAAGGCGTGCCCGGTAGGTAGCCATGCAGGGGCCTATGCAATTGTAGGCGCCACCGCGCACCCACACGGTGTCGCGGCAGGTGGCACTCATTTGAAAGCCGCAGGATACTTTACGTACAGGGCCGGTGCGGTTCAGTTGCAGTTCCACCTGTCCCCAGCGGTTTTCGGCGGGCGTGTTGGCGCATTTGCACTGGGTATAGCCGGCAATAAGGCCTGCTGAAAACAGGGCGCTCAGGAAAATTTTGAGCATGACAGTGAGATTTTAATTGTAAGGAAAATGATGTTTGAGTTTGCCCTACAATATTGCGCTATTGCACGCCTCTTGTCAATTCCCTATTTGGGTAGTACCTGGCTCAATATGTTCAGGCTCGCGGCTTCGTAGCGAGCGGAATGCCTAAACAAACCCTTGAAAGCAGTAGCCGGACCAACGCATTGTTGCATGCTACACGCTTTGCTACCAATACCGTAGATTAGAAAAGGAAAGTTTGCGAGGATTCACCAGGGTCTAAATGATGCGGTCTTTCAGGGCTTTGGCCACCGCTTCGGTAGCGCAGCTTACATGCAGCTTGTGGTAAATATTTTGCAGGTGCTTTTTTACCGTTTCGGTGCTGATGTTGGTTTTGCCGGCAATCATTTTGTAGCTGTTGCCTTCTACCAACAGTTCAAGTATTTCCTTTTCCCGCTGTGTAAGCTGGTAGTCGGTCTTGGTTGTTTTTTGGCGGAAATGGTTGAAAACTTTTTGCGCCACAAAGGGGCTCATGGGTGTATTGCCTTCTATCAGCTCGCCCAGGGACTGCATCAGTTTAAGCGGAGGGGTATTTTTAAGCAGGTAGCCATCAGCACCATTGCATATACTTTCAAAAATGCGGTCGTCGTCGTCAAACACGGTGTACATCACCACTTTGGCAGTGGGGTGGCAGGCCTTCACGCGCCCTACGCCTTCTATGCCGCTCATGCCCGGCATGTCAATATCCATAATCACCACATCAGGCCTATGCGTAGCCATATCCTGCTCGGCATGGGTACAGTTGTCGTACGAGGCTTTCACTTCAAAGGACGAGCCATCGTTTAGCAACAGTTCCATGCTTTGGCGCAGGCGAGAATTGTCTTCGTAAATTACGATAGAGGTCATGCTGGTAGTGGGCGAATGTAAAGCGAAGGTTACGTGCCGCCAATAACCCAAATGGGTAATGACTAGCGTTTTGTGCTATTAATTTCCCTTACTAACTTCTTAGCTTTTGCTGATTTTAAAGATTCATGAAATTTATCAGTTCTATTAATCGCATTGTTACTTTCTTTTTCTTGAAAAAAAGAAAGTAACCAAAGAAAATTCAAGGCAAACCCGAAGGCTCCGCCCGTTTTGCCTTGCCAACGCCTCCCCCTGTGTCACTTTTTCCATGAATTTATAGCTTAAGCTAATACTTGGAAGGTTGATACGTGATTTTAAATGGCATAACACGTTAATACCTATTTTGCCAGCGGCATGCTCAGGGTAATGGTAGTGCCTTGGTCAGGCCTGCTTTCCACCAATAGCCTGCCTTTCCAGCGCCGGGCACGTTGCTTCATGTTTTCAAGGCCGTTGCCTTTTGGGGTATGCTCTGCATCAAACCCAATTCCATTGTCGGCTATGCTAAGGGCAACCTGTGTTTTGGAGGCAACTATTTCTACTCTTGCCTCGGTGGCGCGGGCATATTTTACCAGGTTGTTGAGCGCCTCTTTGAAAATGAGGTAAAAGTCGCGCCTTTGTTCCATGGGCATTACGATGTGTATGCTTACCTCGGGAAAGTTGAGCAGGTGTGAAATACCTTTGCCATCAAGAAGGTCGCCGGCATAACGTTTCATGCGAATGAGGAGGTTGTGCAGGTCGTCGTATTTCGGGTTTACATTCCATACAATATCGCTCAGGGCCTCGCTCACCCGCTGTATGTCTTCGGCCGATTTTTGCAGGTAGCTTTCTGCCGTTTGCGCACTGGCCATGTTGCGGCGGGCCAGTTCATTCAGTATTTGAATATTGCTGAGCGATGAGCCAATATCATCGTGCAGGTTTTGCGATATGGTGTTGCGCACCTGCTGGGTGCGTATAAGCTGATTGAGGCGGTACCGGTACAAGGCATACGCTGCCCCCAGTGTGGTAAGCACGGCCAGCGTAATAAACCACCACGAAAGCCAGAAAGGGTTTTGGATACGAATGGTGAGTACAAAGGGCTGGCTGGTACTGCTTCCGGCCCCGCGTGCCAGCAATTCCAGTCGGTAGGCGCCCGGGCGCAAGGCAGGCAATACCAGGTTTGGCTCGGCCAACTGTATCCACGGGCTATTGGCTTTTTCGTTGGCCAGCCGGTAGTAAAACCTGGTGGCGCCCGGGTAAAGCCAGTGCATAGCTGCAAACGATAAGTCTATATTGTTTTGGAAATGAGGCAGTTTCACGGTGCTGCCGCTTGCTGCGAAAGTTTGGGGTGGCAGGGGCAGGTTATTTGCCCGCATTTGGCTTACATGCACTTCCAAATGCTGCCGTGTACTGGCAAGTTGTTCTTCGTCAAATACCTGGAGGCCATCGCGCAGGTTTATCACCAATTTGCCGGTGGGGCTGGCATACACAGGCCTGTCTAAAAAATCCTCTTCCAGGCCATCGTTCACCGTGTACAGGTTCCAGCCGTCGCCAATTTTGTTCAGCACGCCCAGGCCTGCCGAGGTAGCTGCTACCAGCTGTGGCCTGCCGGTAATGGCCAGGTGATTAATGCTCGAAGAGGGCAGGTTTTTAGCATCCCAGCTTAGTACTACTTGCATGCTGTCGCTGTCAATTAGCTGGAGGCCCTGCCCATCGTACCCTACCCACACTCCGTTTTTGCCATCTATGGCTATTGATTTCACCAGTTCGGCCGCCATCCACCGGCCCAGGTCGTTTTGGGGGCTCAGGTGGTGCAGGGTTTGCTTATCGGCATCGGCACGCCACAGGCCCAGGTTGGTGCTTAGCCATGCCCTGCCGCTGGTGTCGGTAAGCAGGCTGTAGCTTACCAGGTTGGCAGGTTTGTTGCCTTTGTTTTTAAGTTCAAAAACCAGGGGAGGGGCATCGGTGCTTGCAAAGCAGTACAGGGTACTATTGTCTGCAGCCCATAATCTGCCTTTGCGGTCGTTTTCCAGGTTAGTTAGCTGCGCATGTGCCAGGCCAGGCAGCTTGTAATGGGTCATCTTCCGTGATTCGGCAAATACCTGGTAGGTGGCGCCCGTAAAATGAGCCAGGGCAATCCATGGGCCGTCGGGTATTTTAGCTACATCGGCAAATACCTTGTCGTTGCCGCCTTTAGCCTCCACCGGCCATGCCTGGTTGAGCGAGGGGTTGGCAACGACCATGCCGGCCTTGCCTGCACAGGCCAGCAGGTGAACCCCCTTTTCGGCATCGTAAGTCATTTCGCTCACAAGCAGTTCGCTTTCGTTGGCCCGGTAGTTGACTTGAAGGGAGCCCCGCAAGCGCTGAAAGGCCGGGTGCCACTGCAATAACTGGCCTGAAGTGCCTACCCATACCCCTGCATCGGATGTACAGGTAATGGATTGGTAATCGGGGGCATACAAGGCTGTGCCGTAAAGCCCCAGTGGCGGTATGGCGCGGGAAGTAATGCCCTTTTGGGTATTGTACTGCAACAACCCATACATACCGCATGCTACCAGCGTTAAGGTGTCGTTTACCTGCGCCACATCCATTATCACCAAGCCCGCAACCTCAGCATCCTCGTCTTTCTTTAGGTCAACTTTTTGCAGCGTGCGGGTGGCAATTTCAAATTTCCACAAGCCATTGCCCCAGGTGCCCAGCCACAAGGCGCCTTTGCCGCATGGTTCAATGCAGTTCCAGGCAAGCCTACCCATTGAATTTCCAATACATTTGGAGGCCGACCAGGCGGTAAACTGTTTGCTTTGAGTATCGAACAAATAGAGGCTGTCGGTAGAAATGGCCCACAGGCGGTTTTTGTCTTCCGTATCGGCCAGCATATTTATAATGGGCACCTTGCCATAGGTTTGGTACATTTTAAAGGTGCCGGTGGCTTCCTCATACTTTGCCAGTCCGGCTGCGGTGGCCAGCCAGATGTTTTTATTTCCATCGGCAGCCAATTTGTACACCCGCTGGAACTGTGCTGTTTGGCTCCACACAGCCTTCCAGCGTGTAAAGCTGCCGGTGCGGGGGTTGTAGCGGCTAAGCCCGTGCAGGTTGCCTGCAATCCATAGCCTGCCGCTATCGTCTTCCAGCAGGTGACTCACCTGGTTGTCGGTAAGGCCATCGCCATCGGCATGATATGTTTGGTAGCGCCTGCCGTCAAAGCGCACAAGCCCATCGCTGGTGCCAATCCACAGGTAGCCGTATTTGCTTTGGCATACGGTGGTAATGCGCTTACCTGTAAGCTCCGGTACGTTTTTGTACACCATAAAACTGCCGGTGCGTTCTTGCGCAGGCAAGTAGCCACATGCCGTTGCAAACAATATGGAAGTTAAAAAACGCATCATAATAGACGCCCTGCAGCGCGAATGTTTCTTGCGGCCTGTAATTTAACAGACAATCGGGTTAATCGTAACAAGTACAATGACTTATCTGCCGCCCTGCCATTTTACAAAAAAACACCGCTTGAGGCGGTGCTTTTTGCAGGTGTGTGAGTCGTGAAAAGATACAGGCTTAAAAAGCCTGAAATACCGCTGCAAAGTCGAACCACCTATTTGTATCTGCAATACCACTTTTTGGGTATTTTTTTATCCGTGGCTGCCTGTTATAAAATGAAAATCAGGTGCGCTGATACAGCATTTGGCAGGCAATATTTGCAGCACCTAAGCCCTTTCACACAGAACCGGTACAGCTGCCAGCTAGGGCCTCGTTCTGGCAGACCGAAAGTTTTGGAAACCTTGGTTAGAGTCCATCCGCACCCAAGCCCCACTCCTACACCCACCCATTTAACCCGCAAAACCGGAAACATTATAACTTCAAACCTCCCACATCATTCCCATTGTAGCCTTACATTTGCGAGTCTTTTTTAAAACGTTATTGCCAAACACATTCAATGAGTAATCCTACCAGGGAAACGACTGTTCTTCAAGACGTTGTAATAAAATTTGCCGGCGATAGCGGCGATGGCATGCAGCTTACCGGCAGCCAGTTTACCAACAATACCGCCCTCATGGGTATAGACCTGGCCACCTTTCCCGATTTTCCGGCCGAAATACGTGCCCCTCAAGGTACCCTGCCCGGTGTGAGTGGCTACCAGCTGCGCTTTAGCAGCAACCCCGTGTTTACCCCCGGCGACCTGTGCGATGTGCTGGTGGCCATGAACGCGGCAGCACTGAAGGTAAACCTGAAACAACTGAAAGCAGGTGGCAAAATCATTGCCAACACGGATGGCTTTGATGCCAAAAACCTGCGCCTGGCTAACTATCCCGACGGCGTAAATCCGCTGGATGACGGCAGCCTCGATGGCTTCGAACTCACTAAAATAGATGTAACCAAGCTTACCCGCGAGGCCCTCAAGGAATTTACCATGGGCACCAAGGAGAAGGACCGCGCCAAAAACATGTTTGTACTGGGCTATCTGTACTGGATGTTCGACCGCGATATGGATAGCACAATAAACTTCCTGCGGGAGAAGTTTGGCAAAAAAGATGAAATACTTAACAGCAACATAAAAGCCCTTCAGGCAGGTTACAACTTTGGCGACACCACCGAAACCTTTACCAGCCGCTTCAAAGTGGAAAAGGCCAAAATGGAAAAGGGCGTATACCGAAGCATCATGGGCAACCAGGCGCTTGCTTACGGGCTAATTGCCGCCAGCGAAAAGAGCGGGCTACCCCTGTTTTTAGGTTCATACCCCATTACGCCCGCCAGCGACATTTTGCACGACCTGGCCAAATTCAAAAACTTTGGTGTGCGCACTTTTCAGGCCGAAGATGAAATAGCCGGCATTGCCAGCGCTATTGGCGCCGCCTATGGTGGCAGCCTGGCAGTAACCACCACCAGCGGCCCGGGTATGGCCCTCAAAACCGAGGCCATGGGCCTGGCCGTAATGCTGGAAATACCTCTGGTTATTGTAAACATTCAGCGCGGCGGCCCCAGTACAGGCCTTCCTACCAAAACCGAGCAAAGCGACCTGCTGCAGGCATACTATGGCCGCAATGGCGAATGCCCCATGCCGGTAATAGCCAGCAGCACCCCTGCCGACTGCTTTGATGTAGCCATGGAAGCAGCCCGAATTGCCCTGCAGCACATGACACCGGTGATTCTGCTAAGCGATGGCTACATTGCCAACGGTGCCGAACCTTGGAAGTTTCCCAGGGCCGAAGACCTGCCCGAAATACCGGTGCATTTTAAAACGGCTCTTGCCGAAGGTGAAGACAAGTATCTGCCTTATGCCCGCGACGAAAAACTGGCACGCCCCTGGGCTGTACCTGGCACGCCCGGCCTCGAACACCGCATAGGAGGCCTCGAAAAACAGCACATTACCGGCAACGTAAACTATGAACCCGACAACCACGAGTTCATGGTAAAACTGCGCCAGGAAAAGGTGGACAACATTGCGAACTACATACCCGAACAAACAATAGATGGCGGACCCGACAGCGGCAAAGTGCTGGTGCTTGGTTGGGGTAGCACTTATGGAGCTATTAAAACTGCGGTTTCTGATTTGCTGGCAAAGGGCCATCAGGTGACACACGCCCATTTGCGCTACATGCGCCCCTTTCCTCGCAACCTGGGCGAAATTTTGAAACGCTACGAAACCGTGCTGGTGCCCGAAATTAACAACGGGCAACTCGTCCGCATCATCCGCGATGAGTATTTGGTGGATGCGAAAGGTTACAACAAGATAAAAGGCACGCCTATCGCAAGAACAGAACTGGTAGAGGAGATAGAGAAGTATTTGTAGACGATGAATTGAGCCTACATTCTACCTTTATTGGTCTTTTTTATTTTATGATGACCAAGCAGGATCATATTGCTTACTGGACCATTACCGGTACCGAAGACTGGGATAGGGCTTTGTATATGATGCAAAAAAAAGACTTTGTATTTGCATTGTTTTGTGTACACCTTTCGTTGGAGAAATACTGTAAAGCCCTTTGGGTAAAAAGTAATGTGGCCAATCACCCTCCCAGAACACATGATTTGAAACTGCTATTGGCAGATACCGCATTTGATCTTTCCGCTGAGCAGGCTAAATATGTGGATGATATTCAGAAATACCAGATTGAAGGCAGGTATCCCGATTACCGGAAACTCATTTACAGGTATACTACCGAAGCATATGCCATGGATCTGCTGAAGAAAGGTGAGGAACTTAAAGCATGCTTACACGAAGAGATATCGAAACTGGCCTGAAGGCATTTGTACAATCGGCAGAACTGGCTGGGATTCCAATATCCCGGGTTTGGTTGTTTGGCAGCTATGCCCGAAACAAGCCACATGCCCACAGCGATGTGGATGTAGCCGTGTTTTCCCCCGCTTTTGTCGAAAATCCTTTTGAGAACACGGCGCTTATTCAGCCGACTATACGTATTCCGCAAATGCAACTGCACCTGCACCCAATGGCCGACCTTACAAATGACCCGTTTGTTGATCATATTCGTTCAGAAGCTATTGAATTTGACCTGGATACCGGGAAACTGAGAATGCATGAGGTAGTTGCTGCATAACAAGTCAGTTATATATCTGGATAGTCGAATCGGGAAAATGCCGGTTTTGATCATTATGACTCATTGTTGCAATGATAAAACTTGACAATCTGGTTAATTGCCACTTATCTTGTGCCAAATACCATTTGTCATGAATAGCAACCGTTCGTCAGACAACTTGAAATGTGGCAGTGATATTTGTGGGTGGGTCGCCATAGCCAGCCTTCTTATTGTTGGTATGGTTGTGATCTACTCCAGCATTTTACATGTATCGCAAGCAATAATTAATCAAACTGATTCGGCAGAATATGCCGCTTTGAACCCGACCCCCTAAGGCTGAAGTTTAAGCACAGTTTTCTCCGCTTCGCCGCTCAGGATATCTATGGTGTCCATGTAGTCGGCCAGCATTTTTGCCGCCACCAGTTTGTGGCGGGTTCCCCCATCCAGTTCACCCCGGTTAAGTTCCTCTTCTCTTTGCTTCAGCAGGTTGCCTGCAGTTTTTTGCAGGCTATTGTTATCCAAACCATGTGGCGCTTGTAGCGTACCATTTCCACGCATGATACTGATGGCATTCGTCAGTTTGGCTCCGGATTGCTGAGCCAGTCGTCCGGCGATTGCCGGTATAGCTTGCTTTTGCACCAGGCCTTTCAAGGCTGCAATATTGGCTACCAAGGCATGCAGTGCCACCACCAGTTGATGCCAGTAAGCCGCCATACCCGGGTCTGTGCCTGGTTCTGTTGCCATGCGCTGAAAAGCATCGTTGAGGTTGGCTACATCCACCAGGGCATTTTTGCGGCGCAGCCGGTATTCGCTATTGTTGGTATCGTTGCCTGCTGTGGGTTCTACGGCAATTAGCAGGTAGCGTTGCACCGACACCAACGCGGCTGTGGCCAATGACTGCACTTGGTTTCGCTCCCACAAAGGGGGAATCAGCCAGGTTGTCAGCAGGGCTATTATGCTTCCAAGGGCCGTATCGGCCAGCCTGTCTAAAATAAGTGGTTCGTAATTGCCCGGCCGCAGCAGGTGAAATGCCAACAGGATAAAAGCCGTCATAAAGGCCACGCTAAGCAGGTAGCGGTGTCGCCACAGGCTAAACGATGCAATCATAAATGCAATCAGGAAGCCTAGCAGCACACTGTGGTTATACACCATCATCAGTAGCATGGCTCCGGCAACTGCTCCTGCTAATGTGCCCCACAGGCGGTCGGCGTTTCTTTTGCGCGTAATGGCGTAGGCCGGCTTAAGTATAACGGCTATCGTAAGCAGCACCCAATAGGCATGCCCCAAAGGCATTAGCAGGCTCAGCAGGTAGCCGCTTAGCATAGCCACAGCCATGCGTACCGAAAACCGCAGCACGTTCGACTGCCAGCCCAGGTTGTTGAACACAAGCCGCAGGCTAATGCGGGTAGGGGTTACAAAACGCTGATAATCTAAACGACGTTGATATCTTGGCGAAGGAGGATGAGCCGTGTATGTGCGTAGTCGCTGTGTATGCAGGCAAAGGGGAGCCAGGGTTTCAATCACATGGCTCATGGCTACAAAGGTCCCCAGGTTTCGGGCAGTGAGGCTTTGGCGACGGGTTTGCTCAAAAAGTAATTGCAGGTCGACCATGGCCGTATCCAATGTTTCATCCGGTGGCAATGTATTTCCTTCCTGACGGGCGATGGCTGCTTCGGTGAGCGAACCCGCAATTTTTTGCAGAACAAGCCCTGTTCGCTCTAGCAATGCACTGCCTTCAAAATGGGTTTGCAGCAGCGTATAGTTAGGGTGCGAGCTAATGATGGCTTCATGCAGATCTGTCAGTTCCATAAAGGCAAGTACCAAAGCACGCCCGGTCTGTGTGCTTTCGCGCACAATGCTGCGTGTTTTAAACAGCAGTTCGCGTACATTTTGCTGCTCGGTATTTGCTTCTGTATGCGCAGTGGCAAGGTCACCGTTCAACTTATTCAGCTCGGGGCTTGGCCCATAAAAAGCAGCCTTCACTTCAAAATATCGTGCCGTTGCGGCTATGCATTGACCTAGTGCCTGCTGTGCCAGTTTATATGGCCTGATGCGGTACAAGGCAAGGCTGAATGCAAAGTAAAAAAGGCCGCCGCCCGCCACCAGCAGTGTAAGCAGCCACCAGGGCGTAGCCTGCTGGGCCTCGTCGGTAAAAATGGTGAGCAGGATAAGTGCGGCCGTACCCAACTGCGAAGCCCTGTTTCCGAAAAGGGTGATAATAGAGAACGCGAAAGCCGCCACCACAATCCAGCAGGCAGTAAACCAGGTGTATGGCGCCAGCAAATGAGTGATACCTGTAACGCAGGCTGCTGTTATAACCGCGGCCGTCATGCCGTTTATGCGGTGGTGAACCGGCCCGGCGAAATCTACAATACCTACGGCCAGGGCGCCAAGGCCAGCCGATACGCCCAATTCAATATGGCCCAGGTATGCCCCGGCAAATACCGGCGCCAATATGCTCACCGTTAGCCGCAGCCCCTCATAAAAATAGTGGCTGCTTACAAAACGGCGGTATTGCAACAGTATTTCCTGCATGTATAAGCATCGAAAATAGAAACTCCCCGTCGGAATGGGCAGGGAGCTTTGCAAGGGATGCTTATATAACAACCTTATTGCCTGATGACAAGTACGTTAAAAGCCTGGTTAAGAATGGATGAGGTGGCGTCTTCCAGGTAAATCGTCCAGTTGGAGCCATTCCAGTACACACCAAAGGGCTTGTTGAGGTACTGGTTGGTTCCCGAATAATTGTGGGTGGCAATGACAATGTCGGAGGCTGAAGGATTGGTGTAAGACAAACTGGTAATGTGTCCGGTGGTATTGCCTGCTGTGGCGGTATGCACAAATGCGGTTTTGTTGGTGCCGCTTACTTTTAGAAAGCCATTGTTAAGTTCTAACGCTGTTTGGCCGCTGGCATGCTGGGCTATTATGCCGGCGCCGGCGTCGATACCGCTATATCCGAGTACGCCATAATAGCCATATCCGCCAACCCCTGCCGAATAAATGCTTCCGGTAGAAATGCCATTGCTAATACCTATTACACCAAAACGGTCAGTTTCATTTTCAATATTATAGCCAGTAACGCCTGCATAACCTACTGCCCCTGTGCGTGGCGCTGTAGTGATGCCATAAACCCCGCTGCCGGCTGCCAGAGCTTGGTTAATGCTGAGTGTGGCACCAATTTCGCCTGAAATAGTAATGCCCGCACCAGCCCCGCGCTGTACCACCAATTGGGCGTAGTTTGGCAGGGCTACAGGGGTGTTGATACCCACATAGCCACTATTGCCGTTAAAAATATTATTACCGTTTTGTGTCCATACAGAGGCGCCCGCAGGCAGGCTGTGCCAGGTAGCATTGCCGCTGGCATCGCTGGTAAGCACTTTGCCGGCACCCTCGCCTATACCACTCATTTGTACCGGCCCAATGGTGGTAAGTGCCTTGCCACTCCCAAACATTATTTGCGACAAAATTCCACCGGCATTGGTACCAAAAGCTGCTATACCATAACCTTCATTAAGGGCGGTTCCTACTACACCGTATTTACCAGGCATCAGGCCTGATGTTGCCCCGAATTCAGTACCCTCCACCGCTCCTAATACAGAAGCCACATTACCTGCACCGGCAGGTGTAAGGCCAACCAATGCCGAGGTAAAATTGCCCGGCGCGGGCCTCGATGAGCGGGCATATATGGCGTTATCGGTAGCAGAAGATATGGTAAGCATATATCCAATATATCCACCATCCGGGAGCGAACCAATGCTCACCCGGCCATCGCCACTTATGCGCATACGCTCCAGGTTGCTCGTGGTAAAATGAAGTGGCTGGGCTGTTTTGGTGCCTATGAGCAAACCTCCCGTTGCACTGGCCCCGGTGGTTATTTGCGACAGGCCATCCAGGGCTATGCCAGCCAGCGTGCCTGTGGCGCCGGGCATCCATTTGCGTAGTTCCAGAAAATCGAACGTGCCGCTATTGGTTTTTAATTCCAGGCTCGCATCGGCCGAGGAAGCACTCGTTTCGGATCGAATGACAGATGCGCCGGATACATTAAGTACATGCAGCCTTGTTTGTGGACTGGTAGTGCCCACTCCTACATTTTGTGCTAACAAGGGTGCTGCGCAACTTAGAAGTGGGAAAAGGGAAAGTGATTTTTTCATAATAACTGTAAGCAATAGTGAAAAAGGAAATGGCCAAATACGCGTTTTGTTACATAGGTTGTTTGCTGCTAATATATGACTATTGGTTTCAGCAGCAAATGCAGCGAGGTTTTTGTGGTGGCCATGCTTTCGCCGGCAGTATCTCTTAAATTTAAGTGTGCTCATAACATTACCGCCCGCCGGCTGTTTATTTGCAGCAATATTCATCTATGGAGCAGCCCCAAGCATTGGTGCAGGTAACCAACCTGTGCAAGCAATTTGCCGATATCACCGCCGTAGATCACTTGTCATTTACTGTCAACGAAGGCGATATTTATGGTTTTTTGGGCCAAAACGGCGCCGGCAAAAGCACCACCATCCGCATGCTGCTTACGCTTATTGCCCCCACGGCCGGCAGTATCCAAATGTTTGGCTACCAATTGCCCCATCACCGCAACGAGATTTTGCGGCAGGTAGGCGCCATTATAGAGCGGCCCGACCTGTACAAGTACCTGAGCGCCTACGACAATCTGGAGATGATGGCCCGCCTAAGCGGCATTAAGCTAACCAGGGCCCGCCTGATGGAGCAACTGGATAAGGTGGGCCTTGCCCAGCGGGCCACCAGCAAGGCAAAAACCTTTAGCCAGGGCATGAGGCAAAGGCTAGGCATAGCCATTGCCCTGGTGCATGATCCCAAACTAATTGTATTGGACGAACCCACCAATGGCCTGGACCCGCAGGGCATAGCCGATATGCGCCAAATGATACTGGACTTGCGCAGCACACACAACAAAACCGTGATAGTGAGCAGTCATTTGCTCAACGAAATAGAACAAGTGGCCACCCGAATGATCATTATCCATAAAGGCAAAAAAGTAATTGAAGGCTCCACTACTGACCTGTTTAACCCGGCCGATACCCTGGTGGAGCTGGAAAGCTCAACAGCCGATTTGGCAAGTAAATTGGCGGGTACACCATGGGCTGATTGCATGGTAAAAAAGGGCAACACCTGGCAGTTCAAAATGCATGCTGCGCAAATACCCGACCTTGCCAAAGCACTGGTAGAGCGGGATGTAAGCATTCAAAACCTTAGCAAGTTGCATAGCCTCGAAAGCCTGTTCCTCAACCTTACTGCAACTGCCGAACATGCTCCCAACCCCGCCTAACTCCAGTTTATTAATCTAAGAGTTACCACTATCGAGCCCTAAACCTCAATATGCAAACAAATAGAACCATGTTCCTCTCCATCCTCCGCATCGAGCTATTCAAAATATTCAGCAAGCCACGTTCGTATATCGGCTTCCTGGCCATAGCTGTCATGATCCTGCTTATTCAGCTCGCCCTTAAGTCCGATGGGCCCACCTGGATCAAGCTCATGTTCAGCGGCATGGACGAAATGTTTGAAATAAGCCAGGGCAATATCCTGAACGGGTACTTTGTGTGCTTCCTGGTGCTCAATACGATTCTGATACAAGTGCCGCTGCTGGTAGCCATTGTTACCGGCGACCAGATAGCCGGCGAGGCTAATATGGGTACCTTAAGGCTGCTGCTAACCAAACCCGTGAGCCGCGGCCAATTGTTGCTGGCTAAGTTTACTGCAGGGCTTATATACACTTTACTGCTGCTGGTGTGGATGGCCATTCTTGCCTTGGGTGTAAGCGTATTGTTGTTTGGTCGCAGCGACTTGCTGGTAAATAAAAGCTATGCTATCAACCAGTTTTTTGTCGACGCGCAGGGCGATGATGTGCTGTGGCGCTACCTGGCAGGCTTTGGTTTTGCTTATGCTGCCCTGTGCAGTGTGGCCGCACTATCGTTCATGCTCAGTGTTTTTGCCGAAAACAGCATTGGCCCTATCGTTACCACCATGAGCATCACCATTGTATTTACCATTGTAAGCACGATGGATCTTCCTTTGTTCAGTCGTGTAA